>Ga0070671_100005420_pt1 | contig 10177 bp, 7 predicted proteins | sample KBSS73metaG_FD_65341 | JGI IMG/M metagenome (GOLD analysis project Ga0070671, IMG submission 65341) | Switchgrass rhizosphere microbial communities from Kellogg Biological Station, Michigan, USA - KBS S7-3 metaG | ecosystem: Host-associated > Plants > Roots > Rhizosphere > Soil ... | reverse complement strand
CATTACCGTCGCCATGCGAATAGAGTTGTAACGAGCGCCATCGCCGCCAACTGCATAGTTCGACAATATAGTTAATGCCGGCCTAACCCTTTTTCCGCCGGAAGCGCGTAGATACTCTCCGAGATAACCGATGACCTGGACATTGGAACGTGCTTGTCTTTCGAACTCAATTTCAACTTGCTGAAGCTCATTCGCAATCAGACTAAAAATCCGTCGCGCGGATATTCTGGCCTCTTCCTCCAATGCCAATGTGTGACCGGATAAAGTCATTCTGATGCGCGCCGCTCCGTCAGTTGGATCGATAGTTAGAAAACTGCATGTTAATGCCAAAATCTTTTTCTTTGAGTTTTGCTATTACGTCCTGCAATGCATCACGATCTTTTCCCGTTACTCGAACAACATCACCCTGAATCGAAGCCTGGACTTTTGCTTTACTGTCCTTGATGAACTTGACCACTTCTTTAGCTTTGTCCTGCGGAATTCCCTCTTGAATTTGCACTCGCTGTCTCACGCTACTACCTGCAGCCGGTTCCATGTTGCCATAGCTAAGCGCCTTGAGAGGAACTCCGCGTCGAACAAGCTTCTGCTGCAAAATATCGTTCATATTTTTTAGCTTCGTTTCATCCTCAGCGGACAAAACAAGCTCATTCTTTTCTAGTACAACGTTTGCGGAACTACCCTTGAAGTCGAAACGCTGGCGCACTTCTTTGATGGTCTGATTAAGCGCGTTGTTGACTTCGGCGAGGTCAACTTGGGAAACGATATCGAATGAATTCTGCTGGGCCATGGGCGCTAAAAAGGTATCAGAGACTCTTCTATTGAAAGCAGGATAACATCAAAGCCGAGCATGTGAAACTTCTCTCTTAGTCGATTTTCTACTTCGTTTTACAAAGCACTCGACGACAATTCTCTCCTCTGATGATTCACGCAGCTTTCGGGAAGCAACGAAAGAAATTTGCTGACGTCACCCGCGCTAACTCGTCAATCTCGATGTTGCGAATTTGCGCGATGTGACGTGCGACTTCGACAACATACGCTGGTTCGTTTCGTTTGCCGCGATAAGGGATGGGCGTTAGAAACGGACAGTCTGTCTCGATCAACAAACTATCGAGAGGTATGTCCTTCGCAATTGCGCGCAGGTCATCAGCTTTTTTGAAAGTGACGATGCCTGAAAACGAAATATAAAAACCCAGATCGAGCGCTGCCCTTGCGAGTTCCGCAGTTCCGCTGAAGCAGTGAAATACTCCTCGCTGTGTTGCATTCGAATATTCATTCTTCAAAATTTCAATCGTGTCAGTTTCAGCCTCGCGAGTATGAATGATAACAGGCAGGCCGAGTTCATTTGCACCACGAAGCTGGCTTGCAAACACCTCGCGTTGCGTATCACGAGGCGAATTGTCGTAATGGAAATCTAAACCAATTTCCCCCCATGCAATCATGCGGTCGCTGTCGCGGAGCAACCGTTTTGTTTTCTTCTCCGCATGCTCGTCGTAATGACGAGCGTCATGCGGATGGGTACCAATTGCCGTGTAGATGAACTGGTTTAGTGCTGATAATTTGATTGCACGTTCAAACACATCGCTGTGCGGATCCCCAGTGCCCACATTGAGAATGTATTTAACTCCCGCAGCGACGGCTCGCGTTATTACTTCTTGACGATCTGCATCGAACTCGGAACCGTCGATATGAGCGTGAGAATCAATGAACATGCGATGAAAAACTCATTTAAGCCGGGCGCCGTTTGGCACGTCTTCAGTGAACGTCGCAATTACGGGTCGCCCTTCTTCACCATAGGAAGCGGCGACCACCATTCCCTGTGATTCAAAGCCGCGCAATTTACGTGGCTTCAAATTGGCGACGATTACGACTTTCCGATTGATGAGTTTTTCCGGTTCGTAATACTGAGCAATGCCCGCGAGCACCTGGCGTGGTTCTGCTTCACCTATGTCGATCTTCAGGAGTAATAACTTATCAGCTTTCGGCACGCGCTCAGCCGACAACACCTGGCCCACGCGGAGATCGACTTTGGCGAAGTCGCCAATTTCTATAAAGCTCGTTACTCCGACGGCGTCGGCTTCCGTCGCATGATGGACTGGCGTGGGCGTTGGGGTTTCTGTTTTCGGCTGTGCATTGTCAACAGCATCAGCTGCGGTCGCGTGTGGCTTCTGTTGCGTTTCAGTGCCGCTAGTAATTTCTGACATCACTTTGTTCTTATCGATACGCGGAAAAATTGGTTTTACTTCCCCGATCGTTGTTCCTTCCTCCAGTTCTCCCCATATCAACTTAGCGGGATCATGCGTTCCAGGCGTTGCCTTCAATCCCAATTGATTCCAGATTGCAGTGCAAGCCTGCGGCATGATGGGGAACAACATCACACTCAACCATCGAATTGCTTCGGCAGAACGGTAAAGTATTGCGTCGAGCGTTTGTTTTTGATTTTCGTCCTTTGCCAAATCCCAGGGCTTCGCATCGGTAATAATTTTGTCGATACGCGCCACGATGGACCATGCGACTTCAAGGGCCCGACTAAAATTCAAGGCTTCAAACTGCTGAAGGTATTGATCCCGGGCTAACTCAATAAACCCGGCCACGGTAGTTTCATCTGTATCGACGCCCGTCCGTTTGGCAAATAGCAGTTTGTCTTCAGCGATTTGCCGAGCTGGAATGCGACCCTCAGAGTAGCGAGCGATCATGGTCAAGGTGCGACTCGAAAGATTACCGAGACCACTGGCCAGATCACTATTCGCCCTATCGATCAGTCCTTCGTAACCAAAACGACCATCCTGACCAAACACCATCTCGCGCAAAACAAAATAACGAATGGCATCGACGTTGAAGTGCTGCTGGAGAACATCGAGCTCAATCGTATTTCCGAGGGTCTTCGACATCTTGCGACCATTTGGATCGAGCCACATTCCGTGGGCCACAATCGCCCGCGGCAATTCAATTCCGGCTGCTAATAGGAACGCCGGCCAGTAGACTGCGTGGAACCGCAGGATGTCTTTTCCCACCAGGTGAAGAGCCGGCCAGAATTTCTCAAAACCGACAATTTTTTCTCGCTCTTCGTTCCCAAATCCGATCGCCGTTATGTAATTGATCAGCGCCTCGAACCAAACGTACATTGTGTGCTCCGGATCATCGGGGACTGGCACACCCCAACTCACCGACGTTTTCAAACGACTAATCGAAAGATCCTGGAGCCCGCCTTTTACGAAACTGATCACTTCGTTTCTTCTTGATTCGGGTCGAACGAAATCAGGTTGGCTTTCATAGACCGAAAGTAATGCTTCGTCGTAATCACTGAGTCGGAAAAAATAACCGTCCTCCGAAACTCGATCCAGAGCAATATCGTGAATCAAACAAGTAGGTGGAGCGCCCTCAGTTTTAGGTTTTTGATATTCGTCCTCAGTCTTGTATTCAGCACAGGCTGCGCAAAACCAACCTTCGTAATGACCCTTGTAGATCGCGTCGTTACCCTTTGGCGTCTTGGCTTTAGCACACCTTCGCCAGAGTTCACTTGCACCCTGGTAGTGGAATGGCTCCGTCGTGCGCATGAAAATGTCGTAGCCGCCGTGCGCTGTATCGAGGCCAAACTCCGCAGTCATTTTCTTGTAGTAGCTGACTACGTAGTCGGCTTGTTCTTTCGGGGTGCGGCCCGATTTCTCCGCGGCGCGTTCGATATTTATGCCGTGCTCATCGGTCCCAGTCAGAAAGTAAGTCTCAATTCCTTTTTGTCGCTTCGAACGCGCAATCGTGTCGGCCACGATCATCGTATACAAGTGACCGAGATGCGGCAGACTGTTGGCGTAGTAGATTGGTGTCGTAACGTAGAAGGTCATGTTGTGTTAGGTCAGTAGCTCTCTACTTCCTCGGCTTATTAAACTCATCTCCTTCATTAAACTTTGGCAATTGCGGTGAATCAGAAATTCGTTGGCCAATTGCGAGCGCGATTTCGGCTTCCTGGATCATCCCTCGGAAGTCCCATGACTCACTGAACTCATCGGAGGGTTGATGATAATGGGCCGTGTTGTAAGCGCGGAATTGCTCCTCGCCCCACTCTTTCGTATGGCCGACGTAATCGTTCCCTTCCTTTAGGCTGATGGAAGGAACACCCACTTTGGCAAATGGAAAGTGATCCGATCGAAAAAACGAACCTTGCTCCGGCCGCGCATCTTCCGAAACACGGAGTCCACGCTCCTTTGCAACTGCATCTACAACAGCCTTAAGAGTCGATCGTTCCGCACCGAGGGGAATAAAGTCGTGGGTTACGCCCAAGACATTCATAGAGTCGAGATTGACGTTTGCCGCGGTTTTTGACAACGGAACTACGGGGTGTTGCGAGTACCATTCGGCACCGAGTAAACCTTGCTCTTCAGCGGTTGGAAAGAGAAACAGACTCGAACGTTTCGGTCTCTGCTCCTTTGGCAGATTTGCCAGAGTATCAGCAATAGCCAACACACAAGCGACGCCGGAAGCATTGTCCAGTGCACCGTTATAGATTGTGTCGCCATTCTTGTCCGGCGCACCAACGCCAAGGTGGTCCCAGTGTGCGGAGTAAACTACGTATTCGTCTTTTAGTTTTGGATCGCTTCCTTCCAGCATACCAACTACGTTCGGCGCCGCAACTCGTTTTACTTCGCTCTTCAGATTCAACTTTGCTTTCAAACCGAGTTTGATCGGTTGAAAATTTCTACTGGCAGCTTGAGTTCTTAGTCCGTCAAGATCCTGGCCGGCCAACTTCATCATGCGATGAGCTGCCTCATCAGTGAACCACGAACGAAACTTGAGAAATGGACTTGAGTCACTGGGATCACGCGCGATATCAAAACGCCATGACCCATTGGAAGTACGGACCACACTCCACGGATAACCGGCAGATTGATCCGTATGGAGCAGGATAACTCCGGCAGCTCCTCGCCGTGCGCCTTCTTCGTATTTATAGGTCCAACGGCCATAGTAAGTAAGAGCCCTGGCGCCAAATAGATTGGGTTCTTCGGACGTAGCCGGCGGATCATTTACCAGCATTACCAGAATCTTGCCGCGATAGTCGTCCGCGTTCCCTTTGTAATCATTCCAACGCTGCTCGGGCGCATTGATGCCATAACCAACGAAAACGAGATCGGAATCCACATCGACCTCTTCCGTTTGCGCACCAGTAAAAGCTACGAAATCATCTGCGAACTTAAAACTCTCTTTGTCACTGCGACCTGTAATCGTCAACTGAGTGTTGGGATCAGCTTTAACACCGACTAGTGATACGGGCTGGAAAAAACTTCCGCCGGGACCCGCTCCTTTTAACCCCGAAGCTTCGAGTTGCGATGCGATGTATTTCGCTGCGATCTCCCCGCCGCGAGCTCCAGTGCCGCGACCTTCCAGTAGGTCGTCAGACAAAAATTTAATGTGCGCACGCAAAGCAGATTCATTGATGGAAGCGACCATTCGCTGCTGCGAATAGCCCGATATCACTGTGATCGCAATAAATAAGAATGCAATCGTCTTTGATCGTAGACTCATTATTATTCCCTGCCTTTGATAAGTGACATGGCTTCTGCGCGTGTCCGGGGGTCCGTTCGAAATCCACCAAGTACTGCGGACGTAACGGTTTTAGCATCAGCCTTGCGGACTCCTCGCAACGTCATACATGTGTGCTCAGCCTCAATCACAACCATGACACCGAGTGGCTTAAGCCCTTCGAAAAGAGTGTTCGCAATATCCGTCGTCAATCGTTCCTGTAATTGCAGTCTTCGAGAAAATGTTTCTGCCAAACGAGCAAGCTTAGAGATACCAAGAATTCGTCCGCCTTTGGGAATGTAAGCGATATGACATTTACCGACGAACGGCGCTAGATGATGTTCGCACAATGAGGCGATGCTGATGTCTTTCACGATCACCATTTCGTCGTGCTTGTCGCCGGGTAACGGAATGACATGTTGTTCCGGGTCTTCATGCATTCCGGCAGTCAACTCAGCATACATTTCGGCCACTCGGTGCGGCGTATCTTTCAAACCCAAGCGTTCAGGATCCTCACCGATGCCCTCGAGGATCAGGCGGACACCTTGAGCAATGAGTTCAAGATCAGCCTGTGGTTTTTTTCGTTTTGATTTTTGCTTCTGCGCAGCAAGTTTGATAGCCATACGTTGCTCTTTATGCGTTGTCTTTCGTTTGTGAAATGAGTTCGTTTGTCTTTGTCGAGATGCCGGCGCAATGAAGGACGACGATTCTCAACAGGCGTTAGAGGGATTTCGCTTTGTTTCGGAGTGCTAATCGGGTCGACTCTTCCACTTCTTTCAAAGGCACTCCTGCTCTTTGGGCAGCCTCACGACACTGATCAAACTCGGGCATCTCGTTAACCACGCGTCCGTTCAAGCGCGCTACTTTAACATCTATCACCCCATACGGTGTTTGCACACGAACCATCTCTCGATCCAATGCTCTCCGATTGACTTCGTAACTTCGCACTCCGAGTGTTGTTGTTTCTGTAAACACTAGCTCCAACAAGCTCTCTTTCTGCTCCGGGTCGCAAAGTATTGAGAGCAGCACTCCGGGACGGTTTTTTTTCATTTGCACAGGTGTGAAGTAACAATCGCGAGCACCAAGTTCAAACGCGCGGTCCATCACGTGCCCAACAATCTGCGGAGATACATCATCGATGTTGGTCTCAATCATGAGGAGTTTTTCTTCTGTTGTGCTCACTGAATCCGTTTGTCCTACCATTACCCTCAAAACATTTGGAAAGTTCTCGTAATCGCGTGTGCCCGCGCCGTAGCCAGTTTGCTCCGTTCTCATTTGGGGAATTGGGCCATAATCGTGGCAGACGGTCGTTATAATCGCGGCCCCGGTGGGCGTCAAGAGTTCACCTTTTAGCTCTGTTGAATAGAATGGTACGCCTTTGAGTAATTCCGTTACGGCTGGTGGCGGGACAGGAAAGAGGCCATGGGCCATTTTGATCGTGCCACTGCCAACATGGATCGGTGAACACACGAACCGCTCGATTTGCAGCAGCTCAAAACAGATTGCTGCACCGACAACATCTACGATAGCGTCCAGCGCTCCAACTTCGTGGAAATGTACGTGCTCGACTGGTTCGTTGTGTACTCGAGCCTCGGCTTCTGCGATTCGAGTAAAAACATCAATCGAACGCGTTTTGACACGCGCCGGCAGGTTGGAGTCGCCGATGATTTTTCGTATATCGGACAGATGACGATGCTTGTGTTCGTGGGCCGTGTGAACTCGAGCTTGCTGCGCGCTCAAGCCAGACTTGTTCACCGTCTCGAAATCGAGTTTGAAACCTTCGACGTTCAATAGCGAAAGTTGGCGACTCAATTCAGCTGCATTTATCCCAGCCGCCACTAAAGCGCCGAGAATCATGTCGCCGCTTGCACCCGCAAAACAATCGAAGTAGAGGGTCTTCATAGTTGATCCAACATGGGCAAAAGTTCCCCGGCTTTTCCAGTCAGGACAGCATCACAAGAATCAGACAATGATGTTCGTTCTGCATTTATCTCACAAACATAAGCCCCGGCGCTTTTCGCAATCTCCGGCAAACCAGCCGCCGGGTAAACGAGTGCTGATGTCCCAACAACAAAGCAGAGTTCACATTCCGCCGCCTTCTCCGCCGCTAACTCAAATGTGCCGGTTGGAAGCATTTCGCCGAAGAGCACTATATCCGGTCGTAGGTGATCACCGCAGTTTTGACAGTCGTTCGGACGTGGACCATCAGCGGGAATCTCGAAGCGAGCATTGCAACTAATACAACGCGTGCGCCAGATGTTGCCATGAAGTTCAACCACGTCACGAGAGCCGGACTTTGTGTGCAAACCGTCAACATTTTGTGTGACGAGGGTGAATTTCGGAAATCTATCTTGCCACTTCGCAACTGTTTCGTGCGCAGCGTTAGGAGCAAGTCCACTAAGCACGCCGCGCCGGTAATCAAACCACTCCCAGACTGCAGGAAGGTCCCGCTGGACCATTTGTGCGGACGAAATAACATCGAACGGCAGTCCCTTCCACACTGCCGAATTTCCGCCGCCGCGGAACGTAGGCACACCTGATTCGGCTGATACGCCCGCGCCGGTCAAGACGAAGACGTTGTGAGCGGCTTTGATCCGGGAGTTTAGTTCCGCCGTGATCTGGGAACGATGTACAGTTTGCATTGGAGAGAGGATGTTAGCAGAGGGTTACCGAGCGAACGAAACGCGGTGTTGTGGATAGCGAGATTGAACCGATATCCGCTGGCGGCCAGCTAGATGTCGTTGCGGAAAGCGATGGCTTTTGCGCCATCTGCCCACTTAAGTCTGACCAAGACGATTACGAAGATTCTTTGGGCTCGGTTATACTCTGCGCTTTTCCACAACGGCTGTATCTTCTAACCAACAATGAACCTAACTCAACTCCAACAGAAACTGAAAGACCAGATTCAGACCGCGGCGACCGAGTTGTTTTCTGTCACCCTCGAACAACCTAACGCTGAAACTCCACCACGTGCCGAACTCGGTGATCTTGCTTTCCCCGTTTCATTCGAACTCGCCAAACTCGTGAAGCAAGCAACTGGTGAGAAGGCGAACCCTCGAGCGATTGCTGAAAAGTTGAAGACTGCAATTGAGCAAATGCCGGAAGTCTTCAAAGTTGAAATTGCCGGTCCAGGCTACATCAATGTCTTTTTTGATCGGCCGCAGTTGTTAAGGCTATTTTCTCAGAAGAGTGACTCAACAGAACTACCCAATCTAGATCAACCAAAGAGGATGGTTGAGCATACAAGCATCAATCCAAACAAAGCCGCTCACATCGGTCACGTTAGAAATGCAGTTTTGGGTGATACGTTTGTCCGCATTTTGCATGCGGCCGGTGAGCGGGTCGAAGTGCAAAACTATATCGACAATACAGGTGTCCAGGTTGCTGATGTTGTTGTCGGATTCATGCAACTCGAGAATATGAACCTGGAACAGATCAAAACACTGGAGTCTTCCCTGTCTAAGAATTATCCGTTCGATTACTACTGTTGGGATCTCTATACCAAGGTCGGTCTTTTCTACCGCAACGGCGATCCATCTGCGGCAATGGATCCGGAGCGCACCAAGTTTCGAATTGAAGTTCTACATGCGTTGGAAGAAGGTAACAATGCCATCGCTGAACTAGCTGAGTATGTCGCGACTCGCAATGTCGAATGTATTCTCGACACGATGGAGCGACTCGGGATTCGTTATGACTTGCTAGCGCGCGAGTCAGACATTCTGCACCTGCATTTTTGGGAACGCGCGTTTGAGTTGATGAAAAAGACTGGCGTGATCAGGTTTGAACCTGAAGGCAAGCATGCTGGTTGTTGGGTCATGCCGTTTGAGTCTCACACTGGCACCGACGAACACGAATCAGACAAGATCATCGTTCGTTCGAATGGCACCGTGACATATACCGGCAAAGACATAGCTTACCAACTCTGGAAGCTCGGAAAACTTGGTTTGGATTTTCACTATCGAGTCTTTCGAGAATACGAAGATGGCCACGTTCTCTGGTCAACAACTACGGATGCTGTTGCGGAGACAAAAGCGAGCGTAAACCGACCACACTTCGGCGGTGGAAGTACGGTATACAACGTGATTGATTCTCGCCAATCCTACCCACAGGAGATCGTGGCGCGCGGCGTTGCGTCTGTCGTCCCAGAGGTGGGTGAGGAAGCAAGTGTTCACTTCAGTTACGAAATGGTCGCCTTGTCTCCGGCAGCCTGTGACGAACTCGGAATCGAACTTTCGAGCGAAGATCGGGCTCGACCTTACATAGAGATGAGTGGCCGCAAAGGGTTGGGTGTTAAAGCTGATGATCTGATCAATCAGTTAGAGGCTGGCGCACTTCAGGAAGTAGAGAAACGAAATCCCGAGTTACCCGAGCAACAAAAAAAGGCCGCCGCTCACGAAATAGGGGTAGCGGCGTTGCGTTACTTCCTGTTGAAGTTCACGCGCAACTCTGTAATCGCCTTCGATTTTCAAGAGGCCCTTTCATTCGAAGGCGAGACGGGACCTTATTGTCAATATGCGGCTGTGCGCACCAACTCGATCTTTCGCAAACTTGGTCCGGATCTGATCAAACAGGCAGCCTCCGTCGTGAGTGGAATCGACCCTGATTCCGAAGTTCAAAACCAGGTAATGAATGTTTTAGCAGGAGAAGACGGCACTGAGATTTGGTC
>Ga0070671_100005417_pt1 | contig 10180 bp, 12 predicted proteins | sample KBSS73metaG_FD_65341 | JGI IMG/M metagenome (GOLD analysis project Ga0070671, IMG submission 65341) | Switchgrass rhizosphere microbial communities from Kellogg Biological Station, Michigan, USA - KBS S7-3 metaG | ecosystem: Host-associated > Plants > Roots > Rhizosphere > Soil ... | reverse complement strand
CGAGAAGAGGATCTCGTCCTTGGAGAAGAAGCCGGCGAAGGGCGGGAATCCCGCGATCGCGATCGTGGCCAGGATGAAGGTGATGGACGTCCGGGGCATCCACTTCCTGAGCCCGCCCATCTTCCGGATGTCCTGCTCCCCTCCCATGGCGTGGATCACCGATCCCGACCCGAGGAAGAGGCAGGCCTTGAAGAAGGCGTGCGTCATGAGGTGGAAGATCGACGCGACGAACGCGCCGACTCCCGCGCCCAGGAACATGAAACCTAGCTGGGAGACCGTCGAGTACGCGAGGACCTTCTTGATGTCGGTCTGGGCGAGCCCCATGGTCGCCGCGAAGAGAGCGGTCAGGCAGCCCACGACGGCCACGACCATCATCGCCCCGGGCGCGTGCCAGAAGAGCGCCGAGCTGCGCGCCAGCATGTAGACGCCGGCCGTCACCATGGTCGCGGCGTGGATCAACGCCGAAACGGGCGTCGGGCCGGCCATCGCGTCCGGGAGCCAGACGTAGAGCGGGATCTGCGCGGACTTGCCGCAGGCGCCGAGGAAGAGCAGCACGCCGACCAGGGTGACGAGCGTCCCTCCGTAGAGCCCCACGGAGTGGCCGTTGATCGCGCCCATGACGTCCGAGAAGTCGACCGAGTGGAAGGCGTAGATGATCGCGAGGACGCCGATCATGAAGGCGAAGTCGCCGACGCGGTTCGTGATGAAGGCCTTGCGCCCCGCGTCCGAGCAGCTCATCCCCGTCTTCTCGTCGAACATCCGGTCGGTGTAGAACCCGATGAGCAGGTACGAGCAGAGCCCCACGCCTTCCCAGCCCACGAAGAGCAGGAGGAAGTTGTTGGCGAGGACGAGGATCAGCATCATCCCCATGAAGAGGTTGAGGTAGGTGAAGAACCGCGTGAAGCCCTCTTCGTGGGCCATGTATCCGGTGGAATAGAGATGGATGAGGAAGCCCACCCCCGTGACCACGAGGATCATGATCGCGCTCAGAGGATCGAGCTGGAACCCGTAGTCGACGCGGAAGCCGCCGCTGCGACGGGAGACGCCTCCCTCGCCGACCATCGGCATCGAGGGGATCCAGACGCCGACCGTGCGCTCGAAGCGCAGGGGGTCGTGTCCGACCTCGTATCCCGGACGGCCGGCGTAGCGGTCCGCCCCTCCGGACGCCAGGTCGATCACCGCGCCCGCCGCCAGCAGGAAGGCGAGGAGGACCGCGCCGCACGCGATCACCGCGACGGCGCGCTGGGACAGGCGTTTGCCCAGAAGGCCGTTGACGGCGAACCCCGCGAAGGGGAGCAGCGGGATCAGGGGGATCAGTCCGAGCACGGTCTCACCACCTGAGCAGGTTCAGCTCGTCCACCTGAACCGTTTCCTTGTTCCGGAACAGCGCGATGATGATGGCGAGGCCGATCGCGACCTCGCCCGCGGCGACGCAGATGATGAACGTCGCGAACGTCTGGCCCGTCAGCTCGGGGACCTTCCCGAACCGCGAGAACGCGACGAAGTTCAGGTTCGCCGCGTTGAGCATCAGCTCGATCGACATGAAGATGATGATCGCGTTGCGGCGCGTGAGGACGCCGAGCACGCCGATCGAGAAGAGGACGATCGAAAGCAGGAGCAGATGGTCCGCGGTGATCATCGATCCCTCACAGCTTGAAGCGACCGAGCACGATGGCCCCCACCATCGCGACCAGCAGCAGCACCGAGGCCAGCTCGAAGGGGAGCAGATAGTACCGGAACATCACCAGCGCGACCGAGCCGAGGTTGCCCCCGCCTGCGCGCAGCGCTTCGGAGCCCGCATGGCTCGCGCCCAGCGGCTCCATCGCGAAGGTCGAGAGGAGCACGCACAGGAAGACGACCGTCAGGACGGCGCCCAGGGCGACCGTCCCCTTCGACAGCTTCCTACCGGCGCCCGCGCTCTTCCCCCGCTGCTCGAGGTCCACGAGCATGATGACGAAGAGAAAGAGCACCATCACGCCGCCCGCGTAGACCAGGACCTGCACGGCCGCGAGGAACTCGGCCTCGAGCAGCACGTAGATCCCCGCCACGCTCATCAGCGTCGCGATCAGGAGGAGCGCCGAATGCACGGGGTTCTTCCGCGTGATCACGCCGATCGCGCCGAGGACCGTGACCGCGGCGAGCAGCCCGAAGATGGCCTCCGAACCGTTCATTTTTCGTAGACCACGGTTTCGTGACCCTCGTAGAGCTCCGCGGCGGGCGTCACGAACCGCTCGCGGGAATAGTGCGCCAGCTCGAAGTCGTGCGACATGTAGATCGCGGTGATCGGCTCGGTCGGGCACGGATCCACGCACAGCCCGCAGAGGCAGCAGCGCTCGTAGTCGATGATGAAGGCCTTCGCGCGCTTGGCCTTGATCTTGGCCCCCTCGGGGCGCGCCTCGGCGACGACCGTGATGCAGTTGTCGGGGCACGCCATCGCGCACTGGTTGCACCCGATGCAGAGGTCCTCGCCGTGCTCCGGGTGGTTGCGCAGGCGCGGCACGCCCCGGAAGCGCGGCTTGAGGTCGATCCGCTCGCGCGGATACTCGACCGTCGTGTGCGGGTTGAACTGCTCGCGCAGCGTGACGGCGAGCCCGCGGAAGAGATCCAGCAGGAAGATGCGGCTCAGGAGCGACGGCTTCTTGAACCGCACGACGAGGGGCTTGTCCATGGCTTTCCCGGTGCTCATCGTGTTACGCCTTCATCCCTTCAACGACCGGTAGACGGTCAAGGCAATCGCGGTCACGACGACGTTGCCGAGCGCGAGCGGAATGAGGACCTTCCAGCCGATGCGCATGAGCTGGTCGTAGCGGTAGCGAGGGTAGGTGGCTCGGAGCCAGAGGTACATGAACAGCACGAAGAAGCACTTCAGCGAGAACCAGAAGATCCCGGCGAAGAACATCCCCCACGGTCCGAGGAACTGCAGCGACAGGATTCCGGGAAGCGCGGGGATCACCCAGCCCAGCCCGAACGTGATCGGCAGCCACCCCCCGAAGAACAGGGTCGTGACGATCGCCGCGACGACGATCATGTTCATGTACTCGGCGAGGAAGAAGACGGCGAACTTCATCCCCGTGTACTCGGTGTGGAAGCCCGCGACGAGCTCCGTCTCCGCCTCCGCCAGGTCGAACGGGGCGCGGTTGGTCTCCGCGACGCCCGCGACGAAGTAGAGGAAGAGCCCGACGATCTGCGGACCGAAGAACCAGATCCCCGCCCTCTCCTGCGCCTGCACGATGCCCGTCAGGCTCGCGGTGCCCGCGAGGATGAGGACGCCGACGACCGACAGCCCGAGCGGCACCTCGTACGACACCATCTGCGCGGCGCTGCGCAGGGCGCCCAGGAGCGGGTATTTCGAGTTGGACGCCCAGCCGCCGAGCACGATCCCGAAGACGCCGATCGAGCTGACGGCAAGGAGGTAGAGCAGCGCGACGTTGATGTCCGTGACCCACGGCGTGATCGACCACGTATGCCCGAAGAGTGTCAGCGGGGCCGGCGTGCCCGAGAACGGGATCACGGCGAAGGCGATGATGGCGGGCGCCAGGGTGATCGCGGGCGCGAGCGCGAAGATCAGGTGATCCGACTTCGCGGGGACGATGTCCTCCTTGATCATGAGCTTGAGGACGTCGGCGATCGGCTGGAGGAGACCGTGCGGGCCCACGCGGCGCGGGCCCAGGCGCACCTGCATGAACGCGATGACCTTGCGCTCGAGCAGCGTGAGGTAGGCGACCACCCCCAGGATCACGTTCAGGAGGAGCGCGATCTTGAGGAAGGGGATGAGGCCCCAGTTGACGAGGGTGTCGGTCATCGTCTCTACCTGTCCACGCAGCCGAGGACGATGTCGATCGACCCGATGAGGGTCACGATGTCCGCGATGAGGTGCCCCTTGACCAGGGCGGGGAGCGCCTGCAGGTTCACGAAGCTGGGGGAGCGGAACCGGCAGCGGTACGCGGTCTCCGAGCCGTCGCTCTTGAGGTAGACGCCCATCTCGCCGCGCGGGCTCTCGGTCGCGTGGTAGACCTCGGCGCCGGCCGGCGGCTTGAGGCGCTTGGGGACCTTCGCGCGCACGTCGCCGCCCGGCATCTTGTCGAGCGCCTCGAGCGCGAGCCGGCGCGCCTGACGCATCTCCTCCATCCGGACGAGGTAGCGGTCGTAGGTGTCGCCGTTCTCGCCGACGGGGACGTCGAAGGAAAGGTCCGCGTAGGCGGCGTACGGGTTCGACTTGCGGATGTCCCACGCGACGCCCGAGCCGCGCAGCGGCGGACCCGAGAGACCCCAGTCGATCGCCTCTTCGGCGCTGATGACGCCCACCCCGCGCGTGCGCTCGATCCAGATGCGGTTCTGCGAGAGGAGCGTCTCGTACTCTTCGACCTGCTTGGGGAAGGCGTTGAGAAAACGGCGGGCCTCGTCGACCCAACCGTCCGGGAAGTCGTTGAGCTGACCGCCGATGCGCACCGCGTTGAGCGTGAGACGCGCCCCGCAGTAGCCCTCGAAGAGGTCGAGGATCATCTCGCGCTCGCGGAAACAGTAGAGGAAGACCGACATCGCGCCGATGTCGAGCGCGTGGGTCCCCAGCCAGAGCAGGTGCGACGCGATCCGCTGCAGCTCCGCGAGGACAACGCGCATGTACTTGGCGCGCGGCGGCGCCTCGAGCCCGATGAGCCGCTCAACCGCCTCGATGTAGGTGAGGTTCCCCGCGAACGCGGCGACGTAGTCCATCCGGTCGGTGTAGACGACCACCTGCGGCATCGGGCGCGTCTCGCCCAGCTTCTCGCATCCCCGGTGGAGATAGCCGATGACCGGCTTCGACTCGAGGATGCGCTCCCCGTCCACCTTCAGGAGGACGCGAAGGACGCCGTGCGTGCTCGGGTGCTGGGGCCCGAGGTTGATCTCCATTTCGGTCGTCTGGAACATCCGCGGCGTCTTCTCCTGAAGATTAGGACCGGTAGTACTTGTGGTCCCCGGGGTTGCCCTCGAGGGGATATTCCTTGCGAAGAGGATGGCCCTTCCAATCGTCGGGGAGCAGGATGCGCGTGAGGTCCGGATGGCCGGCGAAGTCGATGCCGAGCATGTCGAACGCCTCGCGCTCGTGCCAGTTCGCGGTCTTCCAGACCGTAGTGACCGTCGGGACGCTCTCCCCTTCCGCGAGCTCGATCTTCAATTCGATCCACTGCGCGCGGTCGATGGAGTAGAGGTGGTAGACGACCTCGAAGGGCTTGTCCTTCTTGTCGGGATAGTGCGTCCCGTGAAGGTTCGACAGGTACGTGCAGCGCGACTCCTCGTCGTCCTTCAGGAAGCGGCAGACCTCGACGATCGAGCCCGCGGGCACCGCGACGATGGGCACGCCGGAGAAGAAAGTCGCCGTCGCGGCGATCTCGGGGAAGCGTGCGCGCAGCCGGTCGAGCGGAACCGACGGAACTTCCGCCTTCTGCGCGAGCTCGGCGGGGCTCGGGCCCGCGGGCGCGCGCGGCGCGGGCGCGGGGCGCGGCGCGGCGGGCGCGGCGCCCTCCCCCGCGGCGGCGGCCGGAGGGGCGGGACGCGGACGAGGAGCCGGAGCCTCGCCTCCGGCGCCCTCCGCGGCCGGAGGGGTCGCAGGCGAGGGACGCGGGGAGGGAGGCGGTGTGGGGGCGCCGGCTGCGACGGGGGTCCCCTCGGCGGTCCGGCCGAGAGGCTCGACCGTGCCGGTGGACGCGGGCGTGGCCGGAGTCTCCCCTTCCTTCGGGGGCTCGGACGGCTTCGGCTCGGAAGCCTTGGGGGCCTCCGGAGGTCCGGGCGCGCTCTTGTCCTTCTCGTCGTCGCTCATGCGCTCGTGGCTCGTCTTCGTGAAACGCCGCGGAATTCTCTACGCGGACTTACGGGCGATCGTCATCTGATCGATCTTGTCCTGCAGCCGCATCAGGGCGTAGAGGAGCGCCTCCGGTCTCGGAGGACATCCGGGAACGTAGACGTCCACCGGAACGACGCGATCCACGCCCTGCACGTGGCTGTACGTGGGGAACGGTCCTCCCGCGGTCGAGCAGATCCCCATCGAGATGACCCACTTCGGCTCGGGCATCTGGTCGTAGAGGCGGCGGATGATCGGCGCCATCTTCTCCGTGACCGAGCCCGCGACGATCATGAGGTCCGACTGCCGGGGCGTCGCCCGGAAGATCCCGCTGCCGAACCGGTCCATGTCGAAACGCGACGCGCCCGCCGCCATCATCTCGATGGCGCAGCAGGCCAGACCGAACGTCATCGGCCAGATCGCGGAGCGCCTCGCCCAGTTGAAGACCGAGTCGACGGTCGTCGTGACGACGCTCTGCGGGAGCCGGTCGTCTAGGATACCCATTCGAGCGCGCCCTTTCTCCAGGCGTAGGCGTAGCCCACCACCAGGATCCCGATGAACACGAGCATCTCGATCAGGCCGAAGAGCGCCAGCTCGCGGTATTTGACCGCCCAGGGGAAGAGGAAGATCGTCTCCACGTCGAAGATCACGAACAGTACCGAGATGATGTAGTACTGGACGGAGTAGCGGTCGCGCGCCTCGGTGACGGGCTCGATGCCGCACTCGTAGGCGGCGTACTTCGTCTCGCCGCCCGGCTTGGAGGCGCGGAGCAGGCGCGACGCCACGAAGGTCCCGACCGGAAACGCGATCGCGACACCGACGTAGATGAGAATGGGCAGATACTCGACCATGTCCCTCGAAGTCCGCTCGCGCTCGGCCGGGCACTTCGCGATCGCTGTGTGGGGCTCCGGCCGATTCAGATGGCAGCGAAAACTAGCATTGGCAAGGGGGCCGAGTCAAGGGCTTTTGTGCTTTTTTTCACTAAGTCCGGTCCGGCAAGTCATTGCAAGACAACAACTTGCGCAACGGGCAACCCCCGCTCAGCGAGGATTGGGCGGGTGATCGAACAGAATCGTCAGGTGGGTTCCGGGCTTGATCCCGGCCTCTTTCGCGACCCCCGCCCCCAGCTCCAGGACGTACAGGGTGTCGTGGTCCGAGCCATAGTCGGGGCATGGCTCCTTCCTGCAGACCGGAAGATTCTCCCCGACGTAGACGACCGTCTTACCGGCATCCATCCAGATGATGTCCAGCGGGATGAGGCACAGGTACATCCAGAACCGGTGACGGGCCGGAGCCGGAAAGACGAAGACCATCCCCTGGTCCCGCGGGAGCGACGCGCGGTTCTGTAGACCTCGCTCGCGGGACTCGGGATCCTGCACGACCTCGACGGCGAAGGCGCGCCCCCCGGGTGTGACGACGCGTCCGCGCACGAAGCGCGGCGCGGACCCCTCGCCCTGCGCCGCGCTGGGCGGGGCCTTCGGCGCGGTCGCCGCATCGGCGCGCCCTCCGCCGGCCGCGCCGCACGAGACGGCCGCGAGCGCGAGCGCCGCGGGAAGGAGTCCCCCGGCCAGGACGCGGCGTGCAGCGAGAACGCAGTCCGCGGCCAGAACGTGGCGGGCGCGCCTCTCTGTCCCCGCCCGTCCGGCGCCGATCAACGGTCCTCCCATGGGAGGTCCTTCACCATGTTCCCGTTCACGATACGGATGTCGATGTCGTTCCCGTTCCCGCCCGGAACGCCGTCCTCCCCCAGGCACTCGAGCCTGTAGGTGGTCCGGTCGACCGAAGGCGCGTAGACGTAGACCCGTCCCCAGGGATCGACCTGGGGGATCGTCTGATCGGAAGCGAGATCGTCGAGCGCCTGCGGGTACTTGCCCTTCTTCTCGTAGTAGTGGACCAGGGCGCGCCCGATCGCGACGAGATCGTCCTTGGCCCGGCGGCGGTCCTGCTTCTGGTTCGCCTCCAGGAATCCGCGGTAGAGGGTGATCCGATCCGGCACCCCGCGCGCGGCGTCCGTCTTCGGGTATTCCCTCTCCAGCCGCTCGAGGAGTCCGATCGCGTCGTCGTACTTGCTCTGCCGCGCGAGCGCATCGGCCTGGGTCGACAGACGCCGCGCCTTCGATTCTTCGCACCCGGTGAGCGCCGCGCACGCGGCGAGCAGCAGCAGGATGGCGAGAGCGCGTTTCACCGGAGGCGGCCCGATCCCTTCAATTCACCCCGCCGTCGCGCGCGGCGAGGATCGCGCGCACGAGATCCTCGGGGACTTCTTCGGGGACGGGCTCGTCGAGCGGCGCGCAGGCGGCCTTCCCCACCCGCACCGTCTCGATGTACGTATTCATGTAGATCACGCACGCGTGACACACGGTCAAGTGGTCCTCGAAGCGCGCGCGCTGGTCCAGGGGCAGCTCGCCGTCCAGATACAACATCAGGAACTCGACGAGCTCACGACAGGTCATCATCTTCGGGCCTCGCGGAACCGCTCGTCCAGGAGCGTCTTCAGGGCCTGCCGGGCCCGGTGCAGCCGCGTCTTGACCACGTTGGTCGTGACGCCGAGCAGGCGCGCCGTCTCCATCGTGTCCACCTCTTCGATGTCGCGCAGGACCAGAACGGTACGGTACGTCTCCGGGAGACGCTGGATGGCCTCCCGCACCATCGCACGCGTCTCCCCGCGCGCGACGACGTCGTCGGCCCCCTCGCCCCACCCCGCAGAGGATCCGGCGTGGTGCCCGTCCTCGGCGAAGAGCGGGAGCAGAGGCTCGATCGGCTCCTCCGGATGGCGCCGCCGCGTGCGCAGCTTCATGAGGGACGCGTTGATCACGATCTGATGGAGCCAGGTGGAGAGCTTCGCGCCCCCCGCGAACCGGTCGATCGAGCGGAAGGCGGAGAGGAAGGCGTCCTGCACGGCGTCCCGGGCGTCGTCCTCGCTGCCGAGGATCCGCTGCGCCGTGGCGAGAAGTCGTCCGCCGTAGCTACGCACCATCGTCGCGAACGCGGTCTCGTCTCCCGCGCGCAGGCCCACGAGCAGCGCGGCTTCCTGGGGATCGGCGGAGGCGGGGCCGGAGGGGCGCGGCGGCAGGCTCATCGCGGAAAGCGTAGCACGGTGCGAGGGGCCAGGCAGGAGCGGGATCGCGATCACGAGGCGCTCCGCCGCGCGCGCGCCGTCATCTCGATGTACGCGGCCGCGAGCGCGGTCCAGCCGGTCTGGTGGCTCGCGCCGAGGCCGCATCCCGTATCCCCGTGGAAGTGCTCGTAGAAGAGGACGAGGTCCTGGAAATGCGGATCGTCCCGGTAGCGCGTCTCGGTGCCGTGACAGGGCCGGCGGCCGCTCGCGTCGGCGAGGAAGAGCTTCGCCTGGCGCGCCGCGAGCTCGCGCGCGACCGCCTCGAGCGTCATCGTCCGCCCCGAGCCGGTCGGGCACTCGACCGTGAACGAGTCCCCGTAGTAATGGTGATAGCGCTCGAGCGCTTCGACGATCAGGTAGTTCACCGGGAACCAGATGGGGCCCCGCCAGTTGGAGTTCCCGCCGAACAGGGCGGAGTCCGATTGCCCGGGAACGTAGCGGACGCCGTACTCCTGCCCCCCGCTGCTCAGGATGTACGGGTGTTCCGCGTGGATGCGCGACACCGAGCGGAGGCCGTAGTCCGACAGGAACTCCCGCTCGTCGAGCATGTACTTCAGCGCCCGGCCCAGCCGCTCCCGCGTGGGGATCGCGAGGAGGCGGTGGCCGCTCTCACCCGGACGGCGGCGCATGAAGGCGATCGACAGGCCCAGGTCGGGTCGATTGTCGAGGAACCACTTCATCCGCTTGGCGAAGCCGGGAAGCTTCTCGATCACGTCTTCCTCCAGGATCTCGCAGGCGATGAGCGGCAGCAGGCCGACCATCGAGCGCACCTTGAGGGGAACGTGCCGGCCGTCCACGAACAGCCGGTCGTAGTAGAAGCCGTCCTCGTCGTCCCACAGTCCCGTGCCGCCGAGCGAGTTCATCGCATCGGAGATCCGCACGAAGTGCTCGAAGAATTTCGACGCCATGTCCTCGTAGGCCGGATCGTGCTTGGCGAGCTCGAGCGCCATCGAGAGCATCGTGGCGCAGTAGAAGGCCATCCACGCCGTGCCGTCGGCCTGCTCGAGCGAGCCTCCCGTGGGCAAGGGGCGGGATCGGTCGAACACGCCGATGTTGTCGAGTCCGAGGAACCCGCCCGCAAAGAGGTCGTTCCCCTCCTGGTCCTTGCGGTTGACCCACCACGTGAAGTTCAGGAGGAGCTTCTGGAATACGCGCGCGAGGAAGGCGCGGTCCCGCTGGCCACGCGCCCCCGTCATCTTGTAGACCCGCCAGGCGGCCCACGCGTGCACGGGCGGGTTGACGTC
>Ga0070671_100005415_pt1 | contig 10181 bp, 10 predicted proteins | sample KBSS73metaG_FD_65341 | JGI IMG/M metagenome (GOLD analysis project Ga0070671, IMG submission 65341) | Switchgrass rhizosphere microbial communities from Kellogg Biological Station, Michigan, USA - KBS S7-3 metaG | ecosystem: Host-associated > Plants > Roots > Rhizosphere > Soil ... | reverse complement strand
GGCCGATGGACTGCGCATTGAGGGAAAGACGCTGAGCGAGATGGTGAAGGCGGAGTTGGCGAAGCAGTAGAGTTGCGGTGGGCCATGCGGTTGAATCTCGTTTGAGGGAGATGGTGGATGGCGAACTTCAAGTACAGCGCGGCGGGGCTGGCTCTGACGAAGCAGTTTGAAGGGTTGGAGCTGAAGGCGTACCAGGACTCGGTGGGCGTGTGGACGATCGGGTACGGGCACACGGGGACGGACGTGAAGCCGGGTCTGACGATCACGGAGGCGCAGGCCTCGGTGCTGCTGGCGGCGGACGTTGCGTGGGCTGTGACGTGTGTGAACAAGTCGGTGAAGTCAGCGGTTAACCAGAATCAGTTCGATGCGATGGTGGATTTTGTGTTCAACCTAGGGTGCGCGGCGTTTGCGCAGTCGACACTGCTACGAATGGTGAATGCTGGTGACTTTGCCGGGGGGGCGGGGCAGTTTGGACGTTGGAACAAGGCGGGCGGCAAGGTTCTGGCAGGGCTGACGAAGCGAAGGGCGGCAGAGGCAGCGTTGTTCGCGAAGGCGATTGCCGCAGCGACAGGGCCTGCGGGAGTTTCGGTTCTTCGCGCGACTGCAACCAAGGTTGCGGCAGATGCGGATGTGGTGAAGGATGCGGTGGTGACGAAGGCTGCGGCCGTGAGGGGCACGGCGAAGAAGACGGCTGCAAAGACGGGCAATGGGAAGAAGTGAAGGCTGATCGCGTGATGCGACGGCTGTCCGTTTCGGAGGATAAAGATGGCTGAGCCTGCGAATGGAAAGATCTGCTATGTCGAGATACCGGCTGTGGATGCGGCGCGGTCGGCGGAGTTTTACAGCCGGGTGTTTGGATGGACGATTCGCACGCGTGGGGACGGCGCGACGGCGTTCGACGACACGACGGGGCAGGTGAGCGGAGCCTGGGTGACGGGTAGGCCGCCGCAGTCGCCGGGGCTGGTGGTCTACATCATGGTGGCGGATGCTGAGGCGGCTGTCGCGAAGATCAAGGATGCGGGTGGCGAGATCGTGCAGCCGATTGGCGGCGATCCGGGTGAGATTACGGCGCGGTTTACGGACCCTGCGGGGAATGTGATTGGGATCTATCAGGAGCCGCCGCAGCGGTAGTACGTGGCGCGGTCGGATGATAAACGCAGATCCCGTTCGACTTCGCTCAGGGTAGGCTCTTCGACTCCGCTGTGCTCCGCTCAGGATGACACGTTAATAAGTGCCATCAGTGTTGTGAGGACCAGCTTAGTTCGGCGCCGGCGATGATGGTGCGGCCCTGGAGGGGGACGCCGGGGATCTCTTGATACCGCGTGTCGGTGAGATTGAGGGTGCGGACGTAGGGGCGGATGTGGCCGGTGGAGCGGGCGAGAGAGATGTCCCAGAGGGCGTAGGGGGATTGGGTGGTCTTCTGGATGACGGCGAGTTGGGTGCGCGCGGCTATCTGGAGTGGGAGTTGGGCGGTCCACGCGATGAGAGCGGATTGGGCAGCGTAGTTGAAGGCGTACTCGGAGATGAGGCCGGGTGGGGGTGAGGTGGCCTGCACGGCGGTGTAGCCGAGTTGCAGTTGCTGTGTGTGCGGTAGGCGGAGGCGAAGGTCGGCTTCGGCTCCGTTGTAGGCGAAGTTGGCGACGTTGGTGGCCTGCCAGGGTTTCGAGAGATCGTATTTCGAGTAATCGATGCCGTTCTTCTGGTGGAGACTGAAGCCGGTGGCGCTGAGGATGAGAGGGGCGAGGGTGGGAGTCCAGTCGAAGCCGCCCTCGTAGCTCCATGAGGACTCAGGCTTCAGGTTGGGGTTTCCGATAGTGGTGGGGTCAGAGTAATAGAGGTCGAGGTAGGTGGGCTGGCGGTAGCCGTGGCCGACGGAGGCGCGTGCACGGAGAGTGCTTGTGAGTAAGTAGGCGGCTGCGATCGAGGGGGAGAAGACGGAGTCTCCTCCGGAGAAGATCTGTTCGCGCGCGCCTATCGAGAGGGAAAGGCGCTTAAGGGAGCGCAGGGAGAGGTTGGCGTATCCGGCGCCTTGATTGCGCGCGTGGATGCCGAGGTTCGAGCTATGGATGCTGTCGCCGTTAGCCTCGAGGCCGTAAGAGAGGGTGGTGTTGGAGCCGATGTTGTCGGCGCGGCGGACTGCGGACTGCAATGCGTTAGTGACGTGGTTGTTGCGGTAGTAGTTGGGGCGGTCGAGGAAGAGTACGAAGAGGTCGGTGTGCTTGCGGTAGGCGAAGGAGGCGGAGGTCTGCTGACCTAGCTGCTGCTGAATTGCTGCGAACCAGCCCTTGGTGCGCTCCCAGGAGTTGTAGGGGCCGTAGAACTGGTTGGCGCCGTAGGGGCGGTCGCTTGTGGCGAGGAGGATGTCGGTGGTTCCAACGGGAAGAAGGCTCAACCAAGTTTCGGAGGCGAGGGCGTTGCTGGAGTAGTTGCGGTCGGGGATGAAGCCGTCGGAGGTATCGCGGCTGGCGGTGAGCTGTTCGGAGATGGGTTTGGTGGTGAGGTCGGCGCGGAGGTGATTTTCGAGCGAGCCGTAGTTGCCGGCTCCGGATTTGGCGATGAGAGAGATGCGCGGGGACGCGGTGGGGCGTTGGGTGATGAGGTTGACGGCTCCGCCGATGGCGTCGGAGCCGTAGAAGGTTGAGCCGGAGCCGTGGAGGACTTCGATACGGGAGAGGGCGTCGAGGGGGACGGGGATGTCGAGGTTGAGGTGGCCGGTCTCGGGATCGTTGATACGGAGGCCGTTGAGGAGGATGAGGGATTGCTCGAAGGTGGTGCCGCGGATGGAGAGGTCGGCCTGAACGCCGTTGGGGGAGCGGGATTGGAGGTTGAGGGAGGTGTCCTGGCGGAGGTAGTCGGTGGCGTTGTTGAAGAGTAGAGGTTGTTCGCGCGTGTCGAAGGTGACGACGGCGCGGTTGGATTCGGAGAGAGGGATGGGCGGGATGGTAGTGGTAACGGTGACGGTCTGTTGCACGGGTTGTGGCTGGGCGTGCGCTAGGCAGGAGACAAGGGTGAACAGGATGAGGCGGGGAGTGAACACAGCATGATGATCGCGCTTGCGAGGGTGTGATGTGCGGGTAGTTTTGTTCTGGTGTAAGTAGTTGAGTGCTTCAACTAAGATATTGAGGCGATGAGAGCGCCGCGGGATAGAACGCAGATCCTTCGACTCCGCTGCGCGCTTCGCTCAGGATGACACCTGCCGGGTGTTGGAAATGGTGTATGCGGATTGAGTCGTTTCTTGCGTTGAGTCCGGTGTTTCAGGCGAGTCGTGTGGCGCGGCGGATGGAGACTTCGCTGAATGCGTTGCTGAAGGCGGAGGGGCTGACGCTTTCGGAGGCGATGGTTCTGACGGCGATCTTTCTAGAGAAAAAGAGGGTTCGGCCCTCGGAGCTGGCGGCGACGTTTGAGACGACACGCGGGAATGTGAGCCACACGATCTCATCGTTGGAGGCCAAGCGGCTGGTTCGGCGGCGGATCGATCCGGAGGATGCGCGGGGATTTCTGCTGGAGTTGGAGGGGGTGGGCAGGCGGAGGGCTGCGCGGGCTGCGGGGATTCTGGACCGCTTGCAGACGCAGTTTGAGAAGGAGCTGGGTGCAGCGAAGTTGGAGACGATGCTGCGGCAGATGAATGCGGTGGAGCAGCTTTGCGGGCGGCTTACAAAGAGTTGAGGTTTACTCGGGGATGATCTTGACGAAGATGCCGTCGGGGAGCGTGGTGCCGCCGAGGACGTGGACGACTCCGTCGCGGGTGAAGCCGCGAAGCATGGCGGAGGGTTTGGGCTGCGCGTCTGGATTGGGCGGCGCGGAGGATTTGGTGGGGTAGGGGGTGGCCTTGAGGGGTTCGGGGGCGGGCTGGCCGGGGGCGTGGGGGCGTTTCATTCCGCGGTCCATGGCCTGGTTGGCGAGGCGGTCTGCGTCCTTGTTTTTGTGGCGGAGGGCGTGGGAGATCTCGAAGGCGTCGAGGCGGGCGATGCGGTTTTTGGCTTCCTGCCAGAGAGGCTTTAGGTCGGGGGAGTTGACGCGGTACTTGCCCTGGATCTGCTTGACCATGAGCTCGGAGTCGGAGACGACGCGGAGGCGCGGGAGATTGTGGTCGACGGCGTATTCGAGGACGGCGAGGAGGCCGGAGTACTCGGCGTAGTTGTTGGTGCGGATTCCGAGGAACTCGCTGAGCTCGGCAATGGGTTCGCCATTGGGGCCGGTCAGGACGGCGCCGTAGCCGGAGGGGCCGGGGTTGCCGCGAGCTCCGCCATCGCAGTGAGCGGTCACCCAGCCGGGGTTTTTGGCGGGGGTTGGGGCGGCGGGCGCATCGGCAAAGAGGCTGGGAGTGGTGGTGCGGTGGGGCATGGTGTGAGTTTATAGGAACGACAACAGACGTTTTACGCGCCGAGGACACTTCGGAGACGTGTTATCGACCCCCTGCTTACCTTCCGGGGGTGGGCGGGGTCTATCTGGGTGTAAGCGATGTTCCTGACTCCGGAGTCAGAACCATGAATGCAGAAGCAATTGGGATGAACCTTGGTGGAGAGCTGGCTTCAGGGCTCTCCGTGGCGCCTCAGGGGCGCCGGGCCAGCTCGTTTTCACCGGCATTGCGTGACGGCGCGTCACTTGGAATAAGGGCCGGGGCGGTAGAATCGTTGCCAACGATGGCGAAGGCGGCGACTCAACCCGGCACAAGAGGCAAACTGACGCCTGCCCAGATGGAGGCTCGCGCACAGCAGCGCCTTGAGGACGATGAGCTAATCCGTGAAGCCCAGAAGGGGCAGCGGGCTGCCTTCGATGCGCTGGTACGGCGCTACGACCAGAGCGTGTTGCGGCTGGCGCTACATATGCTGGGCAACGAACAGGACGCGCAGGATGTTCACCAGGAGGCGTTTATCAAAGCCTACCGGCACCTGGGGAACTTCCGGTTCGAGTGCAGCTTCTATACGTGGCTGTATCGGATTGTGACGAACCTGTGTCTGGACCAGCTGCGAAGGCGGAAGAGCCGCAGGGAAGACCCGGCGACGGTGATCGATTCGAGCGGGGACGAGATGGACCTGCTGGCGAACATCTCCGACGAGCGGGCGATGGCGAACCCCGCACGCGAGTTGGAACGCAAGAGGATGGGCGAACGGATCCACGAGGCTCTAGACAAGTTAACGCCGCGGGAGCGGATGGTCTTTGAGCTGAAGCACTACCAGGGATTAAAGCTGCGTACGATCGGCGAGATGTTGAACACGACGGAAGAGACGGCAAAGAACACGTTGTTCCGGGCGACGCGAAAGCTGCGCGCCAACTTGACGGAGCTACGGGGAAGCTAAGGCTGGACACGAACGGGCAGGCAGTAACAGACCCGAGCGAAGAGCAATAAATTTTCGAGGCTGGTTGAGGTAACAGAAATGAAGTGTGAGATGGCAAGAGACAACGTGATCCTGGCTTACTACGGTGAGCTTCCGGACGAGTTAGCAGGGCCGCTGGAACAGCACCTGATGAATTGCGAGGAGTGCCAGGAGGAGCTCAGGTCGATTCAGGCACTGGAGACTCCCCTGGCGTCCTTTCCGGTCGTGGAGCCTTCGCCCAATCTACTGGCGCAGTCGCGGATGCACCTCGACGAGGCGCTGGACGCCATACCGCCATATGGATTCCTGACGCGGCTGAGGACGAACTTCTTTTCATGGATGGGTCATCTGCAGAACGCGCCGGCGTTGGCGACACTGCTGGTTGGCGTTGGATTTATCGGCGGCAATTTTGTGAATCGCTACCAGGTGGCGCATGAGCCGAAGCCGAAACCGGGTCCGACCTCCTACTTCAATCCGACGCAGGGTGTGGTTGCAAATGTCACGAGCATTGAGCGCACGCCGAACACTGAGCTTGTTCAGGTGCACTACAACAGGGTTGTACCTGAGACGATGGAAGGCTCGCTCGATTCGAAAGAGATTCGGGATCTTCTGATGAAGGGCGCTTCGGCGTCAGCTGAGGGGGTTCGCGCGAACTCGGTTGGTCTGCTGGCCAGCGAGTGCAAGGCAGGCCATGAGTGCGCTGCCAGCGACGACGGCAAGGGCGTGCGTGCGGCACTGATGGTCTCGTTGCGTTATGACAAGGATCCCGGTGTGCGGTTGAAGGCGCTTGAGGGGCTCGATCAGTATGTGAGCCAGGACCAGCGAGTGCGTGATGCCCTGCTCGAGGCGCTCGCGCATGATCCAGATGCGCAGGTGCGTACGGCTGCGATCGACCTTCTGGTGCCGGTGCATCAGGACTCGAGCGTGCGGCAGGTGCTGCGGCAGGTCTCCACACAGGACGAAAACCCCTACATCCGCACGGTGAGCTACAACGCGTTGCAGGGATCGAACTCGATCCAGTAGGCGCGAGGGCTCGCCGCTAGCAGCAAAGAGAATCCTTATGAGGTCAGCAAGATGATGCACCACGAATCAACGAACTTGAGGTCGATGCACGGCAGATCATTCAGCGTTCTGATTCTGGCAGCAGCGGTAGTTCTTCTGGATGGCTCGGCGGCGTTGCATGCGCAGGGTGGAGCTGTGATGACCGGTACCCGTGCGCTGCTTGGCGGAGGGATGTCCGGCCGCAACAGCAACCAGGGCTACCTTGGCATCGATCTCCGGGAGATTACGGACGACCAGTTGAGCCAGTTAAAGCTGAAGGATGCACGCGGCGCGGAGATCGTTGGTATGGACCACGACGGTCCGGCGTGTAAGGCAGGGCTTCAGATGCATGACGTGATTCTGCAGATGAATGGCCAGGCGGTCGACGGCGTGGACCAGCTTCGCCGCATGCTGCACGAGACACCAGCAGGCCGGCAGGTGAGCTTTGTGATCAGCCGCGACGGCCAGCAGCGCACCATTACCGCGCAACTGGGCAAGCGTGAAGAGGTGGAGAAGCAGGCTTGGGAGAAGCATTACACCGTTCCCGAGCCACCAGAGACCACCTCAGCGTATACGCCGCGTACGGGCAATTCTTTCTTTCCGCCATCGAAGACTACGGGCGCAAAGGGAAGCCACACCATTCTTGGAACGACGATGCTGGTGAGCTCGTCGTACACGGGCGCGAAGCTTGAGGTGATGGGACCGCAGCTAGCGGAGTTCTTCGGAGCGCAGGGCAGCGCAGGTCTGCTGGTGCGTCATGTGGAACCTAACAGCCCGGCCGCTGATGCAGGTTTGAAGGCGGGCGATGTTGTGGTGAAGGTGAACGCAGTGGAAGTGGCGAGCGCCAATGACTGGTCGAAGACGATTCATGAGAATCGTGGCAAGCCAGTGAGTATAGTGATTATTCGCGAACGCAAAGAACAGACGATTAGCCTGACGCCTGACGAGAAGAAGCGCTCGAGCGTAGAGCCGGGCACGGACCTTGAAGAGTTTTTCGGTGAGTCTGAGCAGGCACAGCAGACGCGGGCGCAGCTGGCCGAGCTTCGCCCGATGCTCGATGCTATGGCAGTGCAGATGCGTCAGCGCCTGGAGGAGGTTCGTGTGACTCCGGAGATGACGCGGATGATGGCGAAGCTGGACGCATGGTCGAATAATCCTGAGTTCCAGCGCCAGATGGAGATGGCACGCCGCCAGGTGCAGGCTGCAGCAGAGGCCGCGCGTCAGCGTATGAACTCGCCCGAGTTCCAGCAGAAGATGGATGCACTGCGCTGCCAAATGCGCGACATGATCCGTCTGGATTAGGGATCCAACTTCACCTCTTGAGATCGTAGACAGTTCCTCTTCAGGATGGCGCAATAGAATGTTGTTTCTGTGAGACATTCGATTGCTGCCTACTTTGTGAGAACTGGATGGACTGTGTCCCGATTTGTACGCATCGCACTGACTCTCTTCGTTTGCACCTCGGGTGTTTCTCTGGCTTGGTCACAAGCCACTACGAACCTTTCGCAGCAGGGCTGGTATGCGGATCCGGAAATTCATGTCTTCGCGGGTGAGTACTGGGTCTATCCAACATCGTCGGACCCCAACACGAAGTTGCAGGATCCCGCGAGCTTCAACCCGCTGCAGCAGAAGCTGCGCGAGGGGAGTGTGGTGCATCCGGTCTATCTGTTGCACACGTCGCTGGACGCATTCTCGTCGCGCGACCTTGTGCATTGGACGAAGCACGCGGATGTGCTCGACGTGAAGAACGTCTCATGGGCGGCCTATGCGATATGGGCTCCGACTGCGATTCACATGAACGGAAAGTACTATCTCTTCTTCGCGGCGAACGACATTCAGAAGAAAGGCACGTTTCCCGGCGGCATAGGCGTGGCGGTGAGCGATAACCCGGGCGGCCCGTTCGTCGATGCGATTGGTAAGCCGCTGATTGGCGAGTTTCACAATGGAGCGCAGCCGATCGATCCGTTTGTGTATCAGGATGACGATGGCTCGATCTACTTCTATTACGGCGGACAGGGACACTGTAATGTGGCGAGCCTTGCGCCTGATCTGAAGTCCGTGATCCCGATGAAGGACGGCGAGTTGTACAAGGAGATCACGCCGGAGCACTACGTTGAGGGGCCATTCGTGATCAAGCGCAAGGGCGTGTACTACTTCATGTGGTCGGAAGGGGATTGGGGCGATTCAACCTACGGCGTTGCGTATGCGAAAAGCACGAGCCCTACGGGCCCGTTTGTGCGCGCAGGCAAGATTTTGCAGACAGACTCGAACACCGCGAATGGCCCGGGACATCATTCAGTGCTGCAGATTCCGGGAACGGACGAGTGGTACATCGTCTACCATCGTCATCCGCTGGGCACGACGGGCGCTAACCAGCGCGTGATGGCGATTGACCGTATGTACTTCGATGCGGAGGGAAACATCGAGCCCGTGAAGATGACGAAGGATGGTCCGGGTCCGCGTCCGCTGCCGATCAAGGTCTCAGGGGGTCGATAGAGGGCCTTACGGCAGTCCGCAGGCGTCAGTTGTAAAAATCTTGCAAACGAGCGCTCCGCGCTTGACACCTGTCAGTGGCGGGGAGCAGTCTGCGTTAGCTCGTATGTTCGCTCACACCAGACGAGCGCTCGAATTCATTTCATCTATTTTCAATGCTTCCGGGCCCCTTTTGCGCAAAGGAGACGACATGAGGCATCTTGCAGGCAAAACCCTGACACTGACAGGGCTGTCTATTCTGCTTTTCGGCATTCAACACAAAGCTCAAGCGAACGACGACTGGCTCTTCGGTGGCGACATATCTCGCATCCAGATCGGATTCAAGATCGCGCCGGTGCGGTTGAATCTTGCACACAGGGATCCCGCGATGGTTGGCCTGGGCAGCTATCTTGTGAACGCGGTAGGTGGTTGCAACGACTGCCATACGAACCCCTCGTATGCGCCAGGCGGAAATCCATTCATGGGTCAGAAGAAGGTCGTCAACGCAAAGAACTATCTTGCTGGAGGGCAGGCGTTTGGGCCGTTCATCTCGCGCAACCTGACTCCCGAGGGCCCCAAGGGGCTACCGGCGGGTTTGAACTTTGGTGAGTTCAAGAAGGTCATCCGCACGGGAGTCGATCCCGAGCAGCTTCATCCGCAGATCAGCCCTCTGCTTCAGGTGATGCCGTGGCCCGTTTACCAGGAGATGAGCGATAACGACCTGAGGGCGATCTACGAGTATCTGAGCTCGATTCCGCCAGCGACGCCGGGACCTTGAGAAGGCGCTAAGGCATTGACAGAAGAGGCCTTCTGAGGGCCTAACCAGCGGTGTTTTCGTCGGTCAGGTGCCAAGGTTCGATATACTGGTACCTGACCATGTCTTTTGTCCTTAGCCCTCCTGTAAAGCGCAACATGACTCTCAGCCGCCGCGTGAAAGCGGCTGGCCGCCTTGTGCGTGAGTTTGAGTCTGTCGCTTCGGCCGTCGCCTCGATGGACCACCCCTATATGGCGCAGATTGTGCCCATGCGCCGCTGCAATCTGGCGTGCGCGTACTGCAACGAATACGACGACTTCTCCGACCCGGTGCCGCTGGACGAGATGTTGCGCCGGATCGATGACCTGGGACGGCTGGGAACCTCTGTCATTACCATCTCGGGTGGCGAGCCTTTGCTGCATCCCGAGCTGGATCAGATTATTGCGCGCATCCGCAAGACGGGCGCGATTGCTGGAATGATTACAAACGGCTACCTGCTGATGCCGGAGCGTATCAAGCGCCTGAACGAAGCCGGGCTCGATCATATGCAGATCTCGATCGATAACATCATGCCGGACGAGGTATCGAAGAAGAGC
>Ga0070671_100005414_pt1 | contig 10181 bp, 6 predicted proteins | sample KBSS73metaG_FD_65341 | JGI IMG/M metagenome (GOLD analysis project Ga0070671, IMG submission 65341) | Switchgrass rhizosphere microbial communities from Kellogg Biological Station, Michigan, USA - KBS S7-3 metaG | ecosystem: Host-associated > Plants > Roots > Rhizosphere > Soil ... | reverse complement strand
GTGCCGTTCAGGAAGCGGCCGATGTTGCCGACGTAGTTCAGCTCGACGATGGTGAAGGGCGCGACCTGCTGCTGCACGCCGACGCTGAAATGGTGATCGCGGCCCATCTTCTGCTCGAGGGCGGCAGCGCCGATGGTCGGCGCCGCCGAGTTCACCAGGCTGGTGCCGAGGAAGAAGTCGGCCATGGTCCGCACCGGCGGCGTCTGGTCGTTGAACGCCGTCTGATCCAGGCGGAACGGCACCATGTTGTTGTTGACGCGATCGCCCGAGCTCTCCTGCTCGTAGAACAGGCCGTAGCCGCCGCGGAACACCGTCTTCTCGCCGATCGGCTGCCAGGCGAAGCCGACCCGCGGGCCGAACTGCGCGCGATCCGTCTTCGTGATCGATTCGGGCAGGCCGGCCTGGCTGCTGGTCTGGATCTGGTTGCCGAACAGCGCGTAGGCCGACTCGCCGGCGAACTGTGCGTCGAGATCCGGCGTGTCGCCCTCGCCGCCGACCACGATCGGGCGCGCCGTGCCCGGCAGGAAGGTGCCGACCTGGCCGCGGTAGCCGGACAGCCACGGCGAGTACTCGTAGCGCAGGCCGACGTTGAGGGTCAGGCGATCGGACACCTTGACGTCGTCCTGCACGTAGCCGTGCCAGTAGTTGGCCTCGCCGCCGAACCAGTCGGCCGGGAACGCCCGCGTGACCTGGCGCGGATAGCCGAGGAGGAAGTCGGCGAAGGCGTCGCCGGTGCCGGCGGTGCGCGCCGCGTTCTGGGTCAGCGATCCATCGTAGCTCCACTGTCCGGCGTACTGCTTGCTGTCGGTGAACAGCGGCTTCCAGCGGCGGTACTTGCCGCCGAACTTGACGATGTGGCGGCCCTTCACCCAGGTCAGGTTGTCGCCGATCTCCCACACCTTCAGGTCCTGCGTCTTCGGCCGCTGGTCGAAGGCCGAGCCGTTCATCGCGGTGTAGCCGCTCCAGGCGAAGTCGGGGAACGAGCCGCCGACGCCAGGCCGCGCCGTTTCCTCGAAGCCCTTGATGCCGAGGGCCTCGTACGGGTTCTGGCCCTGGAGGAACGCATCGAGAGTCACGGTCGAGGGCACGTAGCTGAAACGGACGTCGTGCAGCAGCGTCGGCGTCAGCGTGTTGTTCATGCTGAGGACGACGTTCTGGCCGCGCGTGCTCAGGGCGGCGTTGCCGAGCGCGGGGTAGGCGTTGGGATCGCTCTGCCGCTGGTCGTGGAAGCTGTAGCGGCCAAAGATGCGCGTGCTGTTGCTGAGCGTCTGGTCGATGCGGACGGTGACCTGGTCGGTGTTCAGCTCGCGCACCGGCGCCCACGAGAACGTGCCCGACGGAGTGTTCGGATCGGGCACGAGGCGCGCGAATGCCGCCGCCTGCGGGTTCACGCGATTGGCCGGAATCACGTTGCCGGGAAAGGGCAGCCGCGTGATCGGGTCGTGGATGATGCGGGTCGAAGCGCTGTAATCGCCGCCGCGCATCGCCGCGGTCGGCACGTTGTTGTTGAAGACGAGGCCCTGCTGCTCGCGCATGCCCTCGTAGCTGGCGAAGAAGAAGGTCCGCTTGCGCAGGATCGGGCCCCCCAGGGTGCCGCCGAACTGCTGCCGCTTCAGCTTCTCCGTCTCGCGGGCGAAGAAGTTGCGGGCGTCGAAGGCGTCATCGCGCACGAAGTCGAACACCGTGCCGTGGAACTGATCGGCGCCGGCCTTGGTGGTCGCGTTCAGGGCGCCGCCCGCCTGCGAGAACTCGGCGGTGTAGGCGCTCTGCTGGACCTTGAATTCCTGCAGCGCGTCGACGGACGTCTGGATCAGCGATCCGCCCTGGTGGTGGTCGGTGACGTCGGCGCCGTCGAGCATGAACGTGGTCTGGTTGCCGCGGACGCCGCTGACGGCGGTGCCGGAGATGTAGTTGGCGCGGATGCGCAGCAGGTTGCCGCCGCCGGGCAGCAGCACCGCCCCCGGCGTGAGGCGGGCCAGCTCGTAGAAGCTGCGGCCGTTCAGCGGCAGGTTGACGATCTGGGTGTTGGTGACCACGTGGCCGAGCGTGCCCGACTCGGTATCGAGCAGCGGCGTAGCCGTGTGCACGACGGTGCTCTCGGTCAGCGCGCCGATCGTGAGCTGCACGTCGGCGCGGGTCGACTGGCCCACCTGCACCGCGACCGCCTCGACGACCGCGGTCTGGAACCCGTCGAGCGTCACCGTGACGCGGTAGACGCCGGGGTTGAGCGGGGTGACGACGTAGTCGCCGTGATCGCTGGTGACGACGGTGGTCGCCACGCTGGTCGCCGTGTCGGTGACGACGACCGTGGCGCGCGGGATCGCCGCCTTCGACGGGTCGGTGACGGTGCCGACGATGCGGCCCGCGCTCAATTGCGCCGCCGCGGGAGCGGCGGACACGAGCGCCGCCAGCAGGGCGAACGGCGCAAGGAGGCACCCGCGGGTGCGCGGTTGGGGAGACGTGGACATCCGTTCCTCCGGCAGCAGCCTGTCCGTATTCGGATAGGAACTATCCAAATGATGACAATGGCACAGAGGTATACGCTCGCCGTCCCGGCGAGTCAAATGCCTTTTGGGTATGGGACGTATCTGAGGAACTTATTCAGCGGCCGGACCCGAGCCGTAACCCATCGCCACGGAGAGGTCGCGCGCAGCGGCCAGCACGTGCTGCGCGAACTCCTGGTTCTGGCGGCGGCCGAAGGTCGAGGCGGAGGCGATGACGCCAATCGCGGCGCGCGTCCCGCCCGACGCGTCCCACACGGGCGCGGCCAGGCAGCGGACGCCCTCGTAGCATTCTTCGTCGTCGACCGCGTAGCCGAGGCTCAGGATGCGGCCGATTTCGGCTTCGAGGTCGGGCAGGGTCGTCAGCGTGTGCGGCGTGCGGACGGCGAGTCCTTGCGCGACCAGCGTCGGCAGCTGCGGCCGCAGCGCGAACGTGAGGAGGATCTTGCCGGGGGCGCTGCAATGCAGATCGAGCCGCGATCCGGCGTTCTGCGCGATGCGCACGAGGCGCGGTCCCTCGCACACCTCCAGCACCAGGGCGTCCGTGCCGGACAGCGACACCAGCTGGGTGGTCTCCTGCAGCTGCTGGGAGAGGCGCTGCAGCACCGGGATCGCGAAGCGGCGCAGCCGGTTGGCGCTGAGGGCCCGGATGCCGAGCCGGAACAGCGCGCCGCCCGGCTCGAAATCGTTGCCCGATCGCGACAGCAGGCCCTGCTCGCACAGGGTCATCAGGATCCGCAGCGCGGTGGTGCGGGGGATGCGCAGCCGCCGCGCCACTTCCGAGGACGAGAGCGGGACCTCGGCCTCGGCGAAGAGCTCGAGCATCTCGCAGGCGCGCGCCAGGCTGGGGATGCGGTACTGCTCCATCGTCGGCGCGCGGATTGTACCCCCGCGCCAAGCAGCCCGTGGTGGAAGTGACCCGTCGGCGCCAGGCGACTAGGCGCCGCCCGGCCCGGTCGGCCGCCCCAGCCAGGTGACCTGGACACCGCCGCCGCCGGGCGCCGCGATCGGGCTGAGCGTCATGCGCGCCCGGCCGGTGCCGACGGTCGCGGCCCGTCCGCAGACGGCGCCAATCGCCGCGCCGACGATGACGTCGCTCAGGAAGTGCTTGTTCTCCGCGATGCGCGACCCGCCGACGTAGGCGGCGGCAGCGTAAGCCGGCAGACCGGCCTTCCAGCCGTAGTGCCGCTCGAGCACGGCCGCGGTCGCGAACGCCGAGGACGTGTGCCCGGACGGGAACGAATACTTGCGGCCATCCGGCCGCGTCCGATCGACGGCGGTCTTCACGCCGATGGTGATCCCGGTGTTGAGGATCTGTGCGCGAATGAGGTCGGCGCCCGTGACCGCCAGCTTGTGGTAGCCGTTGCCGCGGCCGATCACGTAGAGGGTGAAGGCGCCGCCGATCTGCACCCAGCCGGAGCCGAGGTAGGTGCCGGCGTCGAACGCCTCGTCGAACGACTCGCTGGTCGCCGCGCTCGCCGCGATGAAGGGGTCGTTGTGATGCGCACCGGCGCCCAGGGCGCCGCCAAGTCCGAGGATCACCGCCGACTCGATCGACGCCAGGTGCTTGACGTCGTGCTTCAGATCGGTGAACAGCGAGCCGACCGTGGGCATCGGCGGTGCTTCGGCGGCTGGAGCCGGCGGCGCCGTCGTCGCGGCCGTGGCGGCGGCGCTGGCGGTGGCGGTGGCGGTGGCGCCGGTGGTCAGGGGCGCCGTCCCGATCGATTGGCCCCAGGCGGGCGCAGCCGCCAGCAGGGACACGAGAACGGCGGCACAGGTTCGGGACATTGAGGCTCCTGGCTGGCGCGGATTCGGCGCGACCCGTCGTGGCTATAGGACTATGGTCCAGCTAGTATGACACGCTGATGACACGCCGGCCCAGCGGCGGCAACACGCTATATCGGCACGACGAGCGTTTTCTCGCGCGCGGCAGTGTAAGCCGTCGCCGCGGCCTGGGCCCCGGCCACGCGGCCGGCGGGCAGCGTGAGGCGGAAGGTGGCGCCGCCCGGGGCCGTTGACACCACCGACAGCGTCCCGCCGTGCGCCTCGGCGATCCAGCGGGCGATGGTGAGGCCGAGGCCGGCCCCGTCGCCGCGCCGCGACGGATCGAGCTGCACGAACCGCTCGAAGATCCGGTCCACCTGCTCCGGCGGGATCCCGCTGCCGCTGTCGCTGACGGCGATCGATACGTCGGCCTCGTGCAACGACACGGACAGCGTGACGGCGCCGCCGGGCGGGGTGTGCTGCACGGCGTTCTGCAGCAGGTTGACGAGCAGCCGCTGGATCAGCTCGGGGTCGGCGTGGAGCACGACGTCGGTGGCGCCGCTGGCCGCGACGGCGACGCGCCGCGCCGCGGCCAGGACGCCGACCGCGCGCAGGCAGGCGTCGACGGCGTCGTCGACGAAGAAGTCGACGCAGCGGAGCGGATAGCCGCCGGCGTCGGCGCGGGCCAGCACCAGCATGTCGTCGACCAGCGTGCCGAGGCGGCGCGCCTGCGTGGCGGTGATGAGGAGCGCCTCGCGGTACTCGGATTCCTCGCGGCGGTCGCGGCTGAGGGCGACGTCGGCGGCGGTGCGCACGATCGACACGGGACTGCGCAGCTCGTGCGAGGCGTCGGCCATGAACTGTCGCTGCGTCTGCAGCGCCGCGCGCAGGCGGGCCAGCAGCGCGTTGAACGCGGCGGTGAGCTGGCCGACTTCGTCCGGGCGCATCGGCCGGCCGAGGTCCTCGGCGCCAGCCAGCGGCAGGCTGGCGGCGCGGCGCGCCATCTGGGTGATGGGCCGCAGGCCGGACGTCGCCAGCCACAAGCCGCCGGCGGCGGCGAGCAGCAGCGCGAGCGGCGCGCCGACCAGGATGGCCTGGCGCAGGTCCTGCTGATCGCGGGCGACCTCGTCCAGCCCGCTCGCCGCGACGACCACGAAGGGGACGCCGCGCAGCGTCTCGCGCGTCGCCTGGACGCGCCAGGCGGCGCCGCCCGACGCGACGGTGCCGGTGAGCGACGCCGGCCTGCCGCCGGCGAACACGTCGGCGAGCGCCGGGCCGTCGAAGCGGCGCGCGAGGACCGCGCCGCCGCCGTCCAGGATCGCGATCGGGCGTTGCGGCGAGGCCAGGATCTCGAGCGTCTCCCGCGCCGCGTCGGCCGGCGCGTCGAGCTCGCCCAGTTCCTCCTGCAGCATCCGGGCGACCTGCCGCTGCGTCTCGGCCAGCGCGCCGTCGATGCGGCGGATCGCGATCTGCCGCTGCGTGACGAGCACCGCGGTGGCGAAGGCCGCGACCACGACCACGACCACCGCGACGCACCAGATGGCGAGGCGCGCGCGCAGCGACAGCCTAGGCATGGGCGTCGACCGCGATGAGCTGGTAGCCCTCGCCGCGCCGCGTCCGGATCATCGACTCGGCGCCCGGTTCGTCGAGCTTGCGCCGCAGCCGCTGGACGTAGACGTCGACGACGTTCGACAGCGGATCGTAGTGCTCGTCCCAGACGTGCTCGGCGATGTCGGCCCGGCTGACCACGTCACCGGCGCGGCGCGCCAGGTACTCGAGCAGCGCGTATTCCTTGGTCCGCAGCAGGACGTCGCGCGTCCCGACGCGGACCATCCGCCGCCGCGTGTCGATGGCCAGCGGGCCGACCGCCAGCGGCTCCGGGCTGAGGGGCTGGTGGCCGCGGCGGATCAGCGCGCGCAGGCGGGCGGTCAGCTCACGGAAGTCGTACGGCTTGACGAGATAGTCGTCGGCGCCGGCGTCGAGGCCGGCGACCCGCGCCTCCACGGTGTCGCGGGCGGTGAGCATCAGGATGGGCACGGCGCTGCCGGCGGCGCGAATGGTCCGGCAGACCCTGAGGCCGTCGACCCCCGGCAGCATGACGTCGAGCACGACGCCGTCGTAGTCGTTGATGCCGGCCTGCATGACGGCGGCATGCCCGTCGCGGGCCAGGTCCACGGCGTAGGCCTGCTCGCGCAGACCCTTGGCCAGCACCTGGGCGGCGTGCGGATCGTCTTCGACCAGCAGGATGCGCATCGCGTCGACGCCCACATGATAGTCCTGCATCCGCCATGTCATCCTCTGGTCATGCGGCCTGCACCACGATGAGCGATCGATGGGGCGAACCCTGGTGAGGCGGCCGTACGCGGCGTGGAGGGTGGCGGCCGCCGGGTGGCTGGCCATGCTGGTGCCGCACGCCGGCCTCGCGCAGGCCGCGATGCCGCAGGCGGGCCCTCGCCCGACGGCTCCGGGCGAGCCGCTGACGCTGGCGGCCGCGATCGACCGCGCGGTCCTCGTCAACCCGGTGATTGCGGCGGCCCGGCTCCGGCGTCCGATCGACGCGGCGCGGCTGGCGGTCGCCGGCGAGCATCCGAACCCGGAGCTGTCGGTCGAGTTCGAGAAAGAGACGCCGCGCCAGGCCTTCGGCGTCTCGGTGCCCCTCGAGCTCGGCGGCAAGCGCGGACGGCGGATCGCGGCCGGCGAGGCGGCGATCCGCACCGGCGACGCCGAACTGGCGGCGGCGATGGCGCAGGTCCGCAACGACGTGCGCCGCGCCTACTTCGGGCTGCACGTCGCCGCCGCCAGGCGGGACGCGTCGGGCGAGCTGCGCAATCTCGCCCGGCGCGCGCGCGACGCCGCCCAGATCCGCTTCGATCGTGGCGACACGGCGCGGCTCGACGTGCTGCAGGCCGAACTGGCGCTCGACAGCGCGGAGAACGACGCGACTATCGCCGAGGGCGCGGTGACGGCGGCGCGGATCAGGCTGAACGCGCTGCTCGCGCTGCCGCTCGACACGGTGGCGCCGCTGGCCACGCCGCTGGACGCGGGCGAGCCGGTGGTCGCGGCCGCGGTCCTCGACCGCGCCCGCCAGACCAGCACCGAGATCGTGCTCCTCGATCGGTCGATCGACGAGCAGCGGGCGGCCGCCGCGCTGGCCCGGGCGCTGCGGGTGCCGGACGCGGTCCCGTCGGCGACGCTGACGCACGGCGCGGAACCCGAGTTCACCTACGGATGGCGGGCGGCGGTCGCCATCACGCTGCCGCTGTTCACCCGCCACGAGGCGGCCGTGCAGGTCGAGGACGCGACGCTGGCGCAGCTCACCGCGCGACGGCACGCCGCCCTGCTCCGCATCGAGGCGGAGGTGTCCGCGGCAGCGGCCGTGGCCGAAGCGCAGCGGCTCGCGTACGTGCGCTACCGCGACACGATCCTGCCGCAGTCGCAGCAGGTCGCGACGATGGCCGACGAATCCTACCGGGCCGGGCAGACCAGCCTCGGCGCGCTGCTCCAGGTGCTGCAGGCCTCGCGCGAGCTGCGGCTGCGATCGCTCGACACGATCGCGGAGTTCCAGAACGCCATGACCGATCTCGAGCGGGCCGCCGGGGTGGCGCTGCCGTGAACGGCGCGACCATGTCTCGCGCGGCGCTGATTCTCCTGTGCCTGGCCGCCGCCTGCGACCGCCGGCCGGCCGAGGAGATCGAGAGTGCGGCGGTCGTCGCCGTCAAGACCGCGCCGGCGGCGGTCCGCGACATCGTCGGCGTCGTGCACGCCACCGGCGTGGTGGCGCCGGCGCCCGGCGCCGATCTCGTCGTCGTGGCTCCCGAGGTCGCGCGCATCGTCGAAATGCCGCGCGCCGCGGGCGACGCGGTGCGGCCCGGCGACGTCCTCGTGCGCTTCGAGATGCCGGGCAGCGCGGCCGACGTCCAGAAGCAGCAGGCCGAGGCGGCACGGGCCCGCGCCGCGGTGGATCAGGCGCGCGCCGCCCAGCAGCGCGCCACCGATCTGTTCGAGCGCGGCGTCGCCGCGCGCCGCGAGGTCGAGGAGAGCCGCCGGGCCGCGGCCGACGCGGAGGCGGCGGTGGCGCAGGCCGATGCCGCCCTCGCCGCGGCGCGGACGCTGGCTGGCCGCGCGGTGGTGCGGGCGACGTTCGCCGGCATCGTCGCCGCGCGCCAGCACAACCCCGGCGACCTCGTCGAGCCGTCGACCACCGACCCGGTGCTGCGCGTGATCGATCCGCACCGGCTGGAAGTGATCGTCTCGGTGCCGCTGGCCGACGTGACGCGCGTCCGCGTCGGCGCGGCGGCGCGGCTCGTCGGCATCGGGCCGGGCGGCGGCGCGGGCATCGACGGTCCGGCGTTGCACGTCGTGTCCGCGCCGGCGCTCGTCGAGGCGGGCACCGCGACGGTGCCGGTCCGCTTGCGGCCCGCCGGTCCGCTTGCGGCGCCGGTCGGCGCCCCCGTGCAGGTCGACATCGACGCCGAGCACCACGCACGCGCCGTGGTGGTCCCGGCCGCCGCCGTCGTCCGCGAGGGCGAGGAGACCGCCGTGTTCGTCGCCGCCGGCGGCAAGGCGCAGCGGCGCCGGGTCCGCGTCGGGCTGGCGGACGCCGACGGCGTCGAGATCGTGTCGGGCGTGTCGGCCGGCGAGCCGGTCATCGTCGACGGCCAGGCCGGCCTGCCCGACGGGGCGGCGATCAAGTGAGCGTCGCCGCGCTGGCGCAGCGGCACGCCCGCGTCGTCGGCCTGGCGGCACTGGCGCTCGTCGTGGCCGGCGGCCTCGCCGCCTTCGCGCTGCCAAGCGCGATCTATCCGCCGCTGCAGTTCCCGCGCATCGTGGTGGTCGCGCACGCCGGCACGCTGCCGCCGTCCTCGATGTCGCTCATCGTGACGCGGCCGATCGAGCAGGCGATCATGACGGTGCCCGGCATCGGCCGGGTGCGATCGAAGAGCATCCGCGGCGGCGCCGAGATCTCCGCGCAGTTCGATCCGGCCACCGACATGGTGGTGGCGCTGCAGGCGGTGCAGAACCGCGTCGCCGACATCGCCGGCGATCTGCCGGCCGGCACCGAACTGCAGATCGAGCGGATGACGCCGGAGATTTTCCCGGTCTTCATCCTGAGCCTGACCGGCCCGCTGCCGGTGGCGGATCTGCACGACTACGCCACCACCGTCGTCAAGCCCGCCATCGCGCGCGTGCCGGGCGCCGGCCTCACCGAGGTGCAGGCCAGCGACACGCGGGAGATCGAGGTGGTTCTCGATCCCGCGCGGCTGGCGGCGGCGTCGTTGACGGTCGTCGACGTCGCCGACGCGCTCAAGGCGCAGAACGTGGTCGCGCCGGTGGGCCGCCTCGACGAAGGCGGGCTGCAGCACCTGGCGCTGGCGTCCGCGGCCTGGACCAGCGTCGACCAGATCGCACAGGCGCCGGTGCGCGTCAGCAAGGGCGCCACCATCCGTGTCGGCGATCTCGGGACGGTGACGCGGGGCGCGCCCGACCGCACGCAGCTCGTCACCGGCGGCGGCCGCGACGCGGTGGTCATCACCGTCTCGCAGCAGATCGGCACCAACGTGCTGGCGGTCGCCGACGGCCTGGACGCCGCGCTCGCCGGCCTGTCGGCCACGCTGCCGGCCGGCCTGCGCATCACCCGCGTCTACGACCTCGCCGGCTTCGTGCGCGACGCCATCGCCAGCGTGCGCGATGCGATCCTGATCGGCGGCGCGCTGGCCATCGTCATTCTTCTCGCTTTTCTCCGCGACTGGCGGCTGACGCTGATCGCCGCGCTCACGCTGCCGCTCGCCGTGGTGCCCACCTTCGCCTTCCTGTGGCTGTTCGGCGGTACCATCAACCTGATGTCGATGGGCGGCGTCGCGGTGGCGATCGGGCTGGTCATCGACGACGCCGTGGTCGTCGTCGAACGCCTCCATC
>Ga0070671_100005411_pt1 | contig 10184 bp, 10 predicted proteins | sample KBSS73metaG_FD_65341 | JGI IMG/M metagenome (GOLD analysis project Ga0070671, IMG submission 65341) | Switchgrass rhizosphere microbial communities from Kellogg Biological Station, Michigan, USA - KBS S7-3 metaG | ecosystem: Host-associated > Plants > Roots > Rhizosphere > Soil ... | reverse complement strand
CATAGTTCGCGATTGCTTCGTACCTCGCAATAACAATTGATAATCAATTATTCCTCTTTAATCAACCCTTTTATCTGTTCAGCCAATTCCGGTGTCACTGAAAGACCGTGAACTGTTTTGGCATGTTCTGCGGCCTGGGTTAAAACTTCTTCGTCGGTTTCTGCATGGATCACAGCCTTGCAATCAAAACCTGCATCTGCACAATGTAATGTCTTCATAATGTTGCTTGTTTTTAAGTGTTATAATTATTACAGGCAAAATTATAAACAGCTAAAAACCAGAACGGTATCAAAAGATACACAAGCAAAAATATTTTCAGGATAGCAGTTCAATCCGTCCGCGGAACAACCGGATCTTATTTTGACGTTCGTAATCTTTGAGGATGCGAGATACCACTACGCGGGTGGTTCCCAGTTCGTCAGCTAATTGCTGATGCGATAAAGTCACCGATTTATTGTCAGCTTTACGGGCAGTATCTTTTAAATAGTCCATTACCCGCGTATCTATGTTTTCAAAGGCGACTCCCTGAAACGAATTGATCAATTGGTCATAACGCGTCCGGAACATTTGCATCATATACCGGTTCCATGAAGGGTATTTTAACTGCCACTGCTCGATCATACTGGCAGGAAAAATAAGTACATCAGTAGGCTCCGTTACCACACCATGCGAAGTGCTCTTATTATTAAAATAAGCTGCTGCCAGCGACATAGTGCAGGTTTCGTCGGCCCTTACATAATAAAGCAGGATTTCTCTGTCTTCACTTTGCTGAAAAACCCGGATGGCCCCTTTGAGTACAATAGGCAGGAACTTGACGTATTGTCCATCGCGAACAATGACATCGCCCTTATTGAAGGAAGCTATTCGTCCGTGTTGTAATAATTCTTCTTTAAAACCGGGTTCGGTAAAAAAACTAAGCTTAGTCAAAAGATCAGAATTAGATATCATTACCTGCTGATTATAAATTGATTAATAAAGATTCGACAGTTTTCGGCTATTTCATTGAATGTAGCTGTTCTATTTTCTTTATCAAGTAACGCTAATGCAATAACTTCATGCAAAGTGAACAGAATATTGCTGCCTTTTTTATGAAGTGCTTTTTAAAAAGGGCAAAATAAGTTCCTGATAATGATCTAGTTGCTGCATAACCAAAGATAACGCATTGATACTTAAATAAAAAAACCGCTAACCCATCACCTGTAAGTCTTTTTCCAATCATTGGATTGATAGTGTTGATTTCGCTATATTTCGCTACTAAACCAATAAACTATGTTTAAATCAAATCTTAAACTGATCGTTCTGATGTCGGCACTATTTTTTATAGTCTTTGGATGCCAATTTATCACTGAGGGAAAACAAAAACTTTCACATTATTGCCCGGGACTAAAAATTACTATTTCAGGTATCAGTTACGCTTTTAGTGGGGGAAGGGGCTCTTACATAATTGACTATGAACCATCCTCGCAGCAAGCGGTCAGGGCATATTTTGAAAAACAAGACAATGGGTTCGCAGAAGAAAAAGACGGTGATTTTTATAATATCGAATTAGATAATAAACCTATTATTGACAGAACCGACAATATACTCGGCAAAACCTTTAAACGTGCTAAGGGAAACACAGAGGTGATTTTTAACGAAACTACCCGCCGAATAATCATCATTGAAAACTCGAATTGAAGTGACGTTTTCAAAACTTTGTAAGTCTCCTCGTAAACGATCAACGTAATCATTCCAATCACACAAATCAACGGTCCATAAAAAAAGCGCCATTAAGGCGCTTTTACATTTCTTATATCGTATTGCAATTAAGCAGTTTCTGCTTCCAGTGCCATTTGCTCATCAACCAAAATACGGCCGCAGTGCTCGCAAACAATGATCTTTTTGCGCTGGCGGATATCCGACTGACGTTGAGGCGGGATTTGGTTAAAACATCCTGAACATGAATCGCGCTGAATGGTTACTACAGCCAGCCCGTTCTTTGCATTGTTGCGAAGACGGTTGTAGGCAATTAACAAACGCTCTTCGATATTTTTTGAAGCATTTTCAGCCTCTGCGTTCAGTTCGTTTTCTTCCTTTTCAGTTTCAGCAGTAATGGTACCTAATTCTGCTTTTTTAGCGTCAAGGTCAGCGCGACGGCCTTCCAGGTCAGCTAATGCTTTTTCGTAGATTTGGGTTTTGGTAGTGATTTCGTAACCAAACTCCTTGATCTTCTTTTCGCTCACTTGTATGTCTAAACCCTGTATCTCAACTTCTTTTGAGATAGCTTCATACTCGCGGTTATTTTTTACTTCGTTAAGCTGAGCTTCGTATTTTTTGATGTTTGACTGAGCGTCCTTGATCAGGTTTTTGCGGGTTACAATATCATCTTCCAGATCGTCCAGCTCATTTTTTATTTTCTGAATACGGGTTTCCAATCCTTCAACATCATCTTCCAGGTCGGCAACTTCCATAGGCAGTTCACCTCTTACCTGGCGTATCTTATCAATCTTGGTGTGGATGGTTTGTAGTTCGTATAAAGCTTTCAGCTTTTGTTCTACGGTTTGTTCCATTAAATAAAATATTTGACGGGGTTTGTATTAATTTCTGTTAAACGGACGGCAAAGTTAGCAAATTTTTTTGTAATTATTTCATATAATAATTGTTGCGTAAATTGCTCACTCTCAAAATGTCCGATATCGGCTATTACGATCTTTCCTTCGGCATCAAAAAACTCGTGATATTTATAGTCGGCCGTTACAAAAAAATCGGCTCCGGCAGACATGGCATGCTTCAGCAAAAAACCTCCGGCGCCACCGCAAACTGCTACCGTTTTAACGTTTTTTCCAGTCAGCGTAGTATGCCGTATCACCTGCGCATGCATTTTTTCCTTTAGTTCGAACAAAAATTCTTCTTCGTCTATCGGTTCATCTAATTCACCTATCATACCCGACCCTACCTCTGGTAATTGATTAGTCATTGGATAAAGGTCATAAGCTACTTCCTCGTAAGGATGCGCCAGGAATAAGGCCATCAGCAACTTACTTTCCAAATTTGACGGATAAACGGTCTCTATACGCACTTCGTGTTCATGATGCCTTGCACCGGGTTCGCCCACATAAGGGTTAGTATATTCATTACCCTTAAATGTTCCTGTGCCCTCCGCATTAAAACTAACCTCACTGTAATTACCAATATTACCTGCCCCGGCATGAAACAACGCATTCCGTACCTGGTCGGCCTTATCAATGGGGACATATGTCACCAGTTTTTTCAGCAAACCATTTTTTGGGGAAAGTATCCGAAGATTTTTCAATTCCAAGGTTTCGCATATCCGCTCGTTCACGCCATTCATTACATTATCCAGGTTGGTATGGATGGCATAAATGGCAATATGGTTGCGGATAGCTTTTTCTACCACGCGTTCTACATAGGTTTTGCCGTTCAGTTTCTTCAATCCGCGGAAAACGATGGGATGATGGGAAATGATCACCTGGCAGCCTTTGGCGATGGCCTCATCTACTATGGCCTCGGTACAATCCAGCGAGATCAAGGCTTGTGACACATCCTGGTCCGGATGACCGACGATTAAACCCGAATTATCATAATCTTCCTGATAAGCCAGCGGGGCAAGACTTTCGAGGTAAGCGGTAAGAATGGACAATTTCATAATTAAATACGAGTTACACAAATTGATACGAATTACATTAAATTGTGGACTAATAAATTCGAGTAATTCGTGAAATTAGTGCTTAATCTTCTTTCATCCAAACCACCTTCTGCTCCGATTCATGAGACTGTGCAATAATATCTCCATATAAATCAGGTCTGCGGGCTTTAATGTAACGGTAGCCGCCAGCATCGGTCAGTTTATCCGGTGCTATGGTTGCGATTGCAATTTCATTATCAAAGCTGCGGCATTCGGCAGTCACATCGCCAAACGGGTCAATGATCATGGAGCAGCCGTTTTTCAGCTGGTCGTCATCCATGCCGATCGGATTCGAGAAGATGGCGTAAATGGCATTATCATAAGCCCGGGCAGGCAGCCATTTCATCAGCCAGGCACGACCTTTCAATCCGTCAAATTCCTGGCGAAGGGTGGTTGGGTCTGCTTCGCGGTTCTCCCATAATTTCGGGTCGACAAAGCCAGCTCCAGGCCTGGTTGACGGTGTACACATGGTAACGTGCGGCATAAAAACAATATCGGCCCCAAGCAATTTTACCGCGCGGACGTTTTCGATGATGTTGTTATCATAACAGATCAGGATGCTGCATTTCCACCCAAACAGGTCGAAAATAACATATTGATCACCAGGCGTAAGATGAGGATTAATGAAGGGATGCAATTTATGATACTTCGCGATCAGGCCATTCTTATCTACACATACCTGTGTTTTGTAAAGTTTGTCTTCATTATCTTTTTCAAAAAGCCCGGCTAAAATCACAATGTCAAACTCGTTGGCAATGGCTATCAATTGCTTTACGCTTGGTCCATCCGGAACAAATTCGGCAACATCCAACATCTGCGCCTTTGAAAGATTTCTTGCAAAACTATACCCGGTAACGGAGCACTCGTGGAATGCTACAACATCGGCACCTTTTTGTGAAGCTTTGGCAGCAAGCTGACGTATGGTAGCCAGGTTATATACCTTATCCCCGCTCCGGTTTTCGAACTGGGCAGTGGCAATTTTTATGCTTTTCATTTGATTATTGGTTGAGCCCGTTTAACGGAGCCATTGAACAATTTTGATAATCAAATATATAACGAGGTTGATCAGAATTAGTGTAGTAATGGGAAAATAAAAGCGAAAATTTTCACGCTCGATGCGGATATCACCGGGCAGGTGCCCGAACCATTTGAGGCTTCCGCCGAAGAAATAAATAAAAATACCCAATACCAATATGACGGCGCCTATCAGTATCAGGTATTTACCCAATTGGTTATCCATTAGATCAACTGCTCATTTTAGATAGCTGGTGGCTTTCAAATGCCATTTTTTTATTGTATTCCATTGTCAGATCTTTATGATTAACCAAGTCCATTATTGAACCTACAAAACACAGCCCTGCTGTAAACAGATATAGCAGACCCATGCCCACCTGTCCGGTTATAAACCGCTGTAAGCCAGGAACCAAACATAATCCAACAATGCAAAAGATCAACATATCCTGTGGGCTTTTTCTCTTACTGGTGTAGTTCATGTAAAAATATTTTTGCTGATTTTCAGTTAGTTCCGCAGTCGCCTGCTGTAAAAAAGCTAATTCTTCGGGAGTAATGCCCGGTAAACCCATATAAGGATTATTTTGAAACGTGTCCATGGTGATTTGTTTTTAAGTTGATCCAAAACTAATATAGGACTAAAAGTTTTGAAACACAAAATTGGCAGGTGGTGTAGCGTTGTCGGTAAACGGCGGTATCTTATCGGTATATTGAATACGACTTGTGGTGAACCACTCTTTGATTAAATAAGGCGTATATCCTGTAAAGTATAATACCCAGAGCGGGTATCCCAAACCAGTGCGCGTGCCATGAGTTGCTGATATTACCCCGGAAAAGCCAGGATATAGAATGCCCCAGGCCACAGCCCGGGCACCAGGTAATACCCATTGCCTTTAACGGACAAAGACTGAAATGTGCTGGTCCGGCCGGATCAGTAAACGCCAGTGCAACAAGCGCCGCGACCCAAAATATAAGTTCGAAATATCTTGATAAAAAACGTTTAAGCAACTTTTTTTGATTTGCTTATCAATAACAAGGTTACTGCAAATGAGGATAAGACGCCTATAAGCAGGGCAGCAAAAATACGCCCCGAGAAATCGCTCCAATTTGCTTTTTCAGCGGTAGATATCCAGTTGATATAAACGATACCTATGAAAACGACGAAGGTACCCGCGACGATCAAAATTTTAAAAGCCTCGATAAGCCCTTCCAGGAAGTTCATTTTTCCGTCGAGGTCATTATCCCTGTACCGCTTTACGCCCATATACAAACCAACAATCGGAATCAGCACGGAAACAAATTCGACAGGATTTACCTTATCATTTGAGAAAGTAAGACCCATTTTAAGCATAATAAACAACCAAACTCCGCTTAATACTCCAATAACTAATCCAGGAAACAAAGCATTTTTCATAATAGTTGTGTTTTAAAGGTTCATGGCATCGGCTGTAACATAATTATTAAAGCTGTGCGATTGAAAAGGTGATTAAATGGTTATATAAATATACGTGATATTTAAAGTATTGTCAATTTACTTAAAAAGTAATTTTCACGTCACTTTGTTTTTAATCACTTTTTGTTTTCAACACAAAAGGTTGTCTATGTGCTACAAAAAATACCTTTTTGCTATATTTGCGCCAGTTTGAACATCCGTGATATTTTAGAGCTTTATAAAACTGATGAACGGGTTGAAGCGTTGGCGAAAGCGTTGAACGCTGGTAAAGATACCCGGATTCAGTTGCGTGGTTTGGTCGGATCAGGAGATGCGGCGGTGGCGGTAGCTTTGTATTTTTTGCAGCATCCAAATATGATATTTGTGCTGCCCGACCGTGAAGAAGCTGCTTATTTCCAGTCAGATATTGAAAATTTAACCGGAAAAGATGTTCTGCTTTTCCCTTCCTCCTACCGCAAAGCATTTGAATTTACCCAGCCGGATAGCAGCAATGTGCTGGCGCGTGCCGAGGTGTTGAATGAACTGAACCATTCATCCGAATTCGGCAGGCTGATTGTTACCTATCCCGAAGCGCTGGCTGAAAAAGTAATTGACCGGGACTCGCTGGCTAAAAACACGCTCGAAATAGCGGTAAGTAATAAACTCAGTATCGATTTTATTAATGAGTTTCTGATAGAATACGATTTTGATCGGGTTGATTTTGTGTACGAACCCGGGCAATTCTCTATTCGTGGCGGCATAGTCGATATATTTTCTTTCTCGCATGACCTGCCTTACCGGGTAGAATTTTTTGGTGATTTTATCGAGTCGATACGCACTTTCGAGATCGAGAGCCAGTTGTCGGTCGAGCAGGTAAAAACAATCACCATTGTTCCGAATGTGCAATCAAAATTCCTTACGGAGCATAATATTTCCTTATTGGAATATGTAGACGCGGGTTCGCAGGTATGGATAAAGGATGTTCAGTTTACACTGGATATTATCAAAAGCGGTTATAAAAAAGCTGTTGAGCTGTGGAAGGCGCTTTCATCAGAAGAAAAGGATAAAAACCCGGAATGGATCGATCCAAAATTCGGATTCACGGATGAAAAACTAATAGCCGATCAGCTGCACGATTTCCCCGTGGTGGAATTTGGTAAACAATTCTTTTATCAAACCAATCAGGTTGTAGACTTTGATATGCGTCCCCAGCCATCCTTTAACAAGGATTTTAGCCTGCTGATCCATAACTTTAAGAATAACGAGGCGGAACATATACAAAACTTCATCCTGACTGACTCGGCCCGCCAGGTAGAACGCCTTTATGCGATATTGGAAGATTTGGACAAAACGGTAAAATTTACGCCGGTCAACATATCTATACGCGAAGGTTTTGTAGACCGCGAACAAAAGCTGGCCTGCTATACTGATCACCAGATATTCGATCGTTACTATAAATACAAACTCCGAAAGGGTTACCAGCGTACGCAGGCCATCACCCTGAAAGAATTAAGGGAATTGAAGCCCGGCGATTTTGTAACGCACATCGACCATGGTATTGGTAAATACGCTGGCCTGGAAAAGGTGGAAGTGAACGGCAAAATGCAGGAGATGATCCGCCTGATATATGCGGATAACGACCTGCTGTATGTCAACATCAACTCGCTCAACCGTATTTCAAAATATAGTGGTAAGGAGGGAACTGTCCCTAAAATGAACAAACTGGGTACCGATACCTGGGAGCGTTTAAAAAAAACCACAAAAAAAAAAGTTAAAGACATAGCCCGCGATCTCATAAAGCTGTACGCCCTACGCAAAGCAAAAGAGGGAAAGGCCTTTTCTCCGGATACTTACCTGCAAACCGAGCTTGAAGCATCTTTTATTTACGAGGATACGCCCGACCAGGAGAAAGCCACCGCTGATCTGAAAAAGGATATGGAGTCGCCGCACCCGATGGACAGGCTCATTTGTGGTGATGTGGGTTTTGGCAAAACGGAGGTGGCTATCCGCGCTGCATTTAAAGCAGTTGCCGACAGCAAACAGGTTGCTATCCTGGTACCGACCACCATCCTGGCAGCGCAGCACTATAAAACATTTTCTGATCGGTTGAAGGGTTTCCCATGCAATATTGATTATGTGAACCGTTTTAAATCAACCCGGCAGATTAAAGAAACTTTAGAGAAGCTGAAAGAAGGCAAGGTTGATATCATTATCGGCACACATCGCCTGGTAAGCAAGGATGTGAAGTTTAAGGACCTTGGGTTGATGATTATCGATGAGGAACAAAAATTCGGGGTATCCACCAAAGAAAAGCTGAAGCAAATGCGTGCCAATGTGGATACACTGACACTGACCGCAACACCGATACCACGCACGCTGCATTTCTCATTAATGGGTGCACGCGACCTTTCGATCATATCAACCCCTCCGCCAAACCGCCAACCGGTGGTGACCGAGTTGCATGTATTTAATGACAAACTGATCAAAGAATCTGTTGAATATGAAATTGGCCGTGGCGGACAGGTTTTCTTTATTCATAACCGTGTAGCCGACCTGATGCAATTAGGCGGATTAATACATAAGCTGGTTCCTAAAGCGCGTGTGGGCATTGCGCACGGTCAGTTGGAAGGTGATGACCTGGAGGACGTAATGTTGAAGTTCGTGAGTAACGAATACGATGTGCTGGTAGCAACCACCATCATCGAGGCCGGCTTGGATATTCCGAATGCGAATACCATCATCATTAACCATGCCCACATGTTTGGATTGAGCGACCTGCACCAAATGCGCGGTCGTGTTGGACGGAGTAATAAAAAGGCTTTTTGTTACTTGTTGAGTCCGCCATTATCTACGCTAACATCAGAGGCACGTAAACGCTTAAGCGCTATCGAGGAATTCTCTGATCTGGGCAGCGGCTTTAATGTGGCCATGCGCGATTTGGATATCCGCGGTAGCGGTAACCTGCTTGGCGCCGAGCAAAGCGGTTTTATAGCGGAGATAGGTTTTGAGATGTATCATAAAATTCTGGATGAAGCTATTCAGGAGCTAAAGGACGACGAATTTAAGGGCGTTTTCCCTGACGAAAAGCCACGACCATATATTTCTTTCACGCAAATAGACACGGATATGGAGATACTCATCCCGGATGAGTATGTGACCAGCATTGCCGAACGTTATAACCTGTACACCGAGCTTTCCAAACTCGAAAACGAGGTAGAGTTGCAAGCTTTCGAACAGCAGCTTCATGACCGTTTTGGTCCTGTGCCGCCGCAAGTTGCTGATATGCTCAACACTATGCGCCTGCAATGGCTGGGCAAGGCTATCGGTTTTGAGAAAATATCATTGAAAAAGAATGTTCTCAGGGGTTATTTTATTGCCAGTCAGCAATCGCCCTATTTTGAAAGCGGTATGTTCAGGCAGGTGCTGATGTTTGTCCAGAGTAATCCGCGACGAACGAATATAAAAGAAGTAAAAAATACGCTTCGTCTTAGTGTTGAAGGTGTAAACAGTATTGATGAGGCGGTGCAATTATTGGAGGAGATTGCGGCTCCGGTAGGGGCTTAATGTCAACTATGATTGAGCTGATTCAGTGATTGCCATGATTAAATTTTAATTCTCCAGAAGCAATCAAATCTCCTAATCCCTGCGCGGTTTCTATCAAATTCTTTTCAGTATTCGCTAATGCAGTTGGCATATCTATGAACTCCTGATTGATAGATAACAATCTATCAAAATATTTTTGCAATGCAGCGTCCGGCTTTGTCGGTATTGTTCCTGCCAGGCCAATCACCGGAATATTCTTTTGTTTAGCGCGCAATGCAACGCCATAGGGCCCTTTCCCTTGCAATGTCTGCGTATCAATGCTGCCTTCGCCCGTAATAACCAAATCTGCTTTTTTCAGGGCTTCTTCAAATCCTGTCAGCGACAAATAATATTCAATTCCATTCGCCAGTTTAGCATTAAGCCAGGTATACAGCCCGGCTGTGGCTCCGCCTGCCGCACCGCCATGTTTTATGGTGGTCATATCCGTGCCAAGCTTGGCTTTTGAAACTGCAG
>Ga0070671_100005409_pt1 | contig 10185 bp, 7 predicted proteins | sample KBSS73metaG_FD_65341 | JGI IMG/M metagenome (GOLD analysis project Ga0070671, IMG submission 65341) | Switchgrass rhizosphere microbial communities from Kellogg Biological Station, Michigan, USA - KBS S7-3 metaG | ecosystem: Host-associated > Plants > Roots > Rhizosphere > Soil ... | reverse complement strand
GAGCTGGGCAAGGCTTATGCCGCGCTTGCGATGGACATCGCGGCGCACAACGCGCTCGCGGTCGGCCAGATCAACCGCTTCGGGACTAACGAACAAAAGAAAAAATATCTGCCCCGCCTGACGAGCGGTGAATGGATCGGAGCCTGGGCCCTGACCGAGCCCAACGCCGGTAGTGATACCGGAGGTATCGAGACCAAAGGGAACGAGCACAACGGTGGCTGGCAGGTCAACGGGATGAAGAAATTCATCACCAGCGGACGCACCGCTGACCTGGTTGTCGTCATGGCCACGACCGGCCAGACCGACAAGGGCAAAAATGAAATCAGCGCCTTCATTTTGATGAAGGACCAGGTGACGCCGGTGCGCAAGATTCACACCTACGGGATGCGCGCGAGCGACACAGCCGAACTGCGCTTCGAAAACGCAAAGGCGGAATTGTTAGGCGAACGCGGGCGCGGGCGCGAGCAGGCACTGACCGTGCTCGATCGCGGGCGCATCGGCATCGCTGCGCTTGCGGTCGGCATCGCGGAAGCGGCCTTTGAGCGGGCCAACTCCTATGCGAACGAGCGCAAGCAGTTTGGGCACGCGATCGGCGATTTTCAGGCGGTGCAATGGATGCTGGTCGATTCCGCGATGGAACTGGAGGCGGCCGAAGTGATGACGATGCACGCCGCCTATCTGCAAGACCAGGGCGAGACCACCACCAAGGAATCGGCCATGGCGAAATTAATGGCCTCTGAATCAGCCGTCCGAATTTGCGATCGCTCGATGCAAATCCACGGCGGCTACGGCTACAGTCGCGATCTGCCGATCGAGCGCTACCTGCGCGATGCCAAGTTGTGCGAGATCGGCGAAGGCACTTCGCAAGTGCAACGCCTCGTCATCGCGCGCCATGTCCTCAAGGAAGCGAAGCCGCTCAAGCTCGCGCATCGCGAGCCGCGTGCGCCCAACACGTAACACAGGCTGCCAGCCGCCAAGTAGCGCGGGCTGCGCTACACCATGGGGCGGAAGCGGCCGACCACTTCCTGCAAACGGCCGGTGATTTGGCCTAACGAACAAACTTCCACGGTCTCGATCAGCGTCGGGAAGCAGTTTTTTCCGCTTTCCACTACGTCGGTCAGCTTGTCCAGGGCACGTTCTGCTTGGCCCGCGTTTTTCTTTTTGAACTTCGCCAGCCTATCCACCTGCAATTGCTTTTTCGCCCGGGCGGTCCGCACCATTTTCACTTCCGGCATCTCGTCTTTGCGATCGTTGTACTTGTTTAAGGCGATGATGGGCCGGGTGCCATTGTAGATTTGTTCCTCGTAGCGATGTGCGGCGGTCTGGATCTGCGAGCGCTGATAGCGATGTTCGATCGCGGGCAAAACGCCGCCCAGTTCCTCGATCTGGCGGAATTCCTCGAGCATCGCCGCCTCGACCGCACGCTCGACCGCCTTCATCCCCGGCGAACCGGTGAGCATGTTCATAGTGTGTTTGAAGATGCCGGATTCATCGAGCAGAATCGCCTGCCCGTGGGCGGCCAGCCGGATCCATTCTTCGCTTGGGGTCGTGAAAGGCTCGTCGGCGCTGTTCGAGTGGCACGAATTGGTGCCGTTCATGTAGGCGAGCATTAACTCCGCCGCCGTTCTCGTTAGGTTATTTTTGAATTCCGCCGCGACGAGCGAACGGCCGCTTGTCTGGGTGTGGAGCTTGAACATCTGCCCTTTCGGTCCCGCGCCGAACACGTCGCGCATCCCGATCGCCCAAATGCGGCGGGAGGCACGCGCGAGTGCGATGTATTCGACATCGAGTCCGCAATCCAAAAAGAAGGAAAGTCGCGGTGCGAATTGATCCACCGGGATGCCGCGGGCGGCGAGCATTTCGGCGTAAGCAAAACCATTCGAAACCGTGTAAGCAGCCTGCTGCACCGGTGTCGCGCCGGCTTCACCGATGTGATAACCGCTAATCGAAACCGGGTACCAACGCGGCATTTCGGCGGTGGTGTACTCAATCATGTCGCAAAGAAAACGAAGCGAAGCTTCAGTCGGGAAAATCGTTTCGTTCTGCGCCTGCACTTCCTTAAAAATGTCGGCCTGGATGGTGCCGCGCAGGTTCGGCACGACTTTGGGGCCGAAGCGCTTTTTCGCCGCCGCGATATACATGGCCATGATGATGGGCGCCGGGCCGCTAATCGTCATCGACGCGGAAAAATCGGGCGAGCCCATGTCGAAGCCGTCGTAAAGCCGGACCATGTCTTCGTAAGTATCGATGGCGAGACCGCCTTCGCCGATCTTGCCAAAGACGCCGTCTGCGTCGCTGTCGATGCCGTACAGGGTCGGTCCGTCGAAGGCGGTGCTCAGGCGCGCGCTGCGCTGGTGGCCCGTGAGATAATGGAAACGCTTGTTCGTGTCCTCAGCCAGGCCGAAGCCGGAGAAAAGGCGCGTCGGTTCCTCGGCCTGTTTCGCTTTGGCGGGCGCATGGCCGTTTTTCTTGTGGCCGTTCTTGCCGTTAGGCTGACTCTTGCCGTAGCTGCCGCCTTCCGCCTCGCGCAACGGCTCCAGATACATTTCGCGGTAGGCGCCGTTGGTGAAGGGAAACTCGCCCGGCAAACCTTCGCCTAACAAATAGCGGGTGATCTCGCCGGCTTCGTCAATCTCGGGCAGCGCGAGGCGCGGCAATTTCAATCCGGTCGGGGCAGTGCCGACGGCGATCTCCGATTTCACCTTGTTCCAGCGATCGACCATTTCCCGGCCAAACTCTTCTTCGGAACGCGCCCGTTTCACTTCCGCGAGCACGAACTGATTGTACTTCTCCACCGCCTCCACGACTTGTCCGAGTTTGCTCATTTCTTTTTCCTTTTTTGCGACGGCTCGCTCGCATCCATCACCCAGTCGCACAATTGATCGACCCCGGGATCGCGATGCCGCTTCGCCACCGTCGAAATCAACTTCTGCCGGCGCAGGTTTTGATCAAGCCGCTGCTCGATCTCCGACATCGCGGTCCGCGCCCTGTCCTGGTCGCTCTTGTTCACGACCACGAGGTCGGCCAGGTCGAGCATGACGATTTTCTGGAGCTGCAAGCGGCTGCCGTAATCCGGATTCATGACCAGGACCGTCTTCTGCACGAGGGCGTCCTGAAATGGCATCGCTTCCTGTCCCGTGCCGACGGTTTCCAAAATCACGTAGTCGAAATCGGAGCGCGCGAGCAGCGCGAGACATTCGCCGGTCGCGGGCGACAATCCCCCCGCCTGCCCGCGCGTCGCCATGCTGCGCATGAAGACGCGGTCGTTCTGCGAATTGATCATGGTGGCGCGATCGCCGAGGAGCGCGCCCTCGCCGACCACGCTTGGATCATGAGAGAGAATCGCGATGCGCGCCTGCCGGTCGCGTTTCAGAAGGCGCAGGACGAGTTCATCGATCAGCGTCGTCTTGCCCGCGCCACCCGGCCCGGTAAAACCTATGACACGCGTTTTGCCTGACGACGCCCTGGACGCGGATTTCTTGACGCGTTTCGATTTCGCGTAGCGGTCTTCGATCTCGGTCAGGGCGCGGGCCAGCTTCATGTCGGCCGTTGCCTTGCGCCGTTTGCGATGGGTATTGCCGTAATGGGCGCGGACGAAATCCGCCATCTCGGTCAGGGCGGTCCCGGCGAAGAAGATTTTGTGCACGCCGTTGCGGTGCATGACCGCGGCATCGGCCTCCGTGATAGTCCCGCCGCCGCCGCCGAAAAGTTTGATATCGTCCGCGCCCTTCTTTCGCAACGCACGCGCCACTTCTGAGAAGAACTCGACGTGGCCGCCGTTGTAACTGGAGATTCCGATCGCGCCGACGTCCTCCTGAATGGCGGTGCGCACGATGTCTTCGACGGAGCGATGGTAGCCGAGATAAACGACCTCGATGCCGTGGCGAATGAACTCGAGGTTGATCGTGTTGATGGCGCTGTCGTGCCCATCGCAAATCGGAACGGCGGTGAGAATGCGAACGGGTGCGGCCATCGGAAGAGCGAAAAGTTTACCGGTAATCGTTTGACCGGCAATGGCATTCTGCCTAGGAACGAATCGCGTGCACATCAAAGCCGGAGAACCGAATGCTTTCCGCACCATTGTCCCGGCATGGCTGGTCGTTGGTATCCTCGACATCAGCTCAGCATTCATCATCTGGATCTGCCGCGGAGTTTCGCCGATACACGGCCTACAGGGACTCGTGCTCCCGCTGCTCGGCCCAGCAACCTTCGAGGGCGGTTTCGGCACCGCTGCGATGGGCCTCGCCCTTCATTTTTTTATCGCCCTCGTCGTCGTTCTGGTTTTCTATGCCGCGAGTCGAAAGATTCGTGTGTTGCGAGAACATGCGGCTCTTTCGGGCGTGCTCTACGGCGTCGCGGTTTATCTCGTCATGTATTGGATCGTCTTGCCAGCGGCGTTCCCGAAATTTCGCCATTCGCTTTCGAACGACCCGCTCGCCATCGCAATCCATATCGTTTTGATTGGATTGCCGACCGCGCTGATTCTGCGCCGCGCTGCGCCCTCCTCGACCGGCTAACTCGCGCCGCAACCACACCCCGTCCAGCTTGCCAAGCCGGCCGGCGCGATCAACCGCTGTTCCCTGGAAGCAGGGAGAACAGACTACATTTCGCGCGGTTTCCCCGGAAATTGAAGCCGCGGTTGAAGGTTTTTCTAACGGGTTAACCTTCCGCCATGACCGATCCACTCGATTTCAGCGGCAAAGTCGTGCTCGTCACCGGCAGCTCGCGCGGCATTGGCGCGGACATGATCAAAGCTTTCGGGGCGCGCGGCGCTCAATGCGTTGTCAATTTCGTTAGCGATTCCGAAGGAAAAAACAAAGCCGACGCGGAGAACGTCGCCCGTGATCTAAAAGAGCCCCTGGTGGTTGAATGCGACGTGGCCCAACCGGGGCAAGTCGAGGCGATGACGAAAGAGATCGCGGACAAGTTCGGCGGCCTCGATATCCTCGTGAACAACTCGGGAATCATTCGCGATCGTACGATCAAAAAACTGACCTTCGAAGAATTCGAGAGCGTGCTGCGAGTGAACCTTACCGGGACCTTCAACGTCACTCAGAAAGCGGCCGACGTTCTGCGCAGCGGCGGGCGTATCATCAATCTTTCCTCCGTCAGTGGACAAATGGGACTTTTCGGCCAGGCAAACTATTCCTCCAGCAAAGCCGCTATCATCGCCCTGACCAAAGTCTCTGCCCGCGAGTTCGCCCGCCAGCAGATCACGGTCAACGCGATTGCCCCTGGATTCATCGATGTCGGGATGAGCAAAGGGATGCCGGATGAAGTAACAGAGAACTTCAAGAAACAGATTCCCTTAGGTCGACTGGGGGACGCGCGTGAGATCGTCGACGCCGCGCTTTTCCTCGCCTCCCCGATGGCAAGCTACATCACCGGGCACGTCCTCAATGTGAACGGCGGTTATTACATGGGCTAACAGCCTGGATCTTCCTAAGTCGGGAGAGACGATCTCCGGGTCGTCTGAGCCGCGGGTTCTCGGATTTCTGCCTCCTGCGGGCAAGCTTGCCTTGTCGGCGGCCTTTCGCTCTAATTGGCGGATCGCCGCGACGGCGCGGCCAAAAACTGGACGGGGCAATAACCGAACCTCCCTGGGTCGCAATGAACTCATCCGCATCTGGCAAAGAAGCCCACGCCGGAGGGATCGTTTTTGCAACCACCCATTGGAGCATTGTCCTGACCGCTCAAGGCCGCTCGCCGGAAGCAGACGCCGCCTTGGAAACGCTCTGCCGAACCTACTGGTTGCCGCTCTACGCCTTCATTCGACGCGAAGGCTACGAGATGGAGGAAGCAAAGGATTTGACCCAGGAGTTTTTTGCCCGCTGGCTGGAACGCCGCGATTTCGACGCGGCGCGGCGCGAGAAGGGCCGACTGCGTTCCTATCTTCTGGTTTCGCTCAAACATTTCCTGACTAACGAACGAAACAAGGCCAGGACGGCCAAGCGTGGCCGTGGCCGGCAGCCTATCTCGCTCGATGAGATTATCGAGCAGCAGCATTTTGCCCTTGAACCGGTCGAGACTCTGACCGCTGACCAGATTTACGAACGCCAATGGGCAACCACGGTCCTCGATCGTGTCCTCGAGCTTCTCGAGGAAGATTATCGCAGCACTGGGAGAGGAGCATTATTCGAGCAGCTAAAGGGTTTGTTGACCGACGAACCGGGTCATCCTTCTCAAGCGGAGATTGGCGAGAAGCTCGGGATGACCGAAAACGCCGTAAAGCAGGCGTTTCACCGGCTGCGTTTGCAATTCCGCGAGACCTTGCGCGAAGAGATCGCCCACACCGTGGCGGCTCCCGACGAGATCGAGGATGAGCTGCGACACTTGGTCGCCGTTCTCCGGACATAACCTCGGGGAAAATCTCGTGCATTAACCATGGAGATGACGAGAGATCGCGCCGACCCCAAAAAAAGCGGTGTGTCTGTCTGCGACAAATGCGGCGCGAAAATTTTTGCGCCCATGACCTCACGGTACTGTCCGGCCTGTCTCCTGGAATCAGGTCTTAATCTGCTCCAACACGACGAGTCCGCGCCACAGGAAGAACCGGTCCTGGCAGAGTTTGGCGATTACCAACTCCTGGAGGAAATCGGTCGTGGTGGTCAAGGCATTGTCTATCGCGCCCGCCAGAAAAGCCTCAACCGCTTAGTGGCGCTCAAGACCATTGGACTCGGGCATCGCACGAGTGAGACGCATCTGAAGCGATTCCGGCGCGAAGCCGAGGCGGCCGCTCGACTTCAGCATCCGCGGATCATTCCGATCTACGAAATCGGCGAGCGCGACGGTGCCTGCTACTTCAGCATGAAGCTGGAGGAAGGCGGTCAGCTCGATCAATTCGTCAGGCGCGGAACCATTTCCCTGCGTCGCGCGGCGGAGATCATTGCCAGCCTCGCCCGCACGGTTCATTACGCCCATGAGCGCGGGATCCTGCATCGCGATATTAAGCCGGGCAATATCCTGCTCGACGCACAGGGCGAACCACACCTGGCCGACTTTGGTTTGGTCCGGTTGGTGGAATCGGACAGCACTGTTACCAGAACAAAGGAAGTGCTTGGCACACCCAGTTACATCGCACCGGAGCAAGCTGCGGGACAAAATGAAAGGGTCACAGGCGCTACTGATGTTTATGGGCTTGGTGCTGTCCTCTACCAGTTAGTCACCAGTCATCCACCTTTCGCCGGGGGCACCACTTACGACACCATTCGGTTAGTTCTTGAAACCGAGCCAAGGAATCCACGGCTTTGGAATCCGAAGATCGACCGCGATCTAACGACCATATGTCTCAAATGTCTCGAGAAGGACCCGTCACGCCGCTTCAAGTCCGCGCTTGCTCTGGCGGAAGACTTGGAACGCTGGTTAAAGCACGAGCCGATCCACGCGCGTCGCACCGGAGTGATCGCTCGCGCGGGTAAGTGGATTCGTCGCAATACCACAACGGCTGCTTTAGCCGCGTCGCTTGTCGCGCTCGCCATAGCCTCCGGCTGGATCATTTGGAAAAGTGAGTTCATCCGCAATCCCCGAACAACTGGCATCGCCGTGCTCCCCTTCGAAAACCTTAGCGATGAGAAAGAACACGCCTTCTTTGCTGACGGCGTGCAGGACGACATTTTGACCAAGCTGGCAAAAATCGCCGACCTGAAGGTGATCAGCCGCACGAGTGTCATGCAATATCGCGGTAAACAAGACGTGCGCCAGATCGGCAATGCTCTGCATGTCTCGCATGTCCTGGAGGGAACAGTAAGACGGATTGGCGCAAAGCTGCACGTCAACGCGCAGTTGGTGGACGCTCGAACCGACACCGGCATCTGGGCGGAGGAATACGACCGCGACTTGAATGATGTCTTCGCGGTCGAAACGGAAGTAGCGCGGTCAATCGCAAATCGACTTAGAGCCAACGTTTCGGCCCGCGAAGCAATGGCCATGCAGGAGCGACCAACCAAGGATCTGGTTGCCTACGACCTGTATGTCCGCGCTCTGCCTTTGATCGTTTGGGGCCCGCGGAAAGGAACCGGGGAAAAGGATCTTTCTACCGCGGTGGACTTGCTTAACCAGGCAATAGCGCGCGATCCTTCTTTTGCCTTGGCCTATTGCCGGCTGGCACTGGCACACGACACTATCTATTACGACGGTTTTGATCACACTACGGGCCGCCTGGAGCTGGCAAAGTCGGCGATAGATTCTGCATTTCACCTAAAACCGGATGCTGGTGAAGCGCACCTGGCTTTGGCCAGTCACTACTACTGGGGATGCCTGGACTACGATCATGCCCGCGCCGAACTCGCGCTGGCACAGCGTAGCCTGCCAAATAACTCGCGGCTCTTCTTTATCACCGGTTTAATCGATCGCCGGCAGAACCGCTGGTCCGATGCAGTGCGCAATCTCGAGCACGCCTGCGAGCTGGATCCGCAGAACGATTTTCAACTGCTCAATCTGCAAATTACTTATACGCTGATGCGTGACTACAAAAAGGTGGTCACAATCCTCGACCGCAGGCAAGCGCTCCACCCCAATAACCGCGAGCTCGACCTGCCTCGCGCAATTCTCGAGAAACAGTGGCACGCTAATCTTCGTCCCTGGCATGCCGAACTCGAGAGATCCATAGCTGAAAATCCCACGCGCCCGGAAGATTGGGCGGAGGATCGCGTCTACCTGGCTTTGCTCGAACGCGACTTTGATACGGCAGCGAGCTTTGCCCTCAAGCTTCCTGAAAACACTCTAGCCGAGAAAGAGAATAAGAACGCCTTGGTCGGTTTCGTTGCGCTACATAAAGGAGACGCAGCCACCGCTCTAGCCAATTTTAACGCGGCACGCACGATGCAGGAGGAGTTAATTCGTGCGCACCCAGACGACCCATTGGTCCAGGTTGAATTGGGAACGGTTGACGCTCTTCTTGGCCATAAAGAAGACGCGTTGCGTGAAGGTCGGCGAGCGTTGGAACTTAGGCCCTTGACAAAAGACCCTGTCAACGGTCCAGAAGTTCTTAATCGTTTCGCCTTGATCTGTGTCTTGGCGGGAGAAAAGGATTTGGCCTTGGAACAACTTGAGACTCTTGCGAAGATTCCTTCCCCGCTCGACTATGGCGAGCTGCGGCTGGGAACCGTTTGGGATCCGTTGCGCGGCGATCCACGCTTCGAAAAAATAGTCGCCTCTCTCGCGCCTAACGCAAGCCACAACTAATTTAGCCGACTGACTGCGGAGATTGCGATGGCCAAAGATGAGCCGGGGGGTAAACGAAGACATGACCGCCAGGTGCGGAGCTAACGCAGATGCCTTTTCTCTATGATTCGACTGGCCGCTTTGTCTTTGTCAGTCTGAAAAAGGAACTATAGCGACCTTTTCGTCGCAACGCCGACCGGCGCCACGCTTCGACATCATTCGTTGCCCTCCCCAAGACACCCAGCCTCCTGAGGTTTTTCATAACCTTCGATCAGTTTTGCTGCATTACCCGGTGACAGTGAAACAACAAAACTCAAACTATCGAAAGGAAGCTTAGATGAAAAAATTGAATGCTACATTTGGAATAATCCTGCTCATGCTTGGCTGCTCTGCGTTTTCGTCGGCGGCAAACGCACAGCCCCCAATCGTGGGTTTGTGGGATGTCCAGCTTTTCCTCGACCCCGGGCACACCCAACTGTTCGCCGAAACGTACAAACAATGGCATGGCGACAGGCTGGAATTCGAATCTGCCAACCTTGCGCCAGGCGCGGTGTGCGTTGGGACTTGGAGACCAATCGGATCCAGTATGGTGAGCCTCTATCATGTCGGATGGACTCCTGGTGGTGTCCCCGGTTTCCCGACCGCCGTCCGTTTCGTGGAGACGGAGACAGATACGGTCAGCCCTGACCGCAATAGTTACAATGGAACCGGCGACCAAACGTTCTACGACGTGGATGGAAATGCGCTCGCGACGGTCACGCTCTACATTACTGCGACGCGCCTAACCGTGCAGTAGTCAATCAAACGGCACCGCGGCCACGACTTTACGCTCGTGGCCGCGGACGCAGCCTCCAAAATCGTCCCCTTGCAGCCAGGTTTGGCTGAGCCTTCGTCCAACGAGGTGAGTTAGCTTTCCCAAAAACGGTCGTAACAAATCCCGTTTGCGGGAAAATGGTTTCGTTAGGGGAAAAGGCCGCATCCTCGTAACCCGCTGCCAGACCACGAGTTATTACGGAAAGATTT
>Ga0070671_100005406_pt1 | contig 10187 bp, 10 predicted proteins | sample KBSS73metaG_FD_65341 | JGI IMG/M metagenome (GOLD analysis project Ga0070671, IMG submission 65341) | Switchgrass rhizosphere microbial communities from Kellogg Biological Station, Michigan, USA - KBS S7-3 metaG | ecosystem: Host-associated > Plants > Roots > Rhizosphere > Soil ... | reverse complement strand
TCTCATTTCCGCTCGAACTGTCGGATATACTCCGTCCACAAAATGAGGAGAACGGCCATGCGCCGACTGACTCTGCTGCTGAGCGCGGGCATCGCGGCGGTCGCGCCAATCGTGCTCGCGCAGTCCACGGGCCCGTACAAAGTGCTCAAGACCGCGAAGGTCGGCGGCGAGGGCGGCACGGACTACCTCTATGCCGACACGGTCGGCCGGCGGCTGTACATCACGCGCGGCGCGACGCAGGCGCGCGAGGCGACGGCTACGACGCCGGCGGTGCCGGCGTTTGAAAAGCGATTGACGATCTTCGACCTCGACACGCTCGAACCGGTAGGCGTGATTCCAGGTGTCGGCGGCAACGGCGCGACCGTGTGCCCGAAGACCGGCCACGGCTTTACCAGCGACCATCCTCAGCCCTCGATGTTCGACGTCAAGACCATGACTTTGATCAAGACGATCGAGGTCCCGGAGCGATTCAGCGCCGACGGCATTTACTGCGACACGTCCAGCGATCGCGTGTATATCGGCAGCCATCCGACGAAGAGTCTGCTGGTGGTTGACGCCAAGGACGGAGCCGTCCTCGGGCACGTCGACCTTGGCGGCACGCCCGAGCAGACGATCGGTGACGGCAAAGGCACCATCTACCAGGTCCTCCAGGAGCGGCCGGGCAGCGTCGCCGTGGTTGACGCCAAGACGATGAAGGTCACGAAGACCTATCCGTTTGGCGACAACGGCGGTTGCAACGGCCTCGCGCTCGACGTGAAGAATCAGATCCTGTTCGCAGCGTGCAGTGTCATCGGCCCGCCCGGGACGCCGCCGGCAACCGATCCCGGCGCCAGGCCGCCGCAGACGTTCGTCATCCTGAGCGCGAAGGACGGGACGATCCTCGCGAGGCTGCCATTGGCCGGAAGTTCCGATGGCGCGGCGTTCAACCCGCAGTCCATGGAAGCGTTCAGCACGCAGGGCAACGGCACGATGACGATCGTCAGGGAGAAGAGCCCGACCAATTTCGAGGTCGAGCAGGACCTGAAGACGTGGCCGTCGAATGGCGCGCGCACCATCGCGCTCGACGGCAAGACCGGCCATCTGTTCGCGATGGCATCGGAGGTCGGACCGCCACCGCCGCCAGGCACGACGCCACCTGCAGGCGGCCGTGGCGGCCGCGGTGCCGCGATTCCGGGTTCATTCACGATCATCATGGTGGGCATCAAGTAAGCCTGCCGATCGAGTAGCTGGCGCCGCTGCGCGTCTGCTGAACCGCAGAATGCGACACGGATCGTGAAGTCGATCTGCCGCGGGTCGCGACCGCGGTGGGCTGCAGGGAAGTACCGCGACGTCGTGACGCCGCTGACCCCCATGTCGTTTCGCGCCGGGGCCTAATCGGTCGCCAGCGTCCCGGTCGGCGATGAACGAACGGCGCCGTCCGTATTGTTGAACGTTAGAGCGTTTCGCCTGCGGTGTCGCCACGAAATCACGTTCGTGGTCTTGAGCTGGGCTGCGAGCGCCGGATACCGTTCGGGAAGCAGCAAACGTACTCGCGCCGCATTGCGGACACGGTGTCAGGGCCTCATCAACCCGCGACGTGTGCCCGGTTCTTTCCGTCGAGCACTCGCCGAAGTCCCGCCGCGAGTTCGTCAGGTAAGCAGGGTTTGGGAAAAAACGCGGCGAACCCGTAACCTTCGGCACGTTCGCGCAGCGATCGTTCAGCGTAACCACTGACGGCAACGACGGGAATACTTCGCGTGCGAACGTCCTGCTTCAAATCTTGAAGAAACTGCCAGCCGTCGCAATTCGGCATCGCCAGATCGGTAACGATAATGTCTGGGTGAATCTCCGACGCGCGCTTGAAGGCCTCGGTGCCATCCGCCGCCGGCACTACCTCAAAACCGTTCGCGGACAGCGTGAGCGCATACAGCGCGCTGGTGGCTTCATAGTCCTCGACGAGGAGCACCAGCGGGCGGTTCGGCGCGGTCAGGGCACGACGGGAAGTCATTCGTAACACCCTTGGAAAAGCGAAGGACACGAAGATATCGCGGCGCCTTCGCGCCGTCTGTCACTTTCCGCCACAAGGGCGGACGGAGGAGTAGACTCTACAAGGATCTGAGGGGCTGCCGCCTGCCGCGCCCGTGAATAGGGCAGAGCTTGGCTGCGACAAACTCTTGAAAAGGCCGTCAGATCGACAAGGCTGCCATGGTCAAGCGCCGTCTACCCTCAGCGAATCGACCGCCGCCGACCGGCAACCCGAATCGTCTGCTTGCCGCCCTTCCCACCGGCGACTACGCCCGGATTCTTCCGTCACTCACCGTCGTTCCGCTCAAGCTGAAAACCATTCTTCACAAGCCCGGCGATGCGATTCGAGACGTGTATTTCCCGGGCGGCGGATTCTTGTCGATGCTGACTGTGCTCGAAGACGGCGGCATGGTGGAAATCGCGACCATCGGCCGTGAAGGAATGGTCGGAGTGTCGGCGGTGTTGGATGGCACGCCTGTGACGTCCGCGGCGATGGTGCAAGGCGCGACCGACACATGCTACCGCATGAAGGTCGAGGCGTTTCGTCGAGAGATCGATCGTCGTGGCGCCTTCCACGAGTTGATGGCCCAGTACGCGCAGGCGCTGTTTGGGTTCGTCGCGCAATCCACTGCGTGCAATGCCGTCCACTCGGTTGAGCAACGATTGGCACGTTGGCTGTTGATGGCCCGAGATCGAATGGGCCAAGACGAGTTTCCGCTGACGCAGGAATTTGCCGCGATGATGCTCGGCGCGAGTCGATCAAGTGTCACCGTCGTCGCCGGCATGTTGCAGAAGGCCAGGCTGATTACGTATCACCGCGGCCATGTCTCGATCGTGGACGGTGAACAGCTCGAAGCCGCATCGTGCGAATGCTACCGGGCAGCGACGAACTTACTTCGAGATGTGACAGAAGGCGCTCGCCGATCTCCGCGCATCGCAAGAGACCACCAGAACAAATGACGGCGCGATGGCCTGAGTTCTGCTGGCGAGAGCCAACGTTCCCCAGCTGGCGTCTGATCGAACACCTCGGCGCGTCGCAACGTGCGCGTGCGATGCCGGTATTCGAACGATCCGCACGTCTGACATTGAAACCAGTCCCACCGTTCCGGTGGGTCCACCCCATTGACCACGGCCCACTCGTAGCGCAGCGGCCGATCACACAGCGGGCAGATCAGCAACGGCAGGCGTGTCGGCAGCCATCGTGAAGATTGTGCGCCGTCTGGCCATTGGGAACTTACCGCCCCTTTCCGTTCGCAGGTCGACGAGACGCTTTCTGAGAGGCGCCGGCGCGTGGTCCGTTTCGGAGTCTACGGCTCGAGGTCGGTTTATCCTCGGTCACTCTGGCCTTCCGGCGTCGTAGGTGCTCCACTTGTGCTACGGAAATCTGATCGAAGTAGGTTCTGTTTTTCTTCCCCGCTATTTCCTTCACGGAGCCACGGTAGCAAGATGCTCGCAATATGGGTGAGATCGTTAGGGAATGCACGATCGCCTGAGAGCGCGTTCTTTAGGCAGCGTCATCGCATCGTCTACGCGACGCTACGTTAAGCTTTCCGCAGCGCCCCGGCCTAGGGATGGTCGCCGCAACAGAGGCAGGGATACGGGTCACCTCGTTTGGGGAACGCATGTCGTCGCTCGCAATTTCGCAACGCGTTGTTGCGCATCCGACAGCACGCGACGGACGGCGGCCCGGGGCATCGGAGTGGCCACCGTGATATTTCACTCCGCGCCGTTGGCGCGTTTCTGATTAGCCATCGCGCGCGACTCCAGATGTCCGTCGGGCCGCCGCGTCGTCATCATCGCGACCTTGATGTCGTCGATCAGTCCATAGAACTTCTCGAGTTCGGTCTTCATATGCGGGTGTCCTTTGGGCGCACCTGGCGACGTGGAGCCGGCCGCGCGCCGTGTCTGAAGATCAATCGCGTGGACTCAGCCACATTGCCTTTCAGCACTGCCTGGATCTGACGCAGCGCATGGTCGTTGTCTGACGTCGTATTGGAGACGATGCAGTCGGCTGGCGCGAACAACTTGAGGTCTCGCATGTAGGCATCATTCGCCGTGAAGAGGACGCAGATATTGCCGGCGATACCGGTGACGATGACGCGGCGAATGCGCAAGGTCTCGAGGAGCGTGTCGAGCGTGGTGTCGAAGAACCCCGAGTGTTTCGGTTTCAGCACGAAATAGTCGCGCGAGGTCGGTTTCAAGCGTCGCGACACACGCCGGCCCGGCGACCGTGGCGAGGTGCAGTGCGCGACGGTCTGCCGGAAGTCAGATCGCCATTGACCAAAGTTGTCGTTGATGTAAATCGCGGGAACACCTGCGGCCCTCGCGCGACGTTTCAGTGTGGCCAGCCGCGTCGCCATCGGCTCCGCCTGGGCGACCAGCATGTCCGACCCCTCGAACGCGAGGTCGTTGATGACGTCGATCAGGAGGAGCGCCGTCCCCGCCACCGGCAGGCTGACCCGGCGTGGCACCCGGTCAGATCGAGACGCCCTGTTCGCCACCGCCGCTCGTGCCATCATCCATGGCCTCTAGCCTTTGGCCTTGTGGCCGGATCCTGGCTCCGCCATCTTGCGGTGCTGTTCGGCCAGCACACCCGTCGGCGTCATGTTGGCCATCGCTGACTGCAGCTTGTTCTTCCAGCCGCTGACCACGTCGCCATCGCCGCGCATCATGGCGTCGAAGCCGATGCGCGCGACGTCCGCGGGGTCGTCCTTTTCCGATTGACCGACTTTCGTGTCCAACATATTCCGCGCGCTCGAAGAAATCGGTCTCTGTCGCGCCCGGCATCAAGCACGTCACGGTGGCAACACCATGACGCGTCTCGAGACTCTAGCGGCGCCCTGTTCTCGGGGCCGCCGCGCCCCTGCGACCACCGCCGTTACCGGCGCCCACTGGTTCTTCGTCGTCCGGGTGTGCCTTATTCGCAGCGCCCTGATTGATGCCGCCCTCGGCCAAGCCAGAGAGCTTCTTATCGGCGGCCTTCTCCTCGTCGAGGGTCTGCTGCAGCAGCTTGGCCGCCTCGGTATGGCCCATCGCCTGTGCCCACGCGACCAGCGTGCCGTACGCTGCCATTTCGTAGTGCTCAGCCCGTTGCCCTGCGGCGATCAAGCAGGCATCCATCGTGATCTCATCGAATTCCTCTTCCATGATGGACTTGCCTTCCTCGATGATCCCCGCGATGCCATCACAGTGCTTGCCACGGACCTTTTCGTCCAGACTCTCGAACACACGCTCGAGACGTTCGACGTGCCCCTCGGTCTCCTTGAGATGACTCTCGAAGGCCTGCCGCAGTTTCGGGCTCGACGCCGCCTTGGCCAGTTTCGGCAACGCTTTCGTCAGCTGCTTCTCGGCGTCGTAGCTGTCTCGCAATTCGTCAATGAATGCGTCGTGGAGCGTCTCCGCTTCGGCCATGTCGTTCCTCCTTTGATGATGTGTGGCGCCGCGCCGCTCATTACAGGCGCGGCGGATCGGTGTCTCTCGAAAAATGCCGATGCTTGGCGATACCCGCGATAAATGCGTCGCTCGCCTTGCCCGCGTCCGACGTCGCGATCACACCAGGATCGGGGTCGCCGTTCGGTAGCAAGGAATCGATTCCGCACGCCGTGAGTAGTTGATTGCTGGCGCCTACCGCGAGGATCGGCTTGCAGTGCCGGTATTGATCCTTGATGAATTCCAGCGTGTGCCCGTCGGCCTGCAGGGCGTTGACGGCCTGATCTCCATCGGGGAGGACCAGCGCGTCGTACAACACGGCGGGTGCTGCTTCCAGGCTGACGTCGACTTCGATGGCATCGCCGGCGGCGGGTTGCACCGAACCGAGTGTCGTCGACACAAAACGTGGGACGGCGCCTTCGCCCGTCAACCGATCGGCGAGGGCCACGAGCGACGTGCCGTCACAGCCGTCCGCCACGAGGATCGCCACTCGGCGCGTCCGGATGCTGCCGTCGCCAGGGCGTGAGAACAACGACAGTGCCGGCGACTTCACCACCTCCGGCTTCACATCACGTGTCAGCACTTTGGGCATCGGCGCCGGCATCTTGCGGAGGCCGAGTCCCGCGGCGACGCTTTCGGCGAGCTCTTTCGCCACATTCATCAGGCCCGACACCATCCGCTCTCGCACGGCGGCTGTCTGCACGCGCGACAGCTCGAAGCGGAAGGCATTGATAATGTGCTGCTTTTCCACATCCGACTGGCTGTTCCAGAACAGCGTCGCCTGTGTGTAGTGGTCGGCGAAGCGCGAGGCCTTGCCTCGCACCTTGTGGTCGCCGTCCTCGCGAGGTTCCGGAAACGAGACGAACCCTGCCGCCCCGGCCTGGAAGGGACAGCCACCGCCGAGCGAGTTCGGCTCGTACGAGACGCGTCCGCGATGGATCGCTTGTCGATGCATCCCGTCCCGCTGGTTGTTGTGGACCTGCGCGATCGGCGCGTTGATGGGGATCTCATGGAAGTTCGGGCCACCGAGCCGCGAGATCTGCGTATCGACGTAGGAGTGGATGCGGCCGGCGAGGAGTGGATCGTTCGAGAAGTCGATGCCGGGCACCACGTGCGCGACGCAGAAGGCCACCTGCTCGGTTTCCGCGAAGAAGTTGTCGGGATTCCGATTCAGGACGAGCCGGCCCACTGGGACAACCGGCACGAGCTCTTCGGGCACGATCTTGGTCGCATCGAGCACGTCGAACGTGAACGCTTCGGCCTGCTCTTCAGTGAAGATCTGAACACCCAGTTCCCATTCGGGATAGGCGCCCGCCTCGATCGCTTCCCAGAGGTCGCGACGGTGAAAGTCGGAGTCCGCACCAGAAATCTTGACGGCTTCGTCCCAAACCAGAGAGTGGGTGCCGGCTTTGGGATTCCAGTGAAACTTCACGAACTGCGATTCGCCCTTCGCGTTGACGAATCGATACGTGTGTACGCCGAAACCCTGCATCATCCGGTAACTTCGGGGAATGGCGCGATCGGACATCGCCCACATCAACATGTGGGTGATCTCCGGCATCAACGACGCGAAATCCCAGAAGGTGTCATGCGCAGAGCCCGCCTGCGGCATCGCGAAATGGGGCTCAGGCTTCGCCGCGTGGACGAGATCGGGAAATTTCATCGCGTCCTGGATGAAGAACACTGGCATGTTGTTGCCGACAAGATCCCAGTTGCCTTCGTCGGTGTAGAACTTGACCGCGAATCCGCGCACGTCACGGGCGGTGTCGGTGGAGCCCCGCTCACCGAGGACGGTCGAGAACCGCACAAAGACCGGTGTCTGCTTCCCAACCTCTGCGAACAGCGACGCGCGCGTGACAGCCGTCAGCGCTTTCGTGCATTCGAAGAACCCATGCGCCGCCGACCCTCGCGCATGGACGATGCGTTCGGGGATACGTTCGTGATCGAAGTGGGTGATCTTTTCGCGGAGGATGAAATCCTCCAGGAGCGTGGGACCGCGCAGCCCAGCCTTGAGGGAGTTCTGGTTATCCGCGATCGGCACACCCTGGTTCGTCGTCAGCACACGGTCGGTGGAGTCAATGCGCACGCGATCGAGCGGGCCGACCGTCGGGTTCTGGCCAATGTTCGGGCCGCCGCTGCCGACCTTCTCCGAACCGTTCAGCTCGGAGACGGTGCTCGCTCCCGCAATGGGATCGTCGGGCTTGGCCGATGCGCCTTTAGGTGGCGCGAGGGCGGCCTTCGGGTCATATTCCGCCGCCTTGTTCGGGTTGAACGCGAAGGCTGACGCGACGTCCTGTGTCGCGGCCGCCTTTTCGGCCGCGGGGTCGCCAGCGCCTGATGCGTCCGGTACCGCCGGGCCGCTGACGGTCGTCCGGCTGTTCCGTACCGTGCTTCGTTTCTTGGTCGCCTTCGATGAACGCGATGATTTCGCCATGGCCTCTACTGGGAAACAGACTCGCTGTGCGTACGGTGACCGCTGGGAGCGCCTGGCTTCATCACCACTTTGATGCACGCGTCGTGTTTGTCACGAAACGTGCGATACATCGCGGGAGCGTCTTCCAGGCCAATCCGGTGGGTGATGATGAACGAGGGATCGATCTCGCCGCGTTCGATCCGCTCGAGGAGCAGCGGCATGTACTTGTGCACGTGGGTCTGACCCATCTTGAGAGTCAGCCCTTTGGCGAAGGCGGCGCCGAGGGGAAACTTGTCCAGCCATCCGCCGTAGACGCCCGGGATCGAGACCGTTCCGCCCTTGCGGCACGCGCTGATCGCCTGGCGCAGCGCATGTGGCCTGTCGGTCGCAAGAAACATTGACGTCTTCGCGCGGTCATACCACGCATCAAGCGTGGTGCCATGGGCCTCGAGGCCGACCGCGTCGATGCAGGCATCAGGTCCCTGACCGCCTGTCATGTGACGTAGCGCGTCGAGGACGTCAACGTCTTCGTAGTTCAGCGTCTCGGCGCCGCCCTGCGAAGAGGCGAGCGCCAGCCGTTCTGCAAACCGATCAATCGCGATGACTCGATCCGCACCGAGGAGAAAGGCGCTCTTGATCGCAAACTGTCCGACAGGGCCGCAACCCCACACGGCGACTGTGTCACCGGCCTTGATCTGGCAGTTGTCGGCCGCCATGTAGCCGGTCGGCAAGATGTCCGAGAGGAATAACACCTGCTCGTCGGTCAGCGTGTCTGGGACCTTCAGCGGTCCGACGTCCGCGAAGGGCACACGGGCGTACTCGGCCTGACCACCGGGATAGCCGCCGTACATGTGCGAGTAGCCGAACAGACCGGAGGCAGAATAGCCGTAGAGCTTCTCAGCCATCCACGCGTTCGGATTGGAGTTATCGCAGAGCGACCACAGTTGCTCTTTGCAGAAGTAGCAGCGGCCGCACGCGATCGTGAACGGCACGACCACGCGATCACCGATCTTCAGCCGCGTGTTGCCCTTGCCGACTTCGACGACCTCACCCATGAACTCGTGGCCAAGCACATCACCCTTCTGCATCGTCGGGATGTAGCCGTCATAGATGTGGAGGTCGGATCCGCAGATCGCTGTGCTCGTGACTTTGACGATGGCGTCCCGTGGATTCAGAATCGCCGGATCGGGAACGGTTTCGACTTGGATGTTTTCTTTGCCTTCCCAGCACACCGCGCGCATCAAATTCTCCTAGGGCATTGGCGTGGCGCGAGGCCTCTCGCCGGCTTCCAGCAATTGTTTGAAGCGGCGGAGATCCTCTCGGATGGTTTGCGAGGGTTCGCGACCGAACAGTGAAGCCACGAGTGCGCCTGCCTTGCCCGCTGGCGGTGCGTACTGCAGGTGAACACTCACCTGGGTGCTACGGCCGCCGCGCACCCTATCGAAGTTCACCGAACCGGCTGACACGACATCGGCGCCCCGAAGAGAACGCCACGCGAGCACCTCATTCTCGACTTCGTTGATGATCTCAGCGTCCCACGTTACCTCCAGCCCTCCGGGGCCGGCCGCGACCCATCGAGACGTGCCGTCAGCGGTCTCCGTCACGCGGACCAGGTGAGGCATGAAGCACGGAAGGTTTTGGAGGTCACGCCAGTACCTGTAGGCCTGCTCGAGAGGGACTTCGAGTCGGATTGATTCGCGGACGTGAACGCCGGCATTGCCGGCCAAAGCGGTTCTCGAGTTGTCAGCCCGACCGTCGCCGTTCGTGACCGCCGGCCATCGACCCGTGATACCGCGATACAGCAGGGGTACTGATGAGACGGCGAGACATGCGCCAAGGGTGGATCGGCGAGACGCACCAACGAGGAGCAGCAATGCGCCGGTTCCGAGCGCGAGCCAATTCTCGGCATCACCGAGTGTAGAAGCGCGTTCGTACAAAGGCTCTGCGTGCATAAGCACGGTCTAAGGAGCATTTTGCGTACCACCGATCGTGCCGTGAGCGCCGCATCTCGGTCGGACTAGTGCTCGCAAGTTTTGGCAGGATGGTTTGTATTTCTGCAACCGCGCTGGTGAAGAGCGCAGGGACTCGCCGTGCGCCTCATCGAGGTGTCCGCCGGTGAACACATGTTGCAGCGGAAATTGCTGCGATCAACGACAGCACTTTGCGACCGATCGTGGGCACGTAGAAACTCACGATGGGTAGGTGGTAGACCCAAGCAACAGCAGGTCAGGAATGTTGCTAGCCATCCGCGCAATCCTCGCGTGAAACGACCGTGGCAGAGTCGTTGATTGTGCGACCCGGACTTGAGAAATCGGCGACCGATCTTTCGAGACTCGGTCGA
>Ga0070671_100005401_pt1 | contig 10190 bp, 8 predicted proteins | sample KBSS73metaG_FD_65341 | JGI IMG/M metagenome (GOLD analysis project Ga0070671, IMG submission 65341) | Switchgrass rhizosphere microbial communities from Kellogg Biological Station, Michigan, USA - KBS S7-3 metaG | ecosystem: Host-associated > Plants > Roots > Rhizosphere > Soil ... | reverse complement strand
GCCTCATGGCCGATCACGCCGGCAAGCTGCGCCTCGTCCCGCATCCGCAGCAGAAGCCCGGAAAAGACAATCGCGAAGCCGGTCGGGAACATCATTGCGTTGAATTCGGGAATCCGCGCCAGATAGATGCGGAAATCCTTGGCCGCGGGGCCGCCGACCGTCCCGATCAGGTCCCGCAAATAGGATGTGAGATTGGGATCGGTGATCAGTAGATTGGAGCCGGAGATTTCCTCCTCGACCCGCTCCATTTCGTGCCAGAGGCCAATCTCGTCGCGCTCGGTGGGTTTGTATCCGGGGCCCACCAGCGGCACCATGTCTTGGGGGCGAACCCGCGCGCTGGCGACCCCGGTGTGCAGGGCGGCCGCAGCCGCGCCACCGCCGAGCAGCAGCGAGCGCCGGCTGATCTCAAGGCAGCGGGCGCACATCAGCGTGCTCCTTGCACCGGCTGAGTGTCCACGAAACCCTTTGCGGCATCCTTGCCTGGCTTCATCCGGCCGAGCAGGCGATCGACCATCTGCGCCGCCCCCTGCGGGCTGCGGAGGTCGCCGAACTTGATGCCGGGCACCTGACTGCCGGCCGCGACGACATTGAACCACACCACTTCGCCGGTCTTGAGGTCGACCAGCGAGGCGTAGTCTAGCTGCTGCTGGCCGCCGATGTTGGGCGCGCAGAAGCCGACGACGCAGCCCGCGAGTCCAAGCAGGCCCAGCGCTATACGGCCGCCCGACGCGACCTGGTCCTCGGCATGGAGGAAGAGCGCATAGTCGTAGCCGGTCTTCTGGCCGAGCCGCACCGCGTCGGCGCCAAGGGTCCAGTCGAGCCCACGGCCGCGCTTGGTCGGAAGGCTATTGCCGTTATATTTCGCATCGACGATCGCCTGGTCGACGGCAAAGTTGAGTCGCTCGATGTCCGCCAGTTCCTGGTCGGTTACGCCGGGAACCTGGTTGCGGTGCTCGACGATCGTAATGTTACCGCCGCGCGACGCCTGCTGCTCACGCAGCGCCTGGACGACACTGCTGCGCGCCTGATCGGTCCAGTCGGCGCGCGGCTGGACCATCCCGCCGGTGGTGATCGAGCCGACCGTTACGTCCGGCCTGAGCACAAGAAGCTTGTAGTTACCGCTCGGCGGCGTGAACTGGACGTCGGCATATTGCTGCGTCTGCACGCAGCCGCTCAATGCGGCGCACGCGACTAATGCCGCGGCGAAACTCTGTTTGCGCATCACTGACCCTCTCTCGAAGAGCGCGCATGCGCCCTTCCCCATCATCCTGATGGTCAATCATGCCTGAATGATTGATGAAAGAAAAGCCTGTCTTTTTAGATGCTTAGTGCTTGCAGACGGTGCCGGCCGGCTCAGGCAGGCAATAGCCGTCGACCGATCCGGGCTGCACGGCGAGGCCGATCATCGAAGCGATCGTCGGCATGATGTCGGTGGTTTCGACCGGTCGCTCGACGGTGATCCCGGCGACACCCGGCCGCCAGAAGAGGATCGGGACGCGCCGGTCATAATCGTAGGGCGAGCCGTGGGTCGCGACGAAGCTCACCGTACTGGCGATCGGCGTGATGTCCTTCTTGAGGAAGACGATAAAGTCGCCCGACCGCGGGGGATAGAAGCTGGCGCGGGCGCGCTGGATCAGGCTCCAGTTCACCGGATTGCCGGTCGGCGCGGGAACGCGGGCGATCTGCCCGGCGGTGTAGACGGCCGCGACCTGCGGGTCGGATTTGTAAGCGGCCACCGCGGCGTTGAGCAGCCGGGCGCGGTCACGAGGCTTGAGATGCGCGTCGATGTAAATGTCGCCTTGGGGAGAGCCTCCAAGCAGCCCCGGCCCGCTCAGGCCGAGCTTCGCGACGAGGGCCTTACCCATCGTGGCGGGCGCAAGATTGGCATTCATTCGTGCGGCATTGGGCGCGCGGGCGGTACGCTCACGCTCGGGGATATCCTTGCCGCCATGGTCGGCGGTCAGCGCTACCGCATAATTGATCCCGCGAGAGTCGAGCACCTTGAGGAAGTCGCCAAGCTCGCGGTCGAGTTCGGTCAGCTGCAAACACATCTCCTCGCCCTCGGTGCCATAGGTGTGGCCGACATAGTCGGTCGCAGACAGGCTGACCGCGAGCAGGTCCGGATCCGTTCCGCGGCCGAGCTTCAGCTCATCGACCAGGCCCGCCGCGAGCGCCAACGTATCGCCATCGAGCTCGGGCGAGGCGCGGAAGGCGTTAGCGTCGCCGGCCTTGCGCGCGAGCCGGCCAGCACCGACTGGCTTGCCCCCGCCTTCGATCGGCACTTCGCGCGCCTTGGGCTGGCAGAAGGGCGTGGGTTCTAGCGGGTCGCGAGCCTCGGCAAGCGCGGCCGTGACGGCGGCATTTACCTTGGGCACGACAGCCGGGACCGGGTTGCCGGCGAGGTCGGTCTGGAACCGGGTGCCGGTCCAGTACCAGCGCTGGTCGGGCGTGTGGCCGCCCATCATGATCGCCGCGCGGTCCTTGCCGGCGACGGCCACGGTCCTGCTGCCGAGCCATCTCTTTTTCATCAACTCGCCGAGCGTCGGCACCAGCAAGTGCTTGGGCGAGACTTTGTAGGCGATCGAGCTGGTGCCCGGGACGCTTTCGTCCTCGGCGCAATAAATACTGACGTCAGACCGGCCGACCTTCTGGTCGATCCAGATGTTGGAGATGATCCCGGTGCGCGCGGGATGATCGCCGGTCAGGAGAGTCGAGTGTCCGGGGCAGGTCTCGGTCGCCGCGTGGCTTTGGTAGCCGTTGCGGAATACGGTGCCGCTCGAAAGGCGCGCCAGGCCGCCGTTCCAATGCGGGCGGTATTCGTCGAACAGGTCTGCCGAGAACTGGTCGACCGCGATGACGACGAGAAGCCTGGTCGGAGCCGGAGGCACCGGAAGCGGCGGGGTGGCGGCCAAGGGCTGGGCGAACAATGCCGCGGAGGCGGCCAGCAATAACTTACGCATGAGCGCTGCCTATGCGCCCCGATTGTGTCAGTCCAGCTTCGCGCGCAGCCGCTCGTTCACCAGCTGCGGATTAGCCTTGCCGGCCATCGCCTTCATCGTCTGGCCGACGAAGAAGCCGAACAGCTGCTGCTTGCCCGCCTTGTAGTCGGCGACCTTGTCGGCGTTTGCCGCGAGCACCTTGTCGATCTCGGCATCGATCGCGCCGGTGTCCGAGGTCTGCTTGAGCCCCCGCTCCACGACTATCTTCGAGGGCGGATCACCCGTTTCTAGCATGATCTCGAACACCTGCTTGGCGATGGTGCCGGAGATTGTGCCGTCAGCGACGAGCTTGAGCAGCTCCGCCGCGTGCGCCGGCGATACCGGGCTTTCCGCCATCGAACCGCCAGTGCGGTTGAGCGCGCCGAACAGCTCGGCGACCGTCCAGTTGGCTGCCTGCTTCGGATCGACGTCATTGTCGATCAGCGCGTCGAACCATCCCGCGGTTTCGACTTCAGCGGTCAGCACACCCGCATTGTAGGGCGAGATCCCCATCAGCTCGTAGCGCTTGCGCTTGGCGTCAGGCAGCTCGGGGATCGATTTCCGGCAATCCTCGAGAAAGGCGTCGTCGAGCTCAAGCGGGAGCAGGTCGGGATCGGGGAAGTAGCGATAGTCGTGCGCATCTTCCTTCGACCGCAACGAACGCGTCACGCCCTTGTCGGGGTCGAACAGCCGCGTCTCCTGCGCGACCGTTCCGCCGCTTTCGATCAGCTCGACCTGGCGCTTCGCCTCATGCTCCACAACCGCCATGACGAAACGGACCGAGTTGACGTTCTTGGTCTCGGTCCGGGTGCCGAACTCGGCGCCGGGCTTGCGCACGCTGACGTTGACGTCGGCGCGCATCGAGCCTTCTTCCATATTGCCGTCGCAAGATCCCACATAGCGGAGGATTGATCTCAGCTTCCGGAGATAAGCCCCTGCTTCGGCGGGAGAACGCATGTCGGGGCGTGAGACGATCTCCATCAGCGCGACGCCCGAGCGGTTGAGGTCGACATAGCTCATCGTTGGATGCTGGTCGTGCATCAGCTTGCCCGCGTCCTGCTCGACGTGGATGCGCTCGATGCCGATGCTCTTGGCGCTCGTCTCGTCCTTGTCGTCGAGCAGCACCTCGACCTCTCCCTCGCCCACCAGCGGGTGGTAGAGCTGGCTGATCTGATAGCCCTGCGGCAGGTCAGCGTAGAAATAGTTCTTGCGGTCGAAGCGCGACCATTTGTTGATCTTCGCGTCGAGCGCCATACCGGTGCGCACCGCCTGGCGGATGCATTCGCGGTTGGGGACCGGGAGCATGCCGGGCATGGCCGCGTCGACCAGACTCACCTGCGTGTTCGGCTCGGCCCCGAACGCCGTGGCCGCGCCCGAGAAGAGCTTGGCGTTGCTGACTACCTGGGCGTGGACCTCAAGGCCGATCACGACCTCCCACTCGCCGGTGTCGCCCTTGATGCGATAGGGTGCTGCAGCGTCAGCCACGCTTCGATCTCCGTTTCCGCTGCGGCTTGTTCCAGCCGAGCTTCTTGCTGATCCATTCTCGCAAGGCGAACACAATTTCGTTGCCGATCAATTCCGCAAGGATGTTCACCACCACTTCTCCGGACGGGCGTTGAAGCCCGCGCGTTCCTCGATCGCGAGGCCGGCGTTGAGCACCATCTGCTCCTCGAGCTCATTGCCGATGAGGTGCAAGCCGAGCGGAAGGCCCTGACTGTCGAGGCCGCCGGGGACGCTCATCGCCGGGAGCCCGGCGAGGCTCGCGGGAACCGCGAACACGTCGTTCAAATACATCGCCAGGGGATCGGTCGTCTCGCCGATCCCGAAGGCGGCCGACGGCGCGGTCGGAGTCAGAATCACGTCGCACTGCTCGAACGCCTTTGCGAAATCCTGCTTGATCAGCGTGCGGACGCGCTGCGCCTTGGTGAAATAGGCGTCGTAATAGCCGGCCGACAGCACATAGGTGCCAATCATGATGCGGCGCTTCACTTCCGCCCCGAAGCCATTGGCCCGCGTTGCGGCATACATGTCGTCGAGGGTTCTCACGCCCTCGACCCGGAGGCCGTAGCGAACGCCGTCATATCGGGCGAGGTTGGACGAGGCCTCCGCGGGCGCGATGATGTAGTAGGTTGGCAGCGCATATTTGGTGTGCGGAAGACTGATCTCGACCGGCGTCGCGCCGGCGTCTTTCAGCCATTCGATCCCCTGATCCCACAAAGCGTTGATCTCGGCGGGGACGCCATCGATCCGATACTCTTTCGGGATACCGACGCGCTTGCCGCGAAGGTCGCTCGACAGGTTCGCTTCCCACTGCGGCACCGGAAGGTCGAGCGAGGTCGAATCCTTGGGGTCGAAGCCGGCCATCGCTTCGAGCAGGATCGCGCAGTCGCGCACAGTCTTGCCCATCGGGCCGGCCTGGTCGAGCGAGCTGGCGAAGGCGACGATGCCCCAGCGCGAGCAGCGGCCGTAGGTCGGCTTGATCCCGCAGATGCCGACGAACGCCGCAGGCTGGCGGATGGAGCCGCCGGTGTCGGTGCCGGTGACGCCCGGCGCGATGCCGGCCGCGACCGCCGCAGCGGAGCCGCCCGAAGACCCGCCAGGGGTGAGGCTGACATTGCTGCCCGACCTTCGCCATGGCGAGAGGACCGGGCCGTAAGCGCTTGTTTCATTGGACGAACCCATCGCGAATTCGTCCATGTTGAGCTTACCGAGCATACCCGCGCCAGCCTTGCGGAGGTTGGCGGTGACCGTGCTTTCGTAGCGCGGCTTGAATCCCTTGAGGATGTTGCTGCCGGCGGTCGTGTCGACGCCCCGGGTCGCGAACAGGTCCTTGATGCCGAGCGGGATGCCGGCGAGCGGCCCCGTGGCTTTGCCTGAATCCGCGGCCTCGGCCGCAGCCAGCGCGTCGTCCGGGGTCTCGACCGTATAGGCGTTGAGCGCCTTCGCCGCGGCAACGGCCGCGTTATAGCTCTCCGCGATCTCGCGTGCGGTGAACTGGCGCGAGCGAAGCCCGTCTCGAAGTTCGGCGATCGTCTTGGTTGTCAGCTCGGTCATTCGATGACCTTTGGAACGGCGAAGAAGCCGTGCTGGGCATCCGGAGCGTTGGCGAGGACGTCGTCGCGGATGTTGCCGTCGTTGACGACGTCATCCCGCAGCCGAAGCTTCTGGTCGATCACCGCGGTTAGCGGCTCGACGCCGTCGGTATTCACCTCGCCCAGCTGCTCGACCCAGCCTAGGATATTGTTGAGCTCGGGTGCCAGCCGCTCAATCTCCTCGTCGCTCATCGCGATGCGCGCGAGCTTGGCAATGTGGCGCACCTGTTCGTTCGTCACTGACATGATGGGCGGCGGATAGCGGCGCGTTCCTAAGCCTTCAACCGCCTTGCCCGCGCAAAGTCCCTCCCCTAACCGCCGCGAGCCATGTTCGCCCGCCGCTTCCTTGGTTGCATCGTTGTCCTCACCCTGCTGGTCGTCGCGGGCGCCTTCGCCGTCTACCAGTGGGGCGGGCGCGTGCTGGTCGAACAGGCCGTGCCAAAAGGCCATTTCGAGCCCGCCAAGGCAGGAGGCGGTCCGGATTATACGCAGGAGTCGAGCTGGCTGGCGCGGCCGGGCGATGCCAGTGCGGCGGACTGGCTTCCGGACGGGATCGAATCCGCCACGACGGGCAAAGCGTCAGTCTTCTACATCCACCCGACGACTTATCTCGAGACCGACCGCTGGAACGCGCCGCTGCAGCCCGGCGGCGAGACAGAGTTCCGAACCCAGTTGTTCATGCAAAGCCAGGCGAGCGCATTCAACGGAACGGGGAAGATCTGGGCGCCGCGTTACCGCCAGGCGGCCTATGGCGCCTTCCTGCTCAAGAGCGACGATGCGCAACACGCGCTGGATGTCGCATATTCGGATGTCGCGGCCGCCTTCGACCAGTTCGTGAGGGAAGCGCCGGCGGATAGCCCAATCATTGTCGCCGCGCACAGCCAGGGCGCGCTTCAGCTCGAACGGCTGTTCAAGGAGAAGATCGCGGGCACGCCGATCGCGAAGCGCATCGTCGCAGCCTATGTCGTCGGATGGCCGATCAGCACCGCGAGCGACCTCGAGGCGCTAGGCATGCCCGCCTGCACAGCGCCGGACGAGACCGGCTGCATCCTGTCGTGGATGACATTCGGCGAGCCGGCCAACCCCGATTTCATTTTCGACCAGTGGCAGAAGACGCGCGGCTTCAACGGCGGCGAGCGGCGACGCGAGGACACTTTGTGCGTCAACCCAATCAGCGGTGTGAAGGACGGAGCGGCGGCAGCGGCGGACAATCCCGGGACTTTGATCCCGACCGCGGACATGCGGAGCGCCAGCCTTCAATCCGGCGCGGTCGGCGCACATTGCGACAAGGGCCTGCTGATCATCGATGGGATGCCGCAGCAGCTCGGGTCGTTCGTGCTGCCGGGCAATAATTACCATGCCTACGACTATGCACTCTTCTGGGGTGCGGTGCGGCGCGACGCGGAGCGAAGGCTGGCAGCGTGGCATCGCTGATCACAAGCGACACGAGCGACTATGCGGCCGCGCTGCCCAACGGCGGCAAGCTGGCCGGGCTCGACGTCGGCACGAAGACCATCGGGCTCGCCATCTGCGATGCCGGCTGGCACTTTGCCGGCCCGTCCCTGACGGTCCGCCGCACGAAGTTCACAAAGGACCTCGAACAGATCCAGGCTTTCATCGCACGCGAGCATGTCGTCGGGCTAGTCGTCGGCCTGCCGCTTAGCATGGACGGCACCGACAGTCCGAGGACGCAATCGGTGCGCGCCTTTGCGCGCAACCTCGCGCCGTTGAACCTGCCGCTGCTGCTGTGGGACGAGCGCTGGTCGACGCAGGCGGTCGAGCGGGCAATGGTCGAGGCCGACGTCAGCCGCGCTCGCCGCGCCGAGAAGATCGACGCCCTGGCTGCCGCGCATATCCTGCAGGGCGCGATCGACGCGCTGGCCAATCTGCCAAGCCCGCAATAAGCAACGGCTTCGTGGACATCCTTTCCATCGACGCGCTGAGCGACGGCGAGATCGCAACGATCCTGGACCGCGCTGCGTCCTTCTTCGCCGGCAACCGCGGGCGGCGTTCGGCCGAGCGGCTTCACGGCAAGATCGTCTTCAACCTGTTCTACGAGAACTCGACGCGCACCGCGATGTCGTTCGCGACCGCGGCGCATCGGCTCGGTGCTTCGGCCATCTCACTGTCGGTCGAGCGAAGCTCGGTCCAGAAAGGCGAGACGCTGGAGGATACCGCGCGGACGCTGAACGCAATGCGCCCCGATGCTTTGGTCATCCGCCACCGGGAGAATGGCGCGCCGGACGCCGTCGCGCGGATCATGGACGCGCCGGTGCTCAACGCCGGCGACGGCACCAACGAGCACCCGACCCAGGCCTTGCTCGATGCCGCGTCCATCCGACACCGTTTTGGCGTGATCGAGGGCCTGACGGTGGCGATCTGCGGCGACATCCGCCACAGCCGCGTCGCCCGGTCGAACGCAAAGCTGCTGCCTCGCCTGGGCGCTGAGGTCAGGCTCGCCGGGCCGCCAGGGCTCGCACCCGACGGCCTCTCGATCGACGACGCGATCGCAGGCGCCGATGTGGTGATGATGCTGAGGGTCCAGCGAGAGCGGCTTGAGGAGGATCTGAACGACGCGCCGGGTGAATATCTGGGCCGCTACGGCTTGACGCACGACCGGCTTGCGACGGCAGCACCGGGGGCCGTCGTGATGCACCCCGGCCCGATGAACCGCGGTGTCGAGATCGAAAGTTCGGTTGCCGACGACCCGGAGCGATCACTGATCACGCTCCAGGTCGAAATGGGTGTTGCGACCCGTATGGCCTGCCTTGAACTGGTGGTCGGCGGCGGCGCGCGTTAGCGCATCGCGATATTGACCGGCGCATCGCCCGCGACGTTGCGGACGAAGCAGCTTCCACCCTGGCGACGAAGCGACATGCACATGTTGCGTGCTTCGGCATCGCTGGCGAAGCCGCGGACCGACAAGCGGTAGAAGACGCCCTTCGGGCTCGCGAACTTGGCGCTCATCGGCATGTAGGCCTTGAGCGCGCCATATTTCTTCGCGGTGCCGTTCCAGGCGGCAAGCACACGGTCGGGCGAGCCATAAGCGCCCAGCTGGACCACGGCTGGCGAATTGCCGCGGCGCGGTGCTGCAGCAAGGGTGACGCGCGGCTTCGGCTTGGCGGCCGGAGCGTTGCTGTGCGGCATGACTGCGGCGAACACGGCCTTGGCTTCCGAGACGGCGGTGGCCGCCAAAGTAGCGAGCGTGGAGCGCACCGGCGGCGGAGCCGGGGGCACGGACGCGACGACGACCGGGACCGGAGTTGCAGCCGGCGCGGCGGCAACAGCCACCGGCGCCGACGCCGGAGTCGGCTCAGCCGCCTTGGGTGCAACGACTGGGGCCGGAGCCTCCGCGAACTGCGTGTCGGTGTGGTTCAGCGCGAGCCTGACAGGCTGGCCGGCGTCGACTGCGGCCGGAGTCACGCCGGTCAGCGCAGCAACCTGCTCGGCCGGCGTCTTGGGCGAAGCTAGCGCCATCCACTGATGAATGCGTGTGTCGAGCTGGCTGGCCGGAACGTCTTGCGCGGCAATAGCGCGGGCATTGTCCCAGTTTCCGGCGAAGGCATAGACCAAGGCCAGGTTCTGGCGAACGGTGGCGTCAGCGTTGTCCCCGCGAGCCGCCGGCTCGAGAACTCGGATGGCCTCGTTGGTGTTGCCAGCGAGCGCCAGGGCCAGACCGTAGTTGGATTCACCGAGCGCTGGGCGGGCGACGTTGAGCGTCGCTACAGCATCACTCTTCTTGCCCAGTGCGACCTGGACCAGGGCGAGCTTCAGCATCACCTGCGCCTGGTTCGGATAGAGGCTCAGCGAGTCCTTGAAGGCGGTTTCGGCCGAGTGGAAGCGGCCACCGGCGTAATAGGCATTGCCGAGCAACGCGCGGAAGCCGGCATCGGTCGGCGCCTTGGCGACCGCCTGCTCGGCGAGCTGGATGGCCTCGGGGACCTTGTTGGCGTTGAGCGCGATCTGAGCGCGCGTCGCGAGGCCGACATCGCCGACCTTGCCGCCAAAGCTCGTGGCCGCGCCGGAGCTTGCCTGAGGCGCCGCGCAACCGGCGATCATTGAGGCGAGAACGACGATCGAGGCAGCGGAACCGCTACGAAGCGACTTGTTCATTGGTGTT
>Ga0070671_100005399_pt1 | contig 10190 bp, 10 predicted proteins | sample KBSS73metaG_FD_65341 | JGI IMG/M metagenome (GOLD analysis project Ga0070671, IMG submission 65341) | Switchgrass rhizosphere microbial communities from Kellogg Biological Station, Michigan, USA - KBS S7-3 metaG | ecosystem: Host-associated > Plants > Roots > Rhizosphere > Soil ... | reverse complement strand
CGCCGAGGTTGAGGCCGCGCACGCCGACCAGCACCGATGCGGCGAGGGTCAGCAAGGCGGTCAGCGCGAACGCCCATTTGCGCAGGCGCACGAAGCCGATGTTGGTGTGATCGGGGATGAGCTTGAGCAGGCGCATCAGATGTGGATCTCCGTCGGCCGGTTGCGCTTGATCCATCCGGCCGTGAGCATGCGGGTGAAGGTCACCGCGGTGAAGACCGAGGTGCAGATGCCGATCAGCAGCACGACCGCGAAGCCCTTGACCGGTCCCGACCCCAGCACGAGCATGATCATGCCCGAAATGGCATGGACCGTATTCGCCTCGAAGATCGTCCGGCTCGCTTCCTTATAGCCCAGTTCGACGGACTGGACGATGCCGCGGCCGCGATGCCGTTCCTCGCGGATGCGCTCGTTGATCAGCACGTTGGCGTCGACCGCGGTGCCGATGGTGAGGACGAAGCCGGCGATGCCGGGCAAGGTCAGGGTCGCGTTGAGCACCGCCATCACCGCGAGGATGACGAAGATGTTCAGCACCACCGCGAGGTTCGCATAGATGCCGAAGCGGCCATAGGTGACGAGCATGAACACGATCACCGCGACCGAGGCGATGACCGACGCGATCACGCCGGCATGGATCGAATCGGCACCGAGCTGCGGGCCTACGGTGCGTTCCTCGATCACCTTCAGGTTGACCGGCAGCTTGCCGGAACGCAGCGCGATCGCGAGCTGGTTGGCGCTCTCGACGGTGAAATTGCCGCTGATCTGGGCGTTGCCGCCAAGGATCGGCTCGTTGATGTTCGGCGCCGACAGCACGCTATTGTCGAGAATCATCGCGAATGGCTTGCCGACATTCTCCTGCGTCACGCGCGCGAATTTGCGCCCGCCGACGGCATTGAACTTGATCGCAACGGTCGGGCGCTGATTTTCGTCATGGCTGAGCTGCGCATCGATCAGGTCATCGCCCGAGATGATCACGCGGCGCTGGACGGCGATAGTCGGGGTACCCAACGGATTGCCGGGATAAGGCAGGATCTGCGCGCCCGCCGGGGCATGGCCTGCCGCGACCTGCGCCGGATCGGCGTTCAGAGCGACCAGCTTGAATTCAAGCTTGGCGGTCTTGCCGATCAGCGCCTTCAGACCTGCCGGATCCTGAAAGCCGGGCACCTGGACCAGGATGCGTGTCTGGCCTTCGCGGACGATCGTCGGCTCCCTGGTGCCGGTTGCGTCGATGCGCTTGCGCACGACCTCGGTCGCGGTCTTCATCGCGCTGTCGACACTCGCGGCGAGGCCGGCCCGGGTCGGCGTCATGACAATGCGGGTCGAATCGACCACCGCCACATTCCAGTCGCGCTGACCGGACAGGCCGGCGGCCTGGGTCTGGCTACGCGCGCGCTCGACCGCGGCGTCGAGCTGGCTCACGTCGCGCACGAAAAAGGACAATTGGCCGTTGGCGGTCGAAATGTCGCCGATGTTGATCTTGGTATCGCCGCGCCGCATTTCGGTGCGGATCGTGTCCTCCATCTTCTGGAGGTTCTGCTTGGCGAGATCGGCGGTATCGGCTTCGAGCAGCAAATGGCTGCCGCCCTGCAGATCGAGGCCGAGGTTGATGCGCGACAGCCCGCCAAGGCCGATCTTTTGGGCGGTGCTTTCGGGCATGAGGCTGGGAATGGCGAGCGCGACGCCGGCGAGTAGCAGCAGCCAGATCCAGATTACCTTCCAGCGCGGAAAATCGAGCATATCGGTCTATCCGCGTCAGTCGTTGGCCGGCGCGCCGAGCGGCCGAATGTCGCTCAGCGTGCTCTTGAGCGCGCGGACGCGGACATTGGGGCCGAGCTCCAGCTCGACCTCGTCGCCGTCGACCTTGACCACCTTGCCGATCAGGCCGCCGCCGGTGACGACGGTATCGCCCTTCTTGGCGGCGTCGATGCGCGCGCGCTGCGCCTTCTGCGCCTTGGACTGCGGGCGCCATACCAGCAGGTAGAAGATGCCGATGATCAGCACCCACGGAACCGCCAGCGTCAGAAGCGACGAAGGTCCGCCTTGACCGGCGGCGCCGGCTGCCTGGGCGTAAGCGGGCGATGCGAACATGTGAAAGGGCCCCGAAAATGCTGGTGCGCCGCGCGTATAAGGCGTTCGGCTACAGGAAGGCCGGGCGCCTATCACGGCGCGTTGTGGGGAGCAATGCCGCGCTTGCGGGCAGCGTTGCCGCCGCCAATCACAGCCATTGACGGCTCGGGGTCTGGGCCCTAGGTGGCCGGGCCTTGGTCGGGGCGTAGCGCAGCCTGGTAGCGCATCAGACTGGGGGTCTGGGGGTCGCAGGTTCGAATCCTGTCGCCCCGACCAGCTTTCCGCGAAGCGAAATTCCCTCAGGAACAGGGAATTTTTTGCCTTTTTGGGCGGATAACAGGTGAAAAATGCGCCTCACCCCCCCGACGGTGGAGAAATTCCGCCTTTTTCCAAATACTTGGCCACGATGCCGGCCATTTTCCTGTTCCTGCCGGAAACAGGCGATCTTTGCGCGAAAACAGGCGGTACAGCGCTACGAACAGGCGAATTCGCGCGCGGTTTCCTGCGCAACTTCTTGCCAAATCGGTTGTGATTTAACCCAAAATTCATGCCCTGACCGCAGATTGAGGTGGCTACAAAGGGACGTAATCGCGGCCCGGACCGAGGTCGCTCGATAGCCCGGGGAGGGGCCTCATGAATCTTACTGCGCCGCCGGCGCCGCTTTGGCCGCGAGCCGGGAAGCGCGGCACGCCGGCTTCATTCCTGGCCGCGGCACCGCGCTAATGCCCTGGTCCGATACGACCGGCGCACGCATCGACCCGCCTGGGCGGCATCTTCGCCGCCAGAAAGCTAAGTCCGCCGGAGACCGCCGCGCCCCAACCAGGCAGACCGGGTGGCTCACGGCGCTAAAGGCGCTGTTCGCACCGACCACGCTTCCTCCCCACCCCGACTGCCAACGCTGCCAGGCGGAAGGAAGCGAGTGCGCCGAGTGCGAGATCGAGCGGCAGTGGTAGATCGCGTCAGCTGAGGCAAAGTGTTCAGAATCAGCGCCGAAACGAAGCGACGCCTATTAAATGCTAATATTTGCCGACGGAACGGTAGAAGCCGGCGATCAAATGATGTAACAATCTCGCCCTGAGAGGTTGCTGCAATGAGAAAAATAAGCGCACTCGAATTGCCGGGCTCCGGCCACCGGAGCACGCATGGCGTCCATGTCGGCGCCTTCCTCCACCACTTGCCCGCCGCGATCCTCGGCTGGGTCGCGGAACCGCCCGCCATTGGCGTGTGCGATCTGTGCGGAGACGCGCCCGCAGGGCCGGATGGCCGTTGCGACAAGCATTTTCGCGTCATCTAAGCTGCCTAGGCCGCGCGAAAGGTTACGAAAGGCTGGCGAGTCGCAGACGTTGGAGAGATTTCGTTAACCCCCGCCGCCTAGGTTCACCTCCGACTGCCGCTGCTTAACCTCTTTTGAGCGCGATGATCGTGTCCGCGTCTTGCGCTTTCCGAAAGGGGCGCACCAATCTGAACCGGATTACCTCGGGAGGGCCGATGATGGCGAAGGTACCAACGCAGTTAGACGTGCGCCAAATGATCGCTGGAGCGATAGCGCAGCTAACGGGTACCCCCGCCGACCAGGTCGATCTCGGCAACAGCCGCATTCTCGTGCACGATCAGCCGATCGCTCCAGGCTATAATTGGAGCTTTCCAGGCAACATGGTGAAGCCCCGCTTCCGGCCGTTCGTCCACCGCGCCGTCGGTCTGGTGCGAGATCAGTACCCGATTTTGAAGTGATGTTCGCTATTGCAGCATAGCATTTGCGCAGGCGCTAATAGGTCCAAACCGGAGTCAGTCCACCCGGGCAATTTAAGGTTTCTTAAACAAGCCCCGGACGACGCGATGATAAATCCGCCCCACGCGAAGGAGTCGGCGCCTGCCTATTCTTTGCCAACGGGGAGAGGATATCATGAAAATTCGTACGCTTTGCATGGCGAGCGTTATCGCGACCCTCGGATATGCAAGTTCGGCTTCTGCGGCGACCTGCCTTGTGGGGGATATCACGCCCACGGCGATCCAGTGCGCCGGGCAATATGACGGCAACGTCCTGTCCAATAATCCGGGCGACGTCAGCACCCAGCAGACCGCGCTGGCCGCGCTCGGCTTCAATTGGGACGGCACCGGCTTCGGGCTCTTCCCGAAATTGAGCCCGCTCGGCGGCGCGACAAGCATCGACTTCCCCGGCCTGCTCAGTGGCATCACCATCGTCGGCATCCATGTCGGCGGCCCCGGCGGCGGCACCACCTCGTTCTACAAGTTCGACGCGGGCGCATCGCTGGATGCGTTCACGCTTAACCTCGCACGCAGTTCGGGCGCGGTGCTCTATTCGACCGGTGATCCGGGTTCGGTCCCCGAACCGGCCAGCTGGGCGCTAATGCTCGGCGGCTTCGGCATGATCGGCGGCGCGCTGCGCAGCCAGAAGCGCGCCAGCATTCGCTTCGCCTGATCCTGTCAATCAAGCGAGCGCCGCCGACTTCTCCCGAGGTCGGCGGCGTCGCTGTGCCAGTGGGATTTCTATTCCCGCCAGGCGACCAGGATCGGGATTTCCTTTCGGCAGTTGGTAACCTTTACGCATCGCGGGTTATGATGATGTCTTGCGGCAAGGGTGACCGGTGAATGCTCGGCCAATTGCAAAATTTGCTCGGCGTGGAGTCGAGCGACGTGGAGCTTCTGCTAGGGGCGGTGTCGCTCCTGATCGGCATACTCCTGCTCGGCATCAGCGGTAATCTGCGCGGTCGCAATTGGCTTTTCTGGCTGGGCTGGCTGTTCATGATTGCCGGGAGCGTCGCGCTGCTGCTCGGCGTCATCCACGGCACGCACTCGGGCCCGGCAGGGCTGGTGCCCGGGCAATAGCCCCGCTAGGCGCCGGGACCCGGCCGTCGCGCTGCCAAAATATCCGGTCCCAACGCCCCTTCTGTCAGGGCGCGAACGTCGGCCGCCTTTTCCATGGAACCCACTGATATCCAGCTAGTTTACTCGATTGCGGTCACCCGCAAAGAGCGGAGCGTCGCGCGCCTGACACACGCGACGCTCCGTTTGCACGATACGGCGGGCCGATTGCACTGCACGCAACCTTGAAGCCACTCTTCCGTTGGGCACCGCGGTAAGTTGCGTCTGTTTTCCGATGTTTTGGGCCACGGACCGGCTTGCTCCTTTAGTCAGGTAAAGGGAACAAAACATGAAATGGCTATATTGCCTTGCCGCCACTGCGGCAGGACTCGCTGCCGTCCCGGTTTCCGCGGCGGTCACCTTCAACAGCTATGATATCAGCTTCACCGACGGGACGGCGATCGCCGCGCCGGATCACGGGCGCCGCGCCCCCGGCGAATATCAGGACACTTATGTGTTCACGCTGGATACGGCCGGATCCTTTTCGGGGTCGCTGTCGACGCAGCAATTGCTGAACCCGGCGGGCCACGTCGTGAGCGACATCGATTTCGGCAACTCGATCGACGGCGTGTCGCTGGATGGCGGCATACCCTTCAGCCTGCCCTTGGGCGGTAGCTCGGGGCTGGAAGTCGTCAATCTCGGCAGCACGTCGCTTGCGGCCGGAATCCACAAGCTGATCGTCAATTACACCGTGGTGAAGGCCGGCGGCGGAAGCGCTGCGACCTATGCCGGTCCGCTCAATTTCGTGCCGGATAGCGTCGGGACCGTGCCCGAATCGGCGACCTGGGCGATGTTCGTCGCGGCCTTCGGCCTCGTCGGCACGAGCCTGCGTCAACGGCGCAAGCCGCGGATCAGCTTCGCCTAACGCCTTGATCGTCGCCGGTGGCCGCTTTGCCTCGCTGCCGGTGACGTGAACCAGGCTCTACGCCAACTATAGAGACGTGACGGGCGGGTCGGCTTCGGTCGGCTCGCCCGTTTATCGTGAGGAGCGCCGGCTCGATATCGGGCGACCCACTCGCCGACGACGCGAAATTCAGCCGCGACGCGCGGTCAGGAAATAATCGAGCGCCAGGTTGGACGACAGCGTGAAGCCCGTGCGCGGATCGAACGACAGGCCGGTCGTATCGATCACGTCGAGACCGGCTTGCTTCACCAAAGCGCCGAGCTCGTCGGGGGTAAGGAATTTCGCGTGATCGTGCGTCCCTTTGGGCACCATCCCGAACCCTTCGCCGATCGTGATCAGCGCCAGCTTCGACAAAGGCGTGCGATTGGGGGTGGAGAGGATCAGCAGGCCGTCTTCCGCCAGCGCCCCGACCAGGCCGGCGATGAAGGCTGCAGGATCGGACACATGCTCGATCACCTCCATCGACACGACCAGATCGAAGCGTTCGCCGCCGAGGCTTTCGATCCCGCCCGCGCGATAATCGATCGGAAGCCCCTGCCCTTCGGCGTGGACACGCGCGGCCGCGATATTTTCGGGCGCGGCGTCGATGCCCGTCACCTCCGCGCCGAGCCGGGCGAGCGGTTCCGACAGCAGGCCCGCGCCGCAACCGACGTCGAGCGCGGTGCGCCCTGCCAGCGGCCGGCGTTCGCGCGGATCGAGATGCCACGCGGCGTCGATCCGCGCGCGCAAATAGTGGAGCCGCGCCGGATTCAGCCGGTGCAGCATCGCCGACGATCCCTTGGGATCCCACCATTCGGCGGCAAGCTTGCCGAAAAAGGCGGCTTCGGCGGGATTGATCGTGGCGCTGCCCGGAATCATGGCCCGCGCCTTACCAAGCTATGGGTGACGCGCCCAGTCTATCGTGCCGGCGCGTCGCAGGGTCGCCCCCGGTACGCGCGCCAACAAAGATCCGTCCCGACCTGTCGCTCCCCCAACCTACCACGTCGCCCCCCGGGCGCGCGTCCGGTGTGCAGGGCACGCGGGGCCCCGCCCAAGATTTCCTTGGCTGCTGCTTGCTTGCCATCGCGGAACCGCGTCGCTAGCAGGGCGCGAACGCGCGCCCAAGCGCATTTCCCAGCAATTTAATTACAAAGATCCGATACCCCATGGCACGCATCGTGATGAAGTTCGGCGGCACCTCGATGGCCGGGATCGAACGCATCCGCAACGTCGCGGCCCGCGTGAAGCACGAAGTCGAGCAGGGCAACGAAGTCGCCGTGGTCGTCTCGGCTATGGCGGGCGAGACCGACCGGCTCGTCAATTTCTGCCGCGAGGCAAGCCCGCTTTACGATCCGCGCGAATATGACGTCGTCGTCGCCAGCGGCGAGCAGGTGACGAGCGGGTTGCTCGCGATCACTTTGCAGGCGATGGGCGTCAACGCGCGCTCCTGGCTCGGCTGGCAATTGCCGATCGCGACCTCCAACGCGCATGCGTCGGCACGGATCGCCAATATCGACAGCGACAAGATCGGCGAGGCGATGCGCGGCGGCGAGGTCGCCGTGATTCCCGGTTTCCAGGGCGTGACCGAGGATGGCCGCGTCTCCACGCTCGGCCGCGGCGGTTCCGATACCAGCGCGGTCGCGGTGGCGGCGGCGATGAAGGCCGATCGTTGCGACATCTATACGGACGTCGACGGCGTCTACACGACCGATCCGCGCATCGTCCCCAAGGCGCGCAAGCTCAAATATGTGACCTACGAAGAGATGCTGGAGCTGGCATCGGTCGGTGCCAAGGTACTGCAGACCCGCTCGGTCGGGCTTGCGATGAAGGAGAAGGTACGCGTCCAGGTGCTCTCTTCCTTCGACGCACCCGGCAACGACCCCACCCCCGGCACGATGATCGTGGACGAAGACGAGATCGAAGGAAGCAAGATGGAACGCCAGCTCATCACGGGCATCGCGCACGACAAGAACGAGGCGAAGGTCACGCTGACCGCCGTGCCGGATCGGCCGGGCGCGGTCGCGCATATTTTCATGCCGCTCGCGGATGCCAACATCAACGTCGACATGATCGTGCAGAATGTCGCGCACGATACCGGATCGACCGACGTGACCTTCACCGTGCCCGGCGCCGAATTGACGCGGGCCCTGGACGTGCTCGCCAAGGCGCAGGAGACGATCGGCTACAATCAGCTGATCCATGACAATAGTGTCTCCAAGATCTCGGTCGTCGGCGTCGGCATGCGCAGCCATGCGGGCGTCGCCGCGCAGATGTTCAAGGCGCTGGCCGATCGCGGCATCAACGTGCTCGCCATCACGACCAGCGAGATCAAGGTCTCGGTCCTGATCCACGAAGATTATACCGAGCTGGCGGTGCGCGTGCTGCACACGGCCTATGGGCTCGACGCCGAAGACGCGGTCGCCTGATACGCTCAAGCCCTGTCCCGCAAGCGGGAGAGGGTTGGGTGCGGGTCTTCTTCTTGCTACTGGGCAGTCATGACAACCGCTGAAGCCGAGCTGCGCTCGGCCCCCTCCCTGACCCCCTCCCGCAAGCAGGAGGGGGGAGCTTCGCACCCCCGCACCGACGCGCTGATGAAGCGCGGCGCCGAATTTCTCGGTACGCGCCATGCGATCATGGCCGGCGCGATGTCGTGGGTATCGGAACGGCATCTCGTCTCCGCTATCTCCAACGCGGGCGGCTTCGGCGTGATCGCCTGCGGCGCGATGACCCCAGCCTTGCTCGACGCGGAAATCGCCGCGACCAAGGCGATGACCGATAAGCCGTTCGGCGTGAACCTAATCACGATGCACCCCGATCTGATGGCTCTGATCGACGTGTGCACCAGCCACAAGGTCGGCCATGTCGTGCTGGCGGGCGGGCTGCCACCGGCGGGATCGCTCGACCGGATCAAGGGATCTGGAGCCAAACTGCTCTGCTTCGCGCCGGCGCTGGCGCTCGCCAAGAAATTGATCCGCTCGGGCGTCGACGCGCTCGTGGTCGAGGGCATGGAAGCGGGCGGCCATATCGGCCCGGTGTCGACCAGCGTGCTCGCGCAGGAAATATTGCCCGAGATCGCCGACCAGCTGCCGGTGTTCGTCGCGGGCGGTATCGGCCGGGGGCAGGCGATCGCCGGCTATCTCGAGATGGGGGCGGCGGGCGTACAGCTCGGCACGCGCTTCGTCTGCGCGCACGAAAGCATCGCGCATCCCAATTTCAAGAAGGCCTTCATCCGCGCCTCGGCGCGCGATGCGGTCGCGAGCGTGCAGATGGATCCGCGCCTGCCGGTGATCCCGGTGCGCGCGCTCAAGAATGCAGGTGGCGAATTGTTCAATGCCAAGCAGCGCGAGGTCGCCAAGGCCCTCGACGAGGGCATGGTCGAGATGGCCGAAGCCCAGCTGCAGATCGAGCATTATTGGGCAGGCGCGCTCCGCCGCGCGGTGATCGAGGGCGATATCGAACATGGCTCCGTCATGGCCGGGCAATCGGTGGGCATGGTGACCAAGGAGGAACCGGTCGCCGACATCATCGCGATGCTGCTGGATGAGGCCGAGCTGGCGCTCGAGCGGCGTTAGGGCTCGGTTCGGCGGAGCTCGCGTAACACGAATGAGGAGAGGCCAGCTCGTGCCAAACGCGGCCACTGTCGCTACGCCTTAATCTCCACCGGCTTTGCTGCCCGGTCGCATCAAGCCGAGGCGGCGGATCAGCCAGGGCATGGTCAGCCCCTGAACGAAGATCGAGAAGGCGACCACCGCGAAGGCCACGATGACGATCTCGCGGCGCTCGGCGATCTGCGCTGGCAGCGCCAGCGCAAGCGCCAAAGCGAGCGCGCCGCGTAACCCGCCCCAGAAGAGGACGTGCTGGTCGGCGAGATCGACGCGCAACCGTGTCCGTGCCAGCACCAGTGACAGCGGATAGATTGCAAGCGCGCGTCCGATCAGCATCAGCACGACCGCGACCGCCGCCGCGCCCAGGAACAGGCGCAGGGGCAACCCCGCCCCATTCGTTCCGATCAGAAGGAAGATGATCGAATTGGCCAGAAAGGCGACGTAGGTCCAGAAATCATGAAGCGATGCGCGCCCGCGCGCCGAGACCATGCCGAGCCGGCCGATATTGCCGACCATCAAGCCGGCGGTAAGCGACGCGAGCACGCCCGAGACCTGGAATCGTTCGGCCAGCATGAACGAGCCATAAGCCGCGATTGTCGACAAGGTGATCTCGACCAGATGGTCGTCGGTGCGGCCGCTGAGCAACAGCAAGGGCCCCGTCACGAGCGCGCCCGCGAGCACGCCGCCCGCAACCGTCCATACCAGCATCCATGCGACCTCGGACGGTGCGCCGCCTGCGCCGGTGGCGATCGCCA
>Ga0070671_100005398_pt1 | contig 10190 bp, 5 predicted proteins | sample KBSS73metaG_FD_65341 | JGI IMG/M metagenome (GOLD analysis project Ga0070671, IMG submission 65341) | Switchgrass rhizosphere microbial communities from Kellogg Biological Station, Michigan, USA - KBS S7-3 metaG | ecosystem: Host-associated > Plants > Roots > Rhizosphere > Soil ... | reverse complement strand
TGCCGATGGTGCGGCAGCCGCTCTCCACGATGCGGTCGAGGGCGTGCTGGATCTGCCGGCGGTTGCTCGGCAGCACCGCTTCGATGAGGGGCACCTCGAGGTCGAGCTCCTTCGCCCGATACGCCAGCGCCCGGACGTCCTTGGGCAGGCACGAGCCGCCAAACGCGAAGCCCGGCTTCATGTAAGCAGTCGAGATGTTCAGCTTGTCGTCCTGGCAGAAGATGTCCATGACGTCGTGGCTGTCGACGCCGACCGCCTTGCACAGGTTGCCGATCTCGTTGGCGAAGCAGATCTTCATCGCGTGCCAGGTGTTGCTCGTGTACTTGACCATCTCGGCGACGCGGATGCTGGTGCTGACGAGCGGCGCGTCGAGGCCTTCGTAGAGGGCCATCGTCCCGGCGGCGTCGGCGGCGTGGTTGTGCCCGACCACCGTGACCGGTGGATGCCGGACGTCGTGCAGCGCGACGCCCTCGCGCAGGAACTCGGGGTTCACCGAGACGCCGAACCCCTCGCCGTACGTCTTCCCCGAGCACCGCTCGAGCGTCGGAATCACGGTGCCGTGCGTCGTGCCCGGCAGCACCGTGCTGCGCACGACGACGATGTGATAGCCGTCCTTGTCGCGCAGCGCTTCGCCGATCTGCTCGCAGACGCGCGTCAGGTAGCTCAAATCGAGCGAGCCGTTCTTCCGGCTCGGCGTGCTGACCGAGATCAGCGACAGCTCGGTGCCGGCGATCGCGGCGGCCGTATCCGTCGTCGCCGACAGCCGCCCCTCGGCGACGTTCTTGGCGATCAGCTCCGGCAGCCCCGGCTCGACGATCGGGCTGCGCCCGGCGTTGAGCGAGGCGACCTTGTCCGGGTTGACGTCGACCCCGACCACCGTGTGTCCATCCTCGGCGAGCGCCGCGCCCGTGACGCTGCCGACGTAACCAAGACCAAAGACTGAAATGTTCATGACTAGGAGCCCGTGGTGAAAGTGCCACGTCGCACCGAGACGGGCGAGGCGCCCGCCGATCCAGGCGCGAGGAGGGAGAATATCGGGAATATTCGACCGACGAGTAACGCCGAGCGGTGGGATGCATCGCCCGTCGAATGCAGTGGAATTTTCACCACGGGCTCCCTAGATACGTGCCGCGGCCGGGCCGCGCGTGAAAGCCGGTTCGGTCGCGGCGTCCGCGACGGCGGCATCGATCAGGCTGCGTTCGAGCTGGCCGGCGGCCACCGACCAGTCGTAGTGCCGGGTGACGAGCGTGCGCGCTTCGCGCTCGAGCCGCCGGCGGAGTTCGGGCTCGCGGACGACGCGAACCACCGCCGCGGCGAACGCCTCGGCGTCGTCGGCAATCAGGAGATGGCGGCCCGATTCGGTCGGCAGCCCTTCGGCGCCGATGGTGGTCGAGATCACCGCCTTGCCGGCGGCCATCGCCTCGAAGATCTTCAGGCGCGTGCCGCCGCCGACACGGAGGGGCACGATGGTGGCGCAGGCCTGCCCCAGATACGCGCGGACGTCGTCGACGGTGCCGGTGACCTCGATGCCGGCCTCCTGCGCCAGCCGCTTCACCGCCGGCGTCGGCGCCCGGCCGACGATCGACAGCGTCACGTCCGGCTCCGCCTCGCGGATGCGCGGCAGCACCTCGCGGCAGAAGAACAGCACGCCGTCCTCGTTCGGCATCCAGTCCATCGAGCCGACGAACGCCAGGTGCTTCGGCCGCACGAACGCGTCGGGCGTCGGGGTGAAGAAGCTGGTGTCGACCCCGGTCGCGACCACGTCGATGGGCGCCAGCGTCTCGTGACCGTAGAGCCGCCGGAACGTCTGCTCGTCGGCGTCGGACACGGCCAGGAGGCGATCGAAGCGGGCCAGCGTCCGTCCCTCGAAGCGCAACATCCGCCGCCACTGCTGGCGGTAGAGCATCCGCGACAGCGGCTGCGCCGCGTTCTCTGCGTGGCGGCGCCAGATCTCCGCCTCGACGTTGTGCGTGAACAGGATCGACGGGCAGGGCAGCTGCCGCCGCAGGTTGACCGCCGGCACCAGGAAGTCGCAGACCACCCGATCGAAGCCGCGGTCGCCGAGCAGCGCGTCGGCCGCCTGGCGATAGGCCGCCGAGCGGTACTTCGCCACCGCATAGGGCAGCGGATCGGCGAGACGGGCGGCCACGCCGGCGTAGAAGCGAAGGCTGCCTTTGACCGCGTCCTGCCACGGCACGCTCACCAGCTCGCTGCACACCTCGCGCATCGCGGGGCGGTGGGCCTCAGCTTCGACGTCGCTGGCGAACGTCAGGTAAGTGATCTCATGGCGCCGCGCCAGGTGACGCATGAGGTGCCACGTGCGGATCTTGCCGCCCTTGTCGAGCGGCAGCAGCAGGTTGGCGTTGAGCCAGAGGATGCGCATGACGTCGGACCGCGCCTAGGAGGCGACCAGCTGCGGATCGGCCGCGCCGGTGCGCGCCGCCGGTACCGGCGACGGCAGCGTCTGGATGCCCTCGCCGTCGATGAAGGTGCGGAACCAGAGTTCCAGATTGACGAGGCTCCAGACCACGTCGGCACTCCCGTGCACGCCGCGTGCCGCCGATGCCAGGAGCTGCTCGACCGCGGCGGGCGCGATCACGTCGCGCTCGCGGGCGCGTCGGTCGAGCAGCACGTCACGGACCACGCCGTGCCAGCCGCTCTGCAGCCAGCGGCCGAAGGGGACGGGAAAGCCGGCTTTCGGCCGCGTCAGGATCGATGGCGGGACGACGTCGGCAATTGCGTCACGCAGGATGCGCTTGGTCGTGAAACCCGACAGTTTGCGATCCGGCGGCAGGCGCCACGCGAACTCGACCAGGTGGTGATCGAGGAACGGGACCCGGCTCTCGATCGACGCGGCCATGCTCATCTGGTCCTGCTTCATCAGCAGCTCGACCAGATATGTCTTCAGGTCGGCGTACAGCAGATGATCGAGCAGGGGACGATCCGGCGACGGGCGGGCGAAGGCCGCCATGACCGCCCCGTAGGCGCGCTCGCGCTGCACCAGCTCGCGCAGGCGCGGCGACAGCAGGTCGCGCTGCCGAGCCAGGTTGACGGCAGCGAAGTTGTCGAAGAAGGCCATGTCCGGCGCGTGTTCGACGGCGAGAAACGATCGCCGGGCATAGCGCCCGATCTTGCCCGGCAGCCGGTCGACCAGCCCCGCCAGCCCGCGCCGCATGGCGCCTGGCACCGTCGACGCATAGAGGCCGCCGAGGCGCCAGTTGAGCAGCGCGCGCGGATACTTGCCGTAGCCCGCCAGGAGCTCGTCGCTGCCCTCGCCGGTCAGCACCACCTTGACGTGCCGGCGCGCCAGCTCGGACACGAAGAACAGCGGCACGCTGGAGGGATGCGCGATCGGCTCGTCCTCGTGCCAGATCAGGCGCGGCAGCGCGCCGAAGAAGTCGCGCTCGCCGACGATCACCTCGTGGTTCTCGGCGCCGATCGCGGTGGCGACTTCGCGCGCGTAGGCCAGCTCGTTGCAGGCGCGGTCCTCGAAGGCGACCGAGAAGGTCTGCAGCCGGCCGAGCCGGCGCGCCATCAGCCCGGCGATCGCGCTGCTGTCGATGCCGCCGGACAGGAAGACGCCGAGCGGCACGTCGCTCATCAGCCGGACACGGACGGACTCGTCGAGCAGCGCCCGGAACGCCTCGGCGTCCTCGGCCCGGCCCTTGGCGGTCGCCGCCGGCTCCGGCGCGGTCGGGACGTCCCAGTAGCGCCGCTGCTGCACGTGACCGTCCACCATCGTCAGCAGGTGACCTGGCATCAGCTTGTGGATGCCGCGGAACAGCGTCTCCTCGCCCGCCGTGCCGCGCGTCGCCAGCACCTCCGGCAACACCGCTTCGTTGGCGCGCGCCGCGATCAGGCCGCTCTCGAGGATCGCCTTGATCTCGGACGCGAACAGGAGCCGGTCGCCGGCCCACGCCCAGTACAGCGGCTTGACGCCGAGCCGATCGCGCGCCAGCAGCAGGCGCCGCCGCGGCGCGTCCCAGATCGCGAACGCGAACATGCCGCGGAAGCGCAGGACGCAGTCGTCGCCCCACTGTTCGTAGGCGTGCACGATGGTCTCGGTGTCGGACCGCGTGTGATAGCGGTGCCCGGCCCCTTCGAGCTGCGGCCGCAGGTCGGCGTGGTTGTAGATCTCGCCGTTGAAGACGACCTGAATCGTGTCGTCCTCGTTGGCCAGCGGCTGCGCGCCGCCGGCGAGGTCGACGATGCTCAGGCGCCGATGCCCGAGGGCCGCACGATCGTCCACGAACACGCCGGCCCCGTCCGGCCCGCGATGGGCCAGCACGTCGCGCATCCGCAGCACGCGGCCGAGGTCGTCAGGCCGCAACGCGTGAGTGGCGACGATTCCCGCGATTCCACACATGAGTCTCGATCTCCGCCAGGTAGAGCTGTTCGAACCGCTCGACCATGCGGTCGATGGTGTAGTGACGTTCGATCTCGGCGCGCGCGGCCCGCCCGAGTGCGGCGGCGGCGGCCGGGTCGTCCATCAGCGCGAGCACGGCATCGGCGAGGGCGCCCACGTCGTCGGGGCGCACGAGTTGCCCGTTCACTCCGGGCCGGACCACTTCGGGGATGCCGCCGACGTCGGTCGCGACGACCGGCAGCGCCGAGGCCATCGCCTCGATCAGCGCGTTCGGGAACGCCTCCGAGCGCGACGGGAGCACGAACAGATCGTGCCGCGAGAGGATCGGCGCGACGTCGCGGCTCTCGCCCATGAAGTGGACGCGATCGGTGATGCCCAGGGCGCGCACCAGCGTCTCCAGCGGCTCGCGCCGCGGGCCCTCGCCCACGAACGTGAAGGTGGCGTCGGGATAGCGCGCCAGGATGCGCGGCGCCGCCGCCAGCAGCGTGTCGTGGCCCTTCTCGGCGCGCAGGTTGGCGACCATGACGATGCGGCGGATGTCGCGGCGGGGCGGCCCCGGCACGAAACGGCGGGCATCGAGCCCGTTGGCGATCAGCCGCACCCGATCGGACGGGACGCCTTCACGCCCGAGCTGATCGCACGCGGCGCTCGAATTGGCCACCACGGCATGGGCGGCGCGGTAGGCCAGACGCTGTGCGGTCAGCTGCGCGCGCGACTTGTCGCCGGTGAGGATCTCGCGGCGGCTGCCGATGCGCACCGGCACACCGGCCAGCGCCGCGCCGGGCAGGCCGAAGATGTTGGCGTAGAGGTCGCAGGTGTGGACGATCGTCGCCTTGACCGATCGGCACCATGCCGCGAACGCGATCAATCGACCCGCCGCCGCCGGATTCGCGAACCCGTGGACCGGGAACTCGCGGATCGGGATGCCCGACGGGATGTCGTCGAGCAGGTTGCCGCGGCGGTGAAAGCATCCGACGTGCGCACGGAAGCGCAGCGGATCGAGCCGTTTCACGAGCTCGACCATCTGCCGCTCCGTCCCGCCGATGGCGAAGCTCGTGAGCAGCAGGACGACGTCGACGGGACCGGACATGCCCGCATCTCAGCAAGTCGGGTGCCGCTGCCAGGGCAGCGCATTGCGCGACCCCGAAACACCTGCGGGCCATGCCTTTGTCCTTTTGCGGAACTACGCGACCGTCTCCTTGAACGGGACCGCCGCCGGCAACATCAGCAGGGTTCGGCCGTCGACGGTCCGCACGACGCTGCCGTCGACGATCGTGAGGCGGGTGTCCGTTCCGGCGGCGTGGCTGCGGTACCACAGCAGTGCGGCGTCCGTTTCCAGGTCGCCGGCCACGATGAGGCGGCGGGCGCCTGATGTGTCCGATCGCGCGTCGCTACACGGTGTCGGCAATCCAAACACGACCGTATCCGAGACCTCCCCATCGATGAGGCGAAGCGCGACCGGGGCACGATCGGCCGCGCCGTCGACCTGCACCGTCAGCGCCTCGATGGACGGACGCTCCTTCGCTTCGAGCACTACCGTGACCAGCGCGAACGGCGCGGCGCCCCGGCGGACCAGCCGGAGCGTCGTGCTGGGCCGGACGTGGCCGTACGCCGGTGCGACCCAGCCCAGGTCCGGTTCACCGCCAGCCTCGCTCCCGCGGACGATCGCGAACTCGCCCTCGAGGCTTCGTATCCACACAGGATCGCCGGCGCCGTCGTCGGCGCGGAGCCAGCCGTCGCCGCCGGCCGCCACCGTCCAGCGCGGATCGAGGTGCCAGTGCACCTCGGCCTGATGATCGCCAGCGCCCAGCACGCGGTCGGCGACGATCCAGCAGCCCGGACGCGAGAGCACGGCGCGGCGGTGGACCAGCGGCGCGTAGCCCTCGTGTGCGCCTTCGACGTAGTCGAGTGCCGGCGACGTGTGCCATGTCAGGCGCGAGGCGGCGGTCGTGCGCGCCCAGTGGAACGGGCCGGCGGGCTCCGACTGCTCGCGCCCGTCGAGGATCAGCGTGTTGTGCAGGCGCGTCGAGCGGAAGCGATCGCGGCGCGCCGCGTCGATGGTGTAGCAGGCCGTGCCGGCATCGACGAGCAGCGGCCGGCCCGACACGGTCAGCGTGACGGACAGCGCGTCGGCGTGGGCGTGGCCGCCGTTCAGGTAGCCGTGCGGCCCGGTGTCGAACACCAGGTGGTCGCCGCGCGCGGTGCGACAGATGGTGTAGCCGCTGTCGCCCAGCGTCGTCGACGGGATCGCGACCGCCGTGCGGCCGCTGTCGGCCATCGCCCCGCGGCCCGACATCCACATCGCTTCCTCGGGCACCGGGCCCACGGCGAGCGACGGATCGCCCAGCAGGCAGGCGGAGAGCGCCAGCGAGTCGCTGGCGTCGGCGCTGTCGCGGCCGCAGATCGGGAACAGCTGGCCGCCGTCGTCGTCACCGATGCGCGCCAGGTGTCCGCGATCGTCGGCGATGATGCGCGCGAAACGCGCCAGGCGCCGCGCCGCTTCGGCGAACGGGCGCGTGTCGTCGCCGGTCAGCCGCGCCACCGCCAGCGCCAGCAGGTAGAAGTCCAGCGTGTAGCGGTGGTAGTGGAACGATCGTTCGACGTGGCCGCCGTCCGGACAGATCTGGCGCGCCATCTCCTCGATCAGGATGCGGCGTCCGAGCTGGGCGCGCGCCGGCGCCCGGCGCAGCTCGGGCAGCGTGCGGCCGGCGACGTAGAGGGCGAGGGCTTCGCCGAGCAGGTGGGTGTTCGGGCTGAAGTAGGTCGACAGGTTCTGCTCGACGAGCTGCAGCTGGCGATCGAGGCCGAGCAGCAGGTCGACCAGCCACGGGTGCGCGTCGCTGGGCGGCGAGTCGGGCTGGTCGAGGCCGGCGGCGGGCTCGACGAAGAACTCGAGCGCCCACATCCACGACAGCGAGCGCAGCCCCAGCTCCAGCATGCTGGCCCAGTTGATCCCGACGAGCGGCGGGTTGGCGTCCATCCAGCTGGCGAGGTGGGCGACGAACGTCGCGCGCGCGGGACGATGGCCGGCCAGCCACCACGCCCGGCCGAGCGCCAGGAAATGCTGATGGCGGTTCAGCTCCCAGATGATCTTGTGATCGCCGCAGGCCGGATCGAGATACGGCACCTCGCTCCAGAACAGCGCCGGCGCGACACGGTCGTGGACCGGATCGCGATGCCAGTCGATCGCGGATGACGCCGCGCGGACGACTCCGGAGTCGTCGAGGGCGCTCTGGCCGGCGCCCGGGGAGGCGACGGGCGTGAATCGCAGATCGCGATAGCCGAGCAGGTCCAGGCGCCCGTCCGCGATGGCGTCGGCGCGCCGGACGGCATCGGCCGCGGCGTCGGGAAAGCGGGCGCGGATCGTCCGCGCGACCGCGTCGCGCATCGCCGGCTGGATCGGCCAGCGGCGCGGCCGCGTCGCGAAATGGCGGGCGAGGGCGGCGTGTGCGTCATGGACGCGTCCCGCCGACAGGTGCGTGATCGCGCCGGCCAGCTCCGCGGTCCGCGGCACGATCGCCGCCGCCAGGTCGTCGCGCCGCCACGCCGCCGGGCGTGCCCGGTGCGCCAGCCGCGCCGCCTCGCGCCGGACCGTGCCGGTCAGGCGGTCGCGGAGTTCGGTCGCCGGCATGGCGGCGACGCGTCGGAGCAGGCTGGCGGCGCGCATCACGGATGTTCGGGCGCGGCGACCGTCGACATCGAGGGCCGGACCAGCCGCGCATACGCCGCCGCCCACCGATCGCGCACGGCGTCCCACACGTAGGCGTCCGTCTCGCGGTAGGCCGCGTCGGCCAGCCGGGCGCCGAGTCCCGGCTCCTCGAGCAGGCGGCAGATCCGGTCGGCGATCGCGGCGTCGTCATCGGGCGGGGCGAGCAGGCCATGGACGTCGTCGGTGAGCATGGCGCGGACGCCGCCGACGTCGGTCGACACCACCGGGAGGCCGCTCGCGAACGCCTCGAGCACCGACAGCGGCATGTTGTCGACGGCGGGCGTCTGGACGTAGACGTCGGCGTCGGCGTAATGACGTGCGATTTCCGCCGGCGCGACGCGGCCGGTGAAGGTGACGCCGCGCAGGCCGAGCGACGCGGCGAGCGCATGCAGCGCCGGCGCTTCCGATCCCGCTCCGACGACCGTGAGCGAGGCGTCGGGATGGCGGGCCTGGACGCGCGCGAAGGCGCGCAGCGTGCAGGCGACGTTGTAGTTCGCCTCGAAGTTGCGCGTCGAGAGCAGGCGCGGCCGCAGCCGCTCGCGCCGCCGGAACGCGAACCGGTCGCGATCGATGACGTTGGGAATCGCTTCGGCGGCGAGGCTGAAGTCGGCGAACACGCCGACCAGGAACCGTGACGGCACGATCGTCGTGCCGATGCGGCCGAGCACCGCGCGCGCCAGCCGCGAGCGGCGCAGATGGTCGGCCGCTTCACCGCTGTGGTAGTTCAGCAGCACCGGCTTGCCCAGCGCACGCGCCACCAGCCAGGCCGGCAGCGGCGCGAGGAGGAACGACGAGTAGGACGCGGAGAAGGCGTGGACCACGTCGGCCTGCCGCAGCTCGCGCCACAGCAGCGGCCAGTAAGTGATCTGTGTCACGAGCGTCCGCACGTAGCGCCGGCGCGCCGCCCACGCCAGCCAGGCGGGCGGCCGCGGGTTGATCGGGACCAGCCGCGCCTCGACGTCCGCGTCATGCCGCCAGCCGGCGAGCAGCGCCGCCGCCTGCACGGAATGGCCGCCCAGAATCTCGAGCGTCGGCGCGACGATCGCCACGCGCAGCCCGCTCGTCGGCCTGCTCATGCGGGGACGCCTCCCCGCACGACCCCGCCGCGTGCCCACGCCTGCCGCCGGACCACGATCTCGTGTGCGGCCACGCCCAGCGCGACGACGTAGTAGAGCGTCCAGTAGTAGCCGATCGATCCGAACTGCGCCGAGACCAGCCAGCCGGCGAACGCGGCGACACAGGCCGCGACGTGGGCGCGCATCCACTCCCGCTCGTGCGGCACGAAGCCGGCATCCGTGAGCGCGGCGCCGCCCCGGCGCCGGCGCGGGCGCACGGCGTTCCACGTCTGGAACAGCGTGGTCGCGGAACGGACCAGCAGCCAGACGAAGGCGCCGAATCCGATGAGGCCGAGCTCGGACAGCACCTGGAGCTCGACGTTGTGCGTCTCGCGCCACAGTTCCTGGCGATCGGGCGGGTTGTAGTTCTGGAACTGGCCGGCGCCGACGCCGGTGAATGGATGGTCGAGGAACGCGTTCCAGCCGTCCTGCAGCAGCGTCACCCGGGCCTCACGGGAGCCGGTTTCGTCGTCCTCGGCGTTGACGATGCTCGAGACGCGCGTCCAGAACGACTGCGGCAGAATCGGCGGCAGGACGAGCACGCCGACGAGGAGGGCCGCGGTCAGGCCCGGCCGCAGCCGGCCGGCCTGGACGACGATGAGCAGGCCGGTCACGGCCAGCGCCAGGAAGCCGCCGCGCGACTTGGCGAACAGGGTCGTGCCGAGCAACAGCACCGTGACGCCGGCCGCGAACAGGCGCGCCAGGGTCTTGCCGGGCGTCAACGCCGCGAACGCCGCGAAGGGCAGGAACGTGACCATGTTCATCGCCAGGTCGTTCGGGTTGCCCATCAGGCCCGGAACCGCCCCCTGCAGCCGCTCGCCCTGCAGCAGGTTGATGCCCCGGACATAGTCGAACCAGCCCCGCGCCGCGATGTAGGCCATGGCCACGACGATCAGCCACGTGAAGCGGCGCAGCAGCCGTGGACTGCTCAGGCTGTGCGCCAGCAGCATGAACACCAGGACGACCTTGACGAACAGGTCGGTGAAGGTCGAGAGGGCGC
>Ga0070671_100005397_pt1 | contig 10190 bp, 5 predicted proteins | sample KBSS73metaG_FD_65341 | JGI IMG/M metagenome (GOLD analysis project Ga0070671, IMG submission 65341) | Switchgrass rhizosphere microbial communities from Kellogg Biological Station, Michigan, USA - KBS S7-3 metaG | ecosystem: Host-associated > Plants > Roots > Rhizosphere > Soil ... | reverse complement strand
TCGGCGGCGGCTTCCTCGGCCTCGACAACATCGGCATCTTCGATCGCAGCGCGCCGCTGCCGACCGGCGGCACGCTCGAACAGGCGGACGGCACCGCGTGGATGGCGTTCTACTGCCAGTGCATGCTGGAGATGGCGCTCATCCTCTGCGACTACGACAAGATGTACGAAGAGGTCGCGTTCCGGTTCGTGCAGCACTTCACCTTCATCGCCCAGGCGATGGATCGCATGGGCGATCAGCAGGACGAGATGTGGGACGAGGAGGACGGGTTCTTCTACGACGTGCTCCGGCTGCCCGACGGCGGGGCGCAGCGCCTGAAAGTGCGGTCGCTGGTCGGGCTGCTGCCGCTCTGCGCGTCGACGGTCTTCGAAGGCGACGTCGTCAAGCGCAACCCGAAGCTGATGGAGCTGATCGCGGTGGCCCGGAAGCGCCACCCGGAGCTCGCCACGGCAGTGGCGCCGACCGATGAAGGGTTCGTCGGCTACAAGGACCGGCGGCTGCTGTCGATCCTGAACAAGACGAAGCTGACGCGGGTGCTCGGCTACATGCTGGACGAGGAGGAATTCTTCGGGCCGTACGGCATCCGCTCGCTGTCCCGCTTTCACCTCGATCATCCCTACCAGTTCCGGGCCGGCGGCCAGGACTACAAGGTCGGCTACCTGCCGGCCGAATCGGACACCGGCATGTTCGGCGGCAACTCCAACTGGCGGGGCCCGGTGTGGATGCCCGTCAACGTGCTGATCGTGCGGGCGCTCCTCAATCTCTACGCCTTCCACGGCGACGAGTACACCGTCGAGTGCCCGACCGGATCCGGCCGCTACATGACCCTGTTCGACGTGGCCAAGGAGCTCTCGCGGCGGCTGACCGCGGCGTTCCTGCGCGACGGCGACGGCCGCCGGGCCATCTACGGCGGCACGACGAAGTTCCAGGAGGATCCGCACTGGCGCGACCTGATCCTCTTCCACGAGTATTTCCACGGCGACAACGGCGCCGGACTCGGCGCGACCCACCAGACCGGGTGGACGGGCCTGGTGGCGCCGCTGCTCGACTTCTTCGGGCGCATCGGCCCGAAGGACGTCCTCGAGACCGAGCGGGCGCGCCTGCAGACCCGCATCGTGCTGGAGCAGGTCGCGGGAGAGCAGCTCGAGGAGGAACCGGTCCGCGGCGCCGCCGGCGCCTGACACGACGCGCGGTCCTCCGGCGCAGCGGTGCCCGCCCCGCGCTCCGCTCGCTCCGGAGATCCTCCGGATTAGCGGAGGCTGTCTCCCCGCATCGCCCCTACCTCAGGTGGGGGCGCTCCCTTTCTTTGCAGCATTTCCAGGCAGATCCGCGGAGCCACACGCTGTGGCACTCGATGTGCTCAACAGCGTCGGTGCATGGCGACACCCCCTACGGGTCCCCGGGCACACAGGGACTGCGGCCAACACCACCTTCCGGTTCATCCCCGCACGATCGTCCTGCTGCTGTTCCTGGCGGTTGTGTGCGTCCGAACCGCACGGGCGCAGGACGCGGCCGTCGCGCCGACGAACGCCGCGCCCGCGCCTGCAGCGCAGGCGCCGATCACGATCTCGTGCGAGTCGAAGGCAGGCAGTCGCACCTCCTGCCCGGCGGACACGTCGAACGGCGTCGTGCTGGTGCGGTCGAGGGGCGGCGCGCCCTGTCTGCTCGGCAAGACCTGGGGCTACGACCAGGCCAGCGTCTGGGTAGCGGACGGCTGCAGCGCCGACTTCGTCACTGGGGCGGGGACGCCCACGACGGACACGACGAAGCCGAAGCCGCTGTCCTACATGCCGAACGTCGGCTTTCTGATCTTCGACGGTGAGAAGGGGCAGGTCTATTTCCGTCTCATGAGCTATGGGCGGTATCTGAACCAGCGCAATCTCGACGAGGAGTACACCGACGCGTTCGGCAACACGAAGACCATCCAGCGACGCCAGGACGTCCAGCTGCAGAAGTTTTTCGCGCCGTTCTCGGGCTGGTTCCTCACGCCGAAGATGCGCTACTACCTCTATGTCTGGTCGTCGAACCCGTCGCAGGGCGACCCGGCGCAGGTCGTGGGCGCGGGGAACCTGACGTGGGGCTTCAACCGCCATGTGAACGTCGGCGTCGGCATCACGTCGCTGCCCACCGTGCGCAGCACCGAAGGCCAGTTCCCCTATTGGCTCGGCGTGGACGATCGCCTCATCGCCGACGAGTTCTTCCGCGGATCGTACACGTCCGGCGTGTGGGTCAAGGGCGAGCTCAACACCAAGGTCAAGTACAACGTGATGTTCGGCAACAACCTGAGCACGCTCGGGGTGAGCGCATCGCAGTTGGACAACCGCTTCGACACGCAGTCGTACTCGGTCCAGTGGCTGCCGACCACGGGCGAGTTCGGCCTCTGGAACACCTTCGGCGACTTCGACGATCACCAGCAGGTGGCGACGCGGATTGGCCTCCACTGGAGCCACAGCCTCGAAGACAAACAGAGCCAACCAGGCACCGAGGGCATCGAGAACAGCCAGATCCGCCTCACCGACGGCAGCAGCATCTTCACCCCCGAGCTGTTCGGGCCGGGCATCACCATCACCGAGGTCGACTGGCGGATGACCAGCATCGACGCGGGCATCAAGTACAAGGGCCTGTCGCTCGAGGGCGAGTACTACCGGCGCTGGTTGAGCAACTACGCCGGGGCCAACGTCAGCGGCGTCCCCGACATCAGCGACAACGGCTATCAGCTGCAGGCGTCGGCGATGGTCGTGCCGAAGACGCTGCAGCTCTACTTCGGCACCTCGCAGATCTTCGGCGACTACGGAGACCCGTGGGAAGTGCGCGTCGGCGAGAACTGGTACCTGATGAAGGAACGCGGGATCCGTCTGAATGGCGAGTGGATGTACGTCAAGGGCTCCCCCGTCGGCTACACCGCGTATCCCTATGCGGTCGGCTCCACCGGCCCGGTCTTCCACATCAACCTCGAGCTGAACTTCTGATCGAGGCGATGACCATGATCCTCCGCACGCGCGTTCGACCGCCGGGTGCGCTCGTCGCCCCCATCCTGCTGGCCGCGGCGGTAGGGTCCGTGCAGCTCGCGGCCGGACAGGCGGCGCCGCCGGCCGCCGCGGCGACGACGTTCAACGATTCGCACTTCCACCTGACCAACTACATCCAGCAGGGCATCGACGTCCGCCAGTTCCTCGCCATCATGGGCACGCGGGTCGGCCGCTCGACGCTGTTCGGCATCCCGCTGCAGCAGGAGTGGTCGTACGGCAACTCCGGCGACTTCGCGCCGACCTATTACCTGCAGACCGACGCGCCGCTCTACTACTACTCCTTCACCGACGCCTACATCGCCAGCGTCTACCGCTCGCTGACGCCGGCCGAGCAGGCCCGCTTCGACCCGATGATCACCGGGTTCAACCCGGCCGACATGTACGGCGTCGACCACATCCGCCGCGTGCTGACCACCTTCCCCGGCGTCTTCAGCGGCATCGGCGAGTTCAGCATCCACAAGGAGTTCGTGTCGTCGAAGATCGCCGGCGACACGGCCAGCCTCACCAACCCCGCGCTCGATCGCATCCTCGACTTCGCCGCCGAGGCCGGGCTGGTCGTGATCCTGCACAACGACATCGACATGCCGTTCGCCAAGACCGACACCGAGCCGGCCTACCTGGCGCAGATGAAGGCGCTGCTGAAGCGCCATCCGAAGGCCACGATCATCTGGGCGCACGTCGGCCTCGGCCGCATCGTCCATCCGGTGAAGGTCTCGGCGGAAGCCGCGGAGCGCACCGCCAGCCAGCTCGAGATCGTCGAGGCGATGCTGAAGGATCCGGCGCTCGCCCACGTGAGCTTCGACATCTCGTGGGACGAGGTCGCCAAGTACGCGGTCGCGTCGCCGGAATCGATCGCGAACGTGTCGCGGATCCTCAACGAGTACCCCGATCGTTTCCTGTTCGGCACCGACACGGTCGCCCCCGGCAGCGCCGCGGCCTACTACGCCGTGTTCGATCTGTGGGCGCCGGTCTGGAGCCGGCTCACGCCCGAGGCCAGCCGCAAGGTGCGCACGGGCAACTACGAACGCCTCTTCGACGAAGGACGGCGGCGGGTCCGCGCGTGGGAACAGGCCCACGCGCGATGAACACGCGCGCCACGCAAGGAGTCACTATCATGCGACGACGATCGACGGACCGCGGCATCGGTTCGTGCTGGATGGCGATGGCGCTGCTGATCGCGGCGGGCCCCGCGACGGCGGGCGCGCAGGACTACGGCACCGCCCCGGCCCCCGCCACGACCGCCCACGCCGCCGCGGCGACCACCACCCAGGCCACGCCCGAAGCCAAGCCGACCTTCGAGATCTACGGCTTCGCCATGCTCGACATCGGCGAGGACCTCGGCGCACGGATCAACCCGAACTGGTCCGACACGCTGCGCCTGACCAAGCTGCCCTCCTTCGACAAGCAGTACGGCGAGGACGGCAACGCGTTCGCCGGCGTGCGCCAGACCCGCTTCGGCGTCCGATCGTCGACCCCGACGCCGATGGACGGCATGACTCTCAAGACGGTGTTCGAGTTCGAGCTGTTCGGCACCGGCGTCGACGAAGGCCAGACCACGTTCCGGCTGCGCCATGCCTACGGCGAGTTCGGTCGCTTCCTCGCCGGCCAGACGTGGAGCCCGTTCATGGATCCGGACGTGTTCCCGAACACGGTCGAATACTGGGGCCCGACCGGCATGGTGCTCTTCCGCAACGTGCAGTTCCGCTACACGGCGGTCGACAACGGCCGGCATCAGCTGATGTTCGCGCTCGAGCGCCCGGGCGCCAGCGGCGACCAGGGCGTCTATAGCTCCCGCATCGAGCTGCAGGGCATCTCGGCGCGGTTCCCCTCCCCGGACATCAGCGGCGCCTACAAGTACTCGGCCGGCTGGGGCCATGCCCGCGTCGGCGGCATGTTCCGCAAGATCGCGTGGGACGACGTCCTCGACGACGGCCTCGATCTGTCGGGCGACGCCGTCGGCTGGGGCATCAATCTCAGCAGCATCCTGAAGCTGTCGAAGGCATCCACCGTCCGTCTCCAGTACGTGTTCGGCGAAGGCATCCAGAACTACATGAACGACTCGCCGGTCGACATCGGGATCATCAACACCCAGCAGAACGTCCTGCGGCCGTTCGAGGGCAAGCCGATTCCGATCACCGGCCTGGTCGCCTACCTCGATCACTCCTGGAACGAGCACTTCAGCACGTCGTTCGGCTATTCCAACCAGTACAACGACAACACCGACGGCCAGGCGCCGGACGCCTTCAAGGACGGGCACTACGTGTCCGGCAACCTGCTCTATTACCCCGTGCCCGGCGTCATGGTCGGCGGCGAGCTGCAGTGGGGCCGGCGGGTGAATTTCACGGACGGCTTCGAAGCCGACGGGGTCAAGGCGCAGTTCGCGTTCAAGTACAACTTCTCGTGGAAGCTCGGAGGATAGCGATGCATCGATTCAATCAGCCCGCGACCCGCGTCGCCCTCGGCGCCGGCGTGCTCGCGCTCGCGCTCGTCGCCCAGTCGGTCCCTTCGCTCCAGGCGCAGTCCGGAGCGAACGTCCAGGCCGCGGTGGACGCCGCCTACGCCAAGTTCAAGGGGCTGAAGGAAGGCAAGAACGCCGACTACATCCCCGCCCTGGCCAAGGTCGATCCGAACCTGTTCGGCATCGCCGTGGTCACCGCCGACGGCAAGGTCTACACCGCCGGCGACATCAAGACCGAGGTGTCGATCCAGTCGATCTCCAAGGTCTTCACGATGGCCCAGGTGATCCAGGAACAGGGGCTCGACGCGATCGAGAAGCGCATCGGCGTCGACGCCACCGGCGCCCGCTTCAACTCGATCATCGCCGTCGAGGGCGTCAAGGTGGTGGCCGGCACCGGGGCGCCGGAGATGAACGCGCTGGTGAACCCCGGCGCGATCTCCGCGACCAGCATGGTCACCGGCGGCAGCGCCGACGCCGTCTGGGCCAAGATCATCGGCTTCCACAACGACGCCGCCGGTCGCCCGCTGACCGTGCTGCAGGACGTCTACAAGTCGGAGTCGGACAGCAACCAGCGCAACCAGGCGATCGGCGCGCTCATGCTCGCCTACGGCTACATCAAGGACAACTGGCAGCAGGCCGTCGATCTCTACACCCGGCAGTGTTCGATCGGCGTCAACGCCAAGGACCTCGCGGTGATGGCCGGCACGCTGGCGTTCGGCGGCAAGAATCCGGTCACCGGCAAGCAGGTGATGGACGCCGACAAGGTGCCTGGCGTGCTGGCGGTGATGGCCACCGCCGGGCTGTACGACGATTCGGGGAAGTGGCTGTATCACACCGGCCTGCCGGCCAAGAGCGGCGTCGGCGGCGGCATCATCGCCGTGTCCCCGGGCAAGTTCGGCATCGCCGTGATCTCGCCGCCGCTCGACGACGCCGGCAACAGCGTGCGGGCGCAGAAGGCGATGGCGGAGATCTCGAACGCCCTCGGCGGCAATCCGTACGCCGCCATGGCCCGCAAGAACTGATCCGGCCGGGCGCAGCGCCGGCGCCAGCCGGATGCGCCTGGAATGCCGATGGCGAGCACGCCCCTCTGGGCGGCCCGGGCCAGCGGCGTGATCCTCGCCATCGTCGTGATGGGCGGACACGCCGCGGCCCAGGGGCGCACCGACGTCGTCACGCTCCCCAACGGCGATCGCATCACGGGCGAGGTCGTCCGGCTCGATCGGGGCCGGCTCGAATTCAAGACCGACGACGCCGGCACGCTCTACCTGGAATGGGACAAGATCGCGACCGTCCAGGCCACCCGCGCCGTCGAAGTGGTGACCGAGGACGGCCGCCGGATCCTGGGCAGCCTGGGCCCGGCGGCAAGCCGGACGCTCAGGGTCGTCGGACCGGACGACAGCGTCTCCGTCGCCATGGCGGAGGTCACCATCATCCGGCAGATCGGCAGCAGCTTCTGGAGCAAGCTCGATGGCAGCATCGACGCCGGCTACAGCTACACCAGATCGAGCGGCGTCTCGCAGCTGAACGTCAACTGGGACACGTACTATCGAACCCCGGCGGCGCGGGCCCGCCTGATGGCGTCCCTCAACCAGACGCACAAGGACGACGATTCCGAGACCGACGATCGCGGATCGATCGAAGCGTCGTACCTGCGCTATCCGTGGCAGCGCTGGTTCGTCGCCGCGGCCGGCCGGTTCGAGACCAACAGGAGCCTGGGCCTGGAGCTGCGATCGCAGATCGGGGCGGCGTTCGGCCCGCGTCTCGTCAACAGCAATCGCGGCCAGCTCGGGCTCGGCGCCGGACTCGTCGTCAACGACGAGCAGGGCGTGGACGTCGAACGGACCCGGAACGTCGAGGCCCTCGTGATGCTCCAGGGGTCGTTCTACACCTACGATCGGCCCCGGACGAACCTCGATCTCAGCGTGACGTACTACCCGAGCCTGAGCGATCCGGGGCGGCGGCGGCTGCAGCTCGACGCGGGCGCCAAGCGCGAGCTGTGGAAGGACTTCTTCGTGGCGTTCACGCTGTTCACCAGCTACGACAGCCGCCCGCCCAATCCGTCCGCGGACACGAGCGACGTCGGCATCGTGGCGTCCGTCGGCTGGACCTACTGACCGCGATGCCCGTCGCGGGATGAACGGGCATGCGGTCGGGCCGACCGCGCCCCGGCGCGGGGACGGCGCCACGCGCCGCGGTGCTACCATCCGGCCGACCGGGATGCCCTGGTTCCATCCCCGAGGAGACACGATGCGCGTCCGCACCATGCTGGCGGTCCTGATCGCCGCGGCCGGCACGACCACCCTGGCCCAGATCGAGGCCCCGCGACAGCTGCCGCCGACCACGGCACCGACTGCAGCCCCCAGGCCGGCTCCGAAGCCGCCGGCCGCCCAGGCCCCCGCCGCGGTGCCGCGGACGCCGTTCTCGCGCGACCGCTACCGCATCGCGCACGAGCAGTTCACGCTCGACAACGGCCTGCGCCTGATCGTCCACGAAGATCACTCGGCGCCGGTCGTCGCCGTGAACGTCTGGTACCACGTCGGATCGCGCAACGAGCAGCGCGGCAAGACCGGCTTCGCGCACCTCTTCGAGCACTTCTTCTTCAACGGCAGCGAGCACCATCCGGGCGGGTTCCGCGAGGCCATGGACGACCTCGGCGCCAACAACCGCAACGGCACGACCAACACGGACCGGACGAACTTCTTCGAGAACGTGCCGGTGGCGGCGCTCGAGCGGACGCTTTTCCTCGAGGCCGATCGGATGGGGTTCCTCGCCTCCCGGATCACCAAGGAGAGCCTCGAGCGGGAACGCGGGGTGGTCCAGAACGAGAAGCGCCAGGGCGAGAACCAGCCGTACGCGAAGGCGTTCGCGCGGGTGAGCGAAACGCTCTATCCCGCCGCGCATCCCTACAGCTGGTCGACCATCGGCAGCATGGCCGATCTGGATGCGGCGTCGCTCGACGACGTCAAGGAGTGGTATCGCACCTACTACGGCCCGGACAACTGCGTGCTGTCGCTGGCCGGCGACATCACGCCGCAACGGGCGCGCGAGCTCGTCACGAAGTACTTCAACGGCATCCCGCCGGGGCCGCCGCTGCGCCGCGCCGGGCAGTGGATCCCGCGCTTCGACCGCAACGTGCGCGAAGAGGCCGAGGATCGCGTGCCGCAGGCGATGGTCTATCGCGCGTATCACGCGCCGGGCTGGCGGGACGGCGACGTCGATCTGCTGGCGCTCGCGGCCAGCGTGCTGAGCGGATCGAAGAGCGCACGGCTCGATCGGCGGCTGGTCTACGAGAAGAACCTGGTGACGCAGATCGGCGCCAGCGCCGATCGCAGCGAGATCGCCAGCACCTTCGAGGTGCAGGCGCTGCTCAAGCCGGGCGTCGATCCGGCGGTGGTCGAGAAGGAGATCGACGCGGTGGTCCGGTCCTTCCTCGCCGACGGGCCGACGGCCGCGGAGCTGCAGCGGGCGCAGAGCCGCACGCTGGCGAACTTCGTGCGCGGCATCGAGGCGCTGGGCGGCTTCGGCGGCCGCGCCGACGTCCTCGCCGAGAGCCTGACCTTCGGCGGCAGCGGCGACGCCTACCTCGATCGCCTCGAACGCATGGCGACCGCCACGACGGCCCAGGTCAAGGCCGCGGCGGTCCGCTGGCTCGACGCGCCCCACTACACGATGGTGGTCCGGCCTTTCCCCACGCTCGTCCCCGGCGAGACCACGCTCGATCGCCAGACGGTGCCGCCGCTCGGCGAGGCCCCGGCGGTGAGCTTCCCCGCCGTCCAGCGGACGACGCTGAAGAACGGGCTCTCGGTCGTCCTGCTCGAGCGACACTCGACGCCCATCGTCAACATCGCGCTCGCCGTCGATGCCGGCTACGCGGCCGACGACGCCGCCAAGGCCGGACTGGCGGCGCTCGCGCTCAACCTCCTCGATGACGGCACCACCACGCGCGACGCCTTCCGCGTCGTCGACGAGCTCGATGCGCTCGGCGCGCAGCTCACGACGCGCAACTCGCTCGACCTGTCCTTCGTGCGCCTGCAGGCGCTGCCGGCGAACCTCGCGCCGTCCCTGCAGATCATGGCCGACGTCGTCCTCAACCCGGTGTTCCCGGCGGATCTCGTCGCGCTGGAGAAGCGCCGGCAGATCGCCCAGATCGGCCAGGAGAAGGCCGATCCGCGCCGGGTGGCGCTGCGCATCCTGCCGCGGCTCCTCTACGGTCCCTCGCACGCCTACGCCAACCCGTTCACCGGCTCCGGCGAAGCCTCGACGGTCGACTCGATCACCCGCGACGACCTGCTGCGCTGGCACCGCACGTGGTTCACGCCGAACGGGAGCACGCTGATCGTCACCGGCGACGTGACGATGGCGCAGCTCGAGCCGGCGCTCGCCAGGGCGTTTGGCGGCTGGGCCCGCGCCGAGGCGCCGAAGAAGGCGATCGGCGCGGTCGCGCACAGCGCCGGCGGCAAGGTCTACCTGGTCGATCAGCCGGACGCGCCGCAGTCGATCATCATCGCCGCGCACGTCACCGAGCGCGGCGGGCTGCCGCAGGACCTGGCCATGGAGACGGTGCTGCGCAACTTCGGCGGCATGTCGACGTCGCGCCTGAACCGCAACCTGCGGCTCGACAAGCACTGGAGCTACGGCACGCAGGCGGCGATGCCGGCGTCGCGCGGGCCCCGCCCGTTCTACGTGGTGGCGCCGGTGCAGTC
>Ga0070671_100005387_pt1 | contig 10201 bp, 10 predicted proteins | sample KBSS73metaG_FD_65341 | JGI IMG/M metagenome (GOLD analysis project Ga0070671, IMG submission 65341) | Switchgrass rhizosphere microbial communities from Kellogg Biological Station, Michigan, USA - KBS S7-3 metaG | ecosystem: Host-associated > Plants > Roots > Rhizosphere > Soil ... | reverse complement strand
ACCGCTTTCGGCTCGGCGCAGGATATTTTCCTCGACGAGCCGACCGTCGTCCAGGCCTGGAGCGGGGCCGACCGCTTTTATCTTCTCGTGGAACGAACCCGGCTTCCCCATTGGCGGGCTCTGCTCAACGATAAAGGCGGGCCGGTGGCAGAGTTGGCCACTTGTGGCACGACCGTCCTGCTCAGCAATCGCCCCTAGCCTTGCCCTCGTGGGCCGGCCCTGCTAAAAGCGTCCCGATCGTTCCGCGTTGCTCAGTCGCGCCAAAACATACCGGCGAAAGGTCCACGCGGAAAAATTTCAAACCGTGTCTCGTTAGGCAGAATCGGTCCAATTCCCCGGTGAATTACTATTACTCCATTGACGGTGTTGAAGTGCAGGGACCACGCGCGCTCTCCGATCTTGTCCGCCAGTTCTCCTCCGGCGCACTTCCCGAAGCGACGCAGATCTGCGCTGAGGGAACTCAAACCTGGCAGACCCTGGCTTCGCTCGCAGACCGCGCCATGGCCACGACGATGCGAATTACGCGAGATTTGCCCGGCCCCCAAGTTAGCCGTCAACCGCTCATTACCTCATCGCAGCCCGATACCTATGCGGTGAAAGTCCTGACTGCGAAAGACCCGGCGTTTGGTGGCAGGCTTGATCCGGAAAAGCTCGAAAGAGCGCTAAACTCCTATGCCGCGCAGGGCTGGTCTGTCGCAGGTTGCGACTCGGCACAGTTTCCCGGATTTCTCGGCGGCGCACGCTCCGAACTGATAACGGTAATGCACCGCATCCCCGGCCCCATGAAGAAGTACAAAATCCTGACGCAAAAAGATCGTTTTTTCGGCGGAAAATTCGATCCCGAGAAGCTCGAAGACGCGATCAACTCCTACGCGCCGGAGGGATGGCAGGTTTGCGCAGTGAGCCGCGCCACATTTCCTGGTCCTGGTTCGAGCCGGGAAGAGATGATCGTGATCCTCCAGAAGGACGCGTGAGATGGAAGCGCAAAGGATTTGAAAAATCCTCCTGCCCCGCTACCTTCCCGCTCCTTTTCGGACCAATACCCGGAGCAATATTTATGTCGCAACATCGCAGTCTTAAGGGTGCCAGCACCATCGCAGCCAAGCGCAACGTTTTGAAACGTTTCGAGCGGGTCGACCTGCTCAAGAAACGCGGCCAGTGGAAAGAGACGAGCAAGGTCGTCGGCCTGCCGAAGACCAAGCCGGATCTCTAGGAGGTTGAGGAGTTGAGAAGGTTGCGCGGATGAGAAGATCCGCGACCGAGTCCACTCAACCTTTCAACCCATCAACTTCTTTGCGCCTCAATCGCTTCCTCGCCGCCGCCGGGCTCGGTTCACGCCGGCGGTGCGACGAGCTCATCGCGGAAGGCCGCGTCACCGTCAACGGCCAGCCTTGCACCAATTTCAGCACGCAGGTCGAGCATGGTGATCACGTTAAAGTCGGCGGCAAATCCGTTAGGCGAGGCGAAACCCTCACCATCGTCCTGCACAAACCGGCCGGGTTCGTTTCCACCCGCCGCGATCCCAACGCAACCGACACGATCTACGATTTGTTGCCGGCGAAATTTGGCCGCCTTTTCAATGTCGGCCGGCTCGACACCCAGACGGAAGGATTGCTTCTCCTAACGAGCGACGGGGACCTCGCCCAGCAGCTCACTCATCCACGCTACAAGGTCGAGAAGGAATACGAAGTCACGCTCGATCGTCGTTGGGATCCAAAGCGCGGGGAGAAGTTGTGTGCCGGCGTCTTTCTTGATGGCAAACGTGCTCGGCTGGCGCGCTTGCAGGCAATGGGTCCGACCCGTTTGCGTGTCGTCCTGCAACAAGGCTTGAACCGCCAGATCCGCCGGATGTTCTACGAAGTCGGCTATGAAGTGACAAAACTCGTCCGCACCCGCATTGGCCATCTCCGTCTCGGCGATCTGCCGCGCGGGCATTGGCGCCCCCTAACGAAAAGCGAGCTGGCCCAACTGCAGCCGTCCATTACTCTTCCTCGCGCAGAATCGCGAGCGGCGGGGCCGAGCCGACCCCGTAGCTCGTAAGCAGGCCGACCGCGACCGTGAGCGCGGTCACGATGAGACCCGCAGCGATGATCGGCAGGAAAGAAGGCGTGTAGCCGAGCTTGAACGTGAACACGGCCAGCGCCCAGCTTGCTCCCAGCGCGAGCGCGATCCCGGTCGCGCTCGCGAGCAAGCCGAGAAACAAATATTCCGCGCCAAGGATCTTCCAGATCTGCGCCCGCGACGCGCCTAACGTTCGCAGAAGGACGCTCTCTTTTAGCCGTTGATATCGCCCACTCCAGATCGTGCTCCCGAGCACGACCAAACCCGTGCCGACAGCAAAGAGCGACATGATCCGGATGACGAGCGCGACCTTCGTCAAAATGGAATCAACGGTTTGAATGACGGAAGTGAGGTCGAGTGCGGAGACATTTGGAAACTTCGCGACCGCCGCATTTTGCAGTCGCGCCGAGGCAGCGGGCGTCGGCACACGGCTCACCAAAACATTGAAGGTCGGCGCCTTTTCCAAAACGCCAGTCGGGAAAACCATGAAAAAGTTGGTTTGAAACCGTTTCCAATCGACCTCGCGCAAACTGGCCACCCGCGCCTTGATCGTCATGCCCTGCACGTCGAAGACGAGCGTGTCGCCAATCGTTAGGCCAAGATCTTTTGCAATCTCCTGTTCAACCGAGACCGGCACCGTGTCGCCGGGATTGTAATCAAAATGCCCGACCCATTTCCCGGCCGTCATCCTCTCGGTCTCGCTCAGCTCGGCGCGGTAGGTCGAGCGATATTCGCGCTCCAATTCCCATTCCGGCGCTTTGCGCTGCGGATCCTTCAGCAGGTCGGACGACTTGCGGCCTTTCACCTCGATCAGGCGCATGGTCACGATCGGTGCCTCCTGAATGACCGGAAGTTGCTGTTGCCTGACCAGCTCGGCCACTGCCCTGGTCTGATCCGGCTGAATGTCGAAAAGGAAAATGTTCGGCTGATTGTTTGCATCGATCGAGCGGAACTGCGTCAGGAGCACGTCGCGCGTCAGGTAAGTGGTGAGAAGAAGAAAAGTTCCCAGACCTAACGACAAAGTGAGGAGCAGGGTGCGGTTGTTCGGCCGGTAAAGATTGGCCAGCCCTTGGCGAAACACGAAGCTCCAACGCTGCGGCAGAAGTTTGCGGACAAGGAAAATCAGCAGCCGGGCGATTCCTACCAGGACGCCGATCGCGACCGCCAGCCCACCGGCCACGAACAACCCGTCCACCCAGGCCTCCGCCTGCGAAATCGCAAATGCGGCCAGGCCGGTGGCGATGAAAAAATAGACCAGCCACGTGGTCGGATCGCGCCACCCCGATGCAACCGTTTCATCCACCGATGCGCGGAGCGCTAGCAGGGGCGAAACGCGCCGGAACCGCAGGAGCGGCGGAAGTGCAAAGAGAATGCAGACCGCCAAACCTGTCGCCATCCCACCCCAAACCGGTGTCCATGCAATCGCGGTCGGGAGCTGGAATGGAATAAACTTCTGCATCGTTCCCGGCAGAAGTCGATGCGTCACCAGGCCAATGACCGCGCCTGCGAGCACGCCGATGAGACCCATCGCCATCGCCTGCAAGAGATAGACCAATACGGTGGTTCGACCCGCCGCGCCCAGGCAACGCAATATCGCCGCCGTCCGCATTTTCTGCTGCAAGTGCGCCTGGATTGCGCTCGCCACCCCGACGGCTCCAAGAAGCAGCGAGATGAAGCCGACGAGATTGAGAAAGCGGTAGAGATTGTCGAGCGCTTCCCCCAGATCCTTCTTCCGTTTCGCGACCGTGTCATATTCGAGTCCAGCCTTCTCGATCTGAGGGCCGAGCCTGGCCACCTCGCTTGCGACGTCGATGCCCGGCGCGAACTTCACGAAGTTCAGATAACGCGCGAGACTGCCCGGCCTGAGGAGATTGGTCTGCGCCAGGTTTTGCAGCGGAATGTAAACCCGGGGCGCGAAGCTCGCGGCCGGCGAGGCCTCGCCCGGCATCTTCGTTAGGGCACCCGCGATTTTGAAAGTAACGTCACCGATTTTCATCGGGTCGCCCGCCTGGGACCGGAATTGAAAGAGCAAACTTTCCTCCGGCACCGCCTCTCCGCCGTTGCGGAATGTTTGCGCGGCGGACGATGGCGCGGTTTCCATCTTGCCGTAAAAGGGAAAGTTGCCACCGAGTGCGCGCACCGAAACGAGGCGCGTGCCGCCGCTAATCGGAAAAAGCGCCATGGTGCGGAAACGCACCTCCCGTGCCTGGGCTTCGCCTAACGACCGTAACATCTCCTCCTGCGCGGGCGTGAATGGGCGCGAGCTTTCCACCACCAGGTCGGCTCCGAGCAACGAGCGCGCCTGGTCGTCGATCGCCTGGGCGAGGCTGGCGCGAAACAAACCGATCGAGATGAGGGCGGCCACGCCTAACGAGATCGAGATGGAAAAGAGCAGGAGCCGCCGCCGGCTCGAGCGGCTGTCGCGCCATGCCATGCGGAAAAGGAAGTCGATGTTCGAACGCCTCATCACGGGAGAATCATTCCACCATCTCTCCGTTACGCAGCCGAATCGTTCGCTCGGTCAGGTGCGCCACGTCCGGATCGTGCGTCACCAAAACGAGCGCGGTGCCCGCGTTGCGGTTCAGCTCGAGCATGACCTCGATGACTGTCTGGCTCGTCTCGGCATCCAGGTTGCCGGTCGGTTCGTCGGCAAAGAGGATTTTCGGCCGGTTAATAAAAGCCCGCGCCAGAGCGACGCGCTGCTGTTCGCCACCCGAAAGCTGTGCTGGATAATGATCGCCGCGCTCGCCGAGACCGACCCGTTGCAGCAGATCGAGCGCGAGCGTCCGTGCGCTTCGATCACCACGCAGCTCCATCGGCACGGTCACGTTCTCCAGCGCGGTCAGTGTCGGGATGAGCTGGAAGTTCTGAAAAACAAAACCGACGTGTTCGTTGCGGACACGCGCGCGTTCATCCTCGCTGATTTCGGCGAGCGCGATCCCGTTGAGCAAAACCGCGCCGGACGTGGGAAGATCCAGTCCCGCCGCAAGACCGAGGAGCGTGGTCTTGCCGCTACCCGAGGGACCAAGGATGGAACAGGTCGCGCCCTGCGCAAGGCTGAACGAGATATCGTGCAACACGGTCAAGGGGCCCGCGCCGGTCGGATAACTTTTCGTGAGAGCGTGGACATTGAGAATTGGGAACGAGTTCATTGACGGTGCAGGGTGGCGCGTCTTGCTTACCCGATGGTGATACGGCGCGCATGAGGAAATTGTTGCGCCGCGCGTTTGTCCTCGGCTTTTTTTCGCTTGCTCTAACTGCATCCGCGGGCGGCGGGACGATTCTTTTTCTCGGCGACAGTCTCACTGCCGGGCTGGGTGTGAAACAGGAGCAGGCCTACCCGGCGTTGATCCAGGAAAAGATCCGCGAAAAAAATTTCCCGTTCGAAGTCATCAACGCTGGCATCAGCGGCGACACCACCGCCGGCGGCCTCGCCCGACTCGACTGGGTCTTGCAGAAAAAGATCGACATTTTCGTGCTCGCGCTTGGCGCGAACGACGGGCTGCGCGGATTGCCTGTGACACAAACGAAGGCCAATCTCCAGGCCATTATCGATCGGGTGAAGATGAAAAACCCCGGCGTCAAAATTGTCATCGCTGGGATGCAAATTCCGCCAAACATGGGCGGCGATTATGGCGTTGCCTTCAAAGATTTGTTTGCTGATCTGGCGCGCGCGAATCAGGCGGCGCTGGTTCCTTTCCTTCTTGATGGCGTGGGCGGCCACGAAGAATTGAATCAGGCAGATCAGATTCATCCGACCGCGGCCGGTCACAAAATCCTGGCGGAAAACGTCTGGCGCGTGCTCGCGCCGCTCCTTCCAAAACCGTGAGCGCGATACGACTCGAAGGTTGTCATGCGCTCGTCACCGGCGCTTCGGCCGGGATCGGGCGCGAATTTGCCCGACAACTCGGTGGCCGCGCCGCGAAGCTCATTCTCGTCGCTCGACGGCAGGAGCGGCTGGAAGAGTTGCGCGCGGAAATGCTCGGGCATCATCCGGATTTGCAGGTGGAAATTCGCGCGCTGGATCTGGCGCAAGCGGCGGCGGTCGATGCCCTGATCTCCTGGGCGACGACGCAAAAGCCCGCGATCGATTTGCTGATCAACAACGCTGGGTTGGGCGATCTGGGCGCGTTCGCCACCTCCGACCCTAGGAAGATTGACGCCATAATGCTGGTTAATATTGTGGCGTTGACGCGACTGACGCGCGGCTTGCTGCCCACTATGATCGGGCAGAAGCGCGGCGCGATTCTGAATGTGAGTTCGTCCGCCGGCTTTCTCCCGATACCGAACTTCGCGGTTTACGCGGCGACGAAAGCCTACGTAACCAGCTTTTCCGAAGCGCTCCGCAGCGAATTGCGCGGGACTGGTGTCGGCGTGACAGCGCTCTGTCCGGGACCAGTTCGGACGGAGTTCACCGACGTGGCGCAACGGGGCGGCGCCGGACCGGCGCCGACGGGGCCGACGCTGGCGCACGTTTCGGTTGAGCAGGTAGTGACTGCGGCTTTACGCGGCGTAGAGCGTAAGCGGCCGATCGTCATTCCCGGCGCGGTCATGAAGTTCGGCATGACACTCGTTAGGCTAACGCCACTGCCGTTATTGCGTCTGGCGAATCGCTTTTCGCGGAAGCCGGCGTAAAAAGCGGCTCCGCTGGCGAGCGCACGCACCGTTCGTGGCGCGTCGCCGTGAAGCCAGAGCGTGCCGACAAGATCGCCGTGCCGCTTCGAACCTCCGTCCGTTCGGCTAGGCGCGTGCGCTTCCCGACAACCCTGACGCGGGACTGGGCGCGAAGGCGGTGTCGCTCTCTGAATTCGATACCCGCGATCAGTGCGCGTATTTGATCGAACAGCCGTAGGCTTTGGTCTCGGCGTTCGCCACCGGCTTGCCGGCCATCGATTCTTCGAGCGCGGCTTTCACGTAGTTGGTCGAACCCTTGATGTCAGCCGGATCGTAGGACGCATTGCTGTCAATCGCGCCCTCGTAGATGAGCTTCCCTGCCGGATCGACGACGAACATGTGCGGCGTGTTGGTGGCGTGATATTCGTGGCCGACCTTGCCGTCCGGGTCGAGTAGGAGCGCGGTCGAGCCCATCTTCAATTCGCTCATTTGTTTTTTCGCTTCCTCCGCGGTGAGATTGCCCTGCGTGCCGGGCGCGGAGGAATCAATCGTCAGCCAGGCCACGCCCTTGGCGGTAAATTCCTTCTGCAGGGTCTGCATGTTGTCGCTCTTGTAGTGCTTTTGCACAAACGGGCAGCCGGGATTGAACCATTCCAGGACGACGTATTTGCCCTTGAAATCGCCTAACGAATGAGTTTTGCCGTCGGCGGCGGGCAGGGAGAAATTTGGCGCTGGCGCGCCAACCTTGGGAGCCTCGGCGGCCCCAAGCGCGCCGGTGCAAAGAGTGGTGAGAGTGAGCAAGAGCAGTTTTGTTTTCATAAGGTTATGGGCTGGCCGCGACTTTCGGCGCGGCGGATTGCAGATGATTGAGGACGAGGGCCTGGGTGAGCAATTCCGGCAGGACAATCGGTTGGTTCGGAGCCGTCGCCGGATAAAGCACGTATAATGGGACACCGACGCGGTCGAATTGTTTCAAAGTTTTTGTGACGACCGGATCGGCGTTGGTCCAATCGGCTTTCATTTTCACGATGCCGTAACGCGCGAAAGCGCTTTTGACGGCGGCGCTTTCGAGGACGGAGGCTTCGTTGAATTTGCAGGTAATGCACCAGGCGGCGGTGAAATCGACGAAGACGCTGTGGCCCTGGGCGAGCTCGTTCTGCACGCGCTCCGGGCTGAAGGGAATCCAGCCCTCCATCGTCAGGCTGGAAGCGATTTTGGAGGCGCGAAACTTTTGGCCGATGCAGTAGAGACCACTGCTGAGAACGAGCACGAGGACGAGCCCGAGGACGATGCCGCGTTGTTTTCCGGATGCGGCTGGGGTGGAGAAGGAGCCGAACAGCCAGCAACCGATGCTGAGGGCGAGGAGAAACGCGCTCACCCAGATGGCGGCATCGATGCCGCGCGCCACGCCGATAACCCAGAGCAGAAAGAGAAGCGTGGCGAGGAGGAGAAAGCCCATGAATTGCTTCACCCGCACCATCCACGGGCCGGGTCGCGGGACGAAGCGAAGCCAGGCAGGCTGCGCGCTAAGAAGGAGATAAGGCGCGCCCATCCCTGCGGCGATGGCGACGAACATGAGCAGGATAATTCCGGCCGATTGGGCAAAAGCGAACCCGAGCGCGGTCCCGAGATACGGCGCGGTGCAGGGCGTGGCGAGGACGGTCGCGAAGACGCCTTGAAAAAATGAGCCGGCATATCCTTCGCGCGCACTCCACCCGAGCAGTCCGGTGGTGGCTGCGGCCGGGAGGGTGATCTCGAAAACGCCGAAGAGATTGAGCGCAAAGACGAGCACGACCGCGCTCATCGCGACCACGAAATAGGGATTCGTAAACTGGAACGCCCACGTGATCTCGTGCCCGGCGGACTTGAGCCCAACCATGAGCAAGGCGAGTCCAATGAACCAGGCGAAGATGCCGGCCGTGAAAGCGAGGCCGTTGCCAAAAATGCGGCCGCGACTATCACCGGCGTGCTGGATGAATCCGAAAATCTTGAGCGAGATCACCGGCAGCACGCAGGGCATGAGATTGAGAATGAAGCCGCCGATGAAACCGAAGAGCAGGAGTTTAAGCAGGCCATCCGACGCAGTCTTCGGAGTCGCCGTCAAGGCTTCCTTGCCTAACGAAAAGGCGAGGTCTTCGGCGACGAGCAGGCCCCCTAGCGATTGCAGGCCGGGCGGTGCGGACTCGACCGGAATCGTGAAAACGACCGAGCCATCCTTCGCCTGGCTGCGGCGCGGATGTCCGGTGATGGTCGGCGCCTCAGGCAGGGGAAAGAAATCAAGCGATGACGATCGCGCCAGGCTTCGGTCCAGGATAGTCAGTTTTAATTCGTTAGGCTGACGATCCCAGTGGAGTGCAGCGCCCCCGCTCTCTGGCAGCGAACGCGGCAGGCGCTCCTGATATTTTGCAAAGAGCTCGGTATTGGCCGGAGTCGCGGGTGCCCCAACGGGCAGATCAAGTTGCACCTTCGCTCCGCCCGGGATGCAAATCTTTTCGCAGACGAGCCAGTCGGCCTGGGCCGCAAGATGAACCGAGGCGCCGGCGATTTTCAGCGGCGGAGTTAGTGACACGAGGAGGAGCACTTCGTCGTGGTAGCCGTAAATCTGGATGTCGCCGGGCTCATCCAACTTCAGCGGAACCGGCCACTGGATGGGCCCGGCTTTCCAGCCGGGCGGCAGTTGCCAGTTGATCTCGGTCGGGATGCCAGCGTCGCCGGGAAATTGCCAATAGGTATGCCAGCCCGGCACCATCTCGAGGAGCAATCCGGCCGTGAACGGCTGACCGGGAGCAACGGCCGCGACGTCCGCGAGGAGTCGCGCCTCGACCAACTCGCGCCCCTGATATTTCTGGCTGTGCGCTGCGAGAGGACAAAGCAGTAGCGCACTAAGCGAGAGCGCAAGGCTGCGGTAGCGCAACGAAAAGATCATTTATTAATTAGACCGCTGAATCATCAAATCGCCAAATCGTGATCTCTGAGTAGCACCGGCTGCCTGCCCGTCGCGGCTGGGAGCCTCCCGGGCACAACGCGGCATATCTACCCGCGCTTCGCGCCCCGTTTTGCGGGAGCCTCCCGCGAACGATGGGCTGACAGCCCGCGCTACCCAGAAAGAATTCGCCGCGAGCCGCAAGCCGGTGATCACCATGTTATTCCTCTCCTTCGTAGTAGTCAGCCTCAACCCCCTTCGCGATCACTTCTTCCGCGCCCTCCTTGAAGGCGACCCATTTGCCGCTGTCGGGGTAGTAGCAGGTGTCACCGCGCGGGTTATCAGCGATCACATAGTAGACGAAATCTTCCTCAGCAGTCGCGGAAAGCTGATGCGCTTCACCGGGCGCGAAGAAAAAAGAATCGCCCGCGCTCACTTCGGTTATGCCGTGGCGATCTCGAATTTCTCCTCGGCCCGAAACGACTAGATAAAGCTCCGTCTCCGCGCCGTGCCCGTGATAGGGACAGTAGCTTTTGCCTTTCGGGATTCGGACCTGGGCGAGATCAAATGGATGACGCTTGGCCAGGTCGAGCGATTCCTTTT
>Ga0070671_100005386_pt1 | contig 10202 bp, 9 predicted proteins | sample KBSS73metaG_FD_65341 | JGI IMG/M metagenome (GOLD analysis project Ga0070671, IMG submission 65341) | Switchgrass rhizosphere microbial communities from Kellogg Biological Station, Michigan, USA - KBS S7-3 metaG | ecosystem: Host-associated > Plants > Roots > Rhizosphere > Soil ... | reverse complement strand
GCTTACACGGAACCGGTTGCGTTTGGCAAGCATAATTTGTTAATGGCATGAAATAATTTTTTCGGAGGGCGATTTTTTCCCTTGATCTGCCCGACGCGAGCTACAGCTGTTCGATTTTGTAGCCCTTTTTCTCGAGAAGATCGATCACGCTATTTGTACCGCAAAAATGTCCCGTTCCGACGACGATTGAGGTGGGAACTCCGCTTTTGATTAAGGCCTCGATCTTCGGAATCCAGCGCAGATTGCGATAATCCAGAAGGCGCATTTCCGCTCCCGGGTTCAGTTTGCGCTGGCGACTGTCTTCCGCCAGCATCGCCCCGATATCGCCACGTCTCCAAGCCGCTCGCATCGCATTGTAATCGTCCCGCCGCTGGTCTCCGCGCACCAAGGCATCAAGCAGAATCAGCTCGGCGTCGATATCGGCCATGCCGCGCAAGACATCGACGTGCGCCTCGTACGACTCCAACCCGCCGCACGCCTTCCCCGCTCGTCTCGCCTCATAGCTAATATGGTTGTCGACTCCATATTGCCCGGAGATATTGCTGTAGCCACGGATACCCCAGACCATATAGGCAATCGCCCAAGGTCGTAATTCTTGCGGGCCCTCAATGTAGTGCTCGCCAAAATGCCACTGCCTGAGAGCATTGGATTCCCTGAATCTCTTCTCCAAAAAAGCCCAGGTCTGGGGATGGATGTGTTTTCGAATGTCACCCCCTTTGGGATAGACAGCCGCAGCCTCGAATAACTTCCCAAACTTGTCGTCTGGGTCATGCGGGGAGATTTCGAAATAGAACTGCTGTGAATTGTGTATTGCCTCCGTGTATGGCTTGGGTAGCGGATAATCCTTGCCGCTGAGCGCGTGGATCGTCCCGACGAGGTAGAAGGGAGCGGGCGCGTTGGTCACCCGCCAGACACAGGCGGTGGCGGCAAAGGCGGACGTGGATAAGATGAGAAGAGTTGCGAGCAGAGCGCAACCCACGACGAACCCCTTGGGGGAACATTTGTTTATCATGGCGGGGCCGGTCTTACCGAGAGAATCGAGGTGCGTCAAGAAATTTGCAGCAGAGCGGTAGGGCAGCATCTTGCCAATTGCGATGCCAACCAGGAATCGAAATGCGCGATTGTCGGATGAATCTGCCACCGAGGCGCTTGGTGAAGTGCAGCAGATCTACGCCGAACTGGCGACACGCCCCGTCGAGCGACAATGCATCCGGCGGACCGAATGCTGTCAGTTCAAGCTCACAGGACTGACCCCTTACCTAACGAAGGGCGAAGCACTGGTCGCAGCGCGCGCCTGGCGCGCCACCGGCCGCACCAAACTTCCTTCAAAGGCGGACGGCGCCTGTCCCATGCTCGATGAGCGATCGGGCCGGTGCTTGATCTACGCTGATCGACCATTCGGTTGTCGCACGCATTTCTGCGACGCAGCCGGCGGGCCGTTGGCGCGACGTGATGTGATTGATTTGATACGGCAGTTGGAGGCGATCGATGCGCGTATAGGCGGCGACGGACCACACCAGCTCCCGGGCGCAGTTGCGGCCGCGCTCGCAGAAATCGCCTAACGATCTGCCGATCGGGAGAATCAAGCGGCTTTCTTCGCAGTGACGTGTTTCCTTTTTTTTGCGGGGTGCTTTTTCTTGCCGCCGCCCGACTGAGCCAGGCTTTCCTGCAGCACGGCGACCAGATCGATTACTTTCGAGGATGGTTGCTTGGGTCGCGGTTTCGTTTCGATTTCTTTACCGCCCGATTCGACTTTTTCTTCGATCACTTCCATCAACGCGTCGCGATACTCGTCCTTGTATTTCGTCGGATCCCATTTGGTGCTCATGGTTTCCACAAGTGTCTTGGCCATATCGATCTCGCGCTTGCCCGGCTCAGCAGATTTCTTCGGCAGGTTAAGCTTCTCAGCGTCGGCCAACTCCTCGGCGAAGTGCATCAGCTCGAGGACAAGGGCGTGCTTCAGCGGCTTTACTCCGGCGAGATATTGGCGCGTCTTGATGATGACTTTTGCAATCCCAACCTTGCCGGTTTTCTCGAGAGTTTCGCGCAGGAGTACATACGCTTTGTCGCCCCCTTTTTGCGGCTCGAGAAAATACGGCTTGTAGAAATACATTGGGTCAATTTCTGCGAGCTCCACAAAGTCGGTGATATCGACCGTTTGCGTTGCCTCGAGATCGACGCGCTGAAAATCTTTCTCGCTTAGGACAACGAATCTCCCTTTCTCGTATTCGTAGCCTTTTACGATCTTATCCCACGGAACCTCTTTGCCATCTTTCTCGGCAACACGCTTGTAATTCACCGGGCTCAAATCGCTCTCACGCAGAAGGCGAAATTTTAACTCCTCGCGCCGTGTTGCCGGATACAAAGCGATCGGGATGTTAACGAGTCCGAAGCTGATACTGCCTTTCCAAATCGCACGCATTCAAAATAGAATCGAAGCGCAGCCGGCATTTGCGCGGGAACAGGCGACTCGGTCTCGGACCTGGAAGGTCGCCGGCGGATAGCCGGTGGTGCGAACCACTGGTTAGAATGAACAAAAAAACGAATCCGCCCCGGCAGGGGCGGCGGCACTCACCGTCGTAGCGCGTCCAGCTAGCGATATTCTGATGGCCAAGGGAGTGGGATTGCTGCTCCCCATTGCAATAAGCGGTCAACCGCGACAAATCCTTTTTTGAACCTCGCAAGCTGGAACTCGCGCTCCAATGCCTGGCCCCCTTCTGGTGCCCTATTCAGGCGGAGCGGGTTAATTAAATTGCAGTAAACAGATACACGGCGGGCTACGATAGCAGCGTGCAGGCCTCGATTGCCGCGCGTCACGGTATTGGCGAGATCGCGTGAGAACTTGGTATTAGTCGTAAGACCGTCGAAGCGCATTGCGCGCATATCAGGCTGAAGCTTGGCTATCGTAACTCGGCCGACCTTACGCGCGGGGCAATAGACTCACTCGGTCAGACCTAGTCGGACGAGGTCTTCTTGGTTTTCGCTACATCCCAATCAGGAATCGAGCCGACGATTATCCCTAACAGACAACTTCTCACGTCGTTATGCCCTAATCGGCTCACGGAAAACGCAATGAATAAAACTTATCCCCACGTCTTCCGGAAAAGCATGATGAAAAGAAATAAGCCCATGAAAGGAATAGCTAGAACGACCGAAATTCCTTTAAGTAAACGTGCTGGCTCTTTAGCCGGGAATATCCCAGCCGCTCGTAAAAAGGATGAGATTCGGTGCGCACGACATTGCTGCGTACTACCACATGCCTTGATTGACGAGTTTTTGCCCAGCGTTCGACAGCGGTGACGAGCCCCTGACCTACTCCCCCGCCCCGCGCGGCGTGATCGACGACGAGACCCATGATCTCGACTTGTGGCGTAGCGACGAGAAGTTCGCGCTCTTCCGCGGCGATCCAGCCAAGAAGATCCCTTTCGGTTTCACCGGCGGCGGCTACAGCGATGAAATGGTTTGGTCGGCCAAGCAGCGATTCGAGGCGGTTAGAGATTTCCTTCGCCTCGGCGGGATAACCGAGCTGGCCCGCGAGTCGCGCGATTTCGCTCGCATCGGCCAGGGCCGCAGGACGGATGAAAGAGCGCCGCTTAGTCCCTGTCATCACGCGAACCGACGGCGCAATCGTTAGGCCGCAGCGGATAACTGATCGACACCAATTCCGCGTAGCTGAAACAAGCGGATAAGTGTCTCTTCGATCAGATTGTTCGGGCAGGAAGCGCCTGCGGTGATGCCTACGACGATTTTGCCCTGAGGCAGCCAATCACGCGCGACAATTTCCTGACGCTGATGCAGATCGTAATGCCGGATTTCCTTTTCGGAAATCAGTCGGCTGGCGTTGAGGACGAAATAGGTCGGCAACTTTTCTTCTCCCATTTCGGCGAGGTGCGAAGTGTTAGAACTGTTATACCCACCCACGACGAGCAACAAATTCATCGGAACGTCGAGCAACTCGCGCAGGGCGTCCTGCCGTTCCTGGGTTGCGCCGCAAATGGTGTCGAAGAAACGAAAATTCTTAGCGGCCGCTTCGGCGCCGTCGCGATCGAGGATCGCTTTTTGAATGCGACGCTGCACTTCCTCAGTCTCGCCGCGGAGCATGGTGGTTTGATTGGCCACACCGATCGTGCGCAGATGAATGTCGGGATCGAAGCCTGGAGAATAGGCGCCGCGGAATTTGTCCAGGAAGGCCTGCTTGTCGCCGCCGTTCCGAATGTAATCGCAAACGTAATCGGTATCAGCCAGCGTCAGCACGACCAGATAATGCCCCTTCCCATCGCCGAGCGCGCGAGAACTAGTGGCCTTGGTTTCTTCGTGTTCCGCTTTGCCGTGGATGATGGAGGTGGCGGATTCGCTCGCGTACTTGCGCACACGTTTCCAAACACTCATGACGTCACCGCAGGTCGTATCGACAATCTGGCAACCGCGATCCTTGATCTGCTGCAAAATCGAGAGCTCCGTTCCAAAGGCGGGAAGAATCACAACGTCGTCGGGCTGTAATTCCGAAATGTCGGCCTGTTTATTGTGTCCGGTCAGATTCTTGATGCCTAACGACGAGATCTGCTCGTTTACCTCCGGGTTGTGAATGATTTCGCCGACAATAAATAAGCGGCGATCCTTAAAAACCTTGCGCGCGGCATAGGCAAGATCGATGGCGCGCTCAACCCCATAACAAAAACCAAATTGCTTCGCCAATCGCACGGTCAGATCGCCGACCGAGATAATACCGCCCTGCCGGCGGACTTGATCGACAATATCACTGCGATAATGCGACTCGACCTGCTCCTGGACAGCTGACATCACCTCCGGCGTGCGGAGGTTGACCTTGTTGCGCGCGGTTGTGCCGCTGGAAATGAGGTTCGCGCTCACCCGCTAATGTCGCCGCAGGCGGTGGCAGCCGCAACTCGTTAGTCGGCGCTAATGCGGGAGCGGCCTTAGTGTCGCGATTGCCCCATTGCTAGCAGAACTTTACGAGATCGGGGCGCAAAGGCCCCTCCCACATTTCTATTCTTCGAGCAACGGACCGGTCGGCTCCTGGAAGCCTGCAGATGTGATCATGGCGCGCGGGTCTGGGTCCGGTGCTTTTGAATCGTCGACCCGGCGGACGCTTGGTCCGATCGTATCATCTTCAGGCTGGGTGTTGGCGATGTTCACTGGCGTCCCGTTGCGGACGAGGGCGAAAAACTTCGGCGCCGCTTCACCGTGCAAACGAACGCAGCCATGGGTGCGCGGATAGGGATGGACAAAGCCCTGGTGGAAACCGTAGGCCGGGGCAAATTCGCACCAGTAACCCATCGGATAGCCAACATATCTTCCGGGAACGTTTGCACCCGCATCGGCCGGGACCACCCGATCTCCCTGCACTCGATAGCCATAAGAACCCGAACGTTTGTGCTCGATCTTGTTGTAGATGGTGAAATGACCCTTCGGCGTGGGTTTGTTAGGCAAGCCGACCGAAACGGCTGCCGCCATCAGGCAACGATCCCCTTCCATGACATAAACGTTCTGCTTCGAAATCGAGAGATCGACGCGGACCTTCGAAGGATCTTTCGGCTTTTTCGCGACAACGTGATAAGCACCCGTTGTCGAGGTGGTCGGCACGGTTGTGCAGCTCGTTAGCACAACAAGCCCAACCAGTGGAACGAGAAAGAAGAGACGGAAAATGAGGCGCATATTTCCCAACTGGAGAGCGCATGGTGGTTGGCTTGTCAACCCGGGGACGCAACCCACCACGGTTGGCAGTCGCACATCGCCGCGTCGAAAGAGGCGCCCTACAACGGCTCCGTCAGGAGCTCATCGAAGCGCGGTCGGGTTTCGGCGTAAAATGGATAATCTCGCGACGCATCAGTCGGGCGGTAACGCCAATACTTGTACATCCAGAGCCACGGCGCCGGATCACGCCTGACGATCGGCTCGAACTGATCCCAGCAGAGTTGGGCAATCTGCTGGTCTGTCGCGTCGGGCGGGATCTCGAGTTTCGGATGAAAAACGACCCGGCAACGGCCGCCGGGCAACGGTTCCTGATGCACCGGCACAATCGGCAAACCGGTCCGGCGATGGAGCCAGGCATGGGCGAAGGTGACCGACATTTTCATTCCAAAACAGTCGATCGCCACGGTTGGCTGACGCGGATGGAGAGTCAGGTCGACGAGAATCGCAACCGAACCTCCACGCCGTAACGTCTTGTACAGCTTCACGATTGCGCCCTCGCGCGGCACCATCTGATGACCCGATTGCTGGCGGAGCTGGTTGAAAATCGGATCGAGACGCGAATTCTTGAATTCCTGGGAAATGATCGTTCCACGCAGCCCGGCATAACCAGCGGCCAGACTAAACCATTCAAAGTTGCCGTAGTGGCAGGTGGCAATAATGCACGGCCCAGTCGGACCCACCGTGCGCGCAAATTCATCCCAGCCAACAAAATCGATCAGCCTCCGATAATTCTTCGCGGTCACGCGCGGACTCCAAAGCAGATCGATCATGGTGCCGGCAAATTGTTCATAGGATCGGCGGGTGATTCGCGCGCGTTCCGCGGCTGAGAATCGATCGCCAAACGCAGCTGAGAGATTGCTCAGCGCGACCCGGCGTCCCGGCCAGTCGAGATACGCTGCGATCGACCCAGCGGTTCTCCCAAATTGGACTACGAACGGGCGCGGAAGTTTCGGGATGATGGCCGCAAGCAGGCGCAGACCAAGCCATTCCAACTTGTGACGAAGTGATTTCCACGCGGACCTCATGGGTAGGCTGGCGTCGTTAGGCTAAAAGAGGTCATTGCGTTGACTTGACCGAGTTTGATTTTACTTTGGCGAGGCCTCGCCTTCGCACCGTGAAAAACGTTCTCTTTGTCTGTACAGGCAACATTTGCCGCAGCCCCATGGCTTTGGGACTTTTCCGCCGTCTCGTCGGCAATCGCAAGGATATCGTGGCTGACGCTGCGGGTGTGCATGCGGTGCGTGGACAGCCCCCGAGCGTGCATGGGGTCGAAGTTTGTCGCTCGCGCGGGGTGGATCTTTCAGGTTTTCGCAGTCAACCGCTGACCGCGACGCTGGTCGATTGGGCGACGCACATTTTTGGCATGACCGGCTCGCATCTCGAGACGATCCACCTGCTCTTCCCGCAAAGCGCAGAGAAGACATACCTCCTGCGTGAATTCGAACAGCCGGGCGCGACTTGTTGGAGAGATCTGCCCGATCCGATTGGATTGGGGCGCAACGTTTATGAGGAATGCGCTGACTGCATTGAAAAAGCTTTACCGAGCGTCCTGGCCTTCGTAGAACAAACCGAACTCGCGGTCCCCCACGCCGGGCGCGCCACCCCGACTTCGCGACCCATCATTCCAAATATGCCTCACCCTCTCGACTCCGAAACCGGCGCTGGCCGCACCAATCCATCGTCAGGCAACGACCTCCGTCAGGTCGACCCGGAAATTTTCGACGCGATCGCCACGGAAGAACGGCGGCAGCGCGAAAACATCGAGTTGATCGCTTCAGAAAACTTCACCAGCGGCGCGGTCATGGCCGCACAAGGCTCGTGCCTAACGAATAAGTACGCCGAAGGTTACCCGGGGAAACGCTGGTACGGTGGTTGCGAAAATGTCGATGTAGTCGAGCAGCTCGCGATCGATCGCGCACTCAGGATTTTTGGCGCGGAACACGTCAACGTGCAGCCGCACAGCGGCGCCCAGGCCAACATGGCGGTTTATTTCGCCGCCATAAAACCCGGGGACCGGATCCTGACGATGAATCTCGCCCACGGCGGTCATCTCACTCACGGTCATCCGGCGAACTTCTCGGGCAAACTTTATCAAGTCACCCACTACGGCGTTGACGAAAAAACCGAACAGATCGATTACGACGGGCTCGCCAAACAGGCGCAAGAAGTGCGACCGGCGATGATCACTGCCGGCGCGTCGGCTTATCCGCGCTTCCTTGATTTCCCCCGGTTGCGGCAGATTGCCGATTCGGTTGACGCCCTCCTTTTCATCGACATGGCGCACATTGCGGGGCTCGTCGCGGGCGGCGAACATCCCAGTCCGGTGCCGCACGCGCATTTTGTGACGACGACGACGCACAAAAGCATGCGCGGTCCGCGCGGCGGGATTGTGCTTTGCCAGGAGAAATTTGCGAAAGCGATCGACTCGATGGTGTTCCCGGGTGTTCAAGGCGGCCCACTTATGCACGTGATCGCGGCGAAGGCGGTTTGTTTTCACGAGGCGCTTCAGCCGGCCTTCCGCCAGTACCAGCACCAAGTCGTCCTTAACGCCAAGGCGCTAGCCGCCGGCGTGGCAAAACATGGCTTCCGCATCGTCTCGGGCGGAACCGATAATCACCTGATGTTGGTGGATCTACGACCAAAAGAGATCAACGGCAAAGTCGCGCAAGAAGTGCTCGATCGCGCTGGCATCACTGTGAACAAGAACGCAATTCCGTTTGATACTTACCCGATTTTCAAACCGGGCGGCATTCGGCTCGGCACACCCGCCGTGACCACGCGCGGCATGAAGGAAGAGGAAATGCTCGAGATCGCAGATCTCCTTGCGGAAGCGCTCGCCGGACGAGAGGACGAACGGGCAATCGCAATGGTCCGGCAACAGGTGCAACAACTGACGCGCAGGTTTTCATTGCCGGGCTGATCGAAAGCCTCGCGCTCTTCATTTGTCATCCCGACTCGCGTAGACGGAGAACTCCCGTCCACAGTCCGCGCTCCCAGACAGTAAGAAATTACCTGGTGCAATTGTGAGTTCCCTCTTCGCGCTTCGCCGAATCGCGATGACGAATGAGACGGCGGACAATTACGAACGAAAAAAGGCGGAACGCTTGAAGTAGCGTTCCGCCTCAATCAACACTTCGCCCCGAAGAGCGCGGCCGAAGCCGCACTCTCCGGACGAAGGCGTGTGTGAATTACTTGACCGTCACTGCACGAACGGCGCTGCCGCCGCCGCTGCTCTTGACCGTGATGCTCACCGGATTCGTCGCGACCGAAAGGTTGGCTTCATATTTGCCGCCGCCTTTGTTCGTCAACGTTCCGAGAACGGCACCTGTCGAGGTGTTGGACACCGTCATGGTGACAGTTTTGTTGCTGCTGGTGGCTTCGACACGCAAGTTCCTTTTGCTGGTCGTGTATTCAGCCCTTTGCACCGCGACGGTATCGTTGACCTGGGTCCCTGGCGGATTTACGGCCAGCACAGCGGTCTTGGTCAGACCAGCTGCGTTTGCGCTCAGCGTAACCGATGTCGGCAAGGTGACCGCAGTCGTAGCGACCGAGAATGCAGCCGAAGTCGCTCCGGCTGGAATCACAACGCTCGCGGGAACGCTCGCCACGGTGGGGTTGCTGCTGGTGAGATTAGCAATAACGCCCGCGGTGGGCGCGGTTCCATTGAGTGTGGCAATACCTTGAACGGTCGTAGGATCGGTCACCGAAATTGCTGAGAGCGTGACCGCGCTCAGGACGCCGGTGCCAGGAGTGCTCGTCCGCGGCTGGAGGCGAACTTCAGCCGGAACTGGGAATGGGAAACCAACCACAACGGCCTTGCCATTCACCTGGTTTTGCGCAGTGCAATTCTTGATGCAAGCAGTCGCGGCCGGCGCGATCTCGGTTGCATCTTCGCCCATCACCTGGCCCATGCGGCCACCGCTGGAGACGCTCCATTGTGAAACGCCGCCGCAGTGATCCTGTAATCCAGGATGGAAGGGATTCGGAATGTCGTTAGGGCAACCAGTCGTGAGCCGGGTCGCCATTTGCGCGCTGTCGCGTCCGACGAACTTGGCGGAGGAGTCGTTCCCAAAGTTCACTCGCGCGGTGACTGTCACAGTGCCGTCAGGATTGGCACCTTTGCAGACGACTTGAGTGCCGTCTGGCAGCACACCAGAGCAAGGGAGATTTTCGCCGAGCAGATCGCGAACGTTCGGGTTGTCATAGTAGAAGACGTCATCCGCCAGGGTATGCGTGAAGGTCGTGGCAGTGAGATCATCTCGCTCTACTTCGACCTGGAAGACGCCGCCATTGGCGCAGTCTTTGGCCTGGATCTTCATGGTCAAACCGGGACCGCTCCTAGTGATGACGAGCCCTTCGTCAGTGCTGTCGACCTCGAGGTCGCCTGTCAGCACCAACCCGCGATGATCGGGCAGCTTGCTCGAAAACACGACGGTGCGTTTGCCGCCGGTAAGATCGAGAGGGTTCGCGACGCCAGTCAGCGTCCAGTT
>Ga0070671_100005385_pt1 | contig 10203 bp, 20 predicted proteins | sample KBSS73metaG_FD_65341 | JGI IMG/M metagenome (GOLD analysis project Ga0070671, IMG submission 65341) | Switchgrass rhizosphere microbial communities from Kellogg Biological Station, Michigan, USA - KBS S7-3 metaG | ecosystem: Host-associated > Plants > Roots > Rhizosphere > Soil ... | reverse complement strand
TTGTCGAAGGATTCTGTGCCGTCGCGCGAACTTCAGCCAGATGGCGTGCAGGCTTGCAAGTATCAATTCCGGTCTGCTGTTGCCGACTCGGACGGCATCGTGTCGATCATCCTGTCGCAGGCGGTGCCCGAGCGTGCCCGCCAACTGCGCGCCCTGCAAGCCAAGGCACGTGAAGAAGATACCCCGGCCCAACGGCAGGCACGCGGTGAATATCTCGAGGATGGGGTGATGTGCAAGGTTGTGTTGGCATCTCGACAGGAAACCAGCCAATGCATCGGCGCTTCGGAGCAGTCCGTTGTCGCCCTGACGGTGTCTCGGCAAAGCCTTGGCGTTACGGTGACCTATCCTGCTTCGCAACTACGGATCATGGCCACGATGGTTTCGCGACTCGAGGCCAAAGGTGGCTAACGAGAGGCGGCAAGCGTGCCCATAAGCTACCAAGCATGCCAGACAGAGGGCGTCGTCACGGCGGTCTGGAGCGGCGATATCTCGAGCGCCGATCTCAGAGAACATCTGGGCACGCTATTACACGATGAGAACGCCATGGCACTCCGGAAGTCTCTTTCAGACTTGCGAGGCGCAACGCTTCTGTTCTCGGAGCAAGAGCTTCATTTGGCCGTACGAGAAGTCGTTGCCCCGCTGCTGAAAGGCAAGCATTGGATCTCGGCGATTGTTGTGCGCACGCCCACGCAGTTCCAGATGGGCTCCAGGTATCAAGGGTTCGCGTCGGCGTACAGCAGTGACGCGATCTTCAGCAACGTCGACGAAGCGAAACGATGGCTGCTGAAGCAGCAGTTGCGCGATGCAAACGCCTAACCCGTCAAACGCCAGACCTGAAAGGCCAACACCATGCAATTCCACCTTGGGCGGCTCATCGACCATGTTCACCTGCGTGTCTCCGATCTGGAAGCCAGCAAGGGCTTTTACCGCGCTGTCATCGCGTCACTCGGGCGGCCTGCCAGCCTGGTCGAAGGTAGCGGCTATTTCCACATCGACGAGCTCTTCGTGGACAAAGCCGATGGGCCGGTCTCTCGGATTCACTTGGCCTTCCAGGCACCCGATCGCCAAACGGTCGTGGCATTCCACCGGGCTGCCCTCGGTGCTGGCGGGCGTGACAACGGCCCGCCCGGTGAGCGCTCCTATCACCCGGGGTACTACGGCGCGTTCGTCCTGGACCCGGACGGCAACAACATCGAGGCGGTGTTTCACGGGCCGGCCGCTAGGTCTGCCGAGTCGATCCTCGTCACGCCGGAGGACAAGTAGCCAGCCACGACGCCTGTCGCCTAGGCTGTCCATGCTGTGGGGCGCTCAAAGGTCCACCGCTCATTCAAACGTCAGACGCCTTGGCAATCCGGCGTATGGCGTGACCAAAAAAACTCAAGTGAAGTGGAAACGCCAGAAGACGCACCCGCCGCGTTCCAAGCTGCCTGGAACGGTCACGACATGGCGGCTCTCGGCCGCCTGTTCCATCGCGATGCGACGTTCGTGAATCGCTTCGGGCACTATGTTCGTGGTGTTGAGGAGATCGTGGCCCTCCACGTCTCGATTCACGAAACCATTTATCGCGACTCCGTACTTCAGAATGAGCTGATCGATGTCGCCCACATTGCTGATCGAGTGGCAGTCATTCATTTCTGGAGTCGCCTCTCGGCCGGCGCCGCCCATCCCGCCGGACCCCACATCGTCGACACGCTGATCCTCGCAGTGCTGACACGAGAGGACGAGAGTTGGCGCATTCGAGCGCTCGAGAATGTGACCCTTGCAAACCCGCGGACCGGACAAGCGATCCTGCGCGGCTAGCGTCGCAGCGCGTCGCCTACCGTACGCTCAGCCATGTTCTCGCACATCTTCGTCGGCGTCAGTGACTTCGATCGGGCTCTGAAGTTCTATGAGCCGCTCATGGCAGCTCTACGGATCGAGCCCCGGTTCTGCGATCGCAGCCGGCCTTGGGCTGGTTGGCAGACGGCAGGCGGCCCGAGGCCTCTGTTTCTGATCGGCACACCGCATGACGAGCAGCCGTCTCGTCCAGGCAACGGTCAGATGGTGGCTTTCCTTGCGGCCGATCAGGCCGGCGTTCGCCGGGCCTATCAGGTGGCGTTGGCCCATGGCGGCACCTCCGAAGGCGAGCCTGGACCAAGGCCTGAGTACCACGCCGATTTCTATGGCGCCTACTTCCGCGATCCGGATGGCAACAAACTCTGCGTTGCCTGTCATTCGCCGCAGGGCGAGGCCAATGCCGAGCCCGGCGTCTAGACGCCACGGCGCCCACTGAGCATGCTCCACGGCTCCTGCATGTGCGGCACGGTGCAGTACGAGATCAGCGCCTTGCCTCTGGTCATGTACTACTGCCATTGCGCAGTCTGTCGCTCGGCTTCGGGGGCAGGCTTCGCGACCAACATTGCGGTTGCCACCGCGGACTTCACCGTGACTGGCGGTGCCGAGGCGATTTCCGCCTACGAGTCGAGCCCGGGCAAGCTCCGCCATTTCTGTGCCCGGTGCGGCTCGCCGATCTACAGCCATGGGCAAGGCACAAGCCACTACGTCTCCGTTCGCTGCGGGACCCTGCGCGACGATCCGGGCATCCGACCCAGCTTCCACGCGTTCGTCGGTTCGAAGGCGCCGTGGGTGACCATCACCGACGGACTGCCGCAGTTCGCCGAGGCTCGGCCCTGAAAGAAGCGCCTGTCATGTCGCCGCCTTACCTCGGCAACTGCCTGTGTGGCCAGATCAGGTTCCAACTGACCGCAGAGCCCCTCACGCTCTATGCGTGCCATTGCACCGATTGCCAGCGCCGCTCAGGCGGTGCGCTGCTTCTGTCGATGTGGGTGCAGCGCGAATCGCTCGAAGTGCTCGAAGGCACACCACTGCTCGTGTCGTCGATCGCCAACGACGGCCGACAACGAAAGAACAGGATATGTCCGGCCTGCGCGATTCGTCTCTGGTCGGAGCCGGTCAATCGGCCCAAGCTTGCAATTCTCCGACCCGGTACGCTGCAGCAGGCAAAGGAATTCAGTCCCATCGCCCACCAGTTCGCCCGCAGCGCTCTGCCGTGGTTTGTCTTCCCGAGCGGTGTCGCGCGGTATGAAGCGGCAGCGGAGCCCGCCGAGCTGCTGCGCTTGTGGCGTGACACCAGGACTCTGTAGCCCTTACGCATGGATCTCTCTCACCCTGCCTCGCTCCTGCTCCCGCTCGGCATCGCGGCGCTGATCGGGTGGCGCCTGTACTCACGCGTCAGGCGCATGGTCGGCCGACAGCGGTTGTCGCCGGTCCGCCCTTGGGTGACGCTTTGCGTGTTTCCGCTTCTCACCTTGATGCTTCTGGCCGGCACGCTGTCTCATGCGTACGGAGCCCTCGCCTTGGTCGCGGGTCTCGTCGCCGGCGCAGCCCTGGGGTGGTACGGACTGCGCCTCACCAGGTTCGAACAAACGCCGCTCGGTCTCTTCTACACGCCGAACGCCCACTTGGGAATCGCCCTGTCCCTGCTGCTCATCGCGCGCATCGGCTATCGGGCCGCGCAGCTGTACTGGGCGCCAGCCGCGATCCAAGAGGGCTCCGCCTCCTTCGCTCGCAGCCCGCTGACGCTTCTGATCTTCGGCACGCTGGCGGGGTACTACGTCGCCTACGCCGTCGGCCTGCTTCGCTGGCGGCGCCGCGCACGTCTCGCAAGCCCGTCGGCGCTGTCGGAGCGGCAAGGCGTCTAAGCGCTGCGTCGAGCCGAGGTCGTTCGGCCGACTGCGCCGGCCTGCGGCCGCGCTGACCTTCAACGTCGGGCGTCAGCGGGCAGTCGCTGAGTCCTGCGGGATGTCCTCGTGCAGGCACAGGTAGTTGCCTTCCGTGTCCTTGAACCACGCGGCTTTCTCCGCCCCGAGCACGCACACGTGGTCGACGGTCTTGAAGTCCGGGAAGTCGTAGTCCTCGAACACAACGCCCGCTTTCTTGAGTGCTGCAATCGCCGCCACGATGTCTGGCACCTGGAAACTGATGGCTGTGTGCTCGGCCTTCGTTCCCTCCGGCTTGGGGAAAAGCGCCAGGGTGCTGCCTTCCACTCGATACACGAACTTGCCGTCCGGCTGAAAGCCCGCCGGAATCAGCCCGAGGCGTCTCTCGTAGAACTCGCGAGCCCGAGCCATGTCGATGACCGGGAGCATCGTGGTAACCGTAGCATTGGCCAACATGTGCAATCCTTTCGCTCAGCTCAGAGGTGCTGGCGCCAAAGGGACCGCTCGGGTTTTGCGAGCCAGCGGTCAAGCATAAGCCGCGCTGGGCCAGTGCGTCTTTTTAGATAACCGTCACATGCACGACCCCGTTCTGGATCTCGCTACAGCCGACTGGTCTCGCCAGAAGGAGCTCGTACGCGTCTTCTACAAGACCTCTGGGTCCTGGGCGACATCCACGGCCTGATCGGCCGCCTCAAAGGAGCGTCCGATGCGCGTCAGGGGTAGCCACTCCGCCGATCGAGCGCGCTGCAGCGGCCAGCGCCGACCGGAGGCAGGCCCTCGGGCTGCACGGTAGGCGTCGACCGACATGCTCCGCGTCCTGCTGGCCATCGGCGCGGTGGCAGCGCTGGCGACAGGCTACGCACTCGTGCCGGTGTGCGTGCCGCTGTCGGCCGAGGATGTCGCCTCGTTTCAGCCTCCCATTGCCGAGCGAGACGATCGAATGCTGTTCGGGCGCATCTTCCAGCAGCGCTCCGGGCAGTGGTACCAGTGCAAGACGCGCATCGCCCGGGCATTTTTCTTCTAGTCTCTTGTTCTTGGCTCGATCGCATGGAGGTTGCAAATGAATGCCGAAGAGTTGCGCGCTTTGCAGAGTCCGCTCAAGGAGCGGTATCGCGAGGCACCCGAGTCCGCTTCGATCACCTTGCGAGCCCAGGCGCGCGTCGGCGAGGGCGTGACCTGCAAAGTCGAGACCGGCAAGGCGTTGGCAGTCGCCGGCCTGCACCCAGGTACTGGCGGCACCGGCCAAGCGGCGTGCTCCGGCGACATGCTGCTCGAAGCGTTGGTCGCCTGCGCCGGCGTGACCCTGGGCGCGGTCGCCACCGCACTCGGCATCGAGTTGCGAGACGCCGTGCTGCAGGCCGAAGGTGATCTCGACTTTCGTGGAACGCTCGGCGTCGCGAAGGACGTACCCGTCGGCTTTCGCAACATCCGGCTCGCCTTCACGCTCGACACCGACGCGTCAGACGAGCAGCTCGCCAACCTCGTCCGCCTGACCGAGCGGTATTGCGTCGTCTACCAGACGCTGGCGCATCCGCCTCAGCTCGCGGTCAGCCGAGCGTCGACCACCGTCTGAAGTCTCCAGGGCGCTGATCAACGCTTCGCTGCACAACGTCGGCGGCCGCGAGATCGCTGTGAGCACCTGGGCGGTTTGGTTCCTTGCCGACGCGGTGCTCGTCCTGCACGTGTGCATCGCGGGGTTCGTCGTCGCCGGCCTGTTGCTCGTCGTGGTGGGGAACGTCGCGCACTGGCGCTGGGTCAACGACTTCCGGTTCAGGCTGGCGCACGCAGTCGCCATCGCCGTCGTGATCGCGGAAGCCTGGTTCGGCGTCGCGTGCCCGCTGACGCTCCTTGAAATGTCGCTGCGCGCAGAGGCAGGCGCCGCCACGTACGCCGGCAGCTTCATCGAGCATTGGCTCAGCCGTCTGCTGTACTACGAAGCGCCACCGTGGGTCTTCGTCCTCATGTACTCGGTCTTCGGCTTGCTGGTCGCGGCCACGTGGTGGTACTTTCCGCCGAAGCACCGGAATCGTGCGCGGCTTCTTGCAGGAGACCGACCGTGAACCCACCTCGCGACTTGTTCGCGGTCTTGTTCTTGTCGCTGGCGCTGGGCGGCTCTGCAAGCGCGAAGGAACCGTCATGCCGGATCGAGCCGTTCCAAGGTGCAACGCTGCCACAGGGCACCGTCGCACGCATGCACCTCGTCAACGGTGGAGACGCGTGCGCAATCACCGCGTTCGGCGATCCGACCCAAAAGGCAAATCCCGCTGACTCCGGCAAGATCACCCGACAGCCCGCACACGGCGCCGCTGAATTTGCGGCGCCGCAGGCCCAATACACTCCAGCACGGGGCTATGTCGGCAACGACGAATTCGAATTCGAGGCGTTCGCCCGCGGGCGAGGCGGCCAACGACTGCGGCTGAAGGTTCAGGTCAAGGTCAGCGTCACGGGCCCTTAAACAAGAGTGCGGTTGCGGCGGGGCCTCATGCCCCTGACACCCGTCAGTTCATCGACGAAGAGGCGGATCATTCGAGGAGTGCGCGATGGCCGATGCAATCGAACCGCTCGTGCTCGACCTGCTGGAATGGATCGGGAGCGAGCCCCGAGCGTATTCAGAGGTCATCGAGGCCTGGCGCACGTCGTGCCCTCGCCTGCCGGTATGGGAAGAGGCCAATGCCCGCGGCTTCCTCGGGCGCGAGCATGAGGCCGGACGCGAGGCGCGCGTATTCGTCTCCGCCGCTGGCAAGGCCTATTTGAAATCGCGTCGGTCTTCTGCGGCACAGGGCCGGGCGTGAAGCCGTGCAGCAGGCTGCGCTCACCGGTCGCCGCAACCCGACATGCGAAGCGTTGAGGCTTGACCGCCGCAGGTCCACTCGACGCGATTCGCGCTTCCCGGATTGACCTCGAGAACCGTGCGATGCCGTTTGCCATCTACCCCGCCCTGTTCTTCACGGTCGTGTTGCTGGTGACCACAGCGTACTTCCTGATGGGCGGCTTGCCGCTGCTGATCCTCCAGCACGACACGCCGCTCGACGCCCGGTTCATCCGCAGTTTCTTCGCGATCTACTACAAGGGCGTCTTCTTCGCTGCGGTCGGAGCATCGGTCAGCTATGCGCTCTGGGGCCGATTCGCGTTCGCGATCGGGGCGGCCGCCATGGCGTTGATGGCCGTCGCGCTGCGCAAACGGCTGATCCCGGCGATGGAAAGGATCGGCGCGCAGATCCAGGAAGACGGAGCGAGTGCCATCACGCGATTTCGCAAGATCCACTCGGTGGCATTGCTGGCCAACCTGACCCAGCTCGTCGTCATCGTCTGGGGTCTGATCCGGATCTCGGTGTGAACTGAGGCGGCAACTCGGCGCGACACGCCGCGGCGTCGTGCACCGGCAAGCTGACCCGTTGCGTGTTGACTTCCTGTCGGCGCCGTCTGACCATCGGCACTCGCAGATCGCTGCCTCACTCTCGTGACATGGAGGGCGTATGAAGAGACTCATGGCGACGGCGCTTCTGATCCTGCCGCTGCTCGCGTCGGCCGATCCTGACGCATCGGTGATGCGCATCGTGCGCGAGAGCGACATCCGATGGGCCGATAACCCCGCGGCACCCGGATTGAAGTTCGCAGTCCTGCAGGGCAGTCCGCCGGCGGCCGGGCCCTACGTGATCCGCGTGCGGTTCGCTCCGGGGACGATGTCCCCGCCCCACTTTCATGCGGAGGAGCGGCAGATCGTCGTGATCAAGGGCACCTGGTGGGTCGGGTCCGGTCCCAAGTGGGATCGCGACGCGACGACCGCCGTGCCCCAGGGCAGCTTCGTCGTTCATCACCCGAATCAGATTCACTACGACGGCGCGAAGGACGAAGAGGTGATCGTGCAGATCTCCGGCATCGGCACGAACGGCACCACGCTGGTCGACGAGACCGGCAAGCCGAAGTAGCGATTGCAACGTGTCCGCACTCGAAACCTTCATCGAACAAGCTGCCGCGCGAACACGCGATCGCGCCGATCCGGCCGATTGCGTGCTCGCCCTGGCGCCGCTGATGCTGGCCATTGCCGAAGAAACCCGCACGTTTCTGGAGCCGCACCACTACCGGGGGCATCCGGATCACTACTCGCGCAACCTCGTCTACGACGCGCCCGACGCCAGCATGTCGCTCTATACGATCGTCTGGTCGCCCGGGCAGTGGACTCCCGTCCACGACCATGGCAGCTGGGGCGTCGTCGCGGTGCTCGAAGGCGTGCTCGAGGAACGCAACTACGTCCGCCTGTCGCCGGACCGCGGACGCGAAGACGGCATCCGTCTCGTGCGCGGCGGGGTCATCCTGCTCGGGCGGGGCGCCGTCACGAGCTTCGTGCCGAACCCCGACCACATCCATGTGACCGGGGTGCCGCCCGAGCGGTCTCGCGCGGTCAGCCTGCACCTGTACGGCCGCATGATGAACAGCTTCAACACCTACGACGTCGAGGCGGGCACGCGCCGGCGGGTCAGCGTCGCGCACAACGAAAGCTGACTCGAGCCGGAGGCCGAGCCGCCGAAAGCCCGAGCGTGCGGCCGCCGCTCGTCGGCATCTTCGGCGGCTCCCTGCAGATGATCCTCGGCCAGCCAGACACTGCCCCCCGGCTCGACAACGTGCACCGCTTCATGGCCGGTGTCTACCTGTCGATGGGCGTCATCTGCGCCTGGGCTGCCGTCACGGTCAGACAGCAAGGCACCCTGGTCTACCTGATCGCAGGCGGCGTCTTCGTCGCCGGCTGCGGACGGCTCCTGTCGATGAGCAAGGTGGGGCTGCCCGAACCGCGGGCAGTCTGGCTCGGGTACCTCGTGCCCGAACTCGTCTTCCCTTGCGTCATGGCCATCGCGCATCACCAGGGTGCCTGACCTGGGCGGTCGCCCGCCACCCGCACGAACCGACCGGCGCGCATGCGGTGTCGCCGTCGGCGTTTCACGACGGCCTTGTTACTCCCGGCCGTGCGCGGGTTCGATTAGATTTCGTCGACCGGCGTTCACCGCCTCACATCCATTGGAGTCCACCCATGCTTTACAAGGGAAGCTGTCACTGCGGCCACGTTTCGTTCCAGGTCGAAGGAACGGTCGACGGCGCCATGGCTTGCAACTGTTCGATGTGCCAGCGCAAAGGGTCGTTGATGTGGTTCGTTCCACGCGAGCGCCTGCAGCTGCTGACACCCGACGAGAACGCCAGCACGTACACCTTCAACCGGCATCGCATCAAGCATCGCTTCTGCGCGACCTGCGGAATCCATCCGTACGGCGAAGCGACCGATCCGAAGGGCAATCCGATGGCGGCTGTCAACGTCCGCTGCCTCGAGGGCATCGACCTCGACGCGGTTCCGGTCAAGCAATACGACGGCCGGGCCGCCTGAAGTGACCATGTCCCACCAACCGAAGCCTGAGGCCATCCACGCGCTCGAGGCACCCGTTCGAACCAAGCTCACCAACTATCCGGAGCCGTTCGCATCGCGCATGGTCGGCAGGGAAAAGCGTCCGCTCGGCGACCTGTTCGGCCTTTCGAACTTCGGCGTCAACCTGACCCGCCTGGTGCCCGGTGCGATCTCGGCCCTGCGCCACGCGCATTCCAGGCAGGACGAGTTCGTCTACATCCTGCAGGGTCGCCCCACGCTGCGCACCGATGGCGGTCCGGTGCAACTCGAGCCGGGAATGTGCGCAGGCTTCAAGGCGGGCACCGGCAACGCGCACCACCTCGTCAACGAGACGTCGGAAGCCGTCGTCTACCTCGAAATCGGCGATCGGACGCCGGGTGACCAGGGAACCTATCCCGACGACGATCTCGCGGCCGTGCAGGCGTCGGGCACATGGCGGTTCGTTCACAAGGACGGCACGCCATACTGAGGTGCGCGCGAGCGCGCCGATTCGACGAACCGCGGAGGAAGGTGGGCCCATGCTGAGCGCGGCTGTCAACATCAACGACGTCGGCCATGCGATTCAGCTGGCGCTCGCCCCCGTCTTCCTGCTCACCGGCATCGCCGGTCTGCTGAACGTGATGGCCGGGCGTCTGGCCCGGATCATCGATCGCGGTCGGCAGCTGACCGAAGGGCCCGATCGAGGCCGCGTGTCGATGTCGGCAGCGCTCAGCCGGGAGCTCGTCAGCCTCGAGACCCGGCGTCATCTGGCAAGTGCCGCCATCACGGCCTGCACGTTCTCGGCTCTCCTCGTCTGCACTGTCATCGCGGCGCTCTTTCTCGAGGTGCTGCTGGGCCTCGAGCTCAAATGGCTGCTCGGCTTCTTCTTCACCGCGTCGACGATCACCCTCGTCGTCGGCCTGGCGTACTTTCTGCGGGAGGTGCACCTCGCCACCCGGACGGTTCGCATCCAAGGGGCGAACGCGATCGAGGACCGCGAAAACGACGCATGAGCGTCGGCATGCGGCCGTCGTTGGCCCGCACCAGGCAACTCGTGACCAGCGCCCTTGACCCTGAACTTGTCGCGGTCGCCGACCGGCCGACGCGCGACGC
>Ga0070671_100005383_pt1 | contig 10205 bp, 7 predicted proteins | sample KBSS73metaG_FD_65341 | JGI IMG/M metagenome (GOLD analysis project Ga0070671, IMG submission 65341) | Switchgrass rhizosphere microbial communities from Kellogg Biological Station, Michigan, USA - KBS S7-3 metaG | ecosystem: Host-associated > Plants > Roots > Rhizosphere > Soil ... | reverse complement strand
CCCTACAGTTACGCGGGCACGATGGGTCACCTGCAATACGGCTCGATGGACCGGCGCTTCTTCCATCGCCTCGGCGCCTCGCTGCTCGACCGCACGATCTGCGCGTCCGCCGGCAAGGCGGGCTGGGGCGCGGTCATCGGCGCATCCGTCGGCATGGACGTCGAGCAATACGAGAACAGCCGCCTGATCCTCATCTGGGGCAGCAACGCCGTCACGTCGAACCTGCACTTCTGGACGCGGGCGCAGGAAGCCAAGCGGCGCGGGGCGCGGCTCGTCGCGATCGATCCCTACCGCAGCGCCACCGCCGAGAAGTGCCACGAGCACGTCGCCTTGATGCCGGGGACCGATGCGGCGCTCGCCTACGGGATCATGCACGTGCTGATCGCCGAGGGCCTCGTCGACCGCGACTACGTCGACCGTCACACGGTCGGCTTCGACGCCCTCGCCGCGCGCGCGTCCGAGTGGTCGCCGGCGCGCGTCGCCGCGACCTGCGGCGTCCCGGCCGAGCAGGTGATCCGCCTCGCGCGCGATTACGGCACCCTCGAGCCGGCCGCCATCCGCGTGAACTACGGGATGCAGCGCGTGCACGGCGGCGGCAACGCCGTGCGCGCGGTCGCGTGCCTGCCCGCGCTCGTCGGCGCCTGGCGTCATCCCGCCGGCGGCGCCCTCTTGTCGTCGTCCGGAACGTTCCCCGTCGACAGCGCGGCGCTCGAGCGTCCCGACCTGATCCGCGGCGCGCCCCGCACGATCAACATGTCGGCCATCGGCGATGCGCTGCTCGACGCGCGCGATCCTCCGGTGCGCGCGATCTACGTCTACAACTCGAACCCGGTGGCGGTGGCGCCCGAGTCGGGCAAGGTGGCGCGCGGGTTCGCGCGCGACGACCTGTTCTGCGTGGTGCACGAGATTTTCCAGACCGACACCGCCGACTACGCCGACCTGCTGCTGCCGGCCACGACCCAGCTCGAGCAGACGGACGTCCACGGCGCCTACGGCCATCTCTATGCGCTCGCCAACAATCCTGCGATCGCGCCGCTCGGCGAGGCGCTGCCCAACACCGAGGTCTTCCGCCGGCTCGCGGCGCGAATGGGATTCGACGAGCCGTGCTTTCGCGACAGCGACGAGGATCTGGCCCGGATGGCGTACCGCCGCGACGATCCGCGGTCGCAAGGCTGGGATTGGGACACGCTGAAGCGCGACGGCTGGCGGCGGCTGACGCTGCCCGACGTGTACGCGCCGTTTGCGGACGGCCACTTCCCGACGCCGTCCGGCAAATGCGAGTTCTGGTCGGAGAGGCTGAAGGCACAGGGCGCCGATCCCCTGCCAGCGGTGATCCTGCCGCGCGAGTGCGCGGCCAGCGATCCCGACCTCGCCGCGCGCTATCCGCTCGCGCTGATTTCGCCGCCGGCGCGCAACTTCCTCAACTCGTCGTTCGCGAACCTGCCCGCGTTCGTCGCCGAGGAAGGCGGGCCGCGGCTGGAGATCCATCCCGACGACGCGACGGCACGCGGTCTGGGGGACGGCGCGCCGGTGCGCATCTTCAACGATCGCGGCGCCTTCCTGGCGAAGGCCAAGGTGACCGAGCGCGCACGGCGCGGCGTGGTGGTTGCGCCGTCGATCTGGTGGCGCAAGCTGGCACCCGGTGGCGAGAACGCCAACGCGGTGACCAGCCAGGCGCTGACCGATCTCGGCCGTGCCGCGACGTTCTACGATTGCCTGGTGGAAGTGGCCCCGAGCTGAGGCAGGCGCCGGTGCGCGCGACTACAGCTTGCGGACCAGCCCTACCATGACCCCGAAGATTTCCAGCGTGCCTTCGGGACGGATCACCGGGTAGGCGCGGTTCTCGGGCTTCAGCACGAAGCGCGTGCCCTCGAGATCGAGGCGCTTCAGCGTGAACTGGTTGTCGACGATGGCGACGACGATGTCGCCCTTCTGTGCGGTGGCGCGCTTCTCGACGACAACGAGATCGCCGTCGAGAATCCCGGCGTCCTGCATCGAATCGCCTTTGACGCGCACGAGCACCGTGGACGACGGGCGCTCGATCAGGTAGTCGTCGATGGTGACGGCATCGGCGTCGGCGTCGTCGATGGCCTCCGGCAGGCCGGCGCGCACGGGCGTGACGGCCAGCGGCCGCGCGAAGAAGCGGCTCGTGGGCGCGAGGCGGCGATCCGGCGTGCTGTCGAGAAAGCCGGCGAGCTTGAGGCGCGCCACGAGCGCCGCCACCGACGACTTCGACCGCAGCCCCAGCAGCGAGCCGATCGAGGCGTACGACGGCAGCGCACGATGGCGCGCGTAGTAGTCTTGCAGGATCGCCAGGTAGGAACGATCGTTCGACATGCGCGTAGAATAGCGAACGAACGTTCGCGACGTCAAGCCCTTTCTCTCCCTTCCCTGTCCGGCCCCATGCGCCTGTTCGCCTCTTCGCTCGCCTTCGTGGACCTGGAGACGACGGGCACGCGCGCCGAGGCCGATCGCGTCACCGAAATCGGCGTCGTGCGCGTCGATGCGAGCGACGACGGCGTTCGCCTCAGCGAATGGAGCACGCTCGTCGATCCGGGCGTCCCGATTCCGCCGGCGATCGTTGCGCTGACCGGCATCACCGACGCGATGGTTGCCGGCGCGCCGACGTTTCCGAGCGTCGCGCGGGAGCTGGCGCAGCGGCTCGACGGCGCCGTGTTCGTCGCGCACAACGCGCGGTTCGACTACGGCTTCCTCAAGCACGAGTTCGCGCGCATCGGCCACGCGTTCAGCGCGCGCGTCCTCTGCACTGTGCGGCTGTCGCGCCGCCTGTTTCCGGAGGCACATGGGCACGGCCTCGACGCGGTCGTCGCGCGCCACGGCCTCGCGATCGCCGATCGGCATCGCGCGCTCGGCGACGCACGCGCGTTGTGGGCCTTCGTCGACGCGCTGTACCGCGAGCGCTCGGCAGAGCTGATCGAAGCGGCGGCGAAGCGCATCCTGCGCATTCCCAGCCTGCCGCCGCAGCTCGCGCCCGACGCGCTCGACGCGCTGCCCGAAGCGCCGGGCGTCTACCTTTTCTACGGCGACAACCCGCTGCCCCTGTACATCGGCAAGAGCGTGAATCTGCGCGACCGCGTCGCCGCGCACTTCTCGAGCGACTGGCGCAGCGAGACCGACCTGCGGCTCTCGCAGGAGATCCGCCGCATCGATTTCGAAGAGACGGCCGGCGAGCTGGGCGCGCTCCTGCGCGAGGCGACGCTCGTGAAGTCGCGGATGCCCGCGCACAACCGCGCGCTGCGGCGCAAGGCCGAGTCCGGCGTGCTCGTGCTGCGCGACGGCGCCGGTCCGGCGTATGTGCCGGCCGCCGCCGTCGATGCGGCCGCGCTGGCGGGCGGTTATGGCCCCTTCGCGTCGCGCGCGGGGGCACGCGAGGCGCTCCGCGCAGCGGCCGCGGAGCACCGGCTGTGCTGGCGCCGCCTGGGGCTGGAGCGGCGTCCCGCCGGTCCGTGCTTCCAGCGGCAGCTGCGGCGCTGCAACGGCGCGTGCGTCGGCGAGGAAGATGCCGCGACGCACGACGCGCGTCTGGCGCAGGCGCTCGCTCCGCTGCGGATTCCGCGGTGGCCGTGGCCCGGCATCGCGCTCGTGCGCGAGAAGTCGCCGTTTTCCGAGCGCACCGACGTGCACGCGATCCGCGACTGGTGCTGGCTCGGCAGCGCGCGCGACGACGGGGAGCTGTTCGCGCTGCTGGAGGCGCCGCCGGCGCCGCAGTTCGACATCGACGTCACGCGGCTCTTGCTGAAGCGCCACGCCGCCGGTGCGCTGGCGCTGTTCGCCGCGCCGCAGCCGGCGACGCCGGCCGTCGACGCGATCGCCTAGCCGCGCGCGGCGTGCGCCGCGATCGCGTCGGCCACGCAGGCCGTCAGCTTCTTCGCATACGGCACGTGCAGGAATTCGTTGGGGCCGTGCGCGTTCGAATGCGGCCCGAGCACGCCGGTGATCAGGAACTGCGCCTCGGGGAAATGCCGCCCGAGCATCGCCATGAAGGGAATCGTGCCGCCCTCGCCGATCGCCGCCGCCGGCTTGCCGTAATGCGTGCGCGAGGCGTCGTCGAGCGCCTTCGCAAGCCACGGTGCGGTGGGCGCCGCGTTCCATCCGCTCGCGCCCTGGTCCGGTTCGAAGCGCACGAGGGCGCCGTGCGGCGGATCCGCCTCGAGCAGATGCTTGAGATCCTGCGTCGCCTTGTTCCCGTCGAGCGTGGGCGGCAGCCGCAGCGAAAGCTTGAGCGCGGTGCGCGGCCGCAGCACATTGCCGGCGTCGGCGATCGACGGCAGTCCTTCGGCGCCGACGACCGACAGCGCGGGGCGCCATGTGCGGTTGAGCAGCGCCTCGGTGCGGTCGCGGTCCATCGGGCCGGTGTCGCCCGCGAAGGGGAACTCGTCGATCACCGTGTCGCCCATGATCGCAGCGGTGGCCACCGCCTGCTCGGCGCGCTCGACCGGGATCTGCGTGTGGAACAGCGCCGGACGCACGCGGCCGGTCGACGCTTCCTCGAGCCGATCGAGCAGCAGGCGCGCGATGCGAAACGACGACGGGACGATCCCGCTCGCGTGGCCCGAATGCACGCCTTCGGTCAGCACGTCGACGGTCAGCGTCCCGGAAGCGAGCCCGCGCAGCGACGTCGTCGCCCACAGCCGCTCGTAGTCGCCGCAGCCCGAATCCAGTCCGACGACGAAGTCGACGCGGCCGAGGCGCGGCGCCAGCGCGTCGAGATACGCGGGGAGGTCGTAGCTGCCCGACTCCTCGCAGGTCTCGATCATGCCCACGCAGCGCGCGTGCGGCGTGCCGTCGGCCTGGAGTGCGGCAATCGCGGAGAGCGCGGCGAACACCGCATAGCCGTCGTCGGCGCCGCCCCGGCCGTAGAGCTTGCCGTCCTCAAGCAAGGGAACCCACGGACCGAAGCCGTCGCGCCATCCGACCATCTCCGGCTGCTTGTCGAGGTGGCCGTAGATCAGCACGCTGGGCGCGTCGCTTCCGGGGCGCGTCGCGGGGACGTCGAAAAACAGCAGCGGCGTGCGGTTGCCCAGCCGGACGATCTCCACGGTGAGGCCGCGCACCGGCTGGCGGCGCACCCATGCCTCGGCGAGTCCGATCACGCGCTCGATGTGGCCGTGCGTCGCCCACGCGGGATCGAAGTGCGGCGACTTCGCCGGAACGCGCACGTACTCGATGAGCGCGGGGACGATCTCGTCGTCCCATTGGCGTGCGATGCGTGCGGCGGACTTCGGTGTCAGCATGTCGTGTCGTTTCCGTTGACGATCGTCAACGATAGCAGCTTTGCGCGCCCGCCCGCCGCCGCGCTTACGTAGAATGGCCTCGATGAGCGATGCGCCGCCGTATGCCGGACTGACGCCCGACCGCGTGCTCGACGCGCTCGACAGCGTGGACATCCGCGGCGACGGGCGCCTGCTCGCGCTCAACAGCTACGAGAACCGCGTCTACCAGGTGTGGCGCGACGACGCCCCGCCGGTCGTCGCGAAGTTCTATCGCCCCGCGCGCTGGAGCGACGCGCAAATCGCGGAGGAGCACGCGTTCGTCGCGGAGCTCGACGCCGACGAAGTGCCGGCGGTTCCGGCGCTGGTGCTCCGCGGCCGCACGCTGAACACGTTCGAGGGCTTTCGCTTCACGGTGTACGAGCGACGCGGCGGACGCGCCCCCGAGCTCGACGACCGCGACACGCTCGTGCGCATCGGCCGCTTCGTCGCCCGCATCCACACCGTCGGCGCACGCTCCCGATTCGCCGCGCGGCCGGCGCTTTCGCTCGCGACGTTCGGCGAGGAGCCGCGCGCCTTCCTCCTCGCCGGCGACTGGCTGCCCGCCGATCTGCGCGAAGCGTGGAGCGGCGTCGCCGAGCACGCGCTGGCCGCGGTCGCGCGCTGCTACGAACGCGCGGGCAACGTGGCGAGCTTGCGCCTGCACGGCGATTGCCATGCGGGCAACGTGCTGTGGACCGACGCCGGCGCGCACTTCGTCGACTTCGACGACGCGCGAAGCGGCCCCGCGATGCAGGACCTGTGGATGCTGCTGTCGGGCGACCGCGCGGCGATGGAGCTCGGCCTCGCGGCGGTGCTCGAAGGCTACGAGGCCTTTCGCCCGCTCGACCGCCGCGAGCTGCACCTGATCGAGGCGCTGCGCACGCTGCGCCTGCTGCACTACAGCGCGTGGCTCGCGCGGCGCTGGGACGATCCCGCGTTTCCCGCGGCGTTTCCGTGGTTCGGCACCCAGCGCTACTGGCAGGACCGCATCCTCGAGCTGCGCGAGCAGATCGCGCTGATGGACGAGCCGCCGCTCAACGTGGATTGACGCGACCTGCGCTCCGCGCGGCGCTCGCAAATGCCTGCAAAGTGAGCCACGTTATTCCGCTGTGCGCCCAGGGAGATCGACATGCCCGATACGATCGACACGAACGACGAATTCACCGCCTTCTGGAACAACGTGCTCGTCGACAAGTTCGAGCGCTTCCGCGACATCCTCCAGCGCGGGATGTCGTTTCACAGCGACGTGCCGCTGCGCACGCTGTCGCTTCCGCCCGGCGCGCGCGTGCTCGACGTCGGCTGCGGATGGGGCGACACGGCGATCGCCCTCGCACGCGTCGTCGGTCCCGACGGCTACGTCCTCGGCCTCGATTGCTGCGAGAAGTTCCTCGAGAGCGGCCGCCGGGATGCGCGCGCCGCCGGCCTCGACAACGTCGAGTTCGTCGCCGCCGACGTGCAGACGCATCGCTTCGCCGCCCCTTTCGATTTCTGCTTTTCGCGTTTCGGGATGATGTTCTTCGCGAGCCCGGTCGCCGCGATGCGCAACGTGCGCGCGGCGCTCAAGCCCGGCGGACAGCTGATGTTCGTCGTGTGGCGCTCGCTCGCGGACAACGCGTGGGTGCGGGTGCCCAAGGAGATCGCACTCGCCCACCTGCCGCCGCCGGGCGACCAGGCGCAGACCTGCGGCCCCGGACCGTTCTCGATGGCCGATGTCGACACCGTCGCGGCGCAGCTCAAGGCGGCGGGCTTCGTCGATGCAAGGTTCGAGCGCGTGGACGGACCCGTGCGCGTGGGCCGCACACTCGACGAAGCGGTGGCGTTCCAGCTTGCGATCGGCCCCGCGGGCGAGATCGTGCGCGAGGCCGGCACGCTCGCCGAGACGAAGCGCCGCGAGATCGAGGCCGCGCTGCGGCGCGCGCTGGCCGATTACCAGCAGGACGGCACGGTCGTCATGCGGTCGAGCTCCTGGACGATCACGGCGCGCAATCCCGGTGCCTGACGTGCGGGCAACGGCTCCGGGCGCCGCGCCCGCTGCAGGCGTCCCCGAGGGGCCGTGGAGTCCCGGCATCCAGTCGGAGCTCCCGCCGGCGTTGCTGCCGCTGTCGACGATCTTCCGCCCGGAGAACGTCTTCACGCGCGTCGCCGACGCGCAGGACGGCCAGGAGCTCACCGGCTTCCCGCTCGAGCAGCTCGTCGTCTTCCGGCCCGGGCGCCTGCTCGTCCACGAACTGTTGATCCGCGTGACCGGCGACATCTCGGTGCCCGACGGCACGAAGGTCGAGGATCTCGGCATCAATTTTCGCCGGATCACGCACACGATCCTCACGAAGCATCTCGAGCCGCGCATGGCCGAGATCGTCGAGGCCTACGACGCGCAGCGGCGTGCAATCGAGCCGATCGTCGACGCAGCGCTCGCGGGCGCGCTCGCGCGGCCGCTGCCCGCGCCCTCTGCGCGCCCGGCACGCACCGCGCTCGGCCGTGTCCGTGCGCTGTTCCACCGCGACCCACCGCCGCCGGCCGAGGAGGACGCGTGGGCGCGCGAGGAGCGGCTGCTGCGCGACTGGAATGCGCACGCGCAAGCGGGGGCCGATCCGGCGGAGCGCGCCGCATGGCGGTCGCTCGTTCGGGTGCTGTCGGCGGTGCGCGGCCGCCACGGCAGCTTCTGGGGCGAGCCGTCCGTCCTCGGGCCGCTCGTCGCGGGACTTGCCGCCAACGACGCCGGCGCCACGGCCATCGGCGCGCTGATCGAGCCGTGGATCCGGGCGGCGGCGACGGCCGAAGGCTACGCGCTGCTTCCGGCGCAGGCGCAGCCGGTCGTGATGAACACGAAGGGCGCCTCCGCAGCGGGCAAGAGCACGATGCGGCCCGAGCAGAAGCGCCTCGCGGCCGAGATCGGCGTGGAGTGGCGCGACTTCGCGCTCATCAGCCCCGACATCTGGCGCAAGTACCTGCTCGACTACGCATCGCTCGGCGCGCACTACAAATACGCCGGAACGTTCACGGGCAAGGAGATCGCAATCGTCGACGAGAAGCTCGATCGCTACATGGCGCGCAAGGCCGAGCGCGGCGGCATGTCTCACCTCTTGATCGACCGTTTCCGTTTCGACAGCTTCGCGCCCGATTCCGAGGAGGCCGGCAGCAACCTGCTGACGCGCTTCGGCCACTACGTCTACCTCTTCTTCCTGATCACGCCGCCGCATTCGACGGTCGACCGCTCGTGGAAGCGCGGCCTCGACGTCGGGCGCTACAAGGCCGTCGACGACCTGCTCGCGCACAACGTCGAGGCGTACACCGGCATGCCCGAGCTGTTCTTCACCTGGGCGCTCCGCACGACGAAGATCGTGCACTTCGAGTTCCTCGACAACAGCGTCCCGGCCGGCGAATTGCCGCGCACGATCGCGTTCGGCCGCAACGGCGAGATCAACATCCTGGACGTCGGGCGGATGCTCGACATCGACCGCTATCGCAAGATCGACGTCAACGCGACGCACCCCGACGCCGTCTACGGCGACGCGGACGCCATGGACCCGGCGCGCAACGTGAGCTTTCTCGTGGCGTGCGCGCGGCAGCTTCCCGTCGTCAACTTCGCCCTGGGCGGCACGGGGCGGATTTACGCGCGCGTCGAGCGCGGGCGAGTTGCGTGGACGGACCCCGGGTTACTTGCGCAGGCGATGGCGGAATCGGCGACGCGCGAGGGCTTGCTGGCGGTGGCGCGGGACATTGCCACGTTCAAGCCCGTCGAGGAGGCGCCGCGCGTGCTCGACGCGGCGCGGTATCACACCCTCGGAAAGTGGCGCGACGCTCCCCGCCCGTAGCGGTGGGACGGCGCCCGCCGGGCCTTATCGAGTCGCCGGCTCGATCGGCGCGATCACCGTCGCCTGGCGAGTCACGACGTCCGACTGGGCGCGCAGGATGTTGTCCACCGTCTGCTGGGTCACGGTCTGGGCGCCGACGTCAGGGGTGAATCCCGGAGCGGCGCTGGTGGACGAGTTGATCGGCGTCGACGAGAGGCGCGTCAGGCTCGGAACCGCCATGGCGACCACGAGGGCCAGCGCCAAGACGCCTCCCGCCGCGGCGCCGACGCGCGTGCGCCGGCTCACGACCCAGAAACGCGCGTCGCAATCCAGGCAGCGATACGGGGAGTGGAACGGATGGTGGCTCGCCTCGGCGGGGTGCGCACCCGAGCGGCGTACGTTGGTGCTATTACAGGCGTCGCAGCGTCTCATTGCAGTGCCTCTGATCGATTTCCGTGTTTCCCGCCGAGCCCGCGTCTCGCGCGCCTGGGCTTGGCGTCCCGCTCAGATGCATTCCCTGCATTGTATATGACAATGTCGTAGATCGGTGCAACGGGCCTTCCGGGGCGGTCGGTACGTTCTGGAGTCCGCTGCGGCCGGCGGTTCGACCCCGCCACAAAAGAGGTGCCCGGGCCATGCAGGGCGGTGCACGGCCCGGGCGGACATCACGGTCGCATCCCGACGACCGCAGTTGCATCGTGCCTCGCGCGGTCCCCGGACACTGTAGGTGACCTGCCGATTCCCCTGTAGGAAGCGCCGGACACGGTCCTCGTCGCGGCTTCGCGGCTGTCATTCCCAGCCTCAAACGCGAATCGCGCGACCGGTTCTTCAGGACGATTGGGCGCGATCGGCGCGATCGGCGCGAGTTCGTCTGGGCGGCGGAGCCAGGGCCCGTGCCGGCGATGGTGACGGCGGCGCCGCGAGCGCCGGAGGCGCGGGCGCGGTGGCCGGCACCGCCTCGAAAGCCTCAGGGCCCGGCTGATCGACGCGGCGGTCCGCGCCGATCGCTTCGACCCTCTCTTCCGGCATGGCCGCGTGCGCCAGCGCCCGGTGCGCGCGCGCACCGTACGTGTCGGCAGCATGGCCGCCTCGCCCGGGCACCCAGACGAGCGCAAACGCCGCGAACGACACCGCGGCA
>Ga0070671_100005381_pt1 | contig 10206 bp, 8 predicted proteins | sample KBSS73metaG_FD_65341 | JGI IMG/M metagenome (GOLD analysis project Ga0070671, IMG submission 65341) | Switchgrass rhizosphere microbial communities from Kellogg Biological Station, Michigan, USA - KBS S7-3 metaG | ecosystem: Host-associated > Plants > Roots > Rhizosphere > Soil ... | reverse complement strand
CGGCGCGACTGCCGCGAGGCGATCGGCCACGAGCGGGAAATGGGTGCAGGCCAGCACGAGCGTGTCCATCCTGTCTCCGCCGGGTTGGTCAAGCAGCCCGGCAAGCGCGTCCGCATAGCCGCTGACCGCTGTCACTTCGCCGCGCAGACTGGCTTCGGCAAGCTGCACCAGGGAGGCCGAGCCATGGCGCAGGACGAGGCAGTCGCTCGCGAACCGTGCCGAGAGATCGTCGACATATGGCTGGCGCACGGTCGCGTCTGTGCCGAGCACGCCGATCACGCGCGTGCGTGATTGCTCGGCGGCGGGCTTGATCGCGGGTACGGTGCCGACGATCGGCAGATCGAGTGCGGCGCGCACGCCCGCCAGCGCGATCGTCGATGCGGTGTTGCAGGCGATCACGATCAGACGCGGGCGATAACGCTCGGCCAGCCTTCCCAGCAAGGCGGGCACGCGCGCCGAAATCTCAGCCTCGCTCTTTGTCCCGTAGGGGAAGCCGGCATTGTCGGCCACATAAACGATCGGCGCCCCGGGCAGCACCTTAGCGATTTCGGCGAGAACGGAGAGTCCGCCCACGCCTGAATCGAACAGCAGTAAAGGCCTGCTGTCGCTCATTCGCGATTGCGTAGGCCCGAAACGGTGAGCGTCGGACTGATCCGCTCGATGTCGGTCTTGAGGTGGAGAAGCGCGATGCCGGGCTGTTCGAGCGCGCGGGCGAGGGCGGGGGCGAACTCGGCGGTCGCGCCGACGGTTTCCGCCCAACCGCCAAAAGCGCGCGCCAGCGCAGCGAAATCCGGATTGGCGAGATCGGTCGCGGAAACGCGCGCCGGATAGCGCCGCTCCTGATGCATCCGGATCGTGCCGTAGCTGCCATTGTCGATTAGCAACACGAGCAGCCGCGCGCCCTCTCGGGCAGCGGTGGCAAGCTCCTGGCCGTTCATCATGAAATCGCCATCGCCCGCGACCGCTACCGCGCGGCGGCCCGGAAAACGGATCGCGGCGGCGATGGCAGCAGGCACGCCATAGCCCATCGCGCCCGCGGTCGGCGCGAGCTGCGACGGTTGTGCCGCATAGCGCCAGAAACGATGCGCCCAAGCTGAGAAATTACCCGCGCCGTTGCAGATGATGCTGTCGGCGGGCAGCACCTTGCGCAATTCCATCCAGCATAGACCGAGATCGAGCGCCATCCCGTTGGGCGAGGGGCTCGACCATTCGAGCCATTCGGCATGGGCTTCAGCACCGCCGAAGTTTGGATCGGCAAGACCAAGCGTTTTGCGCCGATGTTCCAGCACCCTCTCCCATTCGGCCGGGAACTGGAAGGCAAAGCGCGTCATCGAGGCACAAAGAGGATGGTCGGAGCGGTATACTCGGTTCAGCTCAGTCGCGTCCGGATGGACGTGGATGATCGTCTGACCTGGCGCGTCCGGTGTGATCAGAGTGTATCCGTCGGTCGTCGCTTCGCCCAACCTTGCGCCGATGACGAGAATCACATCGGCATTGCGCACGCGTTCCGTGAGCTTGGGATTGGGGCCATAGCCGAGATTGCCGGCATAAACGGGGCAATCGTTCGCTACCGCATCTTGCCGACGGAAGGCGGCGACGAGTGGAATGCCGCAACTCGTCGCCCATGACGCCAGCCGTGAACCCGCCAGTTCGGTCCAGTCCGCTCCACCGAATATAACGATGGGAGATTTCGCCGACGCGAGAGCTTCGACTGCCTCCGTGAGCTGAAGTGGATCGGCATCCTGTTTCATGGGAAATACTAACGGGCGATCCCGCGCCTCCGCCTCGCTCTCCAGCATGTCCTCGGGCAGCGCCAGCACCACCGGGCCCGGCCGGCCGTTCATCGCCGTCGCATAAGCACGTGCGACATATTCCGGGATACGCGCCGCGTCCTCGATCCGTGCGGCCCATTTTGCGAGGGGCGTGAAGAAGGCGGGAAAGTCGACCTCCTGAAAGCCTTCGCGATCGCGCGCGTCGCGGGCGACGTCGCCGACGAACAGGATCATGGGAGTCGAATCCTGCATCGCGACATGAACGCCGATCGAGGCATTGGTGGCGCCCGGCCCGCGCGTCACGAAGGCGACGCCGGGCCGGTGCGTCATCTTGCCATCGGCCTCGGCCATGAAGGCGGCGCCGCCTTCCGCCCTGGTCACCACCACATCGATTTCGGGCGAGTCGACCAATGCGTCGAGTACCGGAAGGAAGCTCTCGCCAGGCACCGTGAAGATACGGTCGCAGCCTTGCGCCAAGAGGGCATCGACGAGGATGCGTCCGCCGGTCCTGAGGTTCGTCATGTCGCGCCTATAGCGGGGCCGCGTAAGGGCGCAAATCCGGCGAACCTGAATCGCAATTCATGTTTGATCCGGCGGCACAACCCCGGCATAGGCAGGCGCCTGGAGGAACGATGGCCAACAAGATCTATTCCGATGCGGCCGCCGCTTTGGCGGGGCTCCTGACGGACGGCATGACGATATGCGCAGGCGGCTTCGGCCTGTGCGGTATCCCCGAGCGTCTGATCGACGCGATCGAGGCGTCGGGGGTCAAAGGCTTGACCGTCGTCTCCAACAATGCCGGGATCGACGGGATTGGGCTGGGCAAGCTGCTGCGCAGCCGCCAGATCGCCAAGATGGTGTCCTCCTATGTCGGCGAGAACAAGGAATTCGAACGCCAATACCTGGCGGGCGAGCTCGAGGTCGAATTCTGCCCGCAGGGCACGCTGGCGGAGCGCTGCCGCGCGGGTGGGGCGGGCATCCCGGGCTTCTACACCAAGACCGGCGTCGGCACTGTCGTCGCCGAGGGTAAGGAGACCAAGGAGTTCGACGGCGAAACCTATGTGCTCGAGCGCGGTATCGTCGCCGACCTGGCCATCATCAAGGGGTGGAAGGCCGACGAGGCGGGGAACCTCATCTTTCGCAAGACCGCACGCAACTTCAATCAGCCGATGGCGACCGCGAGCAAATTCACGGTGGCCGAAGTCGAAGAGATCGTACCTGTCGGCAGCCTCGATCCCGACTGCGTCCACGTGCCCGGCATTTATGTGAAGCGGTTGATATCCGGCGCGCCATACGAGAAAAAAATCGAGTTCCGGACTGTGCGTACGCGCGAGGTCGCATGAGCCGATCGCTGACGACCTTGGCGATCGCTCTTCTGCTTGCCGCGCCGGGGACGGCGCGGGTGAAAAAGAGTGCGCCGCTCGCGAAGCCGCCCGCGGCGGCGCCCAAGCCTTATTATCCGCCCGAGCCGCCGCCGCTTCCCGACAATTTGCACGGCATCCAATATCTGTATGGCTCGGCGGAGGCAGCCGCGCTCACGCGCCAGACCTGGCGCATCCTCGCCGATTTCGTTGACGGCGAGATGGCCGGGGGTATGCGCAAAAGTGTCGTGCTGGCGCCCGATTCGACCCTGACCAATCCCCATTTCGTGCCATGCGACGACAAGCCGGCGGCAATCGTGCTCGACGTTGACGAAACCTCGATCCTCAATCTCGGCGCCGAATATGACGACCTGCTCGCGCAGCGGAAGGCGTTCGACGAGGATGCCTGGGACCGGTGGGAGAAAGGCGGGGCGAGCTATGTCGCGCCGACACCCGGTGCCAAGGAGGCGCTCGATCGGCTGCGCGATCATGGCGTGACCGTGATCTTCAATTCCAACCGCGCCGCGAAGAATGCGGCCGGCGCCGAGGCCGCGCTCAATACTGCCGGACTCGGCCCGGCCAGGCACGGCGAGACCTTGTTCCTGTCGGGCGACGACGCCAACGGTCCGATGAAAGATGGACGTCGCCAGACAATCGCTGCTCGATATTGCGTGCTGGCCATGGCGGGCGACCAGCTCGGCGATTTCTCGGATCTGTTCAAAACCGAACCCACCGGCGTCGCCGCGCGCCGCGCGACGGTCGCTTATTCGGGCATCGCCGATTTATGGGGGAATGGTTGGTTCGTGATGCCGAACCCCGTCTATGGCAGCGCGCTGCAGGGCGGTCCCGATGACATTTTCCCCAAGGACAAGCAGTGGCGCGACCCTGGTTCGCCCCCGGCTCCCACCGTTACGCCGGGAAAGCCCACGACCGTCGAGCCCAAGCCAGCAACCACTCCGAAGAAAGCGAAATAATGCCCTGGACCCGCGACGAGATGGCGGCGCGCGCCGCGAAGGAGCTCAAGGACGGCTTTTACGTCAATCTGGGCATCGGCATTCCGACACTGGTGGCGAACCACGTTCCGGCTGGCGTCGAGGTAACGTTGCAGTCGGAGAACGGCATGCTCGGTATCGGGCCATTTCCCTATGACGACGAGGTCGATCCCGATCTGATCAATGCCGGCAAGCAAACAATCAGCGAGCTTCCATCCTCCTCATATTTTTCCTCATCTGATAGCTTCGCGATGATCCGCGGCGGGCATATCGACCTGACCGTGCTCGGCGCGATGGAGGTCAGCCAAGATGGCGACATCGCCAACTGGATGATTCCCGGCAAGATGGTGAAGGGGATGGGCGGGGCGATGGATCTCGTCGCCGGCGTCAAGAAGATCATCGTCGTGATGGAGCACACTTCCAAAAACGGCGACCCCAAGTTCATTCCGACCTGCACCTTGCCGCTGACCGGCAAGAATGTGGTGGACATGATCGTCACCGATCTATGCGTTTTCCAGCGGCCCGATCACCAGTCGCCGTTCAGATTGATCGAACTCGCCCCCGGCGTCACCGCCGAAGAGGTCCATGCCAAGACCAGCGCTGCTTACGAGAGCTGAAGCGTCCTGGCCGTTCGAGAATGATGCCATGGTTGAACTCACAGTCTATGCGGGGCTGGCGGGCGACAGGAACTGCCGGGGGATGGCCGGCGCGATAGGATTGGGCGCGCTTCTCGGACAAACCATCGATGTGGCCGCTCGGACGGTAGGCGCGCCAGCCGCGCCTGTGCCGGGAGGATGGGCCGATCAGCTTCGTGCCGCCCGACCGGGCCTCCGCCGGCTGGCTGCCGCTATCGATGCCATCTTGGCGGCCGGCAGGCGGCCGTTGACGACGATGGGGCGATGCGCTGCCGCACTTGCCACCCTTCCCGTGATAGCGCGCTACCATCCGGACGCCGCCATCGTCTGGTTCGATGCGCATGGCGATTCCAACCTGCCTGCGGGGCGACCGGACGGCAGCTACCTTGGGGGCATGGTTCTGACCGGAGCGGCAGGGGGCTGGGATACGGATCTCGGTTCCGGCCTAGACCTCGCCAATGTCGTCCTGGTTGGAAGCCGCGACCTTGACCCGGCCGAGCGCGAGCTCGTGCGACGAGGAACGCTCGCGCTGGTAGAAGCCGGCCCTGAACTCCCGGCCCGGTTACGTAGGGCGGTCGCGGGACGGGCAGTATATGTGCACATCGATTGTGACGTGCTCGATCCCGGCCTAGTCCCGACCGAATATCAGGTACCAGGCGGGCTCACTCTGGACGATCTTGCCGCGGCCTGTGCTGCTTTGGCGGAAGGCGAATTGATCGGGATCGAGATCGCTGAATTCGAATCCGTCCCGTCCGAGGGGCAGCCCGTTGGAGCGGTCGAGCTCGTGACCGCGTTGGGACCGCTGCTCCAGGCATTGCGATAGCGGCAACGGCTCATCGCGCGACGAGCCGAGTGTCGCACGCGTTGACCCTTTGAATGGCACGCCCCAAGGTCGTCGGCAGTGACTTCGCGCCGCCGACCTCCCTCGCCTCGCTCGACCCGGCCCTTCTGGCGCGATCCGCTGATCGTGCGCAGCGGACAGTTGCTGCTGGCGATCGTTCTACTCGTCGAAATCGTTGTGATTGCGCGCCATTTCATGGCTACGAGGCCGGTTCGGCAGGGCATCCGCACCGCCGCCAAGGCGGAGCGCGCGCTCGGTGCGGGGCCGCTCAACCCGCGCGTTTACCGTGTCGATTATGCGCGCCTCGACGAACGCGCCCGCAGCATCGTCGATCGCAAGGACATGGCGGGTCTCGCGATCGCGGTGATCGAGGATGGGCAGCTTTCCTTCATCAAGGCCTATGGGGTGGTCGATGCCTCTACGGGTGAGAAGGCGACGCCGCAGACGGTATGGCGTTGGGCCTCGGTCTCGAAGGGTGTGGCCGCGACGCTGGAGGCCTTGCTCGCGCGCCAGCGCAAGCTCAGCCTCGACGATCCAATCTCGAAATGGTCGTCGACGCTGAAGCTGCCCAAGGACAATCAGAATATTGCGACGCTCGCGGATGCACTCTCGCACCGGCTCGGCATCGTCAAGAACGCCTATGATGACCGGCTCGAAGATAATGAGGATCCCGCGCTGATCCGCGGCATGTATGGTCCGCTGTTTCCGATGTGCCCGCCGGGAACGTGCTGGGCCTATCAGAATGTTGCCTTCGACGTGGCGCATGAGGCAGTCGAGAAGGCCACCGGCCTATCCTATGAGCAGGCGGCGCGGCGCTATCTATTCGGGCCGCTCGGCATGACCAGTGCGACTACGACGAGGCAGGGTTTGATCGGGGCGGCGAGCTGGGCGCGCCCGCATAATGGCCGGCATCCAATCCCCGTGCAGGATGCTTATTATCGCGTCCCCGCGGCGGGCGGCGTCAACAGCTCGATTGTCGACCTCGGAATATGGGCGCGCGCGCAGATGGGCGGAGCGCCTGCCGTGCTGCCGGCGGACCTTCTGTTCGAGCTGCACGTGCCGCGCGTCCTCACCCCGCGGCGCGGACTTGCGCCCTATGATCTCGCGCTCAAGAACAGCGCTTATGGCCTCGCCTTCCGTCAGTCGGATTATGCGGGGCACCATTTGATCTGGCATCGCGGCGCGGTGCGCGGCTCAAGATCGGAAGTGATCTTCGATCCGTCTGAACGGTTCGGCGTGGCGATGCTGTGGAATTCCACCTCGGTGAAACCGACCGGATTACCGCTCGAAGTGTTCGATCAATATTACGGCCTCCCGTTCCACGACTGGGTCCAGGTCGGCCGGCCGTGATCGTCAGGCAGCTTCGCGCATGAACGGTTGATACATGATTACGCGGTTGCGGCCCTGCTCTTTGGCCGCATAGAGCGCCGCGTCGGCATAGGAGACGAGCTGTTCGAGTGCGTCCATAGGCCCGCTGCAGCAATAGACGCCCAGGCTTGCGGTGACCTGGCCCACCCTGCCGAAATCGTGCTCCTCGATGCCGGCACGCACCTTGTCGGCGATATGCATCGCCGCTTCCTGATCGGCGATCATGCAGATCAGCAGGAATTCCTCGCCGCCCCAGCGGCCGACAATGTCGTCGCTGCGCGTGTTTTCCCGCAGGACCTCCGCAACTCCCGCGAGCACCTCGTCGCCAGCCATATGGCCAAAGCGATCATTGACCAGCTTGAAGTGATCGACATCCAGCATCATCACCGCGAACGAAGCGTCCGTCCGGCGATTCATTGCCATCGGATGATACATCTCGATGATCCCCGAGCGATTGAGCAATTTGGTCAGATAATCACGGCGCGCCGATTCCTCGGCATATTGCGCCAACCGCAATGCCGCCGCCTGGCTCAGGCGCCTTTGCTCCAGATCCTTGCGCAGGCGAAAGATGCGATAAGCGAGATAGAATCCGAGCAAAGCCGCCCATGTCGCGAGGAGGCCGCCATACCAGGCGGCCCGGCTGATCAGCCGCCCGTGCAATGCAATCCGGTGGACGTGGAAATAATAATTGCCGACGGGCGCCCGCGTGCCCGTCTGGATTTCCAGCTCGGTGATATTGCCGAATTCGGTCGTGCTGAGCCCGGGCCGGATCTTATATTGCGTCACCCACCATTCGGCGACGCCGAAATCGGCGAAGTTGAGCTTGACGACATTGCGCCCGGGCTGGATTGCCACTTCGATCTTATTGTATTTCAGCGTGTTGACGTCGCCTGGCTTGGAATAGCGCTTGTCGAAATTCTTGAGATAGACACGGAACGAATCCCACGGACCCGCATAGTCGAGGTCCAGCGTGACTGTATCGAATCTGGATAGGTCAAGGCCCTTGTCGGGCGTCCTCGCGTCGATCAGCAATTCATAGCCGCAATAGTGAAAGGCATATCTGCTGCGAAGGACGCATCGCCACTCGAGCGGGGTGCGCGGATCGGCGATCATGATCGAATTGCCGCCGGTCGGCGCATCGGCATAGGCGCGCGGCGTATAGATGGCGGTGTCCTTGGGTTCGATGACGATTACATGTCCCAAAAGCACATCCTGGAATCGCACCGCGAGGAAAGTCACGAGCAGCAGCAGGAGCAGCGCTATCTCAAAACGGAAATCGCCCAGGGCGCGCCATCCGCGCTTCGCCGGGCTCCCAAATGACGCCGGATCGAGTGGATCGAATTGTACGACGCTATCCATTACGCTCCTCGCCCCCGAGGCTGGCCAACAAAAACGATTAACCCCTCCGAATCCGGCCCTTTTAGCGTTGACATGTTAACATATTTTGATTCCGTTGGCGATGAAGGCGCACCTCCCGTCTGGTGTTAACGCGCGAGCGCTCTTATGTGCGCCGCATCATGTCCGCACCCCGCACCCTTTATGAGAAGATCTGGGACGCGCACGTCGTCGCGCGTCGCGACGATGGCACCTGCCTGATCTATATCGATCGCCACCTCGTCCATGAGGTCACCAGTCCGCAGGCGTTCGAAGGACTGCGCGTCGCGGGCCGCACGGTGCGCCGCCCCGATCTCACGCTCGCGGTGCCCGATCATAATCTGCCGACCACCGCGCGCGTCGACGCGCATGGCGCGCGCGTGCCGATCGCTGATGCCGAAAGCGCCACCCAATTGGCCGCGCTCCGGCGCAACGCCCCCGAATTCGGCATCAAGATGTTCGACGAGGTCGCGCCCGAACAGGGCATCGTCCACGTCGTCGGCCCCGAGCAGGGCTTCACTTTGCCCGGCACCACGCTCGTCTGCGGCGACAGCCACACCGCCGCGCATGGCGCGCTCGGCGCGCTCGCCTTCGGCATCGGCACGAGCGAGGTCGAGCATGTCCTCGCAACGCAAACCCTGCTGCTCGCGCCGTCGAAGACGATGGAGATCCGCGTCGACGGCACGCTCGGCTTCGGCGTCAGCCCGAAGGACGTGATCCTCGCGATCGTCGGCAAGGTCGGCGCCGCCGGCGGCACCGGCTATGTCGTCGAATATACCGGCTCGGTCATCCGGGACATGTCGATCGAGGGCCGGTTGACCATCTCCAACATGGCGATCGAGCATGGCGCGCGTTCGGGCCTGATCGCGCCCGACGAGACCACCTACGCTTATCTCAAGGGCCGCCCGATGGCGCCGCAGGGCGAGGCGTGGGAGCGCGCCGTCCGCTATTGGCGGACATTGCCGACCGATGCCGGCGCGCGCTACGACCAGGTCGTGACATTGGACGCCGCCGATATCGCGCCGAGCTTGACCTGGGGCACCAGCCCCGAGGATGTCGTGCCGATCACCGGCAGCGTGCCCGATCCGATGAGTTTCGCCGATCCGTCCAAGCAGGAAGCGGCGCGCAAGTCGCTCGCTTATATGGGCCTGACGCCGGGTACGCGCATGCAGGATATCGGCGTCGAGAATATCTTCATCGGCAGCTGCACCAACAGCCGGATCGAGGATCTGCGCGCCGCCGCGGCGATCGCCCGCGGCCGCCACGTCGCCGGCAATATCAAGCAGGCTCTGGTCGTGCCCGGCTCGGGGCTGGTTAAGCGCCAGGCCGAGGCCGAGGGGCTGGATCGCATCTTCATCGAGGCCGGCTTCGAATGGCGCGAGCCCGGCTGCTCGATGTGCCTCGCGATGAACCCGGACAAGGTGCCGCCCGGCGAACGCTGTGCCTCCACCTCCAACCGCAATTTCGTCGGCCGCCAGGGCCCCGGCGCCCGCACCCACCTCGTCTCGCCCGCAATGGCGGCGGCGGCTGCGGTGACGGGCAAGCTCACGGACGTCCGCGAGCTGATGGGATGAAAATCCTCCCCGGCACGGGGAGGGGACCATGCGCAGCATGGTGGAGGGGGACTGCCTAATCGCAGCGCCCACCTGGGTCGCGCGCCCTCCGGCGCGCTTGCGCGCGCCACCTCCCCGTGGCGGAGAAGATCTTTAGGCTTAAGGGAGCTGATGTGATGAATTTTAAGGGGGCATTCGCAACACTGGCTGCAACCCTGCTCGCCACCACCGCCCAGGCCGCGCCCCCGCCCGTCTCCCTCTGGCGGCTCGACTGCGGCAAGATCGTCGCCTTCGATCTCGACGAATTCTC
>Ga0070671_100005380_pt1 | contig 10206 bp, 7 predicted proteins | sample KBSS73metaG_FD_65341 | JGI IMG/M metagenome (GOLD analysis project Ga0070671, IMG submission 65341) | Switchgrass rhizosphere microbial communities from Kellogg Biological Station, Michigan, USA - KBS S7-3 metaG | ecosystem: Host-associated > Plants > Roots > Rhizosphere > Soil ... | reverse complement strand
GGCCTGGTCGACACCCACGTGCACGTCAACGAGCCCGGCCGCACCGAGTGGGAGGGCTTCGCCTCCGCCACCGCGGCCGCCGCGCTCGGCGGCGTCACCACGATCGTCGACATGCCGCTCAACTCCATCCCCCCGACGATCGACGTCGCGGCGCTCGAGGTGAAGCGCAAGGCGGCCGAGACCCAGTCCCATGTGGACGTCGGGTTCTGGGGCGGGGCGGTGCCCGGCAACGAGAACGAGCTGCGCGGCCTGCACGACGCCGGCGTGTTCGGCTTCAAGTGCTTCCTGCTGCACTCCGGTGTGGACGAGTTCCAGCCGCTCCCGCCGGAGGACCTGGAGGGCGTGCTCGAGCGGATCGCCGAGATGGGCAGCCAGCTCATCGTGCACGCCGAGGACTCGGACGCCATCGACCGCGCCGAGACCCCGCACGGCGAGCTGTACGAGAACTTCCTCCGCTCCCGCCCGCGCGGCGCCGAGAACCTGGCGATCGCCTGGCTGCTGGAGCGCGCCCGCTGGACCGGGGCGCGCGTGCACGTGCTGCACCTCTCCAGCTCCGACGCCCTGCCGATGCTCGCCAGCGCCCGCCGCGACGGGGTGCAGGTGACCGTCGAGACCTGCCCGCACTACCTCACGTTCAACGCCGAGGAGGTCCCGGACGGCGCCACGCAGTTCAAGTGCTGCCCGCCGATCCGGGAGGCCGAGAACCGCGAGCTGCTCTGGCAGGGCCTCACCGACGGCGTCGTCGACATCGTGGTCAGCGACCACTCGCCCTGCACCGCGGAGCTGAAGCACCTCGACACCGGGGACTTCGGCACGGCCTGGGGCGGGATCGCGTCCCTGCAGGTCGGACTGCCCGCGGTGTGGTCCGGCGCGCGCGTGCGCGGGCACTCGCTCGCCGACGTCGTCGGGTGGATGGCGACCGGCCCCGCCCGGCTCGCGGGCCTGGGGCACAAGGGATCCATCGCCCTGGGCAACGACGCGGACTTCTGCGTGTTCGCCCCGGACGCCGCCTTCGTGGTCGACGCCACCCGCCTCGCCCACCGCAACCCCGTCACGCCCTACGACGGCCGCGCCCTCTCGGGGGTGGTCCGGCAGACGTGGCTGCGGGGGTCCAGGATCGACGTGTCCGCACCACCGAGCGGACGACTACTGCGACGAGGAGACCGATGACCCGGCCCGAGACCCCCGCCCGCCCGCGTTCGCGCGACGCGGCCCGCCTCGACGGGCCGGACATGGACGCGGACTTCGTCCGGCTGCCGGACCTCGCGGCGCGCAGGCTCGGCGGCGCCGTGGTGGCCGCCAACGACGACTTCTTCGCCGACCGCGCCGCCCTCGTCATGCCGGGGCCGGTGCAGCCGCGGACCGAGTTCGGCTACCGCGGCAAGGTCTACGACGGCTGGGAGACCCGCCGCCGCCGCGAGCCCGGGTCGGACCACGCGATCGTGCGGCTGGGGATCCCGGGGATCGTGCACGGCGTCGTCGTCGACACCTCGTACTTCCGCGGCAACTACCCGCCGGAGGTCTCCGTCGAGGCCACCGCGCTGGAGGACTACCCGGGCGAGAAGGACCTCGCCGAGGCCGAGTGGGAGACGATCGTGCCGCGGTCGCCCGCGAAGGGCGACCGGGCGAACGTCTACGAGGTCACCAGCAGGCACCGCTGGACGCACGTCCGCCTGACCATCCACCCCGACGGCGGCGTGGCCCGCTTCCGGGTCCACGGGGAGGCGGTGGTGGACCCGCGGCTGCTGCACGGCACCGTCGACCTGGCGGCGCAGGACCGCGGCGGACTCGTGGTGACCTGCTCGGACATGTTCTACTCGTCGCCTGCGAACCTGCTGCTGCCCGGCCCGGCCCGCACCATGGGCGAGGGCTGGGAGACCGCGCGGCGCCGGGACAGCGGCAACGACTGGGTGATCGTCAAGCTCGCCGGGCTCAGCAAGCTGCGGGACATCGAGTTCGACACGACCCACTTCGTGGGCAACGCGCCGGGCGAGGTCCAGATCTCCGGCGCCCGCGTCGAGGGGGCCATCGCGCCGGAGGCGCTCGTCTCTCGACTGTGGACTCCGATCGTCCACCGCCGGACGGTCCGTCCGGACACCCCGCACCGCTTCCAGGTCGGTCCCGGCGCCGGGACCATCACCCACCTGAAGATCGACATATTCCCCGACGGCGGCTTCGCCCGGCTCCGCGCCAACGGCGAGCTGGTCGACTCCGCGGTGGAGAAGGCCGCGGCGGCCTGGCTGGACGCTCTGCCTCCGATGCACCTGCGGGACGCCCTGACCGGCGCGAACCTCGACCCCGCCCTCATCCGCGGTGCCCTGCGCGTGGCGGGCCAGCCGGGCATGCAGTGGCCCCAGGAGCTCCTCGACGCCTTCGCCCCCCGACGCCTCTAGGCGTTCTCGGTCTTGGCGGCCAGGCGCCAGATGCGGTCTCTGCTGAACGGCTGCTCGTAGGGGCGCACACCCAGGGCCCGGCGGATCGCGTTGCCGATCGCCGGGGCCACCGGGTTGTAGGGGGACTCGCTCATCGACTTGGCGCCGTAGGGGCCGAGGTCGTCGCTGGTGTCGGCGAAGTAGACCTCGGTCTCCGGGATGTCGGCCATCTGCGGCACCCGGTAGGTGCGGAACACCGGGTTCAGCACCTCACCGCGCTCCCCGAGCATGACCTCCTCGTACAACGACGACCCGATCCCCTGCGCCACACCGCCTTCGACCTGCCCGCGGCACTGCTCGGGGTTCATCACGGTCCCGGCGTCCGCGGCGTGCACGGACTGCAGGATGCGCACCTCCCCGGTCCGGGTGTCCACCGCGACCCGGACGGCGTGGACGTTGGCGCACAACGACCGTGCGTCGCCGAACTCGGCACCGGTGCCGGTGAGCGGGCCGATCTCGGCGAAGGGCACCAGCCGCTCCGCCGTGCGGACGCCGTCTCGTTCCAGGACGCCGGGCACGCGGGCGAGGATCTGCGCGCGCAGGTCCAGCGCCGCCCCGTGCAGGGCCTTGCCCGCCACGGTGGTGCCTGCCGAGGCGAAGGCGCCGGTGTCGTACTCGACGACGTCGGTGTCCGAACTGGACAGATGGATCCGGTCCGGTGTGGTCTCCAGCGCCGTGGCCACGATCTGGGTGTGCACCGTGTGCGTCCCGTTGCCGAACTCCGCCGTCCCGACGGCGACGTGGTAGCGCCCGTCCGGCGTCAGCGTGACGGAGGTGCGTGCCGTGTGCCCGAAGGGCGCCATCGTCGCGATGAGCGCCAACGCCATGCCCTCGCCGACCCGCCAGTGCCCGCCGGTCGGCGCCGGGACCCCGTTCCCGCGCGCCAACGCCGCGGAGGCCAGGTCGAGGCACTGGTCGAGGCCGTAGCTCCCCCACACCAGGTCCGACTCGGGCGCGGCGTGGTGCGCGACGTGCAGCGGCTCCCCCTCCCGCACGACGTTCCGCCTGCGCAGCTCGAAGGGATCGAGACCCAGCTCCACGGCCAGCTCGTCCATCGCGGACTCGACGCCGAGGATCACCTGCCCGAGCCCGTACCCGCGGAAGGCGCCCGACGGCACGGTGTTCGTGTAGACCACCTCGGCGTCGACGTGCTTCACCGGGCACCGGTACACGCTCACCGACTCCGCGATCGAGTGGAACAGCACCCCGCGCGAGTGGTTGCCGTAGGCGCCGGTGTCCGACAGCACGTCGACCTTCATGGCGGTGAGCACGCCGTCCGCCGTCGCCCCCAGCGTCACGCCGACGCGCATCGGGTGCCGCACCGAGGTGCGTTGGAACTCGTCCGTCCGGGACAGCTCGTAGGCCACCGGCTTCCCCGTGCGCAGCACCGCGAGCCCGACGAGGTCCTCCGCGAAGAGCTCCTGCTTCCCGCCGAACCCGCCGCCGACCCGTCCCGTGTGGACACGGACCCGCTCTTCGGGCAGCTCCAGCAGCCGGGCCAGCTCGGTGCGGGCCAGGAACGGGACCTGGGTGCTCGCCCGGACGACCAGCCGGTCCCCGTCGAGCCACCCCAGCGCCCCGTGCGTCTCCAGCTGCGCGTGGCTCACCCGCGCGGTGCGCCACGTCCCCGAGACGGTCACCGCGGACGCCCCCAGCGCCTCGTCGACCGACCCGCCGTGTCCACCGTGGACGGCCAGCACGACGTTGCGCCCGGCCTCGTCCACCCGGTCCGCCGGGGTGCGGTCCGGGTGCACCAGCGGCGCCCCCGGCAGCCTTGCCTCCTCGGGGTCGAGCACCGCGGGCAGCACCTCGTACTCGACGACGATCGCGCGGCAGCCCTCCTCGGCCGCCGCCACCGACGTGGCCACCACGGCGGCCACCCGCTGCCCGACGTGCCGGACGACGTCGTCGAGCATCCGGGTGTCGTCCGGGTCGTCCTCGCGGTGCTCGTGGCGCGCAGTGGAGTAGCGGCCGCTCGGGGTGTTCTCGTGGGTGAGCACCAGCTCGACGCCCGGCACCGCCAGAGCGGCCGTCGTGTCGATCGACCGGATCCGGGCGTGGGCGTGCGGCGAGGCGAGGACCTTCAGGTGCAGGCAGCCGGGGACGTCGACGTCGAACGTGTAGGGCTCGGTCCCGGTCACGACCCGGCGCGCGGCGGGCGGGTGCGGCGAGTCGCCCACCCGGCAGCCCGGCTCCTCCCGGGTCGTCCCCCGCACCCCGGCCTCGATCGCCTGCCGCACCGAGCGGTACCCGGTGCAGCGGCAGAGGTTGCCCTTCATCCGCCGCGGCAGGTCCGGCAGATCCTCCGAGTCGAGCGTGGACGCGGTGACGATCATCCCCGCGGTGCAGAAGCCGCACTGGAAGCCGAAGTTCTCCACGAACGCCTGCTGCATCGGGTGCAGGTCCTCGGGGGTGCCGAGCCCGGCGACCGTCGTCACCGACGCCCCGTCGAGGCGCTGCGCGGGATAGAGGCACGAGTGCACCGGCGTGCCGTCGACCAGCACGCTGCAGGCACCGCAGTCCCCGGCGTCGCAGCCCTTCTTGACCTCGAAGTGCGCAGCCTCCCGCAGGAAGGTGCGCAGGCACTGCCCCGGGCGCGGCTCGCCGTCGCCGGGGGTCCCGTTGATCCGGTACCTCATGCCAGCTCCACCCGGATCTCCTCCAGCAGCACGGCGCTGACCTGCCGCCGCCAGTCCGCCGTGCCGAGCGGGTCGGTGTAGTAGCCCGGGGCGGCGTCGACGTCCGACCGCAGCTCCTCGGCGGTGGGCGGGGCGGGATAACGCAGCACGGTGGGGGCCGCGGTCGCCGCGGTGATCGTGAAGACGGCCTCGCCGGAGGGATCGACCCGCCCGGTCAGCACCGCCCCCGAGCGGCCCAGGTCGGCCAGGGCGATCTTGCGGAAGCCGGTCCGCGCGCCCAGCGCGTGCGCGGGCAGCTCCAGGGCGCGCAGCACCTCGCCCCGGGCGAGGGCGTTCGTGCCGTTGCCGGTGACGAGCTCGGCGACCGGGGTCCGGTACTCCCCGCCGTCCGGCCGCCAGACCAGCGCCACGCCGTCGAGCGCGACGCACAGCGACACCATCCCGGCGGCCGCGAAGGACTGGCAGACGTTCCCCCCGACCGTCGCGACGTTCCAGATCTTGAACGAGGCCAGCAGCGCGTTCGCGCACTCCGCGGTGAGCGGCGGCCGGTCCGGGTGGGCCAGCAGCTCCGCGATCGTGCAGGTGGCGGCGATGCTCAGGGTCGTGGCGGTGCGCTCGACGGGCGGCCAGCCCATCGTCGTGACGTCGACGAGGCCAGTGGTGTCGACCTGGGACTCCGAGTACAGCCAGGTGCCGCCGCCGAGGACCCGCTCACCGGGGGCCAGCGCCAGGTCCGCGCGCGTGCGGGCCCGCCGGTAGCCGGTGACCGTGTTCAGGTCCATGCACGCTCCGAGATCGAGGGACGAATCGAAGGACAAAGGGAGTCGAGCAGACCCCGAGGGCGGGTTCCCCGGCAATCCCCCGCCACGCCCCTTCATCGGAACGTAACGACGGGTCCTTGCCGCGGCGCGGCCTACCCGTCATCCTGGGTGAACCATACGGTTCAACAGGAGGCCCGCAGTGCAGACCCTCGACCTCGGCGCGTTCACCGACCTCGGCGTCCACACCCCCGAGGAGCTGCCCGCCGCGGCCGCGTTCTACCGCCGCTGGGGCTTCGTCGTCCTCCGCGACCTCATCCCGGCCCGACTGCTGGCGGACATCGAGGCGGAGTGCGTCCTGGCCCAGCGAGGCGTGCTCTCCGGGGCGCTGGCCGGGCGGCACGGCTCCACCAAGTACCTCGACGCCGAGATCGGCGACACGGCGGCCAGGAACGAGGGGTTCGTCAACTACGTCGAGCACGTGGAGGAGCTGGCCCCCAGCGTCGAGACCGCGCTGACCCTGCCCGCCCTCCGCGCGCTCGTCGGGGACCTGCTCGGCGAGGGCTTCTGGCGCAGCGTGAACGGCGTGGTCTACCAGGACGCGCGGCCCGGCCGGGAGTCCGGCTACAGCCGGATCGGCTGGCACGCGGACTGGCAGGCCGTGCCGCACCTGGACATCTGGCCCGGCACCGCGTTCACGATCCACGTCGACGGCACGAGCCCGGCCAACGGGTTCCTGCGCGTGGTCCCCGGCAGCCACCTGTGGGCGACGCCGAGCCCGCACGAGAACGTCAACGGTGCCGTGGTGCCCGAGGGCGCCCCCGCCGCGCGCGGCTACACCGACACCCCGGCGCCCTTCCCGATGCCGCTGGGCTTCGAGAAGGTGCGTGGCGAGCTCCCGGTCTACGCCGAGCGCGGGGACGTGATCCTGCACGACGCCTTCCTCTGGCACTCCGCCGCCCGCGCGACGGACGACGGCACCGTCCGCCGCCACGTCCGCGGCGGTTGGCAGGGCGGCGACCCGGCCCTGCGGGACACGGAGACCGGCTTCGTGAAGAACGCCGCCCGCTGAGCGCTCAGCTGCCCCGGTAGGTCGTGTACGAGTACGGCGAGAGCAGCAGCGGGACGTGGTAGTGCCCGCGCTCCGGGTCGGCCGTGAACGCGATCGTGATCTCCGGGTAGAAGGACTCCTGGCCGGTCGCGGCGTGGTAGGCACCGACCGCGAAGACGGCCGTGTAGGCGCCCGCCGCCAGGGCGCCCGTGTAGAGGTCGCCGACGCGGCCGTCGGCGTCGGTGACGCCCCGGTGCGCGGTGCCGTCCGGCGCCGTCAGGGTCACCTCGACACCGGCCGCGGGTCTGCCGAGCGCGGCGTCGAGGACGTGGGTGCTGATGCCTGCCATGACCGGAGCCTTCCAGGTCCCCGAACCCGACCGAAATGCACCGCGCTCCGCGATTCACACATCCGTAACGCGCCTCCGGCTCCTTTCCCGGGCCGGTACCGTCGGCGGCCTCAGGCCTGAAAGGAAACCGCCGGTGCTCATCACGGTCGTCAATCCCAACACCACCGAGTCGATGACCGCGACCATCGCGAAAGCGGCCGCCGCGGTCGCCGGACCGGGCACGACGATCCGTGCCGCGACCTCCCGAACGGGCCCCGCCTCCATCGAGAGCCATTACGACGAGGCCCTCTCCGTGCCGGGCCTGTTGGCCGAGATCGCCGCCGGGGAGCGGGCCGGATCCGCGGGGTACGTGATCGCCTGTTTCGGCGACCCCGGCCTCGACGCGGCGCGCGAGCTGGCGGGCGGCCCGGTCGTCGGGATCGCGGAGGCGGCCATGCGCACCGCCTCCTACCTGGGCCGGGGCTTCTCCGTGGTGACCACGCTCGGCCGGACGGTCGGCCGGGCGCACGATCTCGCCGCGCACTACGGCGCCGGCCGCTTCTGCCGCGGCGTCCACGCCTGCGAGATCCCCGTGCTGGAGCTCGAGACGGACCCCGCCGCCCGGGACCGGATCACCGAGGACTGCAGGCGGGCCGTGGCCGCGGACGGGTCCGACGCCGTGGTGCTGGGCTGCGCCGGGATGGCGGACCTGTGCGCGCACATCAGCGCCGAGATCGGGGTGCCGGTGGTCGACGGCGTAGCGGCCGCGGTGAAGGCCGTGGAGTCCCTCGTCGCGCTGGGCCTGCGGACCGGCGACCGGGGCGAGTTCGCGGCCCCGCCCGCGAAGGCCTACACCGGGATGCTGTCGGAATTCCAGATCCCTTAGCCGCATATATGTCACGCTCGTCTTAACGCCGGGGACGAACTCGTGAAGTGTTCCGCGCACCCTCTGCACCGCACCGACCAGGACCTACCGTCACCCCCATCGGGTCGGGAGACATGCGGAGGGCTGGAATGTCGGAATCGGTGGAAGCGAGGGAGGTCCCACTCGCGACGAGTGGGACGCCCGGTGAGATCAAGGCCGGGTACGACGACCGGCTCACGAACGAGGACCTGGCCCCGCTGAAGAAGCAGAGCTGGAAGTCCTACAACTTCTTCGCCTTCTGGATGTCCGACGTGCACAGCGTCGGCGGGTACGTCACCGCCGGTTCGCTGTTCGCGCTCGGCCTCGCCGCCTGGCAGGTGCTGATCGCCCTGCTCATCGGCATCACGATCGTCTACTACTTGTGCAACCTGGTCGCCAAGCCCTCGCAGGCCACCGGGACGCCCTACCCCGTCATCTCCCGGGTGTCCTTCGGCGTGCTCGGCGCGAACGTCCCGGCGATCATCCGCGGGCTGATCGCCGTCGCCTGGTACGGCATCCAGACCTACCTGGCCTCGCACTCGCTGGTCATCGTCGCGCTGAAGCTCTGGCCGGGGCTCGCCCCGTACGCCGAGGTCGGCGAGTACGGCTTCGTCGGCCTCTCGCTGCTCGGCTGGGCCGCCTTCCTGTTCATGTGGGTCGTGCAGGCCGCCGTGTTCTGGAAGGGCATGGAGGCGATCCGCAAGTTCATCGACTTCTGCGGCCCGGCCGTCTACGTCGTCATGTTCCTGCTGGCCGGATACCTGGTCATGGAGGCGGGCTGGAGCAACATCGACCTCAACCTGTCCGAGGTCAACCTGAGCGGCTGGCAGTCCATCGGCGTGATGATCACCGCCATCGCGCTGATCGTGTCGTACTTCTCCGGCCCGATGCTGAACTACGGCGACTTCGCGCGGTACGGCCGCACCTACAAGGACGTGAAGAAGGGCAACTTCCTCGGCCTGCCGCTGAACTTCATCGTGTTCGCGCTGCTGGTGGTCATCACCGCCGCCGCGACGCTGCCGGTCTTCGGCCGTCTCATCACGGACCCGGTCGAGACGGTCGCGCAGCTGGACAGCACCTTCGCCGTCGTCCTCGGCGCGCTGACCTTCATGATCGCCACCATCGGCATCAACATCGTGGCGAACTTCGTGTCCCCGGCGTTCGACTTCTCCAACGTCAACCCGCAGAAGATCAGCTGGCGGATGGGCGGCATGATCGCCGCCGTCGGGTCCGTGCTGATCACGCCGTGGAACCTGTACTCCAGCCCCGAGGTCATCCACTACACGCTGGACACCCTCGGCGCCTTCATCGGCCCGCTGTACGGCGTGCTGATCGCGGACTACTACCTGATCAAGAAGGGCCGGGTCGTCATCGACGACCTGTACACCCTGAAGTCCACCGGCACCTACCACTACACCAAGGGCTACAACGTGGTCGCGATCGTGGCCACGGCCGTGGGCGCGGTGCTCGCCATGGCGGTCGTGCTGTTCGGCTCGTCCACCGCGGCGGCGTTCAGCTGGTTCATCGGCGCCGGCATCGCCTTCGCGGTGCACTGGCTGGTCTCGCGGTCCCGGGCCGGCGCGCCGCCGGTCGTCGAGACCGCCGCCTGACACGCCACCGTTCAGCCCCCGCCTCGGTTTCACGCAACCGACGCGGGGGCTGATCGGCGCGTAACACGCCGTGGGAACCCTTTGACCTCCCACCCGTTCGACCCGCCGGAGGGCGCACATGGGCATCTCGCTCGGTTACAACCAGTACGGCAAGGCCGAGTGCCACATGGTGCACGTCGACCGCTCGACACCGGTGCACACGATCACCGACGTCACGGTGACGAGCCAGCTGATCGGCGACTTCGCCGAGACCCACCTGAACGGGTCCAACGCCAAGGTCATCGCCACCGACACCCAGAAGAACACCGTCTACGCGCTCGCCAAGCAGCACGGCGTCGGTTCGCCCGAGACCTTCGGGCTGCTCATGGCGCGCTACTTCGTCGACGGCTTCGAGCAGGTCACCGGGGCACGCCAGGAGGTGAACCTGGACGCGTGGGACCGGATCAGCACCTCCGAGGGCGGCCCGCACGACCACGCCTTCAGC
>Ga0070671_100005379_pt1 | contig 10206 bp, 9 predicted proteins | sample KBSS73metaG_FD_65341 | JGI IMG/M metagenome (GOLD analysis project Ga0070671, IMG submission 65341) | Switchgrass rhizosphere microbial communities from Kellogg Biological Station, Michigan, USA - KBS S7-3 metaG | ecosystem: Host-associated > Plants > Roots > Rhizosphere > Soil ... | reverse complement strand
CCCAGCCGCGTGAGGAACATCTTCATCTGCTCGGGCGTGGTGTTCTGCGCCTCGTCGAGGATGATGAACGCGTCGTTGAGGGTCCTACCGCGCATGTACGCCAGCGGCGCGACCTCGATCGTGCCCGCCGCCATCAGCTTGGGGATCGACTCCGGGTCGAGCATGTCGTGCAGCGCGTCGTACAGCGGCCGCAGGTAGGGGTCGATCTTCTCGTAGAGCGTGCCGGGCAGGTAGCCCAGCCGCTCGCCCGCCTCGACCGCGGGCCGCGTGAGGATGATCCGGTTGACCATCTTCGTCTGCAGCGCCTGCACGGCCTTGGCCATCGCGAGGTAGGTCTTGCCGGTGCCCGCCGGGCCGATGCCGAACACGATGGTGTGCGAGTCGATGGCGTCGACGTAGCGCTTCTGGTTCAGCGTCTTGGGCCGGATGGTGCGGCCGCGCCGGGACAGGATGTCCAGCGAGAGCACCTCGGCGGGCGACTCCCCGCGGACGGCGGCGATCGCGGGATCGGCCTCGCCGAGCATCTCGATCGTGCGCCGCACGGTGTCCGAGCCGACCTGCTGGCCGCGCTCGGCCAGGGTGATCAGCTCGGTGAAGACCCGCTCCGCGAACGCGACGTCGCCCGGGTCGCCGGAGAGGGTGAGCTCGTTGCCCCGCACGTGCACGTCCGCGGACAGCATCTCCTCGGCGGTGCGCAGCGACTCGTCTCTCGAGCCGAGCAACGCGAGCAGGGCGGTGTCCGGGACTGCCATGCGTGACTGGACGGGGTCCGGCTGCGTCACGTGCTCTGGTCGCCTGCTTCCTGTGCCTCGTGATGGGACGCCGCGATGATACCGCCGGGCACCGACAGGACGCGCCCCGATTCGGCGGGGGCAGGCCGGTCCATCGACGCGGGGCCGACACGGAAACGACGCCGGGACGACGAGGACGCTGCGAGACACCCCCTGCACCGGCGCGCCGCAGCGATCGGGGGGATGACCGCCGCGGCGCGGCCGCCGAACCGGCGGCCCCCGCACCCGAAGGCGCGGGGCCGGGTGCTCACCAGGGGGGTGGGTGAGCCGTACCGGAGAGTAGCCCAAGTGCTTGCGCACTCACGAAGGCGGTCCCGCGTGCTCCCGCTCACACCACCGGTTCGTCAGCCCGCCGAGCGCACCGAGCGCCACGGCGGCCGCGGTCGACGCGCGGAGCACCTCCGGGCCGAGTCGGACGATCCGGGCACCCGCTCCGACCAGCAGCTCCAGCTCCTCGTCGGCGATCCCGCCCTCGGGCCCGACGACCAGCATGACCTCGCCGGACGCCGGGAGGTCGCCCGCCCGGAGCACCGCGGGCGCGGACTCGTGCAGCACGAGCACCTGCCCGGGGAACCCGGCGAGCTCACGGGTCGACGCGGGCTCCGCGACCTCCGGGACCCAGGCCCGTCGGGCCTGTTTGGCGGCCTCCCGGACGGTCGAACGCCACTTGGCCAGGGCCTTCTCCCCGCGAGGCCCCTGCTCCCACTTCGCGACGCACCGCGCCGCGCGCCAGGGCACGATCGCGTCCACCCCCGCCTCGGTGGCGGTCTCGACGGCGAGCTCGCCGCGGTCGCCCTTGACGAGGGCCTGGGCGAGCGTGATCCGCAGGGCGGGCGCCGGGACGTCGGAGCGGGACAGCACCGCGAACTCGACGGTGTCCCGCCCGACGACGACGGCTTCGGCGCGCGCGACGGCACCGCGCCCGTCGGACAGCTGGACGGTCTCGCCCACCCGGATCCGCTTGACGGCGGCGGCGTGCCTGCCCTCCGGCCCGTCGAGCAGCACCCGGTCCGCCAGCTCGGGGACCAGGAACAGGGGCGGGGTGGTCATCCCCGGAAGGAGTCCCGGAGCCGCCCGAACAGCCCGTGTCCGTTGTTGCGGCTCTGCAGGTCCGGCTGCTCCTCGCCGCGCAGCTTCGCGAGCTGGCGCAGCAGATCGGTCTGCTCCTTGTCCAGCTTGGTCGGCACGGCGACGTCGACGTGCACGACCAGGTCCCCGTGCCCGTCGATCCGGCCGGTGGAGCGCAGCCGCGGCATGCCCTTGCCGCGCAGCGTGCGCAGCGTGCCGCCCTGGGTCCCGGGCTCGATGTGCAGGTCCTCGGTCGAGCCGTCGAGCATCGGGAGCGGGAGGGTCGCGCCGAGTGCCGCGGCGGTCATCGGCAGCGGGAGCCGGACGTGGAGGTCGGCCCCGTCCCGCTGGAAGACCTCGTGCGCGATCTCCTCGACCTCGACGTACAGGTCACCGGCGGGACCACCGCCCGCACCGACCTCGCCCTGCCCGGCCAGCCGGACGCGCATGCCGTCGGCCACGCCGGCCGGGATCCGCACGCCGACGCTGCGGCGCGAGCGCACGCGCCCGTCCCCGGCGCAGATCCGGCACGGCTCGGGGATGACCTCGCCGAGGCCGCGGCAGGTGGGGCACGGCCGCGAGGTGACGACCTGGCCGAGGAACGAGCGCTGCACGCTCTGCACCTCGCCGCGGCCGCCGCAGGTCTCACACGCGTGCGGGGAGGTACCCGGGGCACAGCCGTTGCCGCCGCACTCGGTGCAGAGCACCGCGGTGTCCACGGTGAGCTCCCGCTGGACGCCGGTGGCGCACTCCTCCAGGGTGAGCTGCATGCGGATCAGCGCGTCCGCACCCGGCTGGACGCGGCTGCGCGGACCGCGCCCGCGACCGCCCGTCGAGCCGCCGAAGAACGCGTCCATGATGTCGCCGAAACCGAAGGCGCTGAACGGGTCCCCCGCCGCACCCCCGCCGCCCCGGCCGTTGTCCAGCGGGTCTCCGCCGAGGTCGACGATCCGGCGCTTCTCCGGGTCGGTCAGCACCTCGTACGCCGTGCTGATCTCGGCGAAGCGCTCCTGCGCGGCCGGATCGGGATTGACGTCCGGGTGCAACTCCCGGGCGAGCCGCCGGTAGGCCCGCTTCAGTTCGGCGGCATCGGCGCCCTGTTCGACGCCGAGAATGCCGTAGTAGTCGCGTGCCACCCTCGAGTTCCCCATGAATCCTTCTGCTCGAAACGAAACGGGTCCTAGCGTCCCGCCAGGATCTCACCCACGTAGCGGGCGACGGCATGCACCGCCGCCATGGTGCCCGGATAGTCCATCCGGGTCGGCCCCACGACGCCCATCCCGCCCACGACGGTGCCCGGCCCGTAGCCGATCGACACGACCGAGGCGGTGTGCAGGTCGACGGACTCGTTCTCCTCGCCGATCCGCACCGTGACCAGGCCCGGGTCCTGCGCCGCGGCCAGCAGCTTCAGCACCACGACCTGCTCCTCCAGCGCCTCCAGCACCTGCCGGAGCGATCCGGGGAAGTCCGCCGTGTTGCGGGTGAGGTTGGCCGTGCCGCCCAGCACCAGGCGCTCCTCGGGATGCTCGACGAGCGTCTCGATCAGCACCGTGGAGAGCGTGAGCACGACGTCCTTCAGCTCGGCGGGCGCGGACTGCGGCAGGTCCGCCACCCGCGCCGAGGCCTCGGCGAGCCGCTGCCCGACCAGGGCCGTGTTGATCATGGTGCGGAGCCGGGCGGTGTCCTCCTCGGTGACGACCTGCCCGAGGTCCACCATGCGCTGGTCCACCCGGCCGGAGTCGGTGATCAGCACCAGCATGAGCCGCGCGGGCGTGAGCTGGACGACCTCCAGGTGCCGGACCGTGGACCGGGTCAGCGTGGGGTACTGCACGACGGCGACCTGCCGGGTCAGCTGCGCGAGCAGCCGGACCGAGCGACGCAGCACGTCGTCCAGGTCGACCGCGCCCTCCAGGAAGTGCGCCACGGCCTGCCGCTCGGCCTTGCTCAGCGGCTTGACCTGCGCGACGCGGTCCACGAACAGCCGGTAGCCCTTGTCCGTGGGGATCCGGCCCGCGCTGGTGTGCGGCTGGGCGATCAGCCCCTCCTCCTCCAGCGCGGCCATGTCGTTGCGCACCGTGGCGGAGGAGACGCCGAGGTTGTGCCGGTCCACGATCGCCTTGGAGCCCACCGGCTCCTGCGTGGCGACGTAGTCCGCGACGATGGCCTGGAGTACTGCGAACCGGCGGTCGTCGGAGTTCATCGCGTACCTCCTCGGGCGTCGTCTGCTGTTCGTCCGAGTCTAGGCGTTCCGGGCGGGTCCCCGCCTGTGATGCTTGCGCCCGACCGACTCAACCTTTTGGCTGAGGGCGTGCTGCTGCGCCAGGAGACACTCGACGGGATCGCCGCGGGCACGATCACGTGCGTCTTCCGGCGATGGGAGCGGCCGCGGGTGAAGCCGGGCACCCGGCTGCGGACGCCGATCGGGATCGTCGCGGTCACCGCGGTGGCGGGCGTCGACCCGACCACACTGACGTCCGACGACGCCGAGGCGGCCGGGCAGACCCTCGCCGACCTGCAGGCGATGCTGTCCCGAGGCTCCGGCGAGGTCTGGCGGATCGCGCTGCACGCCGCCGGTCCGGACCCGCGGGTCGCACTGCGGTCCACCCCGGTGACCGCCGCCGAACGACGCGACCTGGCGGCCCGGCTCGCCCGCTTCGACCGGGCGCGTCGCTGGACGGCCGAGACGCTGGCGATCATCGCCGCGCAGCCGGGCGTGCGGGCCCCGGACCTGGCCGCGCAGCTCGGCCGGGAGACCGTGCCGTTCAAGCGGGATGTGCGGAAGCTGAAGGAGCTGGGGCTGACCGAGTCCCTGGAGGTCGGCTACCGCCTCTCCCCGCGTGGCGAGAGCTACCTGGCCCCCTGAGCGGGGACGACCGCGTACCCGGCCACAGCACCTCGTCGAGCAGCAGAGACCGCGCCCGTCGCATCAGGTCAGGGCGGCGATCAGCGGTGCGGGGTCCGGGTGGTCCTCGGGGGCCTGCAGGATCACCGCGTCCGCGCCGGCCTCGGCGTAGCGCTCGACCGCGGCGGCGGCGTCGGCCGGACTCGTCTCGACGAAGACGACGACCTCGGACGCACCCTCGATGCCCGCCTCGGCCCGCGCGGTGTCGACGGCGTTCCGGGCGGCGCGGACCACATCCGGCGTGGCGACGGCGTCGAGCAGGACGCCGTCGGCGATCTCCCCCGCGAGCCGCACGGTCCGCGGGCCGCGCCCACCGATCAGCAGCGTGGGGATGTCGGCGACCGGCTCGTCGAGCCCGACGCCTGCGAGCCGCACGTACCGCCCCTCGACGTCCAGCCGCTCGCCCTCGAGCAGCCCGAGGACCGCGGCCGTGTACTCGCGCAGCAGCGTCGTCGGGGACTCGGCGCGGGCCCCGACCTGCCCCATCCAGTCCTGCACGCCGTGACCCAGCGCGGGCCGGAAGCGGCCGGGGAACAGCCTGGCCAGGGTGGCGATCTCCATCGCCGCGAGCGCGGGGTTCCGCAGCGGCACCGGCAGCAGCCCGATCCCGACGTGGAGCCGCTCGGTCCAGGCCAGGGCGGCGGCCGCGGACGTCAGGCCGCCGTGGAGGAAGCAGTCCTCCCAGAGCCACAGCTCGTCCAGCCCCGCCTCCTCGGCGAGGCCCGCCACCTCCCGCAGCCGGCCGATCGGGGACTGCGGACGGAACACCACACCGGTTCTCACGCCCCCACCTCACCGCATCGCGGTCTCACACGCAGGGTTCACGCGGCGTCGGCAAGGGTGGGCGTGAGATGGGTGCTCCCCGGGTGACGGCGCAGATCACGCGGCGCTGGGTGCTGGTGGCCGCCGGCACCGCGGCGATCGTCGGCGCGGGCGCGGTCACCCTGCCCGCCACCGCGTCCGCCGCGCCGGAGGACCTGCGGGCGCGGATCCTCGCGGGCCTGCCCCCGCACGAGGGGTACGCCGAGAGCACCGGGCGGCTCGGGCTCCCCGAGATCCCGGCGTTGGAGCAGGTCACGGCCCTGTTCACGAGCGTCACGCGGTTGCGGGTGCGGTATGTGGGGCCCGAGGCCTGGCGGGTCGACGAACTCACCCCCGCTGGGGAGCGCGACACCTACCGGATCGGCGGGCGCGAGTACGTCTGGGACTTCGGGGCGAACCAGCTCACCGTCGTCGAGGGCGAGACGCCGGTGCGGCTGCCGCGCCCGGCCGACCTCGTGCCGTCCGAGCTGGCCCGGCGGCTGGTCTCGCTGACCCGCGCCGATCCCGTCGCGGAGATCGCCGCCCGGCGCGTCGCCGGGATCGACGCCGCGGGCTTCCGGGTCTCCCCCGCCGACCCGGACACGACCGTCGGCCGGATCGACGTCTGGTGTGACCCGGCGTCCGGCCTGCCGCTGCGCGTCGAGGTGGCCGCGCGCGGGCAGGCCGATCCGTTGCTGTTCACCGAGTTCCGAGAGGTCGCCCTGACCACGCCCGAGATCACCACGCCCACCGCCCCGCCGGGCGTCGGAGCGGTCACCGCCCAGGCCGCCGACCTCGCGGGCGCGCTGCGTCAGCTGGACGCGGCGCCTCCCCCGGCTCGGCTCGCGGGCCGGGATCTCGTGCCGGTGGGCGGGCAGCTCCCCGGCGTCGGGGTCTACGGCACAGGGGTGTCGGGGTTCGTGCTGGTCCCGGCCTCGCGCGGGATCGCCGACCGGGTGATCGACGGCGCCGCGGCGGCGGGCGGTGCGGAGTTCGAGGTGCCGGTCGGGCGGGCCGCCGCGGTCACCACGCCGCTGCTGTCGGTCGTCGCCAGGGGCGGGATCCGTCGGGGTGGGGTGCTGGTGGCCGGGACCGTCGCGCCCGGGGTCCTCCAGCAGGCCGTCCGCGAGCTGCCGGGGCGGCGCGCGTGATCATCGCGACGGAGGGGCTGACCAAACGGTTCGGCCGGGTCACCGCGGTCGACGGGGTGTCGCTGCGGGTGCCCGCGGGTGTCCGGTTCGGGCTGTTGGGGCCCAACGGGTCCGGCAAGACGACGCTGGTCCGGATGCTGCTGGGCCTGGTGCACGCGACGTCGGGGTCGATCGAGGTGCTGGGCGAGCCCATGCCTCGGCGGGCCTCGGCGGTGCTGCCCCGGGTCGGGGCGCTCGTGGAGGGCCCGGCCGCGTGGGGGCACCTGTCCGGACGGGCCAACCTGCGCCTGCTCGACGCCGCGGGCCCCGGCCGGGCCCGCAACCGCAGGCGGCGGGTGGACGAGGTGCTCGAGCAGGTCGGGCTCGGCGGCGTCGACCGGCGGCCGGTGCGGGCGTACTCGCTCGGCATGCGGCAGCGGCTGGGGATCGCGGCGGCGCTGCTGCGCGAGCCGGAGCTGCTCCTGCTCGACGAGCCCACCAACGGCCTCGACCCCCGCGGGATCCAGGAGATGCGCGCGCTGCTCACGTCGCTGAACGAGGGCGGCACGACCGTCGTGCTGTCCTCGCACCTGCTCCCCGAGGTCGAGGCGCTGTGCACGACGGTGGGGGTGATGGACCGCGGGCGACTCGCGCTGACCTCGGAGATCGCGGCGCTGCAGGCCCCGACCGGCCGGATCCTGGTCCGCACGCCGGACCCCGCAGGGGTCGTCGGGCTGCTCGACGGGCAGGTGGTCGGCCGGTCCGGCGACCTCGTCACGGTGACGGGGACGGACCCGGTGTCGCTCAACGCCCGGCTGGTCCGCGCGGGGGTGCCGGTGAGTGGGCTGGTCGAGGAACGGCGGACCTTGGAGCAGGTGGTGCTGGAGCTGACGGGCGCGGGGTCGGACCGGGTGGAGCGGCGCACCGGTGCCGGGGGGTCCGGTTCCGGGGGGTCCGGCTCCGGGGGGCCTGGCTCTGGGGGGCCTGGCTCTGGTGGGTTCGGCTCTGGTGGGTTCGGCTCTGGTGGGTTCAGCTCTGGAGGCACCGGCCCGGCAGGGTCCGGCCCGGTAGGACCCGGCTCTGGAGGGTCCGGCTCTGGTGGCCCCGGCCCGGCTGGGTCCGGCCCGGCAGGGTCCGGTCCGGCAGGGTCCGGTCCGGCAGGACCCGGCTCCGGACCGCCCGGCTCTGGAGGCCCCGGCTCTGGAGGGCCCGGCCCGGCAGGGTCCGCCCCGGCAGGGCCCGGCTCTGGAGGACCCGGCCCGGCAGGGTTCGGGCCGCCTGCGGCCGGAGGGCGACGGTGATCGGCGTCGAGCTCCGGTTGCTGTTGCGCAAGCGGCGCGTCTGGCTGTGCTGGGCGTTGTTGTGCGCCCTGCCCACGCTGGTCGCGATCCTGCTCGCGACGACCCGGCTCGCCCCGCCGCCCGGCCGCGGCGGCGCCTTCCTCTCGGCGGTGGTGAGCAACGGGCAGATCTTCCCGGCGGCGGCGCTCGCGCTCGTCATCCCGGTGTTCCTGCCGATCACGGTCGCGATCGTCGCCGGGGACACGATCGCGGGCGAGGCGTCCGCGGGGATGCTGCGATACCTGCTGGTGCGGCCGGTCGGTCGGGTGCGGCTGCTGTTCGCGAAGCTGGTGTCGATCGCGGCGTTCGTGCTGCTCGCGGTGCTGTTCGTGACGGTCGTGTCGTACGTCGTCGGGGTGGCGGCGTTCGGGTTCGGGCCGGACGCCTCACTGGGCGGCGGCGGCAGCATCCCGTCGCTGTCCGGGGTGGAGCTGACGCCCGCGGACGTCGCGTTCCGGACCGCGGCGACCGTCGGGTACCTGGCGCTGTGCATGCTGGCGCTGGGGGCGGTCGGGCTGTTCCTGTCCACGCTCACCGACTCCTCCCTCGCCGCCGCGCTCGGGGTGTTGGCGCTGGTCGTGGCCAGTGCGGCGCTCCAGCCCCTGGACGCCGCCGCCGCGATCGAGCCGTACCTGCCGACGGCGCACTGGCTCGCGTGGATCGACCTCTACCGCGACCCGATCCTGTGGACGGACGTCCGCGAGGGCGCCCTCGTCCAGCTCGGGTACGTGGTCGTGGGCTTCGGCGCGGCCTGGGCGAACTTCGGGACGAAGGACGTCACGACCTGAACCACACGCGACGTACACGCCCGCCGATCGCGCACCCGGTGGGCCCGACTTTGTTGCACGTTTCGTGCTCTCAGCGCGGCGCGTTTCGCGGCTCCGGCTCGGCGCACGTTCGTGGGCCCGACTCCTTCGCACGTTTCGTGCTCTCAGCGCGGCGCGTTTCGCGGCTCCGACTCTGCGCACGTTCGTGGGCCCGACTCTTTCGCACGTTTCGTGCTCTCAGCGCGGCATGATCACTGGTTCCGTGCCGTCACCGCTGTGCCGACCGCGCTGACTGCACACGATCGCCGATCATGAACGCATTTCGGCCCCGGATCGCACGTTTCGTGCGCCGAGGCGGCCCGCCTGCCCACACCACCGGCGAGCCCACCTCCTTGAGCGCACCTAACCTCGCTGAGAGCACGAAACGTGCGCTCAGGCACGAATCCTCGCTGAGAGCACGAAACGTGCGCTCAGGCGGGACTCCCACACCCGACACCCGCCAGGTCGATCGGCGCGACCTCCAGCCCGCGCAGGACCAGCCCCGCGACCGTGGTGTCCGTGGGCAGGCCCGAGTGCGTCACGCGGGCGCCGGGACAGACCTCCTGGACCTCGACGTTCGTCGCACCGGGGAGCCGCGCGGTGTCCGGCGGGGTGGAGGTCTCGTCGTTCGCGGTCCAGATCGACAGCCACGGCACCTCGGCCCCGACCCCGGCGATCTCCCGGAGCTCCGCGGACCCGGGGGCGAGCTGGCGGCAGGCCGGGGGGCAGGCGTCGGGGGCCTGGGTGACCGCCGCCGCGGCGAGGGTCGTGCCGCTCAGCGGCGAGCCCATCGTGACGATCCGACGGGCCTTCGCCGCACCATCGTCCCGCGCGACCCACAGGCCTGCGACGACCCCGCCCGCGCTGTACCCGACCACGTCGACGGACGGGGCGCCAGCGGCCAGCGCGGCGTCCGCGGCGGCGTCGAGCACCTGGACCTGCGCGGACAGGTCACCGGTGCCGTCGCCGACCAGCGTCAGCACCTTTGCCTGACGACCGGTCGCCTCGATCCGCGCGGCGAGCTGCAGCAGTCCGTCGCGCCCGCCGCCGTACCCGGGGACGAGCAGCACCGGCCCGGCCCGGTCCTGCGCGGGCCGCGCGTCCGGGTCCACCGAGGGCCCCGAGGACCCCGCCACCCGCACCCCGACGACCACCAGTCCCGCGAGCACGACGACCGCAAGCACCACGACCAGCAGCCGACGACGAGGGCTCACCGGTGCCCTCCCCGACAAGCACTCCCACGCAGGCGAGGTCCCACCGACGCCGGGTCATGTCCAACTCGGGGGCCGAGATGCGCGACTCGCGACACGAGAGGTGCGACTCGCGACACGAGGGGTGCGACTCGCGACACGAGGGGTGCGACTCGCG
>Ga0070671_100005377_pt1 | contig 10209 bp, 11 predicted proteins | sample KBSS73metaG_FD_65341 | JGI IMG/M metagenome (GOLD analysis project Ga0070671, IMG submission 65341) | Switchgrass rhizosphere microbial communities from Kellogg Biological Station, Michigan, USA - KBS S7-3 metaG | ecosystem: Host-associated > Plants > Roots > Rhizosphere > Soil ... | reverse complement strand
ATCCGGGAGCCGTTCATGTTGTCGTTCGCGACGGCAAGCTCGGAGGCCGCCTATCCGAAGATTCTCGATTCTCTCGATCGCTTCGGCGTGGAGCGCAAGATCTCGAGTTTCGTGCTTCCGATGGGGTACTCGTTCAACCTGGACGGCTCGATGATGTATTGCACGTTCGCGACGCTGTTCATCGCACAGGCCTACAACATCGACTTGCCGGTCTCGACGCAGCTGACAATGATGGCGATCCTGATGCTGACGTCCAAGGGCATGGCCGGCGTGCCGCGCGCATCGCTCGTCGTGATCGCCGCGACGCTGAACCAGTTCAACATCCCCGAGGCGGGCCTGTTGCTGATCCTCGGCGTCGACACCTTCCTCGACATGGGCCGCTCGGCGACCAACGCCGTGGGCAACTCCATCGCCACCGCGGTCGTCGCGAAGTGGGAAGGCGAACTGATGCCGGAGGCCGAGGCCGCCGCCAACGCGAAGACGCTCGACACCAACCTCACGCCGCAGGTCGGCCACGCTTGAGGTGCGCGCCATGAACCGCCTCACCGGCTGGCGCCGGCCGCTCGCGGCGCTGCTGCTGTTCGCAGCGCCGCTGCTGGCGGCCGCGCAGACCAGCAACTCGCCGCCGACGTTGACCGGCACGCTGGCCAAGGTGCGCGAATCGGGCACGATCCTGATCGGCCATCGCGAGTCGTCGATCCCGTTCTCCTACCTGTCGGCGCGCGGCGAGCCGATCGGCTACTCGATCGATCTGTGCAAGCTGCTGGTCGACGCGATCAACGAGGAGATCGGTCGCGAGGTCGCGATCAAGTGGGTGCCGGTGACCTCCGACTCGCGCATCCCCGCGGTCATGAACGGGCAGGTCGATCTCGAGTGCGGCTCGACGACGAACAACCTCGAACGCCAGAAGCTGGTCGCGTTCTCGCCGACGATGTTCGTCTCCGGCACCAAGCTGCTCGTGAAGAAGGGCTCGCCGATCAAGTCGTTCCGTGATCTGGCGGGCAAGAAGGTCGTCGTCACCTCCGGCACGACGAACGAGAAGACCATGCGCGAGCTGGCGACCAAGTTCAAGATCGACACGACGATCAGCGTCGCGGGCGACCACGCGGCATCGTTCGCGCAACTGCAGGCCGGCCAGGTCGACGCGTTCGCGACCGACGACGTGCTGCTCTACGGCCTGCTCGCGCAGAACAAGGTGCAATCCGACTACGTCGTCACCGGAGACTTCCTCTCCTATGACCCGTACGGGATCATGTACCGCAAGGGCGATACGCAACTCGCACAGCTCATCAACGACACCTTCCACAATCTCGCCGAGGATCGTGAGATCGAGCGCCGTTATACGCGCTGGTTCTTGCGCAAGCTGCCGTCCGGCGTGAGCCTGGATCTGCCGATGAGCGCGCAGCTCGAGACGATCATCCAGACCATGGTCGCGCGCACCGAATAGGCGCGGCCTTCCTTTCCGTGTGTTCCTCCGCAGGGAGCCGGCAACGGCTGCCCTTGGGGGGCTGTTTTCCAAAAACCCTACGACGAGAGACAACTCATGTTCAAAGCCCAGACCCTGATTCGCGGCGTCGTCACGCTCGCGCTCGCCGCCTCCCTCGGCGCCTACGCCCAGACCAAGGCCAACATCGTCGTGCTCGCCACCGGCGGCACCATCGCCGGCGCCGGTGCGAGCGCCGCCAACAGCGCGACCTACCAGGCCGCGAAGGTGCCGGTCGACAAGCTCATCGCCGGCATCCCCGAACTTGCCGACATCGCGAGCGTGAAGGGCGAGCAAGTGTTCCAGATCGCATCGGAGAGCTTCACCAACGAGAAGCTGATCACCCTGGCCAAGCGCGTCGCCGTGCTCGCCAAGGATCCGGCGGTCGATGGCATCGTCATCACCCACGGCACCGACACCCTCGAGGAAACGTCGTATTTCCTGACCCTGACCGTGCACACCGACAAGCCGATCGTCGTCGTCGGCTCGATGCGTCCGGGCACCGCGATGTCGGCGGACGGCACGCTGAACCTGTACGACGCGGTCGCGGTCGCCGCAGACAAAGAGTCGCGCGGCAAGGGCGCGCTGATCGTCATGAACGACGACATCCTCACCGGTCGCGATTCGGGCAAGCGCATCAACATCAAGACCAGTGCGTTCGGCAGCCAGTGGGGAGCACTCGGCTCGATCGTCGAGGGCAAGACCTACTGGTTCCGCGCGCCCGTCAAGCGCCACACGATGAACAGCGAATTCGACATCGAGAAGATCGACACGCTGCCGATGGTCTCGATCGTCTACGGTTCGGGTGAGATGGGCACCTATGCAGCCGAAGCCGCGGGCAAGGCCGGCGCGAAGGCGATCATCCACGCCGGCACCGGCAACGGCTCGGTGCCGAACTACGAGGTCGACGCTCTGAAAGGCCTGCGCGGGCAGGGCATACAGATCATCCGCTCGGCGCGCGTGCCGGACGGCTTCGTGCTGCGCAACTCCGAGCAGCCCGACGACAAGTACGACTGGGTCGTCGCACACGACCTGAACCCGCAGAAGGCGAAGATCCTCGCGGCGCTGGCGCTCACAAAGACCAGCGACACGAAGGAACTGCAGCGTATCTTCTGGACGTATTGACACCCACCCCCGTAGCGCCTTCGGCGCTCCCCCTCGAGGGGGCGCCGCTGGCGGACCGGCAAAGCCGGATCCGCGGCGACCGCTTGATTGGAGGACTTCGATGAACACAGCAGCCACCCGCCACGAGCACGACTTTCTCGGCGAGCTCGAAATCCCTGCGAGCGCCTACTGGGGCGTGCACACCGCGCGTGCGATCGACAACTTCCCGATCACCGGGCAGACGATCGCGCGGATGCCGGAGCTCGTGCGCGCGCTCGCCTATGTGAAGAAGGCGGCGGCGCAGGCCAACGGCGAACTCGGCGTGATCACGTCGATGCAGGCGCAGGCGATCGTGCGCGCCTGCGATGACGTGATCGGCGGCGCGTTGCACGAAGAGTTCGTCGTCGACGTGATCCAGGGCGGGGCGGGCACGTCGACCAACATGAATGCGAACGAGGTCATCGCGAATCGTGCGCTGGAGCACCTGGGCTATGCCAAGGGCCGCTACGACATGTTGCACCCGAACGATCACGTCAACGCCTCGCAGAGCACGAACGACGTCTATCCGACGGCGCTGCGCGTGGGAGCGTGGTTCGGCATCGAGTCGCTGCTGAACGCGATGGCATCGCTGCGGGGCGCGTTCGAAGCCAAGGCGGCCGAGTTCTCGACCGTCCTGAAGATCGGCCGCACGCAGTTGCAGGATGCAGTGCCGATGACGCTCGGCCAGGAGTTCCTCGCCTTCGCGATCATGATCGGCGAGGACGAGGCGCGCCTGCGCGAAGCCCGCTTGCTGATTACCGAGGTGAACCTCGGCGCCACCGCGATCGGCACCGGCATCAACGCCCCGCTGGGCTACCACGACATGGTCGTGCCGCTGCTGGCCCAGGCCAGCGGCGTGCCGGTCGTGAAAGCCGAGAACCTCGTCGAGGCGACGCAGGACACCGGTTCGTTCGTGCAACTCTCGGGCGTGCTCAAGCGCGTCGCGTGCAAGCTGAGCAAGGTCTGCAACGACCTGCGGCTGCTGTCGAGCGGCCCGCAGGCCGGCTTCGGCGACATCAAGCTGCCGCCGCGCCAGGCCGGTTCGTCGATCATGCCGGGCAAGGTGAATCCGGTGATCCCGGAGGTCATGAACCAGGTCGCGTTCGAGGTGATCGGCAACGACATGACGATCACGATGGCGTCCGAAGCCGGCCAGCTGCAGCTCAACGCCTTCGAGCCGATCATGGGCTACGCGATCCACAAGAGCCTCACGCACCTGACGAACGCCTGCAAGACGCTGCAGGTGAATTGCGTCGAGGGCATCCAGCCCAACCACGCGGTGCTCGCCAAGCGCGTGGCCGAATCGGTGACGCTCGTCACGGCGCTCAATCCGATCATCGGCTACGAGAAGGCGGCACTGATCGCGAAGACGGCGCTGGCCAGCGGGGGAACGATCGCCGAGGTTGCGGAGGCGCTGGGGATCATGAGCCGCTCAGAGATGAACGCGTTGCTGGTGCCGGAGAAATTGACGCAACCAGTACGGCTGAGCGGAGCCTGACGGGCATGGGGCTTGCAACTCCGGCAAAACCCTAGTTTCACGGGCAAACACGCGGCTGCGTGTCGTCCGCCATCCCTAGAATTTCGTTTTGTCGATTCAACCCCCGCAGGAGCCAGTATGAAGAAATCAATGATCGCCAACACCGTGGTGGCTGCCGCCGCCCTGCTTGCGATCGGTGTCGCACACGCCCAGGCGACCGACACGCTGAAGAAGATCAAGGACACCAGCTCCGTCACGATGGGCGTGCGCGAATCCTCGGGCGCGCTCGCCTATACGCTCGGCGACGGCAAGTACACCGGCTTTCACTACGACGTCTGCCAGCATGTCCTCGCCGACATCCAGAAGCAGCTCGGCCTCGCCAAGCTGGACATCAAGTACCAGCCGGTAACCTCGCAGAACCGCATTCCGCTGGTGCAGAACGGCACCGTCGACCTCGAGTGCGGCTCGACGACGAACAACGCGACGCGCCAGAAGGATGTCGCGTTCGCGCCCACGCTGTACGTCGAGGAGGTGCGCATCGCCGTGAAGGCCAACTCGGGCATCACCAGCATCGCGCAGCTCGCCAACAAGACCGTCGCGACCACCACCGGGACGACGTCGGTCCAGCTGCTGCGCAAGCATGAGCGCGCGACCGGCGTCGATTTCAAGGAGCTGTTCGGCAAGGACCACGCGGACAGCTTCCTGCTGCTCGAGTCGGGCCGTGCCGATGCGTTCGTGATGGATGGCCAGATCCTCGCCGGCAGCATCGCCAAGGCGAAGTCCCCCGCCGACTTCAAGATCGTCGGCGAGGTGCTGAGCGTCGAGCCGATCGGCATCATGATGCGCAAGGACGACCCGGCCTTCAAGAAGGCCGTGGACGACAGCGTCAAGGCAATGATCAAGAGCGGCGAGGTCGCCAAGCTCTACGACAAGTGGTTCATGCAGCCGATCCCGCCGACCAACACCAAGCTGAACCTGCCCGCCTCGGAGGCGACCAAGGCCGCGTGGGCGAACCCCAGCGACAAGCCGCTCGAGGACTACCTGAAGAAGTGATCCATCATCGGTCGAGATCGACTGGGTAAGTCCTAGCGCCTGCGGGCGCAAAGTTTGCTTACAGTTCTGGTCAGCGCGGCGTGGAGCCTTCTGCGTCGCGCTTTTCTTTTGTCGTCGGGAGCACGCATTGGGCAAATGGGATTGGCAGGTGTTCCTGCAGGACACCGGAGGAGGACGCAACTACCTCGAGTGGCTGATGTCGGCCTGGGGCTGGACGCTGTCGGTGGCGATCCTGTCGCTGGTCGTCGCGTTGATCGTCGGATCGCTGATGGGCATCCTGCGCACGACGCCGAGCAAGTTGCTCGTCACGATCGGTGAATGCTGGACGGAGTTGTTCCGCAACATTCCGCTGCTGGTCCAGATCTTTCTCTGGTACCACGTGATTCCCTCGATCTTCCTTGTGCTGCGCGGATTGCCCAGCATCATCCTGGTCGTCTTCGCGCTCGGGTTCTTCACCTCGGCGCGGATCTCCGAGCAGGTCAAGGCCGGCATCCAGGCGTTGCCCAAGGGTCAGCGCTACGCAGGCCTCGCGATGGGCCTCACGCTGCCGCAGACCTACCGCTACGTGCTTCTGCCGATGGCGTTTCGCATCGTCATTCCGCCACTCACCAGCGAGTCGATGAACATCGTCAAGAACTCGTCGGTGGCGTTCGCGGTCAGCATCGCGGAGCTCACGATGTTCGCGATGCAGGCGCAGGAGGAGACATCGCGCGGCATCGAGATCTACCTCGCCGTCACCGGCCTGTACTTCATCTCGGCCTTTGCGATCAACCGCGTCGCGATGTTCATTGAACACCGCGTGCGGGTGCCCGGCATGATCGGGGGTGGCAAATGATGACCGCCCTGGATTTCTCGTTCCTGAACTGGAACGTCGTCTCGAACTTCATCCTCAAGGGCCTGATCTTCTCGACCGAGCTCACGTTGGTGGCGATGCTCGGCGGCATCGCGATCGGCACGGCGCTCGCGCTGATGCGCCTGTCGGGCATCAAGTGGCTCGTGATGCCGGCGGCGTTCTACGTCAACACGCTGCGCTCGATTCCGCTGGTGATGGTGATCCTGTGGTTCTTCCTGCTGATCCCGCTGCTGATCGGCCGGCCAATGGGCGCGGAACTCTCCGCGATCATCACGTTCACGATCTTCGAGGCCGCGTACTACTCCGAGATCATGCGCGCCGGTATCCAGAGCGTGCCCAAGGGACAGGTCTATGCTGGCTACGCCGTCGGCATGACCTACAAGCAATGCATGCAGCTCATCGTGCTGCCGCAGGCGTTCCGCAACATGCTGCCGGTGCTCCTCACGCAGACCATCGTCCTGTTCCAGGATACTTCGCTGGTCTACGCGATCGGCGCCTACGATCTGCTGAAGGGCTTCGAGGTCGCGGGCAAGAACTTCAACCGACCGGTGGAGACGTACCTCACTGCCGCCGTCGTCTACTTCATCATCTGCTTCAGCCTGTCGATGCTCGTGCGTCAGCTGCAGAAGAAGATCGCCATCATCCGCTAGAGGGAGTTGCCTCGTGATCGACATCAAGAACGTTTCCAAGTGGTACGGCACCTTCCAGGTGCTGACCGACAACACGACTTCGATCAAGAAGGGCGAGGTCGTCGTGGTCTGCGGCCCGTCGGGTTCCGGCAAGTCGACGCTCATCAAGACGGTGAACGCGCTCGAGCCGTTCCAGAAGGGCGACATCGTCGTCGACGGCATCTCGATCGCCGACCCGAAGACCGACCTGCCCAAGCTGCGCGCCCGCGTCGGCATGGTGTTCCAGCACTTCGAGCTCTTCCCGCACCTGACGGTGACCGAGAACCTGACGCTCGCGCAGATCAAGGTGCTGAACCGCAACGACGCCGATGCGAAGACGCGCGGCCTGAAGATGCTCGACCGTGTCGGCCTGATCGCGCACAAGGACAAGTTCCCGGGCCAGCTCTCGGGCGGTCAGCAGCAGCGCGTCGCAATCGCACGCGCGCTCAGCATGGACCCTATCGTGATGCTGTTCGACGAACCCACGTCGGCGCTCGACCCCGAGATGGTCGGCGAGGTGCTGGACGTGATGGTCAAGCTCGCGCAAGAGGGCATGACGATGATGGTGGTCACGCACGAAATGGGCTTCGCGAAGAAGGTCAGCCACCGCGTGATCTTCATGGACGCCGGCAAGATCGTCGAGGACTGCCCCAGCAACGAGTTCTTCGGCGATCCGGACGCGCGTTCGCCGCGCGCGAAGGACTTCCTGTCGAAGATCCTGCAGCACTGAGCGGGCGCCCCGCACTCGGTCGCGGTGCCAAAATCGCCGCATGACCGACACCCTCACGCTCACCCGTCCCGACGACTGGCACCTGCACCTGCGCGACGGCGCCGCGCTCGAAGCCGTATTGCCCGACACCGCTCGCCAGTTCGGCCGCGCGATCGTGATGCCGAACCTGAAGCCGCCGGTGACGACCGCGGCGATGGCGATGCAGTACCGCGCGCGCATCATCGCGGCGTTGCCGCCGGGTTCGAACTTTCAGCCGCTGATGACGCTGTACCTCACCGACCGCACCCCACCCGAGGAGATCGTGCGGGCGAAGGCGGCCGGCGTCGTGGCGCTCAAGCTCTACCCGGCCGGTGCGACGACCAACAGCGATGCCGGCGTCACCGACGTACGCAAGACCTATCCGACGCTCGAAGCGATGCAGCGCGAAGGCGTGCCGCTGCTCGTGCATGGCGAGGTCACGGATCCGGAGGTCGATGTGTTCGACCGCGAGGCTGTCTTCATCGAGCGTGTGATGCAGCCCCTGCGGCGCGACTTCCCGGAGCTGAAGGTCGTGTTCGAGCACGTCACCACGCGCGAGGCGGCGCTGTACGTCGAAGAGGCCGATGCCTACACGGCGGCCACGCTGACCGCGCACCATCTGCTTTACAACCGCAACGCGTTGTTCTTCGGCGGCTTGCGCCCGCACTACTACTGCCTGCCGGTGCTCAAGCGCGAGGTGCACAGGCTCGCGCTGGTGCACGCCGCGACCTCGGGCCATCCGCGTTTCTTCCTCGGCACCGACAGCGCTCCGCACGCCGCGCAGCTCAAGGAGCAGTCCGTCTGCGGCGCGGGTTGCTACACGGCGATGGCGGCGCTCGAGCTGTACGCCGAGGCCTTCGATGCAGTCGGCGCGCTCGACAAGCTCGAGGCCTTCGCGAGCTTCAACGGCCCGGCGTTCTACGGATTGGCGCGCAACCGCGGCAGCGTCACGCTCAAGCGCGAGCACTGGACGCTGCCCGAATCGCTGCCGTTCGGCGACGCGCGGCTCAAGCCCTTGCGGGGCGGGGAGAGCGTGGCCTGGAAGCTCGTCGAGGAAGAGGTGCACGCATGAACGCCAACGAGCCCAGCCGTCGCGTCGCCCTGTTGATCGATGCCGACAACCTTTCCGGCGACGTGATCGAACAGGCGATTGCCCATTTGCTCAAGCTCTACGGCGCGATCGACTTTCGCCGCGCGTACAGCAGCCCGCAGAAGGTGATCGAACACACCGAGCTGTTCCGCCGCCATGCGATCCGGCCGATGGTCAACGTGCCGATCGGCAAGAACTCGACCGACATCGCACTCGCGGTCGATGCGATCGATCTCGCGATCGTCGAGCGGCCCGAGGTGGTGGTGATCGCGTCGAGCGATTCCGACTACGCGCCGCTCGCGCAGCGCCTGCGCGAGAAGGGCTGCCGCGTCGTCGGCATCGGTCAGGCCGGCAAGACCGGAGGCGATTCGCACCTGGCCTACGACGATTTCATCGACCTGGCCCATCGCAAGGCGGCGCCGCAACGGCGAGCCCGCAAGAGTCGCGGCGGCAAAAGAAACAGCGGCCCGCAGGCCGCTGTCTGATCGAGAGCGCCGCATGGCGGCGCGTCGCGATGATTACTTCTTCGGAGCGCCCGGGCCTTCGCCGGCCGGGGTCGTCTGGCCAGACTTGACGGCGGCCTTCGTGTCGGCCTTGACGTCGGCGCGCGCGGCGGCCGAGCCCGAAGCTTCGGCGGCCTTCGGCGCGCCTTCGCCTGCCGGGGTCAGTTCCTTCTTCTTCGCGGCGGCCTGGGTTTCGGCCTTGCGGTCGGCGCGGGTCTTGGTCGACTTCGCGGTGGACTTGTCGGTCGGGGCAGCGCCTTCGCCAGCCGGGGTCAGCTTGCCGGCCTTTTCGGCGGCCTTCGTCTCAGCCTTGACATCGGCGCGCGAGGGGGCCGAAGCTTGGGCGAACGTGGCTTGAGCGAACATGGCGGCGGCAACGGCGGCCACGATGGTGAGGGCGTTTTTCATTTGCATATCTATCTCCAGTTGGAAACGAGGGGTAAGGGCTAACCACTTCAGCTACGCACTTCTCGAGCGTCATGCCCTAGCGCGGCACGTATTAGAACGCGGGATTCCAGCTTCGGTTGACGAAAGTCGGCGATTCGGGCGTGGCGGAAGGCCTGCGCCCCTGGATTTGTTGCGCAGATGCCGCAGCCGGCTGCGAGCCCGCCGATAATCGCGCCCGTGAAGCAAGCCAGACCGCCGCTGGTGCAAGGCCCGAAAGGGTGCACTGGAGGAAGGTCCGGACTGCACAGGGCGGCGTAGCAGCTAACGGCTGTCCACCGTGAGGTGAGGATCAGAGCAACAGAGACGAGTCGGTGGGTCCATCGCAAGATGGGCCTGCCGGGTGAAACGGGCAATCTCTACGCGCAGCAACACCAAATAGGCCAGCGTCGATGTGGCTCCGCGGAGCTGGCGGGTAGGTGGCATCGAGCCGTGCAGCGATGCACGGCCCAGAGGAATGGCGGTCACGGGCGGGCGTCGCAAGGCGTTCGGCCGCACAGAATCCGGCCTATCGGCTTGCTTCACACTGTTCGCGATTCAAGGGCGAGCCGCTTGCGCACGGTCACGCCACCGTCGCGCTCCGGCCCGATCGGCTCGAAGCCCGCTGCGCTGTACATCGTCAGCGGCCCGTAGTGGTTTTCGGTCACGCTGTCGGTGCCCACGCGCGGGTAGGCCTCGGCCCATTCGAATCCGCGTTCGGCAAGGCCGACGCAGGCCGCTGCGAGCAGCCGCCGCGCGACGCCCCGG
>Ga0070671_100005376_pt1 | contig 10210 bp, 7 predicted proteins | sample KBSS73metaG_FD_65341 | JGI IMG/M metagenome (GOLD analysis project Ga0070671, IMG submission 65341) | Switchgrass rhizosphere microbial communities from Kellogg Biological Station, Michigan, USA - KBS S7-3 metaG | ecosystem: Host-associated > Plants > Roots > Rhizosphere > Soil ... | reverse complement strand
CTCGGCAACGCGCTGCGGCGCGTGCTGCTGTCCTCCATGCCGGGAGCCGCGATCACCGAGATCGAGATCGACGGCGTGCTGCACGAGTACACCAGCATCGAGGGTGTGCAGGAAGACGTCGTCGACATCCTCCTCAACCTCAAGTCCGTGGCGCTGCGCATGCACACGCGCGATTCCGCGGAACTGCGCCTGCACAAGAAGGGCCCGGGCCCGGTCACCGCCGGGGACATCCAGACCGACCACGACGTCGAGGTGGTGAACCCCGACCTCGTGATCGCCAACCTCACCAAGGCGGGCGAGCTGTCCATGACGCTGCGCGTCGAGCGCGGCCGCGGCTACCGCCCGGCGGCCGTGCGCGTGGCGTTCGAGGAGCAGACGCGCCCCATCGGCCGCCTGCAGCTGGACGCCTCGTTCTCGCCCGTGCGGCGCGTGACCTACTCGGTCGACGCCGCGCGCGTGGAACAGCGCACCGATCTTGACAAGCTGGTCATCGACATCGAGACCAACGGCACCATCGACGCGGAAGAGGCCATCCGCCGCGCGGGCAGCATCCTCAAGGACCAGCTGTCGGTGTTTGTTGACCTGCAGGGCGAGGAAGAGACCTCGACCAAGGTCTCCGAGATGCAGTTCGATCCGATCCTGCTGCGTCCCGTGGACGAACTCGAGCTCACCGTGCGCAGTGCCAACTGCCTCAAGGCCGAGAACATCCACTACATCGGCGACCTGGTGCAGCGCACGGAAGTCGAGCTGCTGCGCACGCCTAACCTCGGCAAGAAGTCCCTGACCGAGATCAAGGAAGTGCTGCAGAGCCACGGCCTCATGCTCGGCATGCGCCTGGACGGCTGGCCGCCGGCGGGACTCAAGCACGACGAAGAGCGCGACGTCATCTGAAGGCAGGAGCGCGGGCCGCCACACGAGCGGCCCGCACTTCCCTCACTGACCCACACGGTCACGCGGCGGGAAGCGAAGTAGAACGAGCGAAGGGTTTTCTATGCGTCACCATCTCTCCGGCCGCCAGCTGTCGCGTAACAGCACGCACCGGCATGCGCTGCTGCGCAACATGTCAGTTTCGCTGCTGCGGCACGAGACCATCCGCACGACCTTGCCGAAGGCGAAGGAACTGCGCCGCGTGGTCGAGCCCCTCATCACGCTGGGCAAGACCGACAAGGATGCCAACCGGCGCCTCGCGTTCTCGCGCCTGCGGGATGTGGCGATCGTCGAGAAGCTGTTCGTGGACCTCGGGCCGCGCTTCAAGACGCGCCCGGGCGGCTACACGCGCATCCTGCGCATGAACCCGCGTCCGGGTGACTCCGCGCCCATGGCGCTCATGCAGCTGGTCGACGGTCCGGTCCCGGTCGCGGCCGAGGCGCCGACCGAGGACAAGAAGGCCGCCCGCGGCAAGACCGCGGCCAAGTCCAAGGCCAAGGGTAAGTCAAAGGTGAAGGCGGAGGCCGCGGAGGCCCCGGCCGAGGCGCCAAAGAAGCGCACGCGCAAGAAGAAGACCGCGGCCTAGTCGGTCCGGACTTCCAAGGCTGAAAAACCCCGGGGCCGCCTGAGCATCAGGCGGCCCCGCTCGTTTGCACCGGCGGCGGGCTTTTCGTTAGGCTGGCCCGGGCGATCAACAAGATTCACCAACATCCCAAGGGGAGGCTGCCCGCCATGAGCCTTGCTTCAGAATTCAAAGAATTTGCCATGAAGGGCAACGTCATCGACCTCGCCGTCGGGGTCGTCATCGGGGCCGCGTTCGGCAAGATCGTCGCCTCCCTGGTCGGGGACCTGATCATGCCGCTGCTGTCCCCGCTCGTCGGCAGCATCCACTTCAGCGACCTGAGCGTGGCGATCGCCACCGACGCCGCCGGCAAGCCGGTGCTGCTCAAGTACGGCATGTTCCTGCAGACCTGCCTTGAGTTCCTGATCATTGCGCTGGCCATCTTCCTCGTCATCAAGGGCATCAACCGTCTGAAGCGCCCGCAGCCCGGCGCGCCGCCGCCCGGGCCCACCAAGACCGAGGCACTGTTGCAGGACATCAAGGACCTGCTCGCCCGGCGCTGATTCTGTCTCTTTAATGAGTCAATCAGGGGCCATTGGCCACCGATTGCACTCCAGATCAGCCCAGCGCGGCGAAGGCATCGCGCGTGAGGTTCTCACACCCCCCGCGCTGCACCGCCAGGTCGTCCTCGATGCGGATGCCGCCGAACCTGCCCAGCTGGGCGACCCGGCTCCAGTTGATGAGCGCGGCGCGCTGATCGGCGCGCGCAGTCTCCAGTAGCTGGTCGATGAAGTAGATGCCCGGCTCCATGGTGACGACGAAACCGGCCTCCAGCGTGCGGGTGAGCCGCAGGTACGGATGCCCGGCGGGCCGGGGAATGTCTCCCTCCTCCGGGCTGCGCCAGAAGCCGCCGACGTCGTGCACCTCGAGCCCCAGCAGGTGACCGATGCCGTGCGGCAGGAAGACGCTCGTCACCTCGCGCTCGAGCGCCTCCTCGACGCCGCACAGGATCAGGTCCGCCTCGCGCAGGACCTCGGCGGTCAGGCGGTGGGCCAGCAGGTGGATGTCGCGCCAGTCCACCCCCGCGCGCACCCGCGCGCACAGCGCCTGCTGCATGCGGTCCAGGCGCGCGATCAGGGCGGCGAAATCGGCGTCCTCGGCCGAGTAGCTGCGCGTGATGTCGCTCGCGTAGCCGGCAAACTCGGCACCGGCGTCGATCAGCAGCGAGTAGCGCTCCGGCGGCGGGCGCTTCTGCAGCACCTGGTAGTGCAGCACGGCACCCGCGGAGTTCAGAGCGATGATGGGGTTGTAGGGAAGCTCCTGCTCGCGCAGCCCGCATGCCTTGAGGAAGGCGAGCTCGATTTCAAACTCCGAGCCACCGGCGCGGAAGGCGCGGGCGGCCGCGAGGTGTCCGAGCGCGCCCAGGCGGTTGGCTTCGCGCAGGCACAGGAGTTCGTAGGGCGTCTTCACGGCGCGGACATAATCCAGCCGCCGCATGAGGGCGGCGGGATTCACCGCGCCAACACCCCAGGAGGCCAGTTCCGGGAGCGCATCGCCGATGTAGGCGGTGCCGGACAGGTCGTGCGGCAGGAGCGCCCGTGCTGCGGCGCGGTCGGGTGCACTGCGCAGGTCGAAGTGGGAGACCCAGTAATCCTGCGGGGTCTGTGCACTCTGGTACCAGTAGTCCTGCGGCTGGTGCAGGATCAGGCGCGGACGCGTCCCGGGCTCAAACCACACAAAACTGTCCGGGGCATCCTGCAGCGGCACCCACACCTTGAACGGCGCGTGGGCCTCGAAGGGGTAAGTGCGGTCGTCCTGGAAGATCTCCAGCAGGGAGCCGGCATGCACCAGCAGGGAGGTGAAGCCGGAGGTCTGCAGCGCCCGCGCCGTGCGCTCGCACAGCGTCCCAAGATGGGCTCCAAACGTGCTCGCGAGCTGTGTGTGCAGCAGCGATGACACAGGCTCGGACATGGCTTCAATCCTTCCTGAGGTTAGATGCGACAAAGTGTCGTCTCGGGCCGACAACCGCGCTCGCGCGGGTTTCCAATCGTACCGGGACTTCTATAGAATTTGGCTTCCGCTGCAACCGGAACGGGGCACGGAACGACCGCAAAAGGTCGTCGTCTAATCCCACACAACTCTTGCTTCCCTCGGGGTACCGATCGATGAACACCAAACTTCTCCTTGGCGCTATCGTGGCTGCGCTCATGCTGACGGCCTGCGCGAAGCAGGAAGCTGCCGCTCCCGCTGCTGCTCCTCCGGCTGCCGCTAGTGACGCCACCCCGCCTCCGGCTGGGGCTGCGGCTACTGACGCGAACAGCGCCGCGCAGTCGGCTGGCTCGGCTGCCACCTCGGCTGATTCAGCGAACCAGGCCGCGCAATCGGCGAGCCAGGCTGCAGACGCCGCCAAGGCTGCGTCGGACAGCACGACGCCGCCGAAGCAGTAAGTCTCGCGCTTACGGCTGAAACCACGGCTCGGACGGTTCGCACCATGCGAGCTGTCCGGGCCGTTTCTTTTTTTGCTGTGACCCGCGCCTTGGCAATGGACTGAAGATGACCGCCGTCGCCGTGAGCGTGCGCGACGCCCGGGCCGCACCGGCCGACCGGCTGTGGATCCAGAGCGTCTACCGCGACTACCTGGATGACCTGAACCCCGGCACCGGTGTGTTTCCGCGCCTGGGCGAGGTCGGTCACCGGGAGCCGGACCAGATCGCACACTGGTTCGGGGATCCGAACACGTACCCGCTGGTGATCGTGCGCGGCGAGGAGCCGGTGGGCTTTGCCCGCGTGCTGCGCGCGCTCGCCACCGCCGCGCAGCCGCGTGTCGATTACCGCATGGCGGAGTTCTTCATCGCCCGCGCCCGCCGGCGCCTGGGGATCGGACGCACCGCGGTGCAGCTGATCCTGTCGCGCTTCGCTGGCCGCTGGGAGATCACCGAGTACCTGCGCAACGCGGAGGCGGTGAGTTTCTGGCGGCGCGTGGTCGCCGCCTACACACAGGGCAGCTACCAGGAGCGCATCGTCAACGGCGAAGTGCGCCAGGTGTTTGTTTCCGGGAAGCCGCGCCCGTAGGCGCCGGGGCGCAGGAGCCGCAGGCGGCCGCCAGCTTCGCTACGGTGCGCGCGCGCAGCGCCTGATACCAGGCCGCGTGCCCGATCCCGGGCAGCGCGGCGCAGCCGTCCAAGAGGCGCAGCCGCAGCCGTGCCGACAACAGTCGCCAGATGCTGTAGGCCGCGCAGCTCACCACCGCGAGCGCCACGATCAGCGCCTGCACGCCGGCGCTCACGCGATGACCCCGGCACCGAGCAGCAGCGCCACGCGGTAGGTCACGAACGCGCCGAGGTAGGCGAGCGCGAACAGATAGGCCGCCATGTAGAGCGGGTAGCGCCAGGAGTTGGTTTCGCGCTTCACCACGGCGAGTGTCGACAGGCACTGCGGCGCGAACACGTACCAGGCGAGCAGCGACAGCCCGGTCGCGAGCGTCCAGCTGTGCGCGATGATCGGCAGCAGCGCGCCGGCCATGTCCGGGGTGCCCGCTCCGGACATCGCGTAGACGGTGCCGAGGCTGCTCACCGCCACCTCGCGCGCCGCGAGTCCCGGCACCAGCGCGAGCGAGATCTGCCAGTTGAAACCGATCGGTGCGAACAGGTACTCGAGGCCGCGGCCGAGGTAGCCGGCGATGCTGTACTGGATCGCAGGCCCGGTGGCGCCGGCGGGCGGCGCGGGGAAGCTCGCGAGGAACCACAGCACCACCATCAGGGTGAGGATGATGGTGCCGACGCGCGCCAGGAAGATCTTGGTGCGCTCCCACAGCCCGAGCAGCAGATTGGACAGGTGCGGCAGGCGGTACTCGGGCAGCTCGAGCAGCAGCGCGCGGTACTCGCCGCGGCCGCCGGTGCGCTTGAGCACGAAGGCGACGCCGAGCGCACTCGCCACCCCGGCCAGATACAGCGCGAACAGCACCAGCCCACGCAGGTTCAGCAAGCCGAGGCTGCGCTGGGGGATGAAGGCGCCGATCAGCAGCGCGTATACCGGCAGCCGTGCCGAGCAGGTCATGAGCGGGGCGATCATGATGGTCGCGAGGCGGTCGCGGTTAGAGGGGATGGTGCGCGCCGCCATGATGCCGGGAATGGCGCAGGCGAAACTCGACAGCAGCGGGATGAACGCCCGCCCGGTGAGTCCGACCCGCCCCATGAGGCGATCGAGCATGAAGGCCGCGCGCGGCAGATAGCCGGAATCCTCCAGCGCCAGGATGAAGGCAAACAGGATGAGGATCTGCGGCAGGAACACCAGCACGCTGCCGGTGCCGGCGAGCACGCCCTCGAGCATGAGTCCGCGCACGGGTCCCGGGGGCAGCACGCCCCCGAGCCAGCCGCTGAGCGCCTGCACGCCGGCGTTGATCCAGGCCTGCGGCGCCTTGGCCCAGCTGAAGACCGCCTGGAACATGAGAAACAACACCACCGCGAGCAGCAGCGGACCGGCGATGGGGTTCAGTACCACCTGGTCGAGCCGCGCGAGCGCGGCGACGCGCGCCGGCACGCGGTAGCCGGCGGCATCGAGCACGCGCCGCACCTCGCGCTGCGTGGCCTCGATGTCCGCCGCGTTGGCGAGCGCCGGCGGCTCGAGTCGCGTGCGCGCCTGCGTGAGCGTGGCGTCCGTGAACGCATAGGCGTCGATCGCCTCGAGCAGTCCGCGTTCGCCCCCCGAGCGCACCGCGACGGTGCGGATTACCGGCACGCCCAGCGCCTGCTCGAGCGCGCCGCGGTCCAGCTGGTAGCCGCGCTGCTCGGCGACGTCGCTCATGTTGAGTGCGACGATCATGGGCCGGCCCAGGCGCTTCAGGTCCAGCACCAAGCGCAGGTTCAGCCGCAGGTTGGTGGCATCGACGACGCAGATCAGAAGATCCGGCGCCGGCTCACTGGCGTGGCGGCCGAGCACCACGTCGCGCGCGATCGCCTCATCGAGGGTGGCGGGCTCCAGGCTGTAGGCGCCGGGCAGGTCCACCACGCGGAAGATGCGCCCGGTGCGCGGTCCCACGAGCCGGCCTTCCTTGCGCTCGACGGTGACGCCCGGGTAGTTGGCGACTTTCTGGCGGCTGCCGGTGAGACGATTGAAGAGGGCGGTCTTGCCGCAGTTGGGGACGCCGATCAGCGAGAGGCTCAGCTGCGGCGCGGCGAGGGCCGCGGCCGCGGGGGCGTTCATGGGCCCGGTGCGGAGCGCGAGATTTCCACCCAGACGCTCTGCGCCTCGCGACGTCTCAGGGCGAGCGTCGTCTGACCCACGCGCACCACGAACGGATCGCGCCCCGGGCGCGCCTCCGCGAGGATCTCGACGTGCTCGCCGCTGACGAATCCGAACTCGAGCAGGCGGCGCTCAAGCGCCGAGAGTGCCGCCGCCGCGTTGCCCACGCCGACCACCCGGCCGCTCGTGCCCGGCGGCAGGGCCGCGAGGCTCACGAAGCCCGGATCCAGTACAAGGCCGGCAGGGGCGGCAACAGCATCCATGACGCCAAGTATGGATGAGAACGGTTCGCATTTGCAATCGCATTAGCGAGCGGCGGCAGCGCGACCTGGCTCTTGAGCCTCAGGGACAATTAATCTCGTTAAAAATCATTGGTTTATGTAGGTGACGCGGTGGCCCGCCACGGCGCCCGCCGTACGGCGGCCGGGGCTAGGTACCGGTCTGGGCCGCCGCGCGCGGCAGCGCGGGGCCTGCGCTCACGCGGCCTGCGGCCTCACGCTGCAGCAGCGGGGCGAGGAATCGGCCGGTCCAGGAGCCGCTCGCCACGATGGCCTCGGGCGTGCCGGTGGCCAGGATCTGGCCGCCGCCTTCACCGCCCTCGGGGCCGAGATCGATCACCCAGTCGGCGGTCTTGATGACATCGAGGTTGTGCTCGATGACGATCACCGTGTTGCCCTCGTCGCGCAGGCGGTGCAGCACGTGCAGCAGCTGCTCGACGTCGTGGAAGTGCAGTCCCGTGGTGGGCTCATCGAGGATGTAGAGCGTGCGCCCGGTGGCGCGCTTGGCGAGCTCGCGCGAGAGCTTCACGCGCTGCGCTTCACCGCCGGACAACGTGGTCGCGTTCTGCCCCAGCCGCACGTACGACAATCCCACTTCGGTGAGGGTCTGCAGCTTGCCGGCGGCCGCCGGCACGTTCTGGAAGAAGCGCGCGGCTTCCTCCACGGTCATGTCCAGCACCTCGTGAATGTTCTTGCCGCGGTAGCGGATCTCGAGCGTCTCGCGATTGTAGCGCTGGCCCTTGCACACATCGCACGGCACGTACACGTCCGGCAGGAAGTGCATCTCGACCCGGATGACGCCGTCACCCTGGCAGGCCTCGCAGCGGCCACCCTTGACGTTGAAGCTGAAGCGCCCGGCGTCGTAACCGCGCGCGCGCGCCTCGGGCACGGCGGCGAACAGCTCGCGCAGCGGCCCGAACAGGCCGGTGTAGGTGGCAGGATTGGAGCGCGGCGTGCGCCCGATGGGACTCTGGTCAATGTCGATCACGCGATCGATCTGCTCCAGGCCGTCGATGCGCTCGCAGGCAGCCGCCTCCACGCGCGCGCCGTTCAGGCGCGCGGCGGTGTGGGCGAAGAGCGTATCGATGACGAGCGTGGACTTGCCCGAGCCGGAGACCCCGGTCACGCAGGTGAACAGACCGAGAGGGATCTGCGCGGTCACCTGGCGCAGGTTGTTGCCGCTCGCCCCCACGATGGTGATCTGCCGCTGCGGATCCGGGCGCATGCGCAGGCTCGGCACGGCGATGCGCCGCTTGCCGGACAGGTACTGGCCGGTGATCGAGGCGGCGCTGGCCTTGATGTCCGCCGGCGTGCCCTGCGCGACCAGATGTCCGCCGTGCGCGCCGGCGCCGGGACCCAGGTCGACGACGTGATCGGCCGCCTCGATTGCCTCCTCGTCGTGCTCGACCACGATGACGGTGTTGCCCAGGTCGCGCAGCTGCTTCAGGGTCGCGAGCAGACGGCGGTTGTCGCGCTGGTGCAGGCCGATCGAGGGCTCATCGAGGATGTACATGACACCGGTGAGCCCGGAACCCACCTGGCTGGCCAGCCGGATGCGCTGCGATTCCCCGCCCGAGAGCGTCTCGGCGGAGCGATCGAGCGTCAGGTAATCCAGGCCCACGTCGCTGAGGAAGCGCAGCCGCTCGATGACGCTCTTCACGATCTTGGCGGCGACCTCGCCGCGCCAGCCCGGCAGCTCGAGCGTGCTGAGCAGCTCCAGCGCGCGCCCCACGGTCAGGTGCGCGATCTGCGGCAGGCTCTGGTCGGCGACGAACACGTAGCGCGCGGCGCGGTTGAGGCGCGTGCCGTGGCAGTCCGGGCACGGCCGCATGCCCAGGTAGCGGCTGAGTTCCTCGCGCACCATCGGCGACTCGGTCTCGCGGTAGCGGCGCGTCAGGTTCGGCAGGATCCCCTCGAAGGGATGACGCTTGCGCGACTTGCGGCCCGCCTCGTGGCGGTAGCTGAACTCGATCTCCTCGCTGCCGCTGCCGTGCAGCAGCACCTGCTGCACCTGCGGGGGCAGCTCGGTCCAGGGCGTCTCGATGTCGAAGCGATAGTGCTTGGCGAGTGACTGGATGAGCTGGAAGTAGTGCTCGTTGCGCCGGTCCCAGCCGCGCACCGCGCCGCCTGCCAGCGACAGGTGCGGATGCATCACCACGCGCTGCGCATCGAAGAATTCCTGCACCCCGAGGCCGTCGCAGCTGGGGCAGGCGCCGGAGGGGTTGTTGAAGGAGAACAGCTTCGGTTCCAGGGTCGGCACGCTGTAGCCGCACACCGGGCAAGCGTGACGGCTGGAGAACACCAGCTCCTCGCGCCCCGGCGCATCGAGGAAGGCGAGCCGCGCCACGCCGCCGGAAAGCCGCAGCGCCGTCTCGAACGATTCGGCCAGGCGCTGCGCGCCGTCGGGCCGCACGCGCATGCGATCCACCACCGCCTCGATACTGTGCTTCTTCTTGCCGTCCAGCTGCGGCAGCGCGTCCATCTCGTGGATGCGCCCGTCGATGCGCACGCGCACGAAGCCCTGGCCGGCGAGGTCCTCGAGAAGTTCGTGCTGCTCGCCCTTGCGCTCACTCACAACCGGCGCGAGCAGCACCGCCGCGGTGCCTTCCGGCAGCTTCAGCACCTGGTCGACCATCTGGCTCACCGTCTGCGCGGTGAGGTCGATGCCGTGATCGGGGCAGCGCGGGATGCCGGCGCGCGCATACAGCAGGCGCAGGTAGTCGTAGATCTCGGTGACGGTGCCGACCGTGGAGCGCGGGTTGTGGGAGTTGGCCTTCTGCTCGATCGCGATCGCCGGCGAGAGGCCCTCGATGCTGTCGACGTCGGGCTTGTCCATGGTCGAGAGGAACTGCCGCGCGTAGGCGGACAGCGACTCGACGTAGCGCCGCTGGCCTTCCGCGTAGAGCGTATCGAAGGTGAGCGAGGACTTGCCCGAGCCGGACAAACCGGTGACCACGATCAGCCGCTCGCGCGGCAGCTCGAGGTTCAGGTTCTTCAGGTTGTGGGTGCGCGCACCGCGCACGCGTATCTGTTGCATGGAACTCTCAATGGTACGCGGGGCGTCAAGCAGGACCCAGACCGCAGGCCCGGGAATCGGCAGGGGCCACCCGGCAGGGGGCGGGCCGGGCTTGACTATCGTAGAATGTATCGTACGATATATCTGTCAATATAACAGAGAGGTGTATATGCACCGTCACTTCGG
>Ga0070671_100005375_pt1 | contig 10210 bp, 14 predicted proteins | sample KBSS73metaG_FD_65341 | JGI IMG/M metagenome (GOLD analysis project Ga0070671, IMG submission 65341) | Switchgrass rhizosphere microbial communities from Kellogg Biological Station, Michigan, USA - KBS S7-3 metaG | ecosystem: Host-associated > Plants > Roots > Rhizosphere > Soil ... | reverse complement strand
ATAGAAGGCAACTGCTCATGTGCTGCTTGTTCACCAATTGAAATCATTTCTTGAATGTTTGTAAACGCTCTGGAACTAAAAGTATCGAGATTAGGACGAATCATAATGTCTGAAGCAATGGTCCGATGAGCTACTAGCTCATCTTGCAAAATATCTAAACTTTGCATAATGACATCAAAAATGGAGCTGATTTCTGCATTCACTTTCGCTTTTGATACATCGACTCCAATGACAATATCAGATCCCATTTCTTTTACAACTGACACAGGAATACGGTCCACTACCCCCCCGTCTACAAGCAATCGTCCATCAATTACTTCGGGAGCAAAGATTCCTGGAATTGAAATGCTTGCTCTGACCGCTTCAGCGATAGGTCCTTTTTTAAACACCACTTTCTCTCCTGTTTTTAAATCTGTCGCTACAATGGCAAACGGTATAGATAGCTGTTCAATAGTTCTATTTTGCGTAAAGGTGCGAACCAGCGATTTTACTCTGTTGCCCGTAATAAATCCCATTTTAGGCACGGTAAAATCCAAATAATACTTTCGTTTGAACGTTAGCGCCATTTTATAAAGAGTTGCCAGTTCAATACCTGACGCATATAGTGCACCAACTAAAGCTCCCATGCTGCTGCCAGCTAGAAAATCAATAGGAATGTTATTTTCTGTTAGCGTTTTGATTACTCCTAAATGTGCAAAACCTCTAGCTCCACCTGAGCCTAACGCAACTCCTATTTTTGGGCTTTCCACTTTACCTGCCCCCTCGTTTTACCTTATAGACTTCTAAAAATGTAAAAACATTTGATGAGCTTCTCTATCATTGTTGCCCTGTCTTCGGTAGGACTATTCTTCATTTTGTATTTGTTCATTTAGTATGAAGCTAAAGATATGTTTTGCTCAATGCACGGTGGTTATTAAGCATTATACTATACTGAAGGTTGTTTTAAGAAATTCTTGCTCTTCGCTTGCTGCGTATACGTTTTTTTACTCCTTGACTATCTTAGAAGTGCATTGATTTATGTATATGAATTGTATTTCCAAATGTGACAAGACGCCTTTTTATTCAGTATGAATTTATTTTCTCCTTACTCACAGGCATAAAGTCGATGCATAGCTTCGTATATTGATATATAGAAGAACTTGTACATTTGCCTAAAACTCCTCATTTCATTCATATCAAAATGACGTGAGCTTAGAAAAGGAGATGAATCGTTCATTGAATAAATCGATGGTGAAAACACTTCTGCTCGGGACGAGCGTAACGCTTCTCGCTATTGCGCTTATTGTATATCCAAAAGAAGCGCTAGAAGGTTCAGTAAGAGGTCTCAACACATGGTGGAAGGTCGTCTTTCCTTCTCTGCTGCCCTTTTTTATTGTTTCAGAAATGCTTATTGGGTTTGGCGTAGTGAAGTTCATTGGGATCTTATTAGAGCCGTTTATGAGGCCTTTATTCCGAGTACCTGGAGTAGGGGGTTTTGCTTTAGCAATGGGCATGGCTTCTGGGTTTCCTTCAGGTGCAAAAATCACTTCCCGGCTGCGTCAAGAAAAGCAGCTAACAGCTATCGAAGCTGAAAGACTCGTATCATTTACTAACTCATCTAACCCTATTTTTATTTTTGGAGCTGTGGCAGTTGGCTTTTTTCACAATCCAGCTGTCGGTATCATATTAGCTCTCTCTCATTACATAGGGAATATTTGTGTAGGGCTGGTGATGCGTTTTTATGGATCAGCAAAACCGAAAGGACAAGTAACTCAAAAACCTTCTTTATCGTTAGCTTTTCATGAAATGCATAAAACGCGTTTAAAAGATAAGCGTCCTATCGGGAAGCTTCTAGGAGATGCGGTTACTTCTGCTGTTCAATCTCTCTTAATGATTGGCGGTTTTATCATTTTATTTTCTGTATTAAACAAACTTTTATATGTTACTCATATCACGGCCGTTTTAAGCAGCGGTCTAGCTTATTTATTTTCCCTGTGTCATATAGGGACTGAACTGAGCCTTCCCTTTATTTCAGGGCTTTTTGAAATCACGCTAGGAAGCCGTCTAGCAAGCGAAGCTCCAGACACGCTGCTGTTTCATCAAATTATCATCGTTAGCTTTGTATTAGGCTTCAGCGGTTTCTCCGTTCAAGCACAAGTGGCTAGCATACTCGCCGAAACAGATATTCGATTTTTCCCATTTTTTATTGCACGCATTTTTCACGGCTGTTTTGCGGTAGTATTCACTATCTTTCTATGGGGTCCTCTTCGAGAATCCATTACTACTTTTCAAGCATCAGAAGGAGCACTGCCGGTTTTTTCTCACTTGGAGTCCATTACGATTCTATCGCAGTGGCTAAACGTGTACGGTCCGCTCTTAACGATTTTTACGCTATGCTGCTATATTTATATATATTCAAAACGAACGTTTCTTCATCGTTCCTAGTAAAAAAAGAACGTGACGTTTTCTTATCGGCAAAGAAAACGTCACGTTCTTTTTTATCTTATTTTTGAGACAGCTGTTCAAATTTTTCCGCAAGCGCTTCTCTAACAGGGGGAGGAACTAATTCAGAAATATTCCCGCCATATTTAGCTACTTCTTTTACAATACTAGAACTTAAAAACGAGTATTGATTATTTGTCATCATAAATAACGTTTCGATCTCTTTATCTAATACGCGATTTACAGATGTGATTTGCATTTCGTACTCAAAATCCGATACCGCACGCAAACCTCTTAAAATGGTCTTTGCCTGCTTTTCTTTTGCATATTCCATTAATAATCCGCTGTACGACTCTACTACCACATTAGGAAGTGATTTTGTTACTTCTTTCAGCAAAGCTACTCGCTCTTCCCCTGTAAATAGAGGACTTTTTGAAGAGTTATTTAAAACAACCACATAAATCGTATCAAATACATTTGCGCCTCGTTTAATAATATCAAAATGTCCATTTGTAACTGGATCAAAGCTTCCTGGACAAACAGCTATACTGCCCATACGTATCCCCTTTCTACATCTAACAGCTCATTGATTTATTCAACTGATTCTTCTTTTTTGTATGTATAAATAGAAACACCAATGATACCGTACGTTTCGCTTTTTATTTTTTCAAATAAACCAATCTCATTATCTAAATGTACATCATGAGAATGCTCCGCTACAATAATTCCTGTTTTTGCTAGAAGGTTTTCTTCACTTACCGTTTCGATAAGCGCTTTCAACTTTTGTGCTTTATACGGTGGATCAAGCAAAAGTAAATCGACAGTCAGCTCCCTTTTCTTTATCGCTTTCAGTGCACGTTCTGCATCATTTCGATACACTTCAGCGCGGTCTTCTAACCGGCAAGATGCTAAGTTTGCTTTAATCGTCTGAATCGCTTTGCCATCCCGATCCACAAAAATGACTTTATCTATTCCTCGGCTTAGAGCTTCAATTCCCAAGCCACCGCTTCCACCGAACAAATCAAGAGCTGTTCCACCTTCAAAAAACGGTCCAATCATATTAAAAATAGCTTCTTTCACCTTATCTGTTGTAGGGCGGGTTGAGTATCCTGGAACCGCCTTTAACGCATGGCCTTTATATAAACCTGCTACTACTCTCATCCTTATCACTACCTTACTTTTACTTCCTTATTCTTCATTATCCTAACATATTTTGAATTACAAAGACTAGCAAAAATCCTCAATTTATTCAATGCTGTATACATTCTGTGCAATAACCCAGCAGCTTGCTTTTATGCTGGACTTTTACGACCGTGTCCTTAGATACACTGATTCTTTTCTAAAAGATACACCTATGAAGATCATTCGGCATTTCGTTCACAGAAGAATTCCTTTGCTTTAATATGTCATAATAAACGTAAATTTACCCTTTTTCTCTGTCATGTTATCAGTCTTTTATGTATTAAAAAGTGAATTTCACAAGACAGGTATATGAACGTTTAAAACGGACATACTTACTAGTAACAACATCATCTAACCGATGTTGTTGCCAACCGCGGAGAAGACTTACGTTTCCCCATAAGTTCTTCCTCCGGTTTCTCCTCTCCCTTTGCCTTCATCAAGGTGCTTGTAATCGCAGAGGTGATTACACCCCTTTATTGAAGGGCCCTACAATGAGTAGTTGTAGGGATTTTTTTATTTACTCTTAAAATATTCAATGATACATTAAACTACGTGAGTTTGCTTTTTTAATACATAAAGGGGGAAATACATATGATTCAGCGTTTTATTGAGCTCGGAGAAGGGTATTCAGATATTTATGAGCTGTTAGAGATTGTCAAAAGCAACAAACACCGTCTTGCTCATCTTATTATGCTGCGAACAGTAAAAGAAGATCGACAAGTAGCTTCTTTTGTCGCTGTCTTGCATCCAACAGCTGAAGGGAATTTCCAACCGCTTTACGTTTGCCGAGAAGGAATTGTTTTAAAACAAAACGACAGCAAGCGCGTTGAGTTATTTAAACAAGCTGCTGAGGAAGCGGGAAAAGAAATTGTGGTACTCGATGTCAAACCATCTACTACATTTCCAGAAACAGCACTATACTATCAGCACCTTATTGGCATTTTGCGAATGAACCGCTTTATTCCGCCAATGCAATAATCTCATCCCTGCCTATTCATTTGCCAAGGGCAAGTAAAATAAAAAAAGGAATGTACATCACATTCCTTTTTTGTTTAAATTCCTATCTTATAGTCATATTCCTTCGCCTTATCCGGCTTTGAATTTTCGAATTCTGTTTTTAAAAACGGCCGATAAGAAGGATCTACTTTCTTCACAAAAGGTAGAGACTGAAGTTTATGGATTGTTTTTTCAATGCCATCTTGGTTGCAATATAAGACAACATACTTTAATTCTTTAGATACGTAATGTACATTTCCGTACTTTCGCAATGCTTTTGCTTGCTTAACAGAATGCACATACGCCACAATTCCTTGACGTTCAACAAACATATTTAGTTCCCCTTTTGCATACGTTATATTGGTTTTCTTTATCATAAATTCTTTTATATGAAGTAGGTGCTTTATGTATGAATTTAGATGATATCTGGATGCTCTTTCTTACTCATTTTAACGAGCAGAGAGCTATTGAACAAGTCATTTTCAAAAAAATCACAAATATACCCTTTTTGTATATAAACACATCAATTAAGCGTAGAAAAATAGATGAGCTTCTAGAAGCTTCATCTATTTTTGCTACATCCAATACAAATGCTACGTGGCGCTCGACTTTTGTCAGAAGTCAGCATCTTACTTATGTCTATCAGCACAGGTTTTACGTTCCACAGCGTAAAATGGCCTGCTGCGGAAATTCCTGTGCTGATTGCGTTCGATTTATACAGTGAACGGCTTATGCGCTGCACCCACAGCTTCCACCAGATCCGCAGCCACCGCCGCAGCTGCTTCCCGTATCAAAAAACGGATTTCCCGTCGGTACTTTCACGTGCTCTGAAACAGCTTGACCAAGGATAACGCTAATTTCATCAAGCAGCTTTTGTAATTCATTTTCTGCTTTTTTGAACGCAGCGATTGTCGCGTGTAAATCAACTTGACGCTTTACATCACGTACTTGTCTCGTAATGGTTTTATAATCAGGATGATATTTTCCAAATCGCTGAACATCCTCATACTGTTCCTTTATTTTCACAAATTCAGCAATTAATGCCTGTGCATGTGAATCTTTATTTAATCTATATAAACATTGACGATAGTTCTCGGCTACGTCTGATTGTAACACCATGTTCGCTACGTGATCAGACTCATCGAGTAATTCAACAGTTCTCATTGTTGTCAGCATGGCTGTGCACCTCCGTTTTTATCTTATCACGTTTTGGATCTAAAGAAAAAGAACTTGCTAAAACAGCTTACACTGATTTACTACAAGTTCTACTTTTTAACTATATAATTTCAACCGTAAAGGTATTCCTCACTTGATAACTTTCTTCTTTAGATTTCATCAGTTCAATCGTAACAGTATGAGATCCTTTTGGAAGATCACTTAAAACAAAGGCTGCTTGCTTCATTTCTTTAAATGGTTTTCCATCTACTTTGATTTGAAGGAATCCACTCTCTGTTGAAAATGAAAACCCGCTTAGAATACATTCGACGTATACGTTTTGTCCTTTCACATGCTGGTGTACCATCAGTGAAGGTTTTGTATTCATTGCACCAAACGTTTCAGCTGCCCGCGGTTGAGAGGAAATTTTAGTTTCAGGTTTTGGTTTATCATGGTTGCATCCTAGCAGAGAAACTACACATAAGGCCGTCGTTAATAGTAAGCGCATAATACCATTCCTTTATCATTCGTTTCTCCATAGTGTTTACAAACTCTTTGTTTTTACTCATGACGTGCAAAAATCTCTGCATCGCTATGTATGCAGAGATCATTGATTTTTCATGGACTGAAACATATGAAACATCATGTTTGCCATTTGAATCGAATTCGAAAACTTTTCGACTTTATGAGGAATCGTTTGTTTGTAGTAGTGCTTGGATTCTAATTCAAATTTCTCCAGTTCTTCAGGATTTCTAGATAAACGCCGGTACCACATTGGCTGTTCACGAACGAAGTCGTTGAGTTTAGGACGAGACTGCATATACTCGTATATATCTTTTCTCATTGCGTTTAATCTTTCCTAAAGCCAAATGGATTCCCTGGCCCGGAAGCTGCTCCTCCACCGGATGGCTTAGATGGCTGAAATTGCTGCAGTACTTGTTGAATATTCGAAATAGCTGAATTTACATTTGTGATATGATTTTGCATTTGATTCAAGTCCATGTTTTTCAGCGAGGATACAATTGTACCCATAATATCTTTTTTCTCCTCTGTTGCAGCAGCTGGTTCAGCCTTTGCACTTTCTTCTGAACGATATGCCTCCCACATTGGATCTTCTGCACCGAATAAATACCAATCTTCATAAAGCTCTTTCCACGTTTTTTGCTGCTTTCGAACCTGTTCTACTAATTTGGGATGTGATTTTACAAATTGTTTAAATTCCACAACGGACGGATGAAGCTCTCGTTTGGTTTCCTTCACAGTCACTCACCTCATACTTAAATATAGCCTACTATATCTTAGAAAAAGAGAGCTCGTTTCGTGCGCCTATTTCAAAAATTTTTTATAGCTGTTTTTTTGAAGAAGCACGAACTGTGAACCAGTATGTAATGAAAATAGATAAAATGCTTAGCCAAAATGTAAAATAACCAATTTCAGACATATACGCATTGAGCATGCTGTATCTTGGCATCATAGAAAAAACGTAATCAATGATATCATTATGTACAGCCCATACAGCGGCAACAGCTACATGCCATAATTTAATCCGGTAAAACGGTACGTACAAAAGCCCTTGAAAAGCCATTGCTGCATGAGAAGCCATTAACATAAGCATCATCCAATCAATGTATCCTGTTAACACATAGACCAATACATTCATTACGACGGCCCAAATCCCGTATTTAAACAGCGTGATCATTGCTAAAGCTTCAAACAATGAAAAATGCTTTCCAAGTAAAAGACCGATAAGTACAATAACAAAAAACAAGCTTGCCGTTGGACTATCAGGCACAAATAATAAAAACTTCTTAGGCGTTTCCGCTAATTGGCTTCCATACCAAATATATCCGTAGATTGTTCCTAGTATATTCACGATCAGCAGAAGCGTTAAAAAACGCTTATCTTTTAAGGTATACCATAACCAAGCCATTTAGAAAGTCTCCTTTACATTTAATCTCTTCTTTATTATGTACAGTTTTTGAACAATAGCAAGCACCTATCTCATTGATATAAACCACAGCATTAAATAAATTCAAAAAAAAACCAGCCCTTTGGCTGATTTTCACTATTCTTTCCCTAAGTTGCCGACAAATTCCGAGAGCGTTTTCAATTCTTTATCTGAACCTTTGAAAACACCTTTTGGCATATTGCCTTTACCATTTTTTGCGATATTGGCGATTTCTTCAGGAGATAAATCAATTCCTGTTAAAGCCGGAGCCGCAGGGCCTCCTTGTAGATTATCACCGTGACAGGTCAAGCACGTTTGCTCTTGCATGATTTTGTAGCCTTCTGAATTTTTGTCAATCGCTACTTCTTCTCTAATTTTCCCTTGCTCTTCACGCGCTTTCCAATCCACCTGTGTCGCTGACTGCCACGTTAGGAAAAAGACTGCTGCTATAGCCAAAAGCATGAATCCTGTTGCAAACGGCCTCTTAGCTGGTCTTCTTTCTGGCCCTCGATCAATGAACGGAGCAAGCATTAATGCGCCAAATGCAATCCCTGGAATAATAAATGCACCTATAATATTATATGGACCAGAAGCAAATGAATATTTAAGCAATTGATATAGGAACAAAAAATACCAGTCAGGAAGAGGCAAGTACCCCGTATCAGTCGGATCGGCAATACGTTCAAGAGGAGATGGATGAGCGATGGTTAAACATAGATAACCGATTAAAAAAACTGCCCCTACCATCCATTCTTTTAGTAAAAAGTTTGGCCAGAATGCTTCTGTTTTCCCTGGAAATTCAGAGTAATCTTTTGGAATATTGGGTTTTCGTTCTGCAGGAACACGTGAATCTCCAACAAACTTCATCCCTTTACCACGATGCATGTTCTCCCTCCTTTTTCTCACTGTTCTAGTGAAAGTACTAACAACGGAGTATGTGCTTGATGCATATGATGACTAGTGTGATTGAATACTTGAATAAAGCGTATAAAATTTTATAGTGGTCCTGAAATTCCTTGTTTACGAATCATTAAGAAGTGGGCACCCATTAAGCCAAGTAGGGCTCCGGGTAAAAAGAATACGTGAATGGCGAAAAAGCGAGTTAGTGTTTGAGCACCAACGATGTCTGGATGTCCTGAGAGTAATGTCTTCACTTGCTGGCCTATAATTGGTGTGGATTCAGCAATTTGCAAACCTACTTTCGTTGCAAATAGCGCTTTCATATCCCACGGCAACAAATAACCTGTAAAACCTAAACCTAACATAACAAAGAAAATTAACACACCCACAATCCAGTTTAACTCGCGGGGTTTTTTGTATGCTCCTTGGAAGAAAACACGAAGTGTATGTAAAAACATCATGACGATAACCAAACTTGCTCCCCAGTGATGCATACCTCGAACAATTTGTCCGAAAGCGACTTCATTTTGCAAATAATAAACGGATTCCCATGCATTTTTTATATCTGGTACATAATACATGGTTAAAAACATGCCTGATAAAATTTGAATAACGGTAACAAAAAACGTTAATCCACCAAAACAATACACAAATGCTGAAAAGTGATGTGCAGGATTTACGTGCTCTGGCACTTCATGATCGGCCACATCTCGCCATAAAGGAGTAATATCTAGCCGTTCATCCACCCAGTCATAGATTTTATTCAACATTTTCTATGCCCCTCCTTGTGGTTTGGCTTTTCCTAGATATAACGTACCGCCTTTTACTTTTTGAACGTATACATCTAACGGTCCCATCGGTGGTGTCCCCGGTACATTTTTACCGCTTTTTTCATACATTCCCCCATGACAAGGGCAGTAGAAACGGTGTGGATAGTTTTTGTCACCAGCCCAGTTAACCGTACAGCCTAAATGCTTACAAATTGGTGACAGCGCGACGATTTCACCTTTATCAGTTTTGTACACCCAAGCCGATCTTGGCTCTTCTGATTTATGCCACGCATCCACTTGCTTGATTTTAAAATCGACACGTTTCGGCTCTTTTGTAATGTCTTTAACCTGCGCTACAGCTACTAAATCCTGACCCGCTTCTTTTTCTAAAATTGGATCTACTGCAAAGCGCACCATTGGCATTAACATTCCAGCAGCCATGAATCCCCCTACACCAGTGAGCGTATAGTTTAAAAACTGTCGTCTTGATACCCGATCACCCATGCTTTTCCCCCCTTTAAAAAAGTTCAGTCCAGAGAATTTTGGACACATGATGGACCATTCTATTAAACTAGGACATAATCATGATATATTAATATTTCTGGAAGGTCAATACAATAAAAACCTAAAACATGGAAATAATCTTTATTTTTCTAAATTTTTTGTCATTATTTTGTGTGCGCTTCCATTACTTATTCTACAGTCTTTTTAAACACTCCATTTCTCTACAAAAATCGGTAAGAGCTGTTGAACTTGTTCATGGATGAGCGTATACTTATGCGACTCATCTATATGCTCAAGAGGTAAAGCAGGTATCCAAATGCAGTGCGCCCCTATT
>Ga0070671_100005371_pt1 | contig 10215 bp, 12 predicted proteins | sample KBSS73metaG_FD_65341 | JGI IMG/M metagenome (GOLD analysis project Ga0070671, IMG submission 65341) | Switchgrass rhizosphere microbial communities from Kellogg Biological Station, Michigan, USA - KBS S7-3 metaG | ecosystem: Host-associated > Plants > Roots > Rhizosphere > Soil ... | reverse complement strand
GAGATCATCCGCTGCAGGCGCTTCGGCAGCTTGGCGACCTGGGTGTAATTGGTGACCCGGTTCCTGAGCGCCCGCGCCTTTCCGACGTAGAGCACGTCGCCGCGGGCATCCTGCATCCGGTAGACGCCAGGATTACGAGGAAGCGTCTTCAACACCTCGCGGATTGCGGCCACACCCGTTTCGAGGTCGGGAGCGCCCTCGCCGCGCACGGCATAGGTCGCCTGCTCCTCATTGAAGCGCTCTGCGGCGCCCGGTTGATCGGGACGGTCGGCCTTGCTCACGTTACGGATTTAGGGCGAAGTCACCATCATTGCGAGAAGCCGCGAGAGACGGGCCTGATCATAGCTAATGGCAGGAATGGGTGGAAAGCTGCATTAGCGATTGGCTCCAAACGCGGTGGGCTCAGGCAGATTTCGTCACTTGCGCGGTTTGCAGGCAGCAGGCGCAGACGCCAGTCCCTCGAATGAAAGTAGCTGGCAGGTCTTCGATCAGTTCGAGCACGTGCGATCTGTGACTTAGCGGGACTCTCTCAGCGATGCACTGAATGCAAAGCCCTCCGGGCGAGGCGGATTGTAGCAAGTCGCTCATTCGAAACGGCATCACTGCTCCCACAATTTACGCCAACCGGAGGACAGGCCGACGATACGAAAAGCGTGGCGGCGCTTTACCAGGTACCCGTCAGTGGCCGAAGCCGCTCGCGTTCCACGTTGCCGTCTATCACATAGGCCTTGAGCTTTTTGCGAATGAGCGCAGCGCCATCGCCGCTCATGCACACCAGGCGGACGCCGCCGCCGGGAAGCGCCTCGATCGCCGAGATGCCTACCTTCTGGGACAGGCAGCGGGCCACGACGACGCCTTCCTCGAGGCCGAGATTGACGACGCGGCTCATCGCCGCAGGCTCAACGGGTCGAGCTTGCCTGCCTGCTCATCGAAATGGTCGCCTAGCGCTACCAGCGCCTTGGTCCCGGCCCTCGTACGGGCTTGGGCCGAAAGGCGGCGGCAGGCGGCCGCTTGCTCGCGCAGGCTGTCGGCGCTGTCGCCGACGCGTTGTGGGATCGAAGGTTCATCGAGGGGCACGGGGGTGCTCCGTCTGGTAAGCGGGAGCACAAGAAACATGTCTCTCTGTCGGCCGCGGGCCTACGGGCGGGAAATGCGGACGATGGCGTCTTCTACCAGCTTTGGCTGCCGCATGCGAACGAAGTTACGCGGACACTAATCAAAGCTGTATCTTTGGACGGCTTGGATCAGATCGCCCGATAAATGGCCGCGCTATGACGGCCTTCATCAGCGGAGGCGGGCGTTCAGCTGCGCGAGCCGCTTCTTCAGCGCGGCGATATTTTCCGGATTTGTCGCTTGAAGCTCACGCAGGTCTTCCTCATCGACGTGCGTGATTTTTCCAGACTCGATGGCCTTGAGGAGCCGGGCCAGCCGATCTCGCTCCTCGTGCCAATTTTCAGCGCTCACAATAACCTCGATACTATCTGCGCCCACGGGTCAGCGATCGTCATCTCTTCTGAGGCGCGCAAGGATTGCATCATAATCGGCGATGTCCTGAATCAACATCGTAACCGCGTCTTCCTTCGTCATTCCGTGGGACGGCTCTGAGTGCCCAGAGCGGACCGATTCCAACAACGTTGCCTTGTGATCGCGCTTATGTTGCGTCTTTGCGATACGTTCGATGGAATAGGTCAAGCCGCTGTCCTCCCGATTTCGCCGAGCATAGCATGGATGAGGGAAATCGCGGGACTCGATGAGCGCATTCAGAGGCCTCGTAATGCGCGGCGTAGTCCCCATATAGGGCGTATCGCTGACAGTCGCTTTCGTAAGCGTCGGCGGCTGAGAGACCTAGCGCTCCCGCTTACAGCGAGGAGTTCGGTCTCATGGATCTCAACTTATTGCTTTATCGGCATCAGATTGCGCTGATGCGGCAGCAAAAGGCGGGCAACGACGAAGAGCGCCGAGCCTACCGTCAGTTTGCTCGCGACTACTCCGTGCAAATCGAGATCAGGCGCACGGAAACCGGCGCGCCGACCGCGATTTTTGGATTTCCGACATGAGCAGGGCTGCTTCGGGCGAAGCCCCAGCCAAACGTCCCGCCGTTCCGTGGACGAAGCAGTTTCGGCGAAAGTCATCAGCAAAGCTTCCCACCCCGGACCAGCTGAGACGACAGGATGCTGTGCTCCGGTGCGCTTGGCGCAGTCTAGGTAAGTCAGGCGCGGTCATCGCTTTTCTGAACAGCCATAGTGAGCATTTGAGCGGTCAACCTCTCTATCTCGCACTTGAAAGCGACGAAGGGTTAGCGCGGGTCGAACGACTACTCGCCGAAACCGGCAAAGACCCATCTCGGTGTGCATGACCCTTTCGGGAAGTAAGAAGAATGTCCGGCTTTGATGGCAACTACCCAGATGAGGGTGGACACATGAGTTCGAGGTTCGGGCGGATCGTGCGGACGTCCGACGTCCACCTACCCTACACGGCCATCCTGACTCACGATCAGTGCGCGGAAACGCAATGCGCTTTCGCGACGATGCAAGAGGCGGAAGCCTTCATTCGCCGAAACACTCCTCGGCCCAAACCGCGCAGCACCTTCTGGGATCGAGACGCGCCAAAGGTTTAGCTACATTACGCAATGACTGCTACGCGGCGGCTCGCGCAGTTTCCTCATCGGCGAGCATCCAGTCGACGCAGGCGCGGGCGTGGATCACGGTCGTGTCGTAGACCGGCAAAACGTTGGCGCGGACGTCAACGGCCAGGACCAGCTCGGTGCAGCCGAGAACGACTGCCTGGACCCGGCTCTTCGCAAGCTCGGTGATCAAGGTCTTGAGCTTGCGCTGGCTGTTGCGGACGACGCGACCAGCGGCGAGCTCCTCGAAGATAATGCGGTCGATCTCATCGATCCAAGATTGCTCTATCGGGACCAGAGTGATGCCCCTGCCCTCCAGCCGGCTGCGCACGTGCGGCTCGAGCATGGTGAAGCGCGTGCCGAGCAGCGCGACGCGCTTGCGGCCGTCGGCGATCAGCTGGTCGGCGGTCGCATCGGCGATGTGGAGCATGGGCACCGAGACCTTGGGGGCGACGGCGTCATAGACCTTGTGCCCGGTGTTCGAGGTGATGATCACGCCCTCCGCGCCGGCACCGACCAGCCGCTTGGCGGCGTCGAGGGTCACGGCCGCGACGCCGTCCCAGTCCCCGGACAATTCCATTTCCGCGAAGGGCGCGAGGTCGAGGCTCTCGATAACCAACTTTGCACTGTGCAGCCCGCCAAGCCGGTGGGCGATCCCACGATTGAGATGCTCGTAGTAGAGCGCGGTCGACGACCAGCTCGTCCCGCCAATGACTCCAAGCTTGCGCAAGTCATACCCCCGAAATGAGAGCGGCATTTCCGACAAGTCCGGCAACGCGACAAGCCTTGAATCGGCGATTTACCGCGACCTGAATCGCTTTTGCGACGAGCGGTTCAGCCGAGAGCTTTCACAATCTCTTCGGTCATCTTCTTGGCGTCGCCGAGAAGCATCATCGTGTTGTCACGGTAGAAGAGCTCATTGTCGATGCCGGCATAGCCGACGCCGCCCATCGAGCGCTTCACGAACAGGCAGGTCCGCGCTTTCTCGACGTCGAGCACCGGCATGCCGTAGATCGGCGAGCTTTTGTCGGTCTTGGCGGCCGGATTGGTGACGTCATTGGCGCCGATGACGTAGGCGACATCGGTCTGGGCGAACTCGCTGTTGACGTCCTCGAGCTCGAACACCTCATCGTAAGGCACGTTCGCCTCGGCCAGCAGCACGTTCATGTGGCCCGGCATGCGCCCGGCTACGGGGTGGATCGCATATTTGACGCGCACGCCCTCCTTCTTGAGGAGATCTGCCATCTCGCGGACGGCATGCTGCGCCTGGGCCACGGCCATGCCGTAGCCAGGGACGATGATGACCTGCTCAGCCTGTTTCATCAGGAAGGCCGCGTCCTCGGCCGAGCCGCGCTTGTACGGGCGGTCGATTGCCGCCGCCTCGCCGCTGCTGGCGACCGCGCCGAAGCCGCCGGAGATGACGGAGATGAAGCTGCGGTTCATCGCCCTGCACATGATGTAGCTGAGGATCGCGCCGGAGCTCCCGACCAGGGCGCCGGTGATGACCATGGCGGTGTTGTGGAGCGTGAAGCCCATCGCTGCCGCGGCCCAGCCCGAATAGCTGTTGAGCATCGAGATCACGACCGGCATGTCGGCGCCGCCGATCGGGATGATCAGCAGGAAGCCGATCGCGAAGCTGAGTGCTGTGACCGTCGCGAACACCCAGGGCGACTGATCCTGGGTGAAATAGGCGATCAAACCGAGGATGCCGACCAATGTGCCGAGGTTGAGGACGTGCCGCAGCGGCAGGAGGATCGGCTTGCCCGACATGTTGCCGTTGAGCTTGAGGAAGGCGATCACGGAGCCCGAGAATGTGATTGCGCCGATGGCGACGCCGAGCCCCAATTCGATGCGGCTAACCGGAAGGATGCTGATGATCGTCGGGCTTGCAATCGGCGTGATCCTGACGGCGATCCCGAAAGCCTCCGGGTTCAGATAGGCCGATGCGCCGACCAGGACCGCCGCCATTCCGACGAGGCTGTGGAAGGCTGCCACCAGCTGCGGCATGGCGGTCATCTGGATCTTGCGGGCGGTGACAAGGCCGATGCCGCCGCCGACGACCATCGCGCCGATGATCTCTGGAAGCGAAGCAATTTCGTGAACCGCAAGCGTGGTGCCGATGGCGACGGCCATGCCTATCATGCCGGTCAGGTTGCCGCGGCGGCTCGTTTCCGGGCTCGACAAGCCTCTCAAGGCCAGGATGAAGCAGACGCCGGACACGAGGTATGCGAGCAGCACCCAAGTCGGAACGACGATGATCGTGTCGGTATGCATCGGCTACCGGTCCCGCTTGCGGTACATCGAGAGCATTCGTTGTGTGACGGCGAAGCCGCCGAAGATGTTGACGCTGGCGAGCGCTACCGCTGCCAGGCCGAGCCATTTCGAACTGGCGTTTCCCGCGGTAGCCGCAGCGATCAATGCACCGACCACAATCACCGACGAGATGGCGTTGGTAACGCTCATCAGCGGCGTGTGCAGCGCCGGGGTCACCGACCAAACGACGAAATAACCGACGAAGCAGGCAAGCACGAAGATCGACAGGATCGAGATGAAGTCCATGACCACTCCACGAGGCTTGTGAGGCCTTGTGGCGGCTCGCGCAAAAGCTGTCGAGTGGGACCGACCCGAAGCTGTTAATTCGTACCCGGTTAGCGGTTTCCTAACCTTTTCGCGCGCACACGTGCGGATGACCTTCGGGAAGGAAGCCGCACCAAGTGTCGAAGCGCGTTAACCAGGATCTCGACCGCAAGCCGTGGCGGCTGCTGCTGTGGACGGTCCTTGCCGCGCTCGTCTTCGGCCTGATTGATCTCGGGGAGCTGCCGGAAGACTATCTCCGCGCTGCTCGCAACAGCTTCCACGAGCATAAAGCCAGCGGCGACATCGTCGTCGTCACGATCGACGAGCAGTCGCTCCGGCAGGTTGGCAATTGGCCATGGGCCCGCCGTTACGATGGTCAAATGGTTGACCGGCTGATGCAGGCCGGTGCCAAGCGCGTCTTCTTCGATATCAATTTCAGCTATCCTTCGAACCCTGCCGACGACCGCGCCTTCGCCGATGCGATCCAGCGCTCGGGGCAAGTCTCGCTGTTCGTTCGCTCAAGGGCAGGCCGTTACGGCTCGACTTCGCCGGTGCAGGATCGGCCACTTCCCGAGCTGACCAAGCACGCGAGGCTCGCACTTGGCACCGTGCGGTACAATTACCAGAACGCCGCCTGGGACCTCCCCTATTCGGCCATGCTCAACGGTAAGAAGGTCCGATCCTTCGCCGCAGCGCTGGCGAATGTGGACGGTCCCGCCGGCGCATCTTTTCCGGTCGACTATTCGATCAAGGTTTCAAGCATCCCGACCTATTCGGCGGCTGACCTGTTGAGCGGCCGGATCCCGCGCTCCAGGCTGGCCGGCAAAGACGTCGTAATTGGGCTCGGCAGCGACATCCTCAATGACGTCTTCTTCATCCCCGGCTACGGGCGTGGCTACGGTGTCTACATCCAAACGCTCGGCGCCGAGACGCTGAAGAAGGGCCAACCCGTCGATCTCGGCTGGATTCCAGCTTTCCTACTGGGAATTGCCGCCGCGACGCTTGCCGTGAGCCGCAAGCGAAGCAGCGAGCGCGGCATAGTCCTGTTGGGCAGCGTCGTAGCCATGCTTGTTATCCCCGGCTTCCTCGAATCGAACCTGTTCTTCGCCGACATCACACCGGGCCTCTTTGTCTTGCTGACAACGGCGATCGGCCTCGGGTGGCAGCGTTACCTCACGCGCGGTCTCGTCAACCCGCTCTCCAACCTGCCCAATCTCAATGCCTTGCGGGCCAATCGCAACAGTCGGCAGGAAGCGCTCGTCGCCGCGCGGCTTACCAACTTCGAAGAAATCGTCGCGAACCTTCCTCGCGATAACGAGCGAGAGCTGATCGAGCAGATCGTCGCTCGACTGAAGGTCGGATCTCCTGGCCGCGTCCTCTACCAGGGCGACGCCGGCATCTTCGCCTGGTTCGAGGACTCGCGACAGCCGTTCGGCAATCACCTCGAAGCACTCTACGCGTTGTTCCGCAACCCGGCGCGCGTCGCCGGGCTGTCGGTCGACCTCAACATCTCCTTCGGTGTCGAAGTCGGCAGCGGCCGTTCTATCCAGAACCGGCTGGCGAGCGCCCTGGTGGCAGCCGACGAGGCGGCCCATGACGGCCTCAAGTGGAAGTATCACGACCCAGAGACGCTGGAGAACGCATCGTGGAAGCTGTCGATGCTCAGCCAGCTTGACGATGCGATCGACCGGGGCGAAGTCTGGGTTGCTTACCAGCCGAAGCTCGATCTTGCGACCAAGCGGATCGTCGGCGCAGAGGCGCTGGCGCGCTGGACGCACCCTGAAAAGGGCCCGATCGCAGCATCCGAATTCGTTGCCGCCGCCGAGCAGCACAACCGCATCGGCAAGCTGACAGACTTCGTGCTCGAAAAGGCCGTCGCCGCGGCCGCTCAAATCAACAGGCGAAGCGTGGATTTTGACATTGCCGTCAATCTTTCGGCACGGCTGCTGTCGGACAAAGGGTTTACCCTGCGCTTGTCCGCCCTTCTCGCGCGGCACAGCCTTCCCGCGAGGCATCTGACCCTGGAGTTGACCGAAACCGCCGCGCTCGCGGGCAGTGGCGAAGGGCTCGACATGATCTCGCGCCTGCGCGATCTCGGCGTCAACATTGCCATCGACGATTACGGAACCGGACTTTCGACTCTCGACTATCTCAAGAAGATCCCGGCGAACGAGATCAAGATCGACCAGAGCTTCGTGAAGAGCATGGCCGACAATCGCAGCGACCGATTGATGGTCCAGTCGACCATCGGCCTGGCGCACTCGCTCGGCCGCCGCGTCGTCGCGGAAGGCGTCGAGCATCGTGACATCCTCGACCTCTTGATCGAGATGGGCTGCGACATCGCCCAGGGTTTCGCCATAGGCAGGCCGATGAGCATCGACAGCCTGACCAAGCGGTTGTCCACCGACCGCAAACGCTCCGCCGCCTAGAGCGGCAATTCCGCCCAAGTAACGATCAGTCCTCGCGCCATTTGGGCCGTCCTTGCTTTGGTTAATCCATTGCTAACCATGTCGATTAAGGTTAATAGTCGCCCGTCTGCCGAATCGCAGCGTAACAAGGGGTGACGACCATGAGGAAGGTTAAGACCGGCCGGGGGTTCTGGGAGTGGCTGATGGGCGGTGGCTTCGGGTCCACTGGCGGTAACGGCTAACAACTCCTCTAGCCTGAAGTAATTCGGGCTGAGATTCAAACAGTTACCAGGCGCTCGCCGAAAGGCGGGCGCTTGTCGTTTATGAGGTTCTCGAGGCCCCCGGCGAAACCTCTGGCGAGCGGCCTGCCAACGCACTAGGCGGCCTGATGCTTCGCCAGCTGAGCGCCATTTTACCGATTCGCGCCAATCGCCGCGGGCTGCACGAATTCACGCCTGAAGTGCTCAATTTCGTCGCGGAATCCGGCATCGGCGAAGGTCTTTTGACGATTTTTTGCCGCCACACTTCCGCATCCCTGCTGATCCAGGAGAATGCCGCTCCTGCGGCCGCCCGCGACCTCGAAGCTTATTTCGAGCGGCTGGCACCTGAAGGCGGTCGTTACGAACATGACGACGAAGGGCCCGACGACATGCCCGCTCATCTTCGCAGCGCGCTGACGGCAACGCAGCTTTCTATCCCAGTAATAAACGGAGGGCTGGCTCTCGGGACGTGGCAGGGCATCTACCTGTTCGAGCATCGCCGCCAGCCGCATCAGCGCGAAATCGTCCTCCACTTGGTGGGCGAATGAGCCTCGAATCCGTCAAGCAATGGCTGGAAACGAATGCGCCCGACCTGCGGCTCATCGAGGTTGAGGAAAGCACCGCCACTGTGGAGGCCGCCGCAAAGGCGTTAGGCGTGGAGGCCGGTCAGATCGCCAAGACGCTTGCCGTGCGTGCGGGCGATCATCTGTTCCTCCTGGTCACGCGGGGCAATGCGCGGCTCGACAACCGCAAATGCAAGGACGAGTTCGGCATGCGACCGCGGATGCTGGGCTTCGACGAAACCTTCGAGTTGACCGGCCATCCAGTCGGCGGCGTCTGCCCATTCGGCCTCAAGCAGCCGATCGCCGTCTATCTGGACGTGTCCCTGAAAGCGTTCGACGTTGTCTATCCCGCCGGCGGCTCGCTCAATACGTCGGTCGAGGTCCCGGTCGAGCGGCTGTTCGAACTGGTAGGCGACCGTTGGGTCGACCTGTGCGTGCTACGCGAGAAAGCGGTCGGCGAGTAAAGCGCTGGGCTCGACGTCCGGCACTGGCCAGGGCGTCCCCACGATCAGCGATTCGACAATGGCCGCCATCGCTGGCGAAGTCTGAAGCCCAAAGCCGCCCTGCCCGGCCAGCCAGAAGAACCCGGGAGCGTCTATTGCAAAATCCACCGCAGGGTGGCCATCGGGCGTGAAGGTTCGAAGGCCCGCCCACTTGCTGTGGATTTGGCGCACCCCGACCGTAGTGCGCTCCGCCATCCGATAAGCCGCTAGAGCGACCTCATATTCATCGGGCTGGGCGTCCGTCGGCTCGCTCGGCACCTCGTCCATGGGCGAGGCGAACAGCCGCCCGCTTTCCGGCGCGAAATAAAGCTCGTCGCCGACCGTCTTGGCGAAAGGCAGGCGCTCGAGATCGGTGCCCGGTGGCGCATCGAAAGTGATGATCGTCCGCCGTTTGGGCTGGAGTCCGATTGGACGAACACCGGCGAGCCTTGCGAGCTCATCTGCCCAAGAACCTGCGGCATTGATGAGGATCGCGGCGGAGTATCGTTCGCCCTTCTCCGTCGTGACGGTCCATGCGCCGCCGGCATATTTGATAGCCGCAACACGCGCGCCCGCGTGCAGCTCGCCGTTTCGGCTCCGAAGGTGACGTAGATTGCCCTGCAGCAAAGCGTGCGGGTCGAGCCGGATGCCGCGGCGGTCGGCGATCCCGTGCGTTGCGTCGTCCTTAAGGAGTGGGCAAAGATCGTGCACGCCGGTCGCGTCGAGGCGCTCAAGCTGGGCGAAGGCGGAGAGGTCGGCTTCCAGCTGGTCGAGCGCTTCGCGTTCGTCTTCGCGGCCATGGATGAGCACGGGCATGGCGTGGCCGATCGGCACATCGGTGAAGCCGCCCGGTGGATCATCGAAGAATGGCCGGCTCGCCAGCGTCAGCGCGCGGACCAACCGATCGCCGAGCGCATAATGGAGCATGGTCGCGCTGCGTCCGGACGAATGGTAGCCAATCTGCTCCTCCGCCTCGAGGACCATGACACGCGCGTGTTTTGAAAGGGCCGCGGCAGCCGAAAGCCCCGCAATCCCGCCGCCGATGACCAGAATGTCGGGATTATTCACGGCTCAGGCGGCGGTGAGCCGCTCGTTCACGACCTTGCCGCCGTGCGTGAGGCGAACGCCTTTCACGATCTCGTCATCGTCGGGGAACACCGGCCCGCCCTTCTCCTTGTCCCAGAAGGCAGACAGGAAGTTGTAGAGGTTGCGCGAGAACAAGGCCGAGGCATCCGCGGCGAGGCTTCGCGCCAAATTGGCAGCGCCGATGATCTTAACCCCATTTTGCTCGACGGTCTGTCC
>Ga0070671_100005369_pt1 | contig 10216 bp, 10 predicted proteins | sample KBSS73metaG_FD_65341 | JGI IMG/M metagenome (GOLD analysis project Ga0070671, IMG submission 65341) | Switchgrass rhizosphere microbial communities from Kellogg Biological Station, Michigan, USA - KBS S7-3 metaG | ecosystem: Host-associated > Plants > Roots > Rhizosphere > Soil ... | reverse complement strand
GCGCGCGGCCGAAGTTCGCCTGGTCGACGCGCCGGCAGAGCGCGTCCAGGGCACCGTGGCCCAGGACATGCCGGCCGCGTCGACCTTGCTGCCCAGCGCGGCGCTGGGCAATCTCGGCGGTGGACCGTACGCCACCGACCCGAAGGACGAGCAAGGCCGGCGGAGCCTCGAGCCGGTCTTCCTGGTCGACCTCGGCGTCATAGGCGTTCCGTTGGAGCGCGCCGGCGGCCGCGCCTGGGTGCGCTTCGATCACGGCAGCGAGCCGCTGGCCGTGCAAGCCATGCGCCGCGCGACGCAGCTGTTCCTGAAGCATTTCGATCCGACGACATGACGGCCCGCGCAACCCTCCCCGTGCCCGGCCTCCTGATGGGCAACTATCCGGAGCGGCCCGCGGCGCCGTCCGCAGCGCGATCGCGAGCGCCGAAGCAGCGAGCGCCCCGCGTGACCGACGTGCGACTTCATGAGACCACCTTCGGCGCCCTGTCCGACGAGCTTCTCGCAGCCGCATGCCAGAACGTGCGCCGTTCGCTGATGCGAGAGGGCTTCCAACCTCGGCACGTCGCTTCGGCGCTGGCGTTGGGATGCGTGGCGGCCCAGCGCCGGCTCGGCGTGCAGATCTTCGACGGTCAGATCGCGGCCGCCACGATCGTGCTCGGCAACCAACTGGCGGAAATGGCCACCGGCGAGGGCAAGACCTGCGCCGTCGCGCTGGCTGCAGCGGTGGCGGCGATGGCCGGCATCCCGGTGCACATCATCACGGCCAACGATTACCTGGTCACCCGCGACGCACGCTTGATGCAGCCGCTGTACGCGGCGCTGGGTCTCACGGTAGGCGCGGTCACTCAAGCACTGGAACAGGACGAACGTCGGCGCGAGTACCGCAGCAACGTCACCTACTGCACCGCCAAGGAGCTCGTGTTCGACTATCTGCGCGATGGCCAGCTGCGCTGGGCTGCTCACGGCCGATCATCCGGCGCCGCAGCCTCGCAGCCATCGAGTCCAGCGCCCGTCCTGCGCGGCCTCTGCATGGCCATCATCGACGAAGCCGACGGCATCCTGATCGATGAAGCGCGCGTGCCGCTGGTCCTGGCGACGAGTGTCGACGACTCGCACGAGCACACTTGCCTCGGTCACGCCCTTCACCTCGCGCGCGGACTGCGGGAAGGATCGGACTTTCGGGAGGACGACACAGCGCGTGCATGCCTTCTTACGACGACGGGCCGACTGCGCGTGGAGCTCGATGCAGCGGCCCGGGACCCGGTCTGGTTCAGCAGGCTCCATCGCGAGAACGCAATCCAGACCGCGCTCACCGCGTTGCATGCATTCCAGCTCGACCGGGACTACCTGGTGCGCGATGGCGAAGTGCAGGTCATCGATCCGACCACCGGACGAGTCGCGCCAGGGCGCTCATGGCCGCTGGGCGTGCACCAAGCCATCGAGCTGAAGGAAGGTTGCCAGCCCACCGCGTTGAGCGAGTCTGCGGCGCAGATCACCTATCAGCGCTTCTTCGCACGCTACTGGCGTTTGGCGGGCGTGAGCGGCACCTTGGCGGAAGCGCGACGCGAACTGCATGCAGTCTACGGCCTGGCGGTCAAGCGCGTGCCACTGCGGCGAGCGAGCCGCCGCAAGATCGGACCGATCCGCCTCTTTGCCGACTTCCAGAGCTTGTGGCCGGCCGTGGCAGCACGCGCGCAGGCACTGGCGAGGGGCGGCCGTGCGGTGCTCGTGGGCACCGACTCGGTCGCAGATTCCAAGGCGCTCTCAGCTTGCATGAGTCGGGCCGGCATTGCGCATGCCTTGCTGAATGCCAACCATGACGCTGCCGAGGCCGCCGTGGTCGCGCGCGCCGGCCAGCGCGGCGCGATCACCGTGGCCACCAACATGGCAGGCCGCGGAACCGATATCGGCTTGGGCGAAGGCGTCGAGGCGCTTGGCGGCTTGCACGTCATCTGTTGTCAGCTCAACGCGGCGCGGCGCGTGGACCGCCAATTGGCTGGACGTTGCGCGCGACAAGGTGATCGCGGCAGCGTCGAGTCGTGGCTCGCGCTCGAGGCACCTCTGTTGCGACGCGGGTTGCCCGCGTGGCTACGCCGGTTGCTGCGCCCGCGTGCACAGGCAGTTCCGAATGCGGTCGCGCGCGCGCTCGTCGGATTCGTGCAGCGGCGTGAAGAAAACCGCCACGCGGAACAGCGCGCGCGAATGCTCGCACAGGACCAGGCGTTCGACCGGCGACTCTCGATGGGTGCGCCGTCATGAACAAGGAGAAGGAACGATGAAACACTTGCCGATGCGTGGGCTGTGCGCAGCACTCGCAGCACTGTCCTTGACGACACCGGCCCGCGCCACGCAGCCACAAGCCTGTCTGATCGAACCCCAGGCGATCGCAGAAATCGGCTCGCCGGTGATCGGCGTCGTCGAGGCATTGCGTGTCGAGCGGGGCGACAGGGTGACCAAGGGTCAGGTTCTCGCGGTGCTGCGGACGGACGTCGAGCGCGCGGCGGTGAGCGTGGCGCACAGCAAGGTCCTGGCAGAAGCCGAGGAGCACGCGGCAGCGACAGCGCTCGAGTTCGCGCGCCAGAAGCTGGTGCGCGCACGAGATCTGTATGCGCAGAACTTCATCTCGGCCATGGCGCTCGACCAGGCGCGTTCCGACGCCGAGCTTGCAGAAGGACGCCTGGCACAAACACGCGAACAGCGCCAGGTGTGGTCGCGCGAGCGCGACCTCGCAGCCACACAGCTCGCGCAGCGGAGCATACGTAGCCCGATCGATGGTGTCGTGGCCGAGCGTTACGTGTCCGCCGGCGAGCGCGTCGAGACAAAACCATTGCTGCGCATCGCCCAGATCGATCCGCTGAAGGTGCAGGTCATCGTGCCTGCCGCGCTCTACGGCAAGGTCGCGGTTGGCAGTGCCGTCTCCGTAACGCCGCAGCTGCCACAGGCAATCCCGGTGAGCGCGCGCGTGACTTTGGTGGATCCGCTGGTCGATGCGCCGAGCAACACATTCCGCGTACAGCTGGAGCTGCCGAATCCGGGCAACGCGCTGCCCGCGGGCCTGCGTTGCAAGGCGGATCTGGGGCTCGATGCGACGGCCGCGATGCCTCAGGGCGTTCCACGCGGCCAGTCGATCAGGTCGTCGACCATGCGCTCGTCGGCCGGCGCACCAAACTTCTGATCACGGCGATCCGCGATGCGCGCACCATCGATCCGGCGTCAGCGGCTCCACGTCGAGTCGATCGAGCCGCGCATTCTGCTTTCTGCCGACCGGGCATCGGCATTGCTCCAGACCACGACCGGCACGCAGGTCCCGTTGTCTTCAAAGGACGGTGGAACACAATGAGGTTGACATGGCGACCGAGCCCAGGAGTCCGCGTGGCGTTCGGACTGGTGGGGCTGCTCGTCAGCCTGCTATTGCTGGCTGATCTGCTGCTGGGCGTGATCGCCGATCCGGTGCAGGCACAACGCCAGCTTCGCCGCGGCACCGCAGAGACTCTCGCGATCCAGCTTGCTGCCTTGGTCGAGGCTGGCGATACGAAGACGCTCGGCACGACGCTGAAGGAAATCGTGCGGCGCAACCACGACGTTCGCTCAGCGGCCGTGCGCCCGCTGGAGGGTGCAACGATTGCGCAAGGCGGCGACCATGCGCGGCACTGGCGAGCGGCGGACGATGCCGCGGCAGCCAACGATCAAATCAGCGTGCCGCTGCGGGGCGCCGCAGGTCCCTGGGGCGCGATCGAGGTCGCCTTTGTACCGTCACAGCCGAACGACTGGAAGGCGTGGCTGAAGCAGCCGATGGTCCTGCTGCTGTTCGTGCTGCCCATCGCCGCTTTTGGGCTGTTCTATGCGTATCTGCGTCGCGCCTTGCAATACCTCGATCCGTCGGCCGTCGTTCCTGATCGCGTGCGCAAAGCATTCGACGCCCTGACAGATGCCGTGCTCGTGCTCGACCCCGACGGCAAGGTGATGCTGGCCAACAGCTCGTTCCGATGCCTCCATCCAGAAGCCGACACGGTGCTCCACGGGCGCCGGGTCGACGAGTTGCAATGGCTGTGGCCACCCGGCGCCGCTGAGCCGGCCCCTTGGACGCGCACGTTGCAGGACGGCTCGAGTGTTCAAGGGCAAGCCCTCACCGTCGAGCAACCGGACGGAACGCCTTTGCATGCCGTCGTCGGTTGTGCAGCGATCCTGGACGCCGGCGGACGGGCACGCGGCTGCCTGGTCACCATCGACGACGTGACGCAAGTCCACCGCAGCAACGACGAACTCCGCCGAACGCTGGTCGAGTTGGAAAACTCGCGCGAGCAGATCAAGGCACAGAACGCCGAGCTGCATCAACTTGCGACCCGCGATCCGCTCACCGCCTGCCTCAATCGGCGCGCGCTATTCGAGCAGGCTGCCGCCGTGTTCGCGGCCGCGCCGGGCGAAGGCCTGTGCTGCATCATGGTCGACATCGATCACTTCAAGCGCTTCAACGACCAGTTCGGTCATTCGGTCGGCGACGAGGTGATCAAGGTGGTAGCCAGGACACTCGGGCGCGGATTGCGCGCGTCGGATGTACTGGGGCGCTACGGCGGCGAAGAGTTTTGCATCCTGATGCCCAACACCTCGATCGTGATCGCGAACGATGTCGCGCAGCGGCTGCGCATCGCGATCATGACCCACGCCGCTTCATCGACACGCTTACCGGATCTGCCGGCCATCACGTCGAGCTTCGGCCTGGCCTCGACATCCCAAGGTGCAGGCGACCTCCAACAGCTTATCGAGCGCGCCGACGCGGCGCTCTACAAGTCGAAGCAGGCGGGTCGCAACCGGGTCACTCTGTGGCGCCCGGACATTGCAACGGTCGCAGCAACCGCGCGAGCGTGATCGGCATGTCGTTCAATTTGGGTCCCCGGGGGGAGCCGCTCGCGAAGCGAGCCGTCTGTTTTACCTGACGGCGACGCGCCCTGTAGACTCTGCGATCGTGACTTACTTGCGAGGCGCCACGCTGCCGCCACCATGGATGGTGAAAAGCGTTACGGGCGCGGCAAAATCGTGGTCACAATGACGCCGACCTTCCTCTACAAGGGCTATCGCCTGACGCCGACCACGACGCGGGATGCCGACGGCGCGTACCAGGCACGCATTGCCATCATCACGCTCAGCGGCGATCGCCCGCGGTCACAGCGTTTCGTTGATTTCGAGTTGTTCCACGGTCGCCCCGAGGCGGACGAACGGGCGATAGCAGGCGGCAAGGAGTGGGTAGACGCGCACCTCAACGTGACGCGGATGACTTATCCGACGCGTTTTGCGACGCTCGGCTAGGCGCTGTGCTCGAATGAGCGGCGGCAGAGGCAGGCGCCGGTGATCGCCACGTTCGGGTGGATCCCATCGTCACCAGGCGATTGGCTGGCGGTTTACGCCGCTGTCGTCGCGACGCTGCTGTGGTTGCGCGACGTGCGCAAGGTTCGGCCCAAGGTTCGAACGCTGTTCTCAGGCAGCATCCACGAGGATGACAACCCGCACGACATCACCCGCACGATCACTCTGCAGAATCTGAGCGAAGTTCCGACGGCGATCGATCAGATCGTGCCGGCGATTCCGAAGCAGTGGGTGCCGCGCCGCGCCATCTCGCCGCTGGCGCGATTCGGGTTGGTTCCGGTCCAGACATTTCCGAACGGCGTGGTCGGGCGCTGGTGGACCGGGCAGCCGATCATGGTCGGTCCCTTTCACGAGGTGCCCAAACGTGTGTCCCTCTGGCCCGAACATCGCACCGCCCTGAACGACGGGCGGCTGCTGCTGCTGATCCGGCATTCCTACTCACACGGTATCACCGAGCAGGTGCCAGTCCGCTTGCTGCCGCGCTGATCGGCCAGAGGGCGGACTCAGTGACGATGGTGATCGCCATGGTCGTGGCGATCATGCTTGTCCCAGCCGCGATGGCGACCGCGGTCATGGTGATGATGCTCCTCCCAGCGATCACGCACCCAGCGATCCTGCACGAAATACACCGGCTGGCCGCACGCCGCGTAGCGGCCGCAATAGCGGCGCCAGTTCTGCTGATGCGCCGGAGGCACGTAGAGATAGATCGGCTCGCGGTGGACCACGACAGGCGCGGGACTGATCAGAACCGGCTGCGCCAGCACCACGGGCGGCGGGGGCAGTCCCGGGCCGATGTCGATCCGGCCCCAGACGCCCGGCTGGTGCACGCCGATCGACACATTCGCCTGGGCATAGGCGGCGCCTGCAGCAGCCACGCCGGCCAACATGAGTGCGATAAATCTCTTCATGGATCTTCTCCTTCTGGGGGTCACCCCGTTACAACGCGGATGATGCACCCGCCGCCGACGCGCCTCCAAGACCGTCCAGGCCTCTTACCTGCTCTTACAGCGCTCACAAGGTGCACCGTCCTGGGGCTCCTTGGCGGCGGCGCGACAGCCCCGCGAGCCAAACCTCACACTCGGCTGCCGCCTTCATCTCTAGGGGTCACACACCTGACCCGATTCGCTGTTTAATCTGCTCACAAAGCGCTCGACAAGAAGTCCTGATAGACGGGAGATGGGTCATGTCGGTACTCGGTGATGTGTTCGGTACTCTGCGGACGATGAGCCAGCTGCAGCTGCTGCTGGCCTTCATGGCATGCACCGGCTACGCGGTGGCACAGGGCGCGCTCGTGAGTGCGAAGGCGCGCCGCATCGCCGGGGCGGCGGCACTGCTCGCGGTCACCGGCTTCGCCATCGAAAGTACACAGTGGACCTACGCCGCGATGCTGGCAACGTTCGCTGTCGCCGGCCTCGGGCTCTTCATTGCTGCTGCGTGGCTGGTCAGCAGATTCCTCGGATTGTCCGAGCCGCGAGCGCTGGTCGAATTCGTCGACCCTTCGGAAGCCGCCGAAGCGGGCCTCACGGTCTCCCCGGCGCAGCCGGCAATGCTCGCCTTGCCGCAAGCTGGCAGCGCCGCGCATTCCGCCTGAGCAGCAGTCCTGGCAAGGCCCTTGACGGGCTTCGACCCGACGGTCGGATAAACTCCGCTGTTACCTTTTGCTCGACCACGCACTCGACGTGGCCCGCGGCAACGACCCCAAAACACACGGAGACCCTCATGACCTCTGCTGCCCAGTTCCGTACCGCGGCCCTCGCCGCTGCGCTCGCCGCCTGCGGCATGACGACCATCGCGAACGCGGCCGACATCAAGCTCGGTGCTGCGGAAGCGCTGTCGGGCCCGGCCGGGCAGTACGGCCAATCGATCAAGAACGGCTTCGAGCTCGCGGTCGAGGAAATCAACGCCAACGGCGGCGTGAAGGGCAGCAAGCTGGTGTTGCAGATCGAGGATGAGGCCGGCAAGAAGGAGCAGGCCATCGACGTCTTCAAGAAACTGATCTTCCAGGACAAGGTGCTGATGGTGTTCGGTCCGACGCTGTCGAATTCCGCCCAAGCCGCCGATCCGATCGCGCAAGCCGCGAAGACTGTCGCGTTCGGCACGTCCAACACCGCTGACGGCATCACCTCGATCGGCGACTTCGTGTTCCGCAATTCGGTGACCGAAGCCGATGTGCTGCCCGAGACCTTGCGGGTGTCCGCCAAGGTCGCCGGCATCAAGAAGGTCGCGGTGCTCTACGGCAACGACGACGTGTTCACGAAGAGCGGATACGACGCGTTCAAGAAGGCCCTGGACGACATGAAGATTCCGGTCACGACGACCGAGACCTTCGCCAAGGGCGACGTCGACTTCAAGGCCCAGCTCACCAAGATCAAGGCGAGCAACCCGGATGCGATCGTGCTCTCCGCACTGATCGCCGAAGGCGCGCCGATCATGGTGCAGGCGCGTCAGCTCGGCATCAACCTTCCCTTCATCGGCGGCAACGGAATGAACTCGGTCAAGATCTTCGATCTGGCCAAGGACAAATCGGACAACCTGTGGGTCGGAAGCCCATGGGCGCTCGGCAGCCAGACGAAGGAGAACCAGCATTTCGTCGTTGCCTACACGCAGAAGTACAAGGCCGCGCCCGATCAGTTCAGCGCGCAAGCGTACGACGCGATGAGCATCGTCGCGAAGGCGATCATGAAGATCAAGATCACCGGCAATCTCGAGACCGATCGCAAGTCCCTGCGTGATGCGCTCCCGACGGTGACGCACACCGGAGCCACAGGCGCGTTCCAGTTCCGCCAGGCGATGACCAAAGACGGCAAGCCCGCCGGCTACGATGCCAAGCAGGCGGCGATCGTCAGCGTCACCAAGGGCGGCAAGTACCTGATCGAAAAGTAAGAGCCGACGAGCAATGCTCGAGCAGCAACTCGTCAACGCGCTCTCGCTAGGGTGCGTCTACGCGCTGTTCGCGCTCGGCTTCACGCTGATCTTCGGCGTGCTGGGCGTGATCAACCTCTCGCATGGCGCCGTGTTCATGGTGGGCGCCTACGCCGCACTGCAGGTCGTCACTCGATTCGGCTGGTCGCTATGGGCCTCGCTGCTTGCAGCGTTGGTGGTCAGCGCCGCGGTGGGCCTGGCGATCGACTACTTCGTGCTGCGCCCGTTGCGCAAGCGCAATGCGCCGCACCTGATCCCGATGATCGCGACGATCGGCCTCGCAATCGTCTTCAACAACGCGGCGCAGGGCCTGTTCGGAGCGGAGAACCTGCGCTTTCCGAGCGAGCTGGTGCCGGACGCGCAGCTGCATTTCCTCGGCGTGCAGATCAGCGTGCTCGAGGTCGCGATCGTGGTGCTGTCGTTCGCGCTGATGGCCACGCTTTTCGTCGTGATGCGCAAGACGCAGCTCGGCCGCGCGCTGCGCGCGATCGCCGAATCGCCGAAGGCGGCAGCGCTGCTGGGGATCAACGTCGAAGGCCTGTTCTACCTGACGTCGGCCACTGCCGCAGCGCTCGGCGGCGTCAGCGGCGTGCTGATCGCGCTCTATTCGAACGCCGTATTCCCATTGATGGGACAGCCGATGCTGCACAAGGGCATCGCGGTGATCATCCTCGGCGGCATGGGCGACATCCGCGGCGCGCTGATCGGCGGGCTGTTCCTCGGCTTTGCCGAAGTGATGTCGGTCGCCTACATCGGCTCGACGATGCGCGACGCGGTCGCCTTCGGCCTGCTGTTCATCGTCCTGCTGCTTCGGCCGCAGGGCATGTTCGGCAAAGTCCTCGAGCGCAAAGCCTGACGGGCACCGACCATGGAATGGTTCGAGAGCTTCTGGCAGGTCTACAACAACCTGATCCTGACGATCGGCGTCAACGCCCTGCTCGCACTGTCGATCTGGCTCACACTGTCGTGCGGCCTGCTGGCGATGGCCAACGCCGCGTTCATGGGCATCGGCGCGTACACCGCCTCGATCCTGACGATGAGCGCCGGTGCGCCCTTCCCGCTCGCGCTCGCCGGCGGCATCGCGGCGCCGACGCTCGTCGCGCTCGCGATCGGTGGCCCGACGCTGCGCCTGTCCGGGGTCTACCTCGCGATGGCCACGCTCGGCTTCGGTGAAGTCGTACGCGTCTTGATCCTGAACGCCGAATCGATTACAGGCGGCGCGCTCGGGCTGAACGGCATCCCGCAGGAGACGCAATGGTGGCACGTGCTGCTCGCCGTCATCGTCGTGCTGCTGATCCTGTGGCGGCTGCGGCGCTCGCGCATCGGCCGCGCATTCGAGGCGATCAACGAGGATGCGGTGGCAGCCTCATTGATGGGCATCGCGGTCAACGCGCACAAGATGCTCGCGTTCGCGCTGGGCGCAGCAATCGCCGGCCTGGCTGGCGCGCTCAACGCGCACCTCACGTTCTTCATCGGGCCGAGCGAGTTCGGGTTCGACCGCGGCGTCGACATCCTCACGATGACCATCCTCGGTGGCACCAGCGGGCTCACCGGGCCGGTGCTCGGCGCGTTGATCATCACGCTGCTGCCGGAGCTGCTGCGCAGCTTCCGCGACTTCCGGACGATGCTCAACGGCGCGATCCTGGTGCTGATCGTGCTGTTCCTGCCGAAGGGGCTGTGGGATCCGAAGCGGCTGCGCTCCTGGTTCGGCCGCGGAGCGCATTGACGATGCTCAGGCTCGCCAACGTCTCCAAGCGCTTCGGCGGCCTCTCGGTGCTGCAGGACGTGAGCTTCGACGTGCCCGCGGGCAAGGTCTTCGGCCTGATCGGCCCGAATGGCGCCGGCAAGACCACGGTGTTCAACCTGATCACCGGATTGCTCGCACCCACCAGCGGCGCCATCGAGCTGCAAGGCCAGACGCTGATCGGCGTCGCGC
>Ga0070671_100005368_pt1 | contig 10218 bp, 8 predicted proteins | sample KBSS73metaG_FD_65341 | JGI IMG/M metagenome (GOLD analysis project Ga0070671, IMG submission 65341) | Switchgrass rhizosphere microbial communities from Kellogg Biological Station, Michigan, USA - KBS S7-3 metaG | ecosystem: Host-associated > Plants > Roots > Rhizosphere > Soil ... | reverse complement strand
GCGCCGGCCGATGCGTTCTCCCGCGCGGCCGGCTGGATCGAAGCGGGCGGCGCGGCGGCGGCACAGCTCGAAGAGCGCGCGCGGACGATCCGTACCGCGGTCGCGGCGACCGCCGCGGCGGTGACACAGAGCGACCCGGCGGCCCTCGCCGACCGGCTGCGAATGCGGTTTTCTGCGCTCAACCTGGCCATCGACGCGCGGCCGGCGGGACCTGCCCGGCTCCAGCTCGAAGCGTCGCTGACGATCGACGGTCCGCTTGCCGAGCTGGTTGCGATGCGCCAGCCCTGGCAGGGCTACCAGCAGCTGCTCGCGACGGCGGATCAGGCGACGCGGGATCTCGGTGCCGAAGGCTTTGCCGAAGTCAACGCCGTGGCCCAGCGCATTGCCGCCGCCGCCGCGCCTTTCGCGCCGCTCGGCCGCTTCGCGCGCGACATGCTGCGGCCGATTGGTCTCGGCGGCCTCGACCGCGGCCTCGGCGGTCTGGTCGCCGACCTGCTCGAAGTCGCGCCGCCGCAGCGCCTGGCGCAGATCGTCGCGCCGCTGCTCAATGCATTGCGCGGCCGTTTGCAAGCAATCGTCGACGCGATCGTCGGCCCCGTGCGGGTCGCGATCGACAACCTGATCGCGGCGATCGACGTATTCGATCTCTCGCCGTTGCGCGACCGGTTGCAGGCCATCACCGACGCGGTCAAATCGGAGATCGCAGGGTTTCGCCCGAGCGTAGTGCTGGCTGGGCCGCTCGCCGCTTTTGCCGACGCCAAGCAGGCAATTGCCGCATTTGATCCGCTGGGCGCGATCAGCGACGCCCTCGACGCGTTGCGTGCACGCGTCGTGTCGATCCTCGGTAAGCTCGATCTCGGCAAGCTCCTGGAGCAGCCGATCGCCGTGTTCGCCGACATTGTTGCGGCCTTGTCGGCACTCGATGTGGACCGGCTGCTTGGGCCCGTCCTCGACCGGCTCGACGCGATTGCCGCACAGATCGAAGACGGGCTGGATGAGACTTTCGCTGCATTCAAGCGGCTGCAACAGGCGCTGCCCGACCGGGTCGGCAGCACCGCGGTGGCTGCCAGCGCCAGTGTCGGCGTCGGATAGCAGGAGGAGGCACATGCCGGCAGTCGTCACCCATAGCGCCATCATGCTGCTGGCGAAGGCGCGGCTCGAGGATCTGCGCGATGTGCTGGACGCCCGGATCCGCCGCTACGCCGCCGGTCAGAAGCCGCTGGTGATCGAGCAGCGGCTGCGCGACCTGGCCCAGGAGGCGCTCGACAATTTCGCGGCGCCGCCGCTCGCCCCGCCTGACGTGCTGGGCGGCGCGCCGCTTGGCAGCCGGGTATCGAAGCTGGCGGTGATGGGGGCGATGGGTCCTGACATACCGGCCTTCTCCAATGCGCTGCAGCCGGGACAGGCATGGATCTTTGACTCGGTGCACAAGGGTACGCCGGACAGCAACCGCGAGCAGATCATCGCCCGCACCGTCGATGTCGCCTTGGAAATCGCCGCGCAGGCGGTGCCGCGCATCCGCTCGGAGGTGCCGGCGGGCAGCCAGCCGCTCGCCCTGCGCCGGGTGCGGGCATATGTGCAGGGCCATCTCTGCCACATGGCGGGCGACATCGTCTCGCATCCGTTCATCAACGATATCGAGTGGCACCTCGGCACCGCGGTGCAGGACAAGCTGACGCACGCCGACGGCGAGGCGGCGCATGATGCCGCGGTCGCGCAGCGCGTGTTCGGTCGCGGCGGCCTGCGCGACGGCCCCGATTGGGAAAGCGCCTGGCCGAAACTCGGCATCGACGTACCCGACCAGCTTTTTGCCGCCTATGCCGACGCGCTCGAAGCTGTTCTCAAGGCCAAGACGAACCGGCCGAAGGGGCTCGGCGAATTCGAGCACCTGCTGACCCAGCTCGACCCGCCGCCGCTCGAGGACGGCTTCCTGCGCGACGGCTACGACATGCTGAAGGGCGGCATCGTCCGCCATATTTACGGCCACGGCGCACCCGGCTGGGCGCTGCTGTTGACCCCGGCGATGCTGCCGGTCATCGCGCTGCCCTTCATGGCGCTGCTCCTGCCCGGACTGCGCTTCCTGCCGCAGACCGGTTCGGGCGAGGACACTGAACGGCAGGTTTTCGAGCTGGTCGCGCACGCGCTCTATCCGGCATCGCTGTCGGCGCTGATCTATCAGGCCATTTTCATGAGCATCACGATGCGCGGCGTGCGTGCGCGCCAGATTTTCAGTCTCGTGATGATCCTCGTCAATCTCGCGCTGGCGGTGCTGTTCTATGTCGAGGCCGGGTCGGAAGCGTGGTCGGCGGGGGCGCGCTGGTCGCTGCTGTTCGCCGTGCCGCTGGTGCTGAACGGCATCTTTCTGGCGCTGACCGCCAGCGATGCCCTGCGCAAGACCGATGGCGGCAAGCACCACAAGCGGCGCGCTGCGGCGACGATCATGCCGTGGCTGTTTTCGCTCGGTATGTTCGGACTGTGGGTGGTTTTTCTTATCGCCTTTGTTGTCCTGCTGATCCCGACCGCGGTGATCAGCGGGCTTGCCGGGCTGGTCGGCGGCGGCTTCGACCCGAAGTTGCCGGCATTCTGGATTGCCGTCGGCGTCTGGGTGATCGTCGGCGTGATCGGCTGGGTATTCCTCTCGCGCAAGCTGCGCGATATCCAGTTCGCCGAGACGCCCGATTTGTTCGCGGCGCGCAAACGCCATGCCGTCCGACTATTCGACGAGGAGACCCTGTTTCTCCATCCCGGCACCGGCGAGCGCCTGGCCCACTTCCCGTCCGACACGCGCAACCTTGCGCGGCTGTGGTGGATCGGCGAAGGCACCATCAGCATCCGCTCCGATCGCTTCGGCCTCGCCTTCCGGCTGCACCGCAACGGGGCGGACCTGCCCGTCCAGCTGGTGCCGGCGCCGGTCGCGCCAATGACGCTCGACGAATACTTGACGTTTCTCGGCGCGACGATCGTGGACCACAACGGGATCGGCGGGAAGTTGCAGTCGCGCGCGCTGTTTGCCGGGCAGGATTACGACCTGCCGCCAGGCGCGGTCTTCGCCGCCCATGGCGACGACGCCGACACCGAGGATGCGGTGGCCGCAGGTGCGGCGCAATTCGTGGCGCTCAACGACACCGACAACGACGCGACCTTCGTGCTGCGGCATGTGCCGAAGGTATGGCAGTCGATCCGGCTCGGTCCGCTTGGCCCGGTGCCGCGCCCGAGCCTCGAACGCGAAGGCGAGATCGGCGGCCTCGAGGTCGCCAACGGCTATGCCTACGTGCACGATCATCGGACGGCGCTGGCCCAGAACCGGGTCGACTCCGAGACCCTGATGAGCTTTGCCGGGGATGTCGGGGCGCTGCTGTGCCTCGGCGCGGTGCCGCACCTGGCCGGCCGCGACGGCGAGCGGATCTTCCAGGTGTTCCGCAACTGGAGCCTCGACCGCCGCCGCGTCAATGAGTGGCGCATGCTGGTCGCCGGGCGGGCATGGAGTGAGAAGGCGGCGCCGGATCGCTACGACGAGAAAATGCCGAGCGGCTCGCGCGGACCGTCCGACCCGGCGGCTTGGCGCGCCCCGATCGGCGCGGCGGCGGCCGGCGAGGCCGAGCAGACCGCGCTGGGCATCGGCTGGGTGCCGGCCCTGCGGAAATGGCTCGACGTAATGCGCCAGCCCACCCAGGACCCGAACGCCGCGATCTCGCTGCGGCCGGAGGATCCGACCAACCGCGCATTGAGCCGGGCGGTCGCTTGGCTGCTCGACCTGCCCGAGCCGGCGACCCGGGTGAGCTGAGGCTCGGAGATGCCCGAAACCGCGTTCCTCGAGGCGCTCGCGAGGTTCCTGCAGGAGCCCGGGCGGCTGACGCCGGCCCCGGTCGGGGTCGGCATCGCCGAACCGGTCGCCGCCGGCGAGGCGCCGGCGATTGTCCTGTCATTGCCCGAGGTACAGCGCCTGACGCCCGGCGGCGCCGGCGGCGGCATCGAGCCGATGTCGGGGGCGCTGGCGGTCGATGTCGCGGTCGATCTCGCGGCGCCGTTCCTGCCGGACTTGCCGGGGTTCAGCCTCGTCGGGACAGACCGCTTGACCCTGATCCTGCCGCATGGCGGGCTGGTGCATGCGGATGGCGATACCGGGCCGCTCGCCGCGGCGGATTTCGCGCTGACGGTCGGCGGCACGCCGCGCCCGCTGATGGCGCCGCCGCCTGCCGGAGACGGCATCAGCGTCGATGCGCAGCAGGGCATCGTCACCTTTGCGACGGCGCTGCCCGCGGCCGGAACGGTCGCCGCGCATTACCACATCGGCTCATGGGAACGGCGCGCAACGCTGCTCGGCGGCGAGTTGCTGCTAACGGTCTACGCCGCGTCGGCGGCCGATGTCGCGGCGCTCAGCGTCGCCGCGACGCGCGCGTTGCTCGGCGCCGATCTGCCCGGGCTGCGCAGCCTCGCGCTCGGTGAACTCGGAACTGTCGGGCCGCCGCCGCCGACCGGCGCAAGCCTGCGTTCGCGCAGAGCGCGATTTCAATTCAAGTTTGAACACGTTGTCGATGATGCCTTCTCGTCGGGTGGTATCATCCGAACCATTCCGATTGCGAGCAAACTGAATGCGCTGCGCATCGACCCCGCTACGGGTTTGGAGAGCATCGAGAGCGTGACCGAAACCCGATAGAAGGAGGGCCCTCATGGCCGAGACCGTCGGCGAGCTGATCATTCCCGGCACCTATATCGAGGTGCGCGCGGAGGGACTCATCGGTGTCGGTGGCATCGCCACAGGCAATATCGGGGTGGTGGGAACCGCCAATCGCGGTCCGCTCAACGAGGTGGTGATCCTCGGCAGCTCGGCCGATGCATTGGCCGTGTTCGGCGCGCCCGATCCGTTTCCGGACGATCCGGCCGCAACCGCGCACCTGACGCTGGCGCGGACGCTCGAGCAGCTGTTTGCCGGCGGCGCATCGACCGTCTATGCGGTCCGTGTCGCCAATCTCGCCGCCGATGTCGAGATGCGGTCGATGACCTGGCAGGTCGCGAGCGGCGCCACCAACCTGTTCACGCTGACCGCGACATCGCCCGGCACCTGGGCGAACGGCATCGCGGCGACGTTGACCGCCGGCGTCGACGGCGGACCCGCCCGGCTCGTGCTTCAGCTCGGCCGCGTCCGCGAAGCTTTCGAAGCGACGACCGCGGCTGCGCTTGCTCGCGAGGTAAACGAGGAGAGCTCGCTGGTGCGCGCCGGCGCCGTAGCTGCCGCAAATGCGGATGCGGCGCCGACCACGGTGACGCCCGCAGCCGAAGCCGATCGCGGCGGCCCCGACGGCGCCGGAGCGATGGGCACGCTGATCCCGGAAATCGCCGATGGACTGGCGCTCCTGGAAGGCGAGGAGATCAATATCGTCGTCGTCGCCGGCTATGGCGCCGACACCGCGGCGGCAGCACTGCTGACGCATCTCGAACATACCGAGAGCGCCGGCAGCGAGCGCATCGCAATCCTCGGCACGCGCAGCGACCAGCTGAACGGCATCGCCCAGGATTCGGCGGCGCTGTCGAACGGCCGCGTCGTGCTGGTTGCCCCCGGTCTGCTCGCCAACGACGCCGTCCAGCCCGGCCTGCCGCGCATCGAGCTGCCGCCCGCCTATGCCGCGGCCCTGGTCGCCGGCAAGCTCGCCTCGCTGGCGCCGCATATCAGCCTGACGAACAAGGACGTGCCCGCGCCGGGCCTGACCCAGCTCTACAGCCGCTCGCAGCAGAAAGAGCTGCTGCAGCAGCGCATCATGGTGCTGTTCCGCAATCTCGGCTTTCGCGCGCTGCGCGGCCTGACCACCGATACCGGGCCGTTTCGGCAGATTTCGGTGCGCCGCATCGTCGACTATGCCAAGGCGGGCGTGCGCAAAGGCTCGAACCCGTATATCGGGCGGCTCAACAATCCCCGCGTCCGCACCGCGCTGCGCGCCACCCTCGACGGCTTCCTGGCGCAGATGGTGCAGGACGAGATGCTGACCGCCTACACCCTCGATGTCAGCGCCTCGCGGCGGCAGGAGATCGAGGGGATCTGCGCGGTGACCATGACGCTCCAGCCGACCTTCTCGATCGACTTCATCCGGGTGACGATGATCCTGCAATAACCCGCTGCCAGGGAGGGAACAATGGCGACCAATGTCTATACCGGCGCCGACGGCACCATCTCCGTCGCAGTCGAAGCCGGTCCCGAAGGCGACCTCGCCGGCGAGGTCGACACCGCCTATGGTCTGGCGCCGGTTGGCCGGGTCAGCGGCGTCGTCGTCAAGGTGACCAATGACGTGAAGCCGTTCCACGAGATGGGACAGCGCTTTGCGACCGAGCTGCGGCCCGGCAACCTGAACGTCTACGGCACTATCGGGCGGGCGCATGTCAACGGCGCCCTGCTCAAGCTGATGCTCGGCGCCGGCCCGGCCCAGAGCCGGCCGCAGGGCTCGTTCCCCAATCCCTCGTTCAACCTCAGCATCCGGATGGAAAACCCGGCGCTGCCGGGAAATTTCTCGTCGGTGACGGTGATGGGGGTAAAGCTCTCGGAGTGGAACTTCAGCCTGCCGGAGGACGACTTCATCCTGGAGAACGTCGCCTTTCGCGCGCTCTGGGTGAAGGTCGAGGACGGCTCAGCCGCCTGACCCGCATATGGCCCGTCCGCTAAGCGCTCAGGACCTGCTCGCGGGCGCCGGCTCGCGGCACACGGTGGTGATTCCGGGCGAACTGCTGCCGGCCGGCGAGAGCGGCGGAATCCCAGCCGGCGAGGTCGTCCTGCGGCCATTGACGCTGCGCGACGTGCAGCGCGTCACCCAGGCCGCCAAGGACGACAGGGTGCTGATCAGCGCGGTGATGGTGCAGCAGGCTTTGGTGCAGCCGGAGCTCAGCGTTGACCAGGTGGCGAGCCTGCCGGCCGGGCTGGTGCGGTTCCTGCTGCAAGCGACGAACCGGCTGTCGGGGCTCGAGGTCGGCGCCGGCGAACTCGAGGCGGCGGTTCGCGAGCCGGTCGTGCGCGCCTGCTTCGTGCTGTCACGGGAGTTCGGCTGGACGCCGCAGCAGTGCAGCGAGCTCACCCTCGGCCAGGTGCTGCTGTATCTGGAAATGCTCGCCCGCGGCGAGACGCCGGGGGCGGCGGCATGATCCGGCCGCCGCACCCGCTGCTCGCCGGGCTGTGGCGCGACGCCGGCGCGGTCACCGGCGCGATGCAGGCACTGCGCCGCGGCGAACCGGCGCTTGCGGCGTTGGCGGCCGATCCGCTCGCGCCGCTCGCCGATCTTACGCCGGTCGCCTGGGCATTCGAGTTGCCGGCGGGGGAGGCGGCAATTGCGCTGTCGCTAACCCGGTTGCGCGCCGCAGCGGCAGCGCCCGTAGCCCGCCGCGCCGACCCGCTCGAACCGCCTTATGCGGGGTTCGGCTCGTCCCTCGGCGCAGCGCCGACGAGCGCTGTAGGCACCTTGAACGCTGCCCGAAGCGCATCTTCCCGCAACCGGCGCGACACCGGATCAGAGCCGGCTTCCGGCGTCTCTGCACCGGCGCAGGATGCCGCATCGGCACTGGCCGAGGCGACGCGCCTGGGGGCACGCTGGCGCGTCGTCGGCGGTTCGGCCACTCCCGACACGCGGCAGGCGATCGACCTCATTCTGGGCGGCCTGCGGCCGTCGACCGCGGCGCTGCTCGCAGCCGTCGATGTCGCGGCGGACGAGCCGCCCGTCCCGGCAGCGCCGTCGGCCAATGTGGAAATCGCCGGCGCCGTGGCGGCGGCGCTGGCCCGGGTAGATGCCGCGCGAGGCGCGGCGGCCCGTCTCGCTGCAACGCGGACGCCGCTCGACCCGTCCATGCCCGGCGACTCGCCGCAACCACCGCCGACGGTTTCCGGCTTCCGGCGGCTCGCCGCCCGGTTCGTACAGCCTCCCGTCGCGCCGGCTGCGGCGACGGCCGACACCTTTTCGGGCACGCACGGGCCGTCACCCGATTTCGCCACCAGGCCGCCGACCGATGCGGCTGCGCCCCGCCATCCGGCGGTGTTGCCGCAGGTGCAAGAGCTGGTCCCCGACAGTCCCTTCTCCGTCCCGCGGCGGGCCGGCGAGGACATTGCGGGCGAGGCCGAGATGGCCGAGTTGCTGGCGCGCGTCCTGCGGCGCGAGGCGCGGCGCCAAGGCATCGCCGACGAGAGCGGCGCAGCATGAGTTACATATTCCGCCCCGACGCCGTTATCACCCTGGACGGCCGGCCGTTCAGCGCGGCCGAGGCGGCGCTGATCGGGCTCGACCTGCAGCTCGGGCTCGGCGATCTCGGCGAGGCGCGGCTGCTGCTCTGGCCGCGCTCGAAGCTGGCCAGCGCGGTGACCGGCGCGAAGCTCGAACTCGCCCTCGGCACGCAAGATGAGAAAGCGACGGTTTTCACCGGCGCTGTCGAGCAGGTTGCCCACGGTCCGGCCTCTCTGACGATCGAAGCGCTCGAACCGACCGCCGCGCTGCACCGCAAATTCATCAGCCGCACCTTCCTCAACCAAACGGTCGAGGCGATCGTGCGCGACCTCGCCGACCCGGTCACCGTCGCGGCGGCCGATTCCGGTCTCGAACTCGGCCAATACGGCGTCGAAAACCGCCGCAGCGTATGGTGGCACCTGCGCGATCTTGCCCGCCTCGCCGGTTGCGATCTGTGCGCCACCGCGGCGGGCGAATTGCTGTTGCGGCCGCGCGGGCGCGGTGAGCCGCGCACACTGCGGTACGGCGCCGATATGCTCGCCTTTTCCGAAGGCGAACGCGTCGCACCCGAAGCCCAGGCTATCGCGCCGCACGGCAGCGCCAGCACGGCCGGCACCGATCGCTGGCATTGGGTCAATCCGGACCCGCTCGGCCAGAACCCCGATCCGGCACGCGTACGCGGCCCGATCGTCAGCGAGGCGGCCGCGACGACGGCCAGCGATGCCGCCAAGGCGCGCAGCGCGGCGCGCGCCAAATGCGGCCGCGTTGTCGTGTGGGGTCGGCCGGAGGTGCGGCCGGGTGACGGCATCGACCTGCAGAACCTGCCCGGCAGCGACGATGGCGGGCTGCTCGCCGCGGCAGCTTCGGCAGCCGCAGCGGTACTGGGCGGCGGTGGCGGCGGGCCCGCATGGCGCGCCGTGCGCGTGCGCCATGTGTTGGACGGCGCGCGCGGCTTTGTGAGCGTATTGGAGCTGGAAGGCGGCGAAGCGGCGGCAGCGGGCGGCGGCCTGCTCGGGGGGCTGGCGTGAGCTCGCTGATCGATGCGCTGCGCGCGATCATCCGCGACGAGCTGGCGGCGCGGCGCCCGCCCGAGCTCGGAATCGTGACCCAGGTGTACCCGGGCGACGGCGGCGCCGGCAATCACCAGGCTGATCTGCGCCTGCGTGCGAGCGGACTCGAATTGTCGCGCGTACCGGTCGCGGTGCCGCGCCTCGGGTTCTCGCTGCTGCCGCGCCCGGGCGACCTGGTCGTCGTGCTGTTTGTCGATGGCGACGTGCATGCACCGGTGGTGGTCGGCAGCTTGTACGACGCCCAGCGCCACCCGCCGCAAGCTGCCGCGCTCGATGCCGCATTCATCCCATCCGACGACCAGGACAGCGCCGTCAAGCGCTTTCACATCGCCACCCCCGGCGGTGGGAAGCTGACGATCGACGATGGCGGGCTCCTGTTCGAGGCCGGCGGCACCAAGCTGCAGATCGCCCAGGACGGCGATGTCAGCGTGACCTCGGCCAAGGCGATCGCTGTCGAGTCGCAAAGCGCGATCACGCTCAAGGCCGGCAGCGACTTGACCATCGAGGCCGCGACCAGTCTCACGCTGAAAGGGTCGCAGGTCGCGATCCAGGGGCAGGCGGAGGCCAAGCTCCAGGGCGCAGTCGTGACCATTGCCGGAACGACCAGCTTCAGCGCGGCATGAGGAGGAAGATGGCCGGACCGCCTGTATCGATCGGTTGCGCCGTGGTCCTCTCTCCGGGCGCTGCAGGACCGCCCGACAGCGGTTTCATCAGCGTGATCCCGCAGGCGATCGTGATCGCCAACGGGCTGCCGCTCGCGACGGTCGGCAGCATCTGCCAGATGGTCAATTCCGTCACCGGAGCGCCGTATCCGCTGCCGATCGGACCGGGCGGCGGGTCGGGGTCGTTCCGGATCGCCGGTCAGGCGCTGGTGCGCATGGGCGACCTCATCCCTTCCGGCCCTGGGGTGCTCAGCATCATCGGGCCGCCGGCCGCACCTTTCATCGCCGATCAGG
>Ga0070671_100005365_pt1 | contig 10222 bp, 7 predicted proteins | sample KBSS73metaG_FD_65341 | JGI IMG/M metagenome (GOLD analysis project Ga0070671, IMG submission 65341) | Switchgrass rhizosphere microbial communities from Kellogg Biological Station, Michigan, USA - KBS S7-3 metaG | ecosystem: Host-associated > Plants > Roots > Rhizosphere > Soil ... | reverse complement strand
TGCTGCCGACCAAGTTCTTCATCGACGCGGGGGAGCGCATCTCCAAGACCGAGACGCGCGGGCTCACGTACTGGACCGGCGCCGGCGGCCGCACCAAGGTGTGGGATTCGGAGTCGCACCGCTCGCTGCCGATCACCAAGTTCTCGATGATCCTGCCGATCGACGTCGCGCACGCGCGCGGCGAGGGCGGCCGCGCGCAGGCTGCGCTGGCGAATCCGGGGCATGGCGACGGCGCCCCGGCGCTGCCGCACGACGCCGCGGTGCCGCTGGAATCCGTCGCGACGAACGCGCAGGTGGCGGAGCTGGTCGACGACCTCCTCGTCTTCCAGAGCGAGACGCGCAACACGCTCTATGCGCTGATGTGGGTCGTCGGCATCGTCGCCGTGCTGGCGCTGGTCTTCGGCATCGCCATCATCTACCGCTAGCGCCGCGCCTTTGCACGGCGCGCTGCTACCATCGCGTCTTTTCCGGGGGGGACGCGATGAACCGACTGGATTTCGAGGGCCGCACGGCCGTGATCACCGGCGGCGCCGCCGGCATCGGCCAGGCGGTGGCGCGCCGGCTCGTGGACAGCGGCGCGCGGGTGGCGCTGTGGGACCGCGACCCCCAGGCGCTGGAGGCGGCGAAGGCGGCGCTGGGGCCTGCCACGGTCACGCTCGCGCTCGACGTCGCGGACGCGGGCGCCGTGGACCGCGCCGCGCGCGAGGCGGCAGCGGCGCTCGGCGCCATCGACGTCCTCGTGTGCTCCGCCGGCATCACGGGTCCCAACACCACCGTCTGGGACTATCCCGTCGACGAATGGAAGCGCGTGTTCGACGTCAACGTCCACGGGCTCTTCTACTGCAACCGTGCGATCGTGCCGCACATGCGCGCGAAGAACTACGGCCGCATCGTCAACATCGCGTCGGTGGCGGGGAAGGAAGGCAACCCGAACGCGTCGGCGTACAGCGCGTCGAAGGCCGCGGTGATCGGGCTCACCAAGTCGCTCGGCAAAGAGCTCGCGACGACGGGCATACGCGTCAACTGCGTCACGCCGGCGGCGGTGCGCACGGCGATCTTCGACCAGATGACGCAGCAGCACATCGACTTCATGCTGTCGAAGATCCCGCTCGGACGCTTCGGCACCGTCGACGAGATCGCGGCGCTGGTGTGCTGGCTCGGCAGCGAGGATTGCTCGTTCTCCACCGGCGCGGTGTTCGACGCGTCCGGGGGCCGCGCCACGTACTGAGCCGCGCTACTGCGGGCGCACCGCCAGCATGATCTTGCCGATGTGCTGCGACGATTCCATCAGCGCATGCGCCCTGGCCGCCTCCGCGAGCGGAAACGTGGCGTGGATGATCGTCTTCAGCTCGCCGCGGTCGAGGAGCGGCCACACCTCGCGCTTCAGCTCGCGCGCGAGCGCCGCCTTGCGCTCGAACGGGCTCGCGCGGAGCGTCGAGCCGGTGACGGTCAGCCGCTTCATCATGATCTGGCGCCAGTCGCATTCGATGCGGTGCGCCTTGAGAAACGCGATCTGCACGAGCCGCCCTTCGAGCGCCAGGCTCTTGAGGTTCTTCTGCGCGTAGTCGCCGCCGACCATGTCGAGGATCACGTCGACGCCCCGCTTGTGGGTGATGCGCGCGATCTCCGCCTCGAAGTCCTGCGTGCGGTAGTCGAACGCGTGGTCGGCGCCGACCGAGCGGCAGAATTCGACCTTTTCCGCGCTGCCGGCGGTGGTGAACACCGTCGCGCCGAACGCCTTGCCGAGCTGGATGGCGGTGAGGCCGATGCCGCTGGTGCCGCCGTGCACCAGCAGCGACTCGCCGACGGCGAGCTTCGCGCGGTCGAACACGTTGTTCCAGACGGTGAAGTAGTTTTCCGGCAGCGATGCCGCCTGCTCCAGGGAAAAGCCCTGCGGGACAGGCAGGCACCAGGCGGCGGGCGTGCAGCAGTATTCGGCGTACCCGCCACCGGGCGTGAGCGCGCAGGCGAGGTCGCCGATCTTCCAGCCTTCCGTTTCAGGCCCCATCGCGACGACGCGGCCCGCAACCTCGAGGCCGAGGATGGGCGACGCATCGGGTGGCGGCGGATAGGCGCCGGCGCGCTGCGCGCAATCCGGCCGGTTGACGCCGGCCCACGCGACTTCGATCGTCACTTCGCCGGCGCGCGGCTGCGGCACCGGGCCCTCGGCCATGGTCATCACGTCCGGTGGGCCGGGCGTGGGGACGGCGACGTGTCGCATGGTGGCTGGAATCGGCATTGCGCGCTCGCTTCGGTGGACGTCGGCCGATTCTAGTCGAAGGCGGCTCGCCGCACCGCCCGCGTTAAACTCGCCTCGCCCCCCTTGCGCCCTCGCATGGAACCCGCCTCCGCGTCCAACGTAGCCTCGCTGCTCGAGCGCAGCGCACGGATGTGGCCGCGGCTGCCCGCGGTGGCGGAGGGCGCGCGCGTGCTGCACGACTACGCGGAGCTCGCGCGCCGCGCCGCGGGACTCGCCGCGGCGCTGCGCGGCAGCGGCCTCGCCGCGGGCCACCGTGTCGCGCTGGTCGCCCGGAACGCGCCGGCCTACGTCGAGACGCTCTTCGCCTGCTGGCGCGCGGGACTCGTGGCGGTGCCGGTCAACGCCAAGCTGCATCCGCGCGAGCTCGCGTTCGTGCTGGCGGACAGCGGCGCGCGCATCGTGTTCGCCGACCGGTCGTGGTGCGACGCGCTCTCGGGCGCCGACGCGACCGGGGCGCCCGGCCTGCGCGTGATCGAGCTCGGCGGCGACCTGCACGCGCGAATGTGCGAGGGTGACTCCACGGGGCCGGTCGCCGCGGTGTCGCCGGCCGCGCCGGCGTGGCTCTTCTACACCAGCGGCACCACCGGCCGGCCCAAGGGCGTGGTGATCTCGCACGGTAATCTTCACGCGATGACGCTGGCGTTCCTGGCCGACGTGGCGCCGGTGGCGCCAGGCGACGCGCTGCTGCATCCGGCCCCGCTGTCGCACGGCTCCGGGCTCTACCTGCTGCCGCACGTCGCCCGCGGTGCGGTCAGCGTCATCCCCGCCTCGGGCGGCTTCGACGCCGCCGAGCTGTGCGCGCTGGTCGACGCGTGGCCGCGCGCGGCCTTCTTCGCCGCGCCCACGATGGTGCGGCGCTGGATCGCGTCACCGGCGCTGGGATCGACGCGCCTCACGAATCTCAAGTGCGTCGTCTGCGGCGGCGGACCGCTATACGTCGAGGACTGCAAGGCGGCGGTGGCGGCGCTCGGACCGCGCCTCGCGCAGATCTACGGCCAGGGCGAGTCGCCGATGACGATCACCGCGATGGATGCAGCGCAGGTCGCCGATGCGATCGCGCGCAGCGACGACGCGCGACTCGGCTCGGTGGGCGTCGCGCAGCTCGGCGTCGAGATCCGCATCGCCGGCGACGGCGATGTGCCGCTGCCGGCGGGCGCGATCGGCGAAGTGCAGGTCCGCGGCGCCACGGTGATGCAGGGCTACTGGGGTAACCCCGCGGCGAGCGCCGCCGCGCTCGCCGGCGGCTGGCTGCACACCGGCGATCTCGGCGTGCTCGACGCCGACGGCTTTCTCACGCTCAAAGACCGCTCGAAGGACCTGATCATCAGCGGCGGCGCGAACATCTATCCGCGCGAGGTGGAGGAGGCGCTCCTCGCGCATCCGGCGGTGGCGGACGTCGCGGTCGTGGGCCGCCGGCATGCCGATTGGGGCGAGGAAGTGGTCGCCTGCGTCGTGGCGCGCGGCGACGTCGGCGACGCCGCGGCGCTCGAGCGCGCGCTCGACGCGCATTGCCTCGGCGCGATCGCCCGCTTCAAGCGGCCGAAGGCGTACGTCTTCGTCGCCGAGCTCCCCAAGAATGAGACGGGAAAAGTGCTGAAGACGGCGCTGCGCGATCTCGTCGCGCCGCCGGAGGCGCCCTAGCGCGCCGCGCGCACGCGGAGCGCGCGCAGACGCAGCGACGTCGCGCACGCCGCGGCGCCGAGCACCGCGGCCGCGGCGCCGCCCAGCACCGCGGTGTAGCCGGGACCTTCGAGCAGCCGCCCGCCGATGGCGCTGCCGGCGCCGACGCCGCTGACGATGCACGTCGACAGCCATGTGAATGCCTCGGTCGCGTAGCGCGGCGGCGCGATCGACGTCACCAGCATCGCGGTCAGCGCGAATACCGGCGCGATCAGCGTGCCGCCTAGGAATGCCAGCGTGGCGAGGGGCCACGGGGACGCGGTCAGAGCCTGCAACGCGAGCGGCAGCGCCATCGCGGCCAGGATCAACGGAAGCTGTCGGTCCGCCGGCAGGTGAAGGTGCAGCGCCCCATAGACGAGACCGCCGACCGCGCTGCCGAACGAATAGATGGCGAGCAGCACGCCCGAGAGCGCCGTGGCGCCGGCGAACGTCGCGAAGCCCGGATAGCCGATCTCCGTCAACCCGATGCAGAACGTGAAGAGAAACGTGACGACGTAGACGACGATGAGCCGCGGCTCGGAGAGCGGTCCCAGCAGGCTGCGTTCCGCGTCCGGCTGGTGGTGCCAGTACTTGAGCGCCGGCGACAGGAAGAACAGCGGCACCGCGAGCGCGGTGAGCAGGACGGCCCCGCCGAACGCCGCGGTGGGCGAGGCGACCGCGAGGAGCAGCGCGACGAGCGCGGGCCCGAGCGTGAACGCGAGCTCGACCAGCACGCCGTCGATCGCGTACGCGATGAGGCGCATCCGCTCGTCGTCGAAGCGATAGCGCCACATGGTGCGCGTGAGCACGCTGATCGGCGGCGCGAACGCGCCGGCGAGACCCGCCGCGCCGATGGTCGTGGCCGGCGCGAGCGCCAGCGGTGCGGCGGCCAGCACGACGCAAAGCGCGAGCGGGCAGGCGGCACCGGTGACGGCGAGCACGAGCGCCGGGCCGCGGCGGTCGATGATGCGGCCGAGCAGCGGCGCGGTGATCGCGGCCAGCAGCAGGTACGCCCCCACCGCGGCGCCGGCCGTCGCGAACGAGCCGGTGAGCGACCGCACGTGGAGCAGCAGCGACAGCGACAGGGTGCCGAGCGGCAGCCGCGTCAGGAACGACGTCACGAGCAGCGGCACGATGTCCGGCTCGCGCAGGAACGTTCGGTAGCGGGCGGCGGCTTGGGCGAGCATGGGGAAAACGCGTGGGGCCGGCCGAAGCCGGCCGCGGCATTGCGTCAGGCCGAAGCCCGACTTCCAGCGCGCCTAGTAGATCACCTGCACGTTCTCGTCGGCGAGCCAGTCGCGGAGCTGCTGGATCAGCGCCTCGTCGAGGTTGACCCGCCAATCGGCGGACAGCTCGACTTCGCCGCCCACGCGTGCGTTGCGATATTCGACGGTGATCGGCTTGTCGCCGGGGCGGAACGGCGCGAGGATCGCCGCGAGCCGATCGGCGGACGCGTTGCCGTTGCACGCGAGGCGCAGGCCGCGCGCGCGCTGGCGGCGGAAGGCCGCGAGGTCGTACACGGCCTCCGCGATGATCCGCATTCCCTGCACTTCGCCGTCGTCGGTCACGCGCTGCATCACGCGCACCTCGGCCACGACGAGCTGGTCCTCGCGCAGCAGCCCGCGCACGCTGTCGAACGTCTCGTTGTAGACCATGACCTCGGCGCGGCCCTTGCCGTCGTCGAGCGTCACGAACGCCATCTTGCCGCGGCGGCCGCTCTGGATGCGCAGCGCCGTGACGATGCCGGCGACCAGCACCCGGTCGGCGCGCGGCGCGAGATTGGCGATCGACGTGCGCACGATGGGCGCAAGCTCCGCGGCGTAGCCGTTGAACGGGTGGCCGGAGAGATAGAAGCCGAGCGCGGCCTTTTCATGCGTCAGCCGCTCGGCGTCCGCCCACTCGCGCGCGGCGACGAGCGCGGGACGGTTCTCGGCCGAGTCCTCGCCGAAGAGCGAGACCTGCGCGCGCGTGGCGTCGGCGCGCTCCGCCGCCTCGAGCGCGATGCCGACGGACGCGAGCAGCGCCGCGCGATGCGGGTCGATCGCGTCGAACGCGCCGGCGCGAACCAGCGCCTCCACGGCGCGGCGGTTCACCGTGCGCTTGTCGATGCGCCGGCAGAAGTCGAACAGGTCGGCGAACGGTCCGCCGGTGACGCGCGCCGCCACGATCGCCTCGATCGCCGCCTGGCCGGTGCCCTTGACGGCGCCGAGGCCGTACGCGATGCGGCGGGTATCGACCGGCGCGAACCGGTATCCGGACGCGTTGACGTCCGGCGGCAGGATCGCGAGCCCCTGCGCGACCGTGTCGTCGTAGAACGTCTTCACCTTGTCGGTGTCGTCCATGACGAGCGACAGGTTCGCCGCCATGAACGCCGCCGCATGGTGCGCCTTGAAGTACGCGGTCTGGTAGGCGACGAGCGCGTACGCGGCCGAGTGCGACTTGTTGAAGCCGTAGCCGGCGAATTTCTCCATCAGGCCGAAGAGCTGCTCGGCGCGATGCTTCGGCAGGCCGTTGGCCTGCGCGCCCTCGACGAAGGTGTCGCGGTGCTTCGCCATCTCCTCGGGCTTCTTCTTGCCCATGGCGCGGCGGAGGAGGTCGGCGCTGCCGAGCGTGTAGCCGCCGATCTCCTGCGCGATCTGCATCACCTGTTCCTGGTACACCATCACGCCGTACGTGGGCTCGAGGATCGGCGCGAGCCGCGCGTCGACGTACTCGACGCGCTCGCGGCCGCTCTTGCGCGCCACGTAATCCGGAATGAGCTCCATCGGACCCGGCCGGTACAGCGCCACCAGCGCGACGATGTCCTCGAAGCGCGTGGGCGGACCCTGCTTCAGCAGGTCGCGCATGCCGCGCGACTCGAACTGGAACACCGCGGTGGTGTTGCACTTGCGGAAGACGTCGTAGGCGGCCTTGTCGTCGAGCGGCAGCGTCTCGAGCGAGACGTCCGCGTGCGGATCGAGCTCCCGCACGTAGCGGAGCGTCCAGTCGAGGATCGTGAGCGTGGTGAGGCCCAGGAAGTCGAACTTGACGAGCCCCACCGCCTCGACGTCGTCCTTGTCGAACTGCGACACCGGGGCGTCCGCGCCCGCCTGCAGATAGAGCGGACAGAAATCGGTGAGGCGTCCCGGCGCGATCAGCACGCCGCCGGCGTGCATCCCCACGTTGCGCGGCAGGCCCTCGAGCTCCTCGGCGAGCGCGAGGAGCTCGCGCACCTCTTCCTCCTCGGATTCGCGCTGGCCGATCAGCGGCTCGGCGTCGCGTGCGTAGATGACGTTGGACTCGGCCTCGCCCTGCCGCCGCCGCAGCGTGACCGTCTTGCCGGGCTGGAACGGGATGAGCTTGGCGATGCCGTCGACGACCGAATACGGCATGTCGAGGACGCGGCCGACGTCGCGTACGGCGGCCTTGGCGGCGAGCGTGCCGAACGTCGCGATCTGCGACACCGATTCCGCGCCGTACTTCTTGCGGACATAGTCGATCACGCGGTCGCGGCCGTCCTGGCAGAAGTCGATGTCGAAGTCGGGCATCGACACGCGCTCCGGGTTCAGGAACCGCTCGAACAGCAGCGCGTAGCGCAGCGGATCGAGGTCGGTGATGCCGAGCGAGTAGGCGACGAGCGAGCCCGCGCCGGAGCCGCGCCCCGGCCCCACCGGCACGCTGTTGTTGCGCGCCCAGCTGATGAAGTCGGCGACGATCAGGAAGTAGCCGGGGAAGCCCATCTGCACGATGGTCTTCGTCTCGAACTCGAGCCGCGCGGCGTACTCGGGCCGCTTCCCGTCGCGCACCGCGGCGTCGGGGTACAGCGTGGCGAGCCGGCGCTCGAGTCCCGCGGCCGCCTCCTGGCGCAGCAGGTCGTCCAGCGTGAGGCCGGGCGGCGTGGGGAAGCGCGGCAGGTGGTTGGTGCCGAGCGGAATCGTCAGGTTGCAGCGCTGCGCGATCGCCAGCGTGTTGGCGAGCGCCTCCGGGAGATCGGCGAACCGCGCGGCCATGTCGCTCTGCCCGACGAAGTACTGCTCGGGCGTGAAGCGGCGCGGCCGGCGCGAGTCGGCGAGCACGTGGCCCTCGGCGATGCATACGCGCGCCTCGTGCGCGCGAAAATCGTCGCGGCGCAGGAACTGCACCGGATGGGTCGCGACGACCGGCAGGCCGGTCTGTCCCGCGAGCGCCGCCGTGGCGCCCACGAGGGCGTCGTCATCGGGACGGCCGGCGCGCTGGACCTCGAGGAAATAGCGGCCGGGGAACGCGGCCGCCCACGCGCGGGCGCTGCGCGCGGCGCCCTCCGGGTTGCCCTGCAGCAGCGCGTGGCCGACGTCGCCGTCGCGGGCGCCGGACAGCGCGATCAGGCCGTCGGTGCCGTCCGCGAACCAGGCCCTCGACAACTCGGCGCGCCCGCGATGCTGGTTCGAAAGGTAGGCGCGGGTCAGCCAGTCGCACAGGCGAAGGTAGCCTTCGCGCGAGGCTGCGAGCAGCACGGCGCGAAACGGCGACTCGCGCTCGGCCTCGTGCGTGATCCAGACGTCGCAGCCGACGATCGGCTTGATTCCTGCGGCGCGCGCCGCGCGATAGAACTTGATCAGCCCGAACTGGTTCGCGAGATCGGTGAGCGCGAGCGCGGGCATCGCGTTCGCGGCCGCGGCCGCGACGGCCTCGTCGATTCGGACGGTGCCGTCCGCGATCGAGAATTCGCTGTGAAGCCTGAGGTGGACGAACGCGGGAGGCGCCATGGAACGTCGATGCTCGAATGCTAGAATTCTACTCCGTTCGATTCCTCGAAAGCCGGCCCCGGGATGAGCAATGCCGCTGACCATCGCGCGCGTTTTCGCGCACGCAGAATGACGACGGCGCGCGCCGCGATCGCCGTCGCGCTGCTGGCGCTCGCGGGATGCGCCACCACGCCGCCTGGCGGCGCGCCCGACGCCTCGCGTCCGGACGCCGCGGTGCCGGGCACGCCCGGCGCGGCGCCGCCCGCGGCGCCGCCGGCGCCCGCGCCGCGCAACGTCGAGCCGCCGCCGCCGAAGATGAACCTGTCCGGCTTTCCGCTGCCGTACCGGCAGGGCTACGCCGATGGCTGCGCGAGCGCGACGGGACCGGAGCGCAAGGACGCGTCGCGCTTTTCGGCGGACCTGAATTACCGCACGGGCTGGACCGACGGGCTCGGCCTGTGCAAGAAGAAATAGCGCTCGCTGCGCGGCCCGCCACTTCGCATTTCGTCGACCTCCGCGGAATGCGCCACCACGTCCTCACGTGGGGCGATCCGTCGTCGCCGCGGCTCTTCCTCCTGCACGGCTGGATGGACGTCGGCGCTTCGTTTCAGTTCCTCGTCGACGCGCTGGCGTCGCCGTGGTACGTGATCGCGCCGGACCTCCGGGGCTTCGGCCGCTCGGCGTGGCAGCCGCAAGGCTACTGGTATCACGACTACGTCGCGGACCTCGAGGCGCTCGCCGATCACTTCGCGCCCGGCGAGCGCATCAATCTCGCGGGTCACAGCCTCGGCGGCAACGTGGTGATGCATTACGCCGGCGTGCGGCCGGCGCGCATCGCGCGGCTCGTCTCGCTCGACGGCTTCGGCATTCCCGACGAATCGCCGGCGGCCGCTGTCGGCAAGGCGGCGAAGTGGCTGGACGCGCTGAAAGCGCCGCCCGCGTGGAAGCCGTATCGCGATCTCGACGCCGTCGCCGATCGCCTGCAGCAGAACAATCCGCGCCTGCCGCGCGACAAGGCGCGCTTCCTCGCCGCGCACTGGGCGACGGTCCGCGCCGATGGCCAGGCCGAGCTCGTCTCCGATCCGCGTCATCGCCTGCCGTTCCCCACCGTGTACCGGATGGAGGAGATCGTGCGGCTGTGGAACGCCATCGCCGCGCCCACGCTCTGGGTCGCCGCCGCCGAAACGCATCTGCTGAAGTGGCTGGACCCCGCGAACAATCCCACCGGCCACGAGCGCAATTTCGACGGCATCCGCGCGCGCATCGCGCACATCCCGGGCGCCCGCCTGGAGATCGTCAGCGGCGCCGGCCACATGCTGCATCACGATCAACCGGCGGCGGTCGCCCGACTCATCGAGCCGTTTTTCGCCGCCGGATGACGGGCCACCTCCGCTCGCGCACCGGCGCGTACGCGGCGATCGGCGTGCTGACGCTCGTGTGGGGCGGCAATTGGGTCGCGATGAAGCTGGCGCTCGCGAACGCCGACCCCGTCACGTTCAACCTCCAGCGCACGTGGCTCGCCGTGGTGGTGCTCTTCGGCGTGCTCGTCGCGCGCGGCGGCGCTTTCTGGCCCGCGTCTTGGATCGCCGTGATCGTCACC
>Ga0070671_100005364_pt1 | contig 10222 bp, 11 predicted proteins | sample KBSS73metaG_FD_65341 | JGI IMG/M metagenome (GOLD analysis project Ga0070671, IMG submission 65341) | Switchgrass rhizosphere microbial communities from Kellogg Biological Station, Michigan, USA - KBS S7-3 metaG | ecosystem: Host-associated > Plants > Roots > Rhizosphere > Soil ... | reverse complement strand
TGGAAGTCCCATGGGGCAGCGGGAGCGCGATATATGGTTGGGGGTCCCCCCTGTAAAGTTACTTTGGACCCTCAACGGCAATTTGCCGGGATTTTGTCGTCAAACTGCAACGGTTGAGCGAAAGGACAGGGTTATCAATAGCTTAATTGATGTGGCCAAGGTCACGTACGACGACGTTCTCTCCGCTGCAGGGCGGGTCTCGGGGGAGGTAGAGCGAACACCCCTCATCGAGAGCGATGTCGACGGCACCAGAATCTGGCTCAAATGCGAATGCCTGCAGACTGGCGGCGCGTTCAAGCTTCGAGGAGCGACGAATCGACTCCTTCAGCTGTCGCAGGACGAGCGGCAGCGCGGCGTCGTCGCTTTTTCGTCCGGCAATCACGCGCGCGGTGTCGCGATCGCGGCGCGGCGGATCGGTGTCCGGGCAATCATCGTCATGCCGTCCGACGCACCCCAGGTGAAGGTTGATGGGACGCGCTCCGAGGGCGCGGAAATCATCTTTTACGACCGGCGGACCGAGAGCCGCGAGGAGATTGCGGCGCGGATCGCCAGCGAGACCGGTGCGACGGTCGTTCCGAGCTTCGACGACCCCGCCATTGTTGCCGGCCAGGGCACTGCGGGGTTGGAGATCGTCGAACAGCTGGGCCGAAGCCCCTCCCGCATCGTCATCCCTTGCGGAGGCGGCGGCCTAGCCGCCGGCATTGCTCTGGCGGTTCCTGACGCTGAGATTGTGGTCGTAGAGCCGGCGGGTTGGGATGATATGGCGCGATCGCTGGACAGGGGCGAGATCGTGCCGGTGGCCGCGGACGCGCCGAGCACCTTCTGCGACGCGATCATGACGCCGCGCGTGTCGCCGATCACTTTCGGTATCCTGCGAGATCGCCATGCCAGGGCCCTGTCGGTCACGGATGCGGAAGTTGAAGACGCGATCCGCTTCGCCTGGGACAGGCATCAGATTGTGGTCGAGCCGGGGGCAGCCGTTGGGCTTGCCGCACTCCTGGCGGGCAAGCTTGCCCCTATGGAAGATACGGTAGCGGTGCTGTCAGGCGGGAATATCGATCCAGCGCTTCACGCGCGGATCGTGGGTTAGGCTACGCTGCGAGTCTTGTATTCGCCAGGCTCTACGTGGGCCGGGCTGGAGCGCTCGACCGCCTTGGTCAGCTCTTCGAGCTCGGCCGCAAGTGTCTTGAGCTCGGCTGCCAGGAAGCGGCGTTCATTCTCGGCGACGGATTCCGAGGCGTCGATCAACGTGTCGAGCATCATGGCGATGCACGGCAGGATCGTCTCCTCGATGCGCTCGAAAGCCTCGTCGAGGCGCGCCTGTTGGTCGGCCGATGGCATTGGGCCGCATTACGCAAATCGGGTTAAGTGTTAGTGAAGCCGGGCTTGTGATGGACAAATTTTCCGAAGGCGCCCTGGCGCTCGCGATGATCGCCGGCTTCCTGCTTGTCGCGGCGGGCGTCAGACTCGCGCTGGTTCGTCAGACGAGGGGCCGCGGGATCCTGATGATCGTCGCGGCCCTGGTGCTCGTCATGAACGTGATGATCTGGACGGTATGGCCGGCTTGATCGGGTCTGTAGCGAGCCGCATGTCGAGATAATCGTCGACGGACCTCATCAGGAGGTCGAGTTCATTTGCGAAGAAGTGGTTCGCGCCCGGGATCAGATCGTGGTGGATCGTGATGTGGCGCTGGGTCCGAAGCTTGTCGACCAGCTTCTGGACCGCGCTCGGAGTTACCACCTCGTCCGCTTCGCCCTGGACGATGATGCCCGACGAGGGGCAGGGCGCGAGGAAGCTGAAGTCGTACATGTTCGCCGGCGGAGCGATCGAGATGAACCCGCGAATCTCGGGGCGGCGCATCAGCAACTGCATGCCGATCCAGGCGCCGAAGCTGACACCGGCGACCCAGGTTGTTTCCGCCTCGGGATGGATGGACTGGACCCAGTCGAGCGCCGAGGCCGCATCGCTTAGCTCACCGATGCCATTGTCGAAGATGCCCTGGCTCTTTCCGACGCCGCGGAAGTTGAAGCGCAAGGTCGCGAAGCCACGCTTCACGAAGGTTTGATAAAGAAGCTGGACGAGCTTGTTGTTCATCGTCCCGCCCGCTTGCGGGTGCGAGTGCAGGATCAATGCGACGGGGGCGCGGGGCCGGGTGCCGGGATGGAAACGTCCTTCGAGGCGTCCCTCGGGACCTGGGAAAATGACTTCGGGCATGGAAGTTGGCGTGCTCTTGTATCAGGTAAGCTACGCGGGTGCGCAGCAGCTTCCGGTCCTATATAGGGGCGGGCGTTCATGTGGCAATTGGCAGGAAATCGGCGGTTTTGAGTAGTCCCGATCGCCTCTACCTCGACCATGCGGCGACAACGCCGATACTGCCCGAAGCGCGCGCGGCCGTAGCCGCCGCGATGGAGGGCTGGGCAAACCCGAGTTCACCTCACGCGGATGGCCGCCGGGCGCGAGCGGGATTCGAGGAAGCCCGGCGCAAGATCGCGGAAGTTCTCGAATGGCGTCATGACGTCATCCTGACGTCCGGGGCCAGCGAGGCGGTGCAGATCGTCGCGGCGAGGGCCAGGGCCGATGGCCGCATCGTCAACCCGACCGAGCATGACGTGGTGATCGCCGCGATGGGAGAGGATTCGCGGGCTCTTCCGGTCAGCAGTGACGGGCTCGTCGATCTCGATGCGCTGGAGAAATGTCTGGCCACCGGGCCTGCACTGGTCGCGGTGCAGCTGGTCAATAACGAGACCGGCGTCATCCAGCCGATCGAGCGGATCCAGGAAATGGTTCGCGAGGGCGGCTCCCTTCTATTGACGGACTGCGCACAGGCGGCGGGAAAGATTGCGTTGCCCGATGCGGATTTCATTGCGGTCTCGGCTCACAAGTTCGGTGGCACGCCGGGGGTTGGTGCGTTGCTGGCGCGAGATCTCGCGACCTTGCAGGCGAGCGGCGGGCAGGAGCGTGGCTATCGAAGAGGGACCGAGAATTGGCCTGCGGTCGCGGGCATGGCGGCGGCGCTGGAGGCGCATCGGTTTTCCGAGGCGATGCCGCGCCTCGCTGTGCTGCGGACAGAGCTGGAGAAGGAGATCACGGCATCCGACGGTGTCGTGATTGCCGCATCGGCTCCGCGTATTGCGACAATTGGCGCCTATGCGATGCCTGGTACGGCGAGTGCGAGCCAGCTCGTTCAGATGGATCTTGCCGGTGTCTCAGTCTCCGCTGGAAGCGCCTGCTCGTCAGGCAGCATGAAGCCCAGCCGGGTTCTGGGTGCGATGGGCATTCCCGATGACGTCGCTGTTCGGGTCATTCGCGTCAGCTTTGGTCCATCGACGACTTCCGCCGACGTCGAGCGCTTCCTCGGCGAGTGGCGCCGAATCCGCAATCGTGCGAAAACGGTGGCGGCATGACCTACCTCGATTACCAGGCGACGACTCCGGTGGCGCCGGAAGTGGTCACCGCGATGCAGCCCTGGATCGAGGAAAAATTCGCCAACCCCCATTCTCCCTCACGCTGGGGCCACGAGGCCGCGGCTGCCGTCGAGGTCGCGCGCAAGCAGGTCGACAAGGCGATTGGCCTCAAGGGTGGCTCGGTCGCGTTCACCGGAAGCGCGACCGAGGCGCTGAATTGGGCACTGAAGGGCACGGTCGAGAAGCGGCACAAGGGGCGCAACCGGATCATCACCGTTGCGACCGAGCATGCGGCGGTGCTCGACAGCTGCGAATGGCTTGCCGATCAGGGGATCGATCTGACGGTATTGCCGGTGGATCGCGAGGGACGGCTCGATCTCGATCTGCTCGAGCGAGAGCTGGATAATCAAGTGCTTCTGGTAGCCGTCATGATGGTGAACAACGAGATCGGCGTCAGGCAGCCGCTGACCGCCATTTCGGACATAGCGCACGGTGCCGGGGCTATCGTTCTTTCGGACGCGGTCCAGGCACTGGGCCGGGTCGAACTTTGCAATGGTCCCGACCTGGTCGCCGTTTCAGCCCACAAGATCCACGGTCCCAAGGGGATCGGCGCGCTCTGGATGCGCAAGGGGAAGGAACCGGCGCCCCTCATCCACGGCGGCGGGCAGGAGCAGGGCCTGCGTTCCGGCACATTATCGCCCGCATTGTGCGTCGGGTTCGGCGCGGCAGCAAAACTCGCCGATGAGCGCTGCACCCGCGATTACGATCATGTCCAGCGGCTCTGGAAGGCCGCGATCCATGCACTCGGTCCGGGCTGGATCGTCAATGGAAGTGTCGATCATCGTTATCCGGGCAATCTGAATATTCGCCGCGAAGGCGTTGATTCAGCTCGGCTGATCGCAGACCTGCGAGACATTGCCTTTTCGCTGGGATCCGCCTGCGCGAGTGGCTCGGGGCGGCCCAGCCACGTCTTGCGCGCGATCGGCCTCGATTATCGCGAGGCGCGGTCGTCGATCCGGCTCGGCTTTGGGCGTTACACGACGCAGCAGGAGCTGGTCGAAGCCTGTCAGCGCCTCGCGAAAGCTGCGCTCGAGCAGGAGAAGCTCGACGCGTGACCTTGGTGCGTTTTTTCAGGGCGGACGGAACGTTCGACAAGGAAGTGGAAGCGGAGCCGGGGCAGCGGTTGCTTGACGTCGCCTGGGCAGCCCGCGAGCCGCTCGAAGGCGCCTGCGAGGGCGTCATGGCCTGCTCGACCTGCCATGTCATCGTGGCGAACGACGATTTCGAGAAGCTGCCGCCGGCGACCGAGGAGGAGGAAGACCTGCTCGATCTTGCGGCACATGCGACCCGTACGTCGCGGCTCGCCTGTCAGATCATCCTTACGGCCGACATGAGGAGCATCGACGTACGCGTTCCGTCCGAGGCGCGGAACTGGATGGGCCGCTGATGCTGCTCGATCGCCTGACTATCTAGCGATCAGTCGCCCGGGTCGTCGGGCAGCGGGCTCTCGTCGGTATCCTTACGACCTGGTTTCTTCGGTGCAGCCGGAGGCGCGGGACGGATCGAATCGAGGCCTGCAATCGTCAGGTAGCCGTGATGGTCGATGTCCAGAGCGATGAAACGCTGGGCGGCGGCCTGCTTGAATTCGGGCAGCGAAACGCCGCGGTTGAAATTGGTGTCGGCGGAGACAACGGGTTCAGGCAGGTCGAGCAAGCCGAATTGACCGGCGCCCTGATGCTGGTCGTTGGTGCTCCGCAGGAAGCGTCCGCCGCCGCGATGATGGCGGCCTCCCTCACCCTGGGCGGCCCCGGCCTCGTCCATCTGCGCCATCAGGCCGAAGCTGGATCCGCTCTGGATCTCAGGGGCGATGACGTTTTCGTAACGCGTGATGTCGTCAGGATCGATTTCGCCGTCATGACCCTCGTCCAGCTTCGCGAAAAAGCGTTCCGCGTCCTTCTGCATCTCCTCGAGCGTCAGTCTTCCATCGTGATTCGCGTCGGCCTGGTTAAACCAGTCCGCGAGCGTATTGTCCTCACGGGAGGAGGGCCTGAAGGGCTCGCCCATGGGGCTCATGAAGAGGCGGCCACCACGATGCGACGACGGAGGTGGCGGTGCCGCGGGTGCCGCAGCCTGGGGTTGGGCTGCAGCGGAACTCAGTACGATGAGGAGAGTGGCTAGGGGCACGGGCATCTTTCGAACCAGAGGCATTGGCAGGTTGCAGTATCATGGACAGGAAATGAAATCGCCCAGCAGCTCAGTTGCCGGGGGGAAGAGGCAATCCGATCCTTTGATCCGATCTGGCATCGGGGCGGGTAGGGCGACGGCCGCCTTTTGGAGGTGGAGGCACCATCGCCTGCAGCTGGTCGAGTGAAACCCGGCCTTGTTGACCTCGGTCCAGCAGCTTGAAACGCGCAAGCGCGGCCTGCCGAAACTCTTCAGCTGTAATTGCCCGATTGAAATCGGCGTCGGCGGCGGCGACCGGTTCGGGCATATTGAGCAGGGCATAACGTGCACCACCCTGCAGGCTGCCATCCAACATGTAGCCGCCTCTTGGACCCTTCGGAGGATGCCGCGCTAACCCACTCTCGTCATCCTCGGCCTGCTTGATCGCGGCTTTGTCGATGGGATCCCCTGGTGACCGCTTCGTCCTCGAATTTACCTGGATCTCGGGCGCTAGCTCCCACTCGTAGGCCACCAGCTCATCGGGATCGATCTCACCGTTATGATCCTGGTCAAGCTTTGCGAAAAAGCGATCAGCGTCCGCGACCATTTCATCCGATGTCAGAAAGCCATCGCCATTGCGGTCGGCCTGCCGAAACCACAGCGCCAGCGTATTGTCGGCCTTGGTGCGAGCGCGAAAGGGCTCACCCATCGGGCTGATGAAAGGCGCCCAGGCGTGGCCGACCACATTGATCGGCGGCGAGGCGGCCTGCGCCGTCGAGAGCAAGAACGGGACGATCAGCGATGAAATCGGCATGGTCGGTTCATAGCCGTCTGCTCCGCCGCGTGAATGACTGATGAAGTGCAGCATGAAACTTGCGCGTTAGTGGGTCTTCACCCATATGCGCGCCCGGAAGTCGGCGGACGGCGCTGTCGCCAACCTGGTCAGGTCCGGAAGGAAGCAGCCACAACGATTTGGTGCCGGGTCGTCGGCTTCCACCTCATCCGCTGCAGAGCGCAGCGGAACAGCACAAAAGCTAGATCCCCGCTTTCGCGGCGACGATGAAACAGCCTAAACCGTCATTGTGAACGACGACGAATCGCAAGAATCGCCGGGCCTAGGCCTGGACCTTCCCGAAGTGGCGCCAAAGGCCGCTAGCGGGGCCCCGTACCGCGTGCTCGCCCGCAAATATCGGCCGCAGACCTTCTCCGAGCTGATCGGTCAGGACGCGATGGTGAAGACGCTCGCCAATGCGATCGAGCGTGGCCGCATTGCGCATGCCTTCCTGCTCACCGGTGTTCGAGGTGTGGGCAAGACGTCGACGGCTCGCCTGATCGCCAAGGCGTTGAACTGCATCGGGCCGGACGGGCAGGGCGGACCGACGATCACTCCGTGCAACGTGTGCGAACCTTGTCGGGCCATTTCCGAGGGTCGGCACATCGACGTCATCGAGATGGATGCCGCGAGCCACACCGGCATCGACGACGTCCGCGAGATCATCGACGCAGTCCGCTACGCCTCGGTCAGTGCGCGCTACAAGATCTACATCATCGACGAAGTTCACATGCTTTCCAAGGCTGCTTTCAATGCCTTGCTCAAGACTCTTGAGGAACCGCCTGAGCATGTGAAGTTCCTGTTTGCGACCACCGAAGTGAACAAAGTTCCGGTCACCGTCCTGTCGCGCTGCCAGCGTTTCGATCTTCGGCGCATTCCGGCGGAAAGGCTCGCCGCCCATTTTGCCGAAGTGTCGAAAGCGGAGGGCGTTAATGTCGATGCCGAGGCCCTCAACATGATTGCGCGTGCGGCGGAAGGGTCGGCACGCGACGGCCTTTCGATTCTCGATCAGGCTATCGCCCACGGCGCGGGTACCGTGACGGCCGATCAGGTCCGCGACATGCTCGGACTTGCGGACCGCGGCCGCGTCCGACGCCTCCTGCAACTCGTGCTTTCCGGTGATGCGCCGGCGGCTCTCGCGGAGCTTGATCAGGCGCACGAGCTTGGAATCGACCCGACCCAATTGTTGCGCGGCCTTATGGAGAGCCTCCATGCGGCGACCCGCGCCAAGGCTGGGGCAGGGTCGGATGCGCTTCAAAGCGCCGAGGAGCGCGAGAGCGCGGCCGAGATGGCCGGAGCGCTGTCCTGGGGTTCGATCCATCGGCTCTGGCAGATGCTGCTCAAGGGGCTTCAGGACGTCGAAGTCGCACCGGATCCGCGCGAGGCTGCGGAAATGGCATTGTTGAGGCTGATCCACGCCGCGGACATGCCCGATCCGGCATCGATGGTGGCGAGGCTGACAGGCGAAGGCAGTGTCGCAACGGCTTCGTCAGCGCCAACCGCAAGACCGTCGGGGACGACGGCTCGCGTTCCGAGCGACTTCGAGGGGCTGGTGCGAGCAGTCGAGCAGAGCGGGAAGCATTTGCTGGCACAGCAGCTCCACGACCAGGTGGGCCTTGTCCGCTATGCACCGCCGGAACTGGTCCTGAAGCCGGGGCGGCCGCTTGGAGCAGACTGGTCTCGCGACCTGATGCTGGCGCTCAAATCTGCCACCGGCGCGAGCTGGCAGGTGTTGCTTTCCGACGATACGGGCGAGCCTTCGTTACTCGATCAGGAGAAAATGGCCGAGGAACGCGTTCGCTCCGACGTGCTGGCCGATCCGAATGTTCGCGCCGTAATGGACGCCTTTCCGGACGCCGAGCTGGAATCATTTTCAACGAGAGGCAGCTGACATGCCCGAGATGCCTGATTTCGAATCGATCATGCAGATGGCGCAGAACGCGCAAAACGAGCTTCAGAAGGCGCAGGACAATCTCGACAAGATCGAGGTCGAGGGCGTCGCAGGCGGCGGCATGGTCAAGGTGCGCGCGACGGCCAAGGGCCGGATCCTCGGCGTCGACATCGACGAGAGCCTGCTCCAGCCGTCCGAAAAGACGATGATCGAGGACCTGGTCGCGGCCGCCATCAACGATGCGAGGGCGAAGGCCGATGCGGCTGCCGCCGGGGAAATGCAGAAGATGCAGAGCACCCTCCCGCTGCCGCCGGGGTTCAAGCTGCCCTTCTAGAGTCGCGATCCCGATACTTCGGGTCGCTTACGAGCAAACCGGAATTGCTTGCGTGCGCCAGAGGCTGCAGTCACTATTCACGACTGCAGTAGGGGAGACGCGTCGATGTCCCTGGGCGCAATGCAGGATTTTCCGCTCCGCATCATGCGATTGATGGATCATGCCGAACGCGAGCATGGCTCAAGCGAGGTCGTGTGCGCGCGTGCCGACGGATCGACTCACCGTACGAACTGGAAGCGCCTGGCGCATGATTCGCGACGTCTCGCGCAGGCACTCGAAAGATTAGGCGTGGAGCCCGGCGATCGCGTCGCGACACTGGCGATGAATCACGACCGGAATTTCGTGACCTGGTTTGGGGTCGTGGGCATGGGCGGCGTGCTTCACACGCTCAATCCGCGCCTGTTCGACGACCAGCTCGAATATATTGCCAATCATGCCGAGGATCGGGTCCTTCTTTACGATCGCAGCTTCAGCGAGCTCGTCGAGCGGATGAAGCCCAAGTGGAAGACGATCGAGCATTACATCAGCTTCGACGACGACTTCGACGCGCTTCTCGACCAGGAGGACGGCGATTATCGGTGGTACGAGGGCGACGAGCGCGAGCCGTGCGGCCTCTGCTACACCAGCGGGACCACCGGCGATCCGAAGGGCGTCCTCTACGAGCATCGCTCCACGGTTCTCCACGCCATGAGCGTGATCGCTCCTGACATCTTCGACGTTTCCGCGCGCTCCGTGATGCTGCCCGTCGTTCCGATGTTCCATGCCGGAAGCTGGTGCATTCCTTATGCGGCAGCGATTGCCGGCTTCAAGCTTGTGATCTGCGCCGACAATCAGCCGGAGCGCTTGTGCAAGCTCTTCAATTCCGAAGGCGTTACGCACTCCGCCGGCGTACCCACGGTGTGGCTGAACATGATCGACCATGTTGAAGACACGGGTGCGTCGCTCGGAAAATTGCGCCTGGTCATCATCGGCGGGTCGTCAGCCCCGCCCGCGACGATTCGCTGGTTCCGAGACCGCGGGGTGCATGTAAATCACTTGTGGGGGATGACGGAGATGTCGCCCGTGGGAACGGTCGGAGCGCCCCCCGCGAATTGGGATTCGATGAGCGACGAAGAGCAGGTTTCTTACATGTCGCGGCCCGGGCGTTCGATGTTCGGAGTCGAGCTGCGAACCGTCGACGATCAAGGCAAGGTCCTCCCTCGCGACGGGAAGAGCGCCGGAAAGCTGCAGACGCGCGGGGCCGCTGTGGTCAAGCGCTACTTCAAGCAGGACAAGGATTGCGTCGATGCGGACCAATGGTTCGACACCGGCGACATGGCTGCGATCCATCCCGATGGGACGATCCAGATCACCGACCGCGCCAAGGACGTCATCAAGTCGGGTGGCGAGTGGATCAGTTCGATCGAACTGGAAAATGCTGCCGTCGGCTGCCCCGGTGTTGCCGAAGCGGCGGCAATCGGCGTCCCGCATCCGAAGTGGGACGAGCGTCCGCTGCTTCTTGTTGTTCGGGATGAGGACAGCGACCTGAGGGCGGATGAGGTTCGCGAATATCTTGCGGGCCGGGTCGCCAAATGGTGGCTTCCGGACGCGATCGAGTT
>Ga0070671_100005362_pt1 | contig 10225 bp, 7 predicted proteins | sample KBSS73metaG_FD_65341 | JGI IMG/M metagenome (GOLD analysis project Ga0070671, IMG submission 65341) | Switchgrass rhizosphere microbial communities from Kellogg Biological Station, Michigan, USA - KBS S7-3 metaG | ecosystem: Host-associated > Plants > Roots > Rhizosphere > Soil ... | reverse complement strand
GCGATGTGGTTGGCGGCGTACTCGTGCTCGAGGTCGCGGAAGTGCGCCTTCTCCTCGAGCAGCCGCTTGGCGTCGCGGACGTGGCCGTCGAGGAAGACGCTCATCGCCAGCCGCAGGTTCGAGAGCAGCCGCTCGTGCAGGTGGACGATCTCGGCCATCCCGGCGTCCGAGAAGCTGCGGTTCTTCTTCACCTTCTTGTCCTCGATGTCCTGGAGGACGCGCTCGATGATGTCGCCGATCTGCTCCATGTTGATGGTGAACGAGACGATGTCAGTCCAGCGCCGGCTCTCCTCCTTCGACAGCGCCTCCCCCGAGATCTGCGTCAGGTAGAACTTGATCGCCGAATACAGCTCGTCGACGACGTCGTCGAGCTTGCGAAGATCTTCCGAGAGGCGCAGGTCGTTGTTGCGGATCACCGGGACGATGCCGCGCAGCATCGTCTCGACGACGTCGGCCTGGTGCAGCGCCTCGCGCGCCGCGCACGAGATCGCCAGCGACGGCATCGACAGCGCCAGCGGGTCGAGGTGGCGCGGCCGCAGGTTGCCGGCGCCGGCCGAGGGCTCGCGCAGCCAGCGGTCGACCGTTCGTCCGACCAGGCCGGTGAAGCCGATGAAGATCGTCGCCAGCACCAGGTTGAAGCCGAGGTGAAAGGCGATGACCTGCTGGTGCGCGCTGGGAACGAGCTGCTGGAGCAGGATGTGCACCTGCGGCAGGAACGCCATGAACAGCAGCGCGCCGGCGACCTTGAAGATCAGGTTGCCGAGCGGCAGCCGCCGCACCTGCGGCGAGGCGTTGGCGGTGGCGAGCATCGCCAGCACGCCGCTGCCGATGTTGGCGCCGAGGACGAGGCCGATCGCGACCGTCTGCGGGATCATCGCCTGCGACGCGAGCGTCGCGATCAGGAGGACGATCGCCAGGCTCGAGTACGACATCACCGTCAGCGCGGCGCCGACGACGATGTCGAGCAGCACCTCGTTCGGCAGCGCGACGAGGAGGGCGCGCACCGCCGGCGATTCGGTCAGCGGCCGGGTCGCCGCGACGATCAGCTGCAGCGCCAGGGTGATCAGGCCGAGGCCGATGAGGACGCGGCCGATCGCGCCGAGGCCGCTGTTCTGGCGCGAGATGTAGATGACGACGCCGACGAAGATCAGGAGCGGCGAGAGCCAGGAGAGGTCGAACGAGAAGACCACCGCCATCACGCTCGTGCCGACGTCGGCGCCGAGCATGACGGCGAGCGCGGCGCTCGTCGTCACCAGGTTCTTGCCGACGAACGACGCGACGATCAGGCACGTCGCCGTGCTCGACTGGACGATGCTGGTCACGCCGAGGCCGGCGACGAGGGCGCGGAAGCGGTTCGCGAAGCTGGCGGCGAGGACGCGGCGCAGGTTCTCGCCGAACACCCGCAGCATGCCGGTGCGGACGATGTGCGTTCCCCAGACGAGGAGCGCGATCGCGGCGAGGAGGTTGAGGAGCGGGAGCATCGGGTCGCGGCGATTCCTCAGGCCCAGGGAAGCGAATACGTCTTCAGGTTGGTGAAGCTCTTCATCGCTTCCTGGACGCCTTCCTTGTAGCCGAGGCCCGAGTCCTTGATGCCGCCGAACGGCGTCAGCTCGAGCCGGTAGCCCGGCACCTCGCGAACGTTGACGGTGCCGACGTCGAGCTCGGCGACGAAGCGGGCGACGTGGTCGAGCCGGTTCGTGCAGACCGCCGACGACAGCCCGTAGGCGGTGCCGTTCGAGATCCGGATCGCCTCGTCGATGTCGGCGAACGTGATGATCGGCGAGACCGGGCCGAAGGTCTCCTCGCGGACGAGGGTCATCTCGGGCCGGACGCGGTCGAGGACGGTGGGCGAATAGAGCGCGCCGTCGCGCTCGTTGCCGACGAGCAGGCGCGCGCCCTGCGCGACGGCGTCGTCGACGCGCGCCTCGAACAGGCGCGCAGCGGCCTCGTCGATGACGGTGCCCATGTCGACGCCGCTGTCGCTGGGGTCGCCGTGGCGCCACGCCTTGGTCTTGGCGACCACGCGCTCGGTGAAGTCGGAGGCGACCGCCTGGTGCACGAGCATCCGCTTGACCGCGGTGCAGCGCTGGCCCGAGTTCTTGTACGAGCCCTGGACGGCGAGCGTCGACGCCTCGTCGAGGTCGGCGTCGTCCATGACGATGATCGGGTCGTTGCCGCCGAGCTCGAGGACGATGCGCCGGTAGCCCGCCCGGGCGGCGATCGCCTTGCCGATGGCGACGCCGCCGGTGAACGTGACGAGGTCGACGTCGGCATGGGTGACGAGCTCGTCGGCGATCTCGCGCGGGTCGCCGGTGACGACCGAGAGCATCTCGGGCGGAAGCCCCGCCTCGTAGAGCAGGTCGGCGAAGAACAGCGCCGACAGCGGCACCTTTTCGGAGGGCTTGAGCACCATCCGGTTGTTGGTCGCAACCGAGGGAACGACCTTGTGCGCGACCTGGTTCATCGGGTGGTTGAAGGGCGTGATCGCGCTGATGACGCCGATGAGCGGCCCGCGCTGCGTGTAGACGCGGCGCCGCTTGCCGTGCGGCGTCAGGTCGCACGAGAAGATCTGGCCGTCGTCCTTCAGGCACTCGTTGGCGCCGAACGAGAGGACGTCGGCGACGCGGCCGGCTTCGTACGTCGTGTCCTTCAGGCACAGGCCCGACTCGGCGCTGATCAGGCCGGCGATCTCGGGCGTGCGCTCGCGCACGAGCGCGGCCGCCTTGTCGAGGATGCGGGCGCGCTCGTAGCGCGAGAGCGTCGCGCGGTAGGCGCGCGCAATCCGGAACGCCTGGCGAACTTCGTCGACGGTCGCCTTCGGCACGCTGCCGATGCGCTTCCTCGTGAACGGGTTGAAGACGTCGATCGCGCGCTCGCCGCTGCGGCCGGCGCCGACCTTCTCGCCCGCGAGCCGCATCGCTTCGTGGCGGTAAGAGATGACGGCCCCCACGCTCACTTTGTTCGCTGCCCCCCGAGGGGGCGCGCCGGCCCCTTCGGGCGGCCGGGCGGGGCCGTCGTCACGCGACATGGTTCAGTGCGAGGTCGAAGGCGTCGAAGTTGCGCCAGCGCCGCATCGGATCGATGTCGCGGAGCTTGCGGTTGACGATCAGCGGCACGCGCTGCTCGGAGACGCCGCCATGCGATCGCAAGGGCGCGTCGAGGCCCGAGAGGTCGTGGCGAGCCGCCGACGTGCCGATCACCGTCGACCGCTCGGAGACGACGACGAGGTCGCCGATCCGGTCGGCGGGCAGCTCGAAGTACTCCGCCGCCTCGGCGCGGGTTCGAACCGACTCGATGCCGGGCAGGGCGCGGATGCGCTCCAGCAGGGCGTCGGCATCGGTGCCGTCCGGGAGGTACACCGTCGCGAACGATCCGAGCGCGCCGTGGTGGACCACGTACGGATCGGTGATCGGCAGGATGACGCGGCAAGCCGCCGCGCCGGTCCACGCGTCGAGGACGTCCTGCAGGTAGATGACGTCGGGTTGCGAGTCCATCCGCGTCTTCGCGTTCATTCCGTGATCCGCCGTGAGCACGATCGTGCACCCCATCGCGTCGAGCTTGCCGAGGTAGTTGTCCATCATGCGATAGAACGCGTCGGCGCCGTCGGTTCCCGGGGCGTGCTTGTGCTGCACGTAGTCGGTCGTCGAGAGATACATCACGTCGGGGCGCCGTTCGTGCGACATCAGCTCGCAGCCGGCGGCGAAGACGAACTCCGAGAGCTCGGCGCTGTAGACCGAGGGCACCGGCATGCCGACGCGCTCGACGACGTCGGCGATGCCGTTCTCGTCCTCGCTCGCCTCGTCGGCCTTCTCGGCCGAGAAGCAGATTCCCTTCATGCGGTGACCGAGAAGCTTGCGGAGCTTGTCCTTGGCGGTGATCACGGCGACGAACTGGCCGGCGTTGGCGAGCTCGGCGAGGATCGTCGGCGCGCGCAGCCACTTCGGGTCGTTCATCATCACCTCGGTGCCCGTGGCGACGTCGAACAGGTAGTTGCCGCAGATGCCGTGCACGGAGGGCGGCGCGCCCGTCACGATCGACAGGTTGTTCGGATTGGTGAAGCTCGGGATGACGCAGTCGGCGACCAGCGTCGTTCCTGTCGCGAGCACCTCCTTCAGCCACGGCACGTGGCCGTGCGCGACCGCCTGGGCGATGTAGTCGGGCTCGCAGCCGTCGACACAGACGATGACGGTGGGCTGGTGCGCGAGCGCATAGCTTCGCCCGTTGACGGTGATCATCGCGGTGCCCTTTCGGGGCCCGCTCCGGCACGCGCGGCGCCGTGGGGTCGTTGATGGTTCTTGATCGTTCGCTCCTTGCTTTCCATGACGTGGTCGTACATCGCCTTGCCCGCGGCGTCGGCGTCGCCCGAGGCGATCGCCTTGACGATCTGGCGGTGCTCGCCGGCCGAGATCGGCATCAGCCCGCCGTCGGCGAGATTGAGGCGGCGGAACAGGCTCAGCTCCTTGATGAGCTTTCGGTAGATCGCGGTCAGCTTGCCGTTGCCGGCGAGCTCGACGAGGCGATCGTGGAAGCGCAGGTTGAGGAGGTGGTAGTGGTGCGCGTCCTTGGCCTTGACCGCCTGCTCCATCTGCTCGACGAGGGCACGGATCTCCTTCAGCGCCGCCGGCTCGATCGAGACCGCGAGGCGGCGGCCGACGAGCTCGTCCATCGCCGCGCGCAGATCGAAGATCTCGATCGCCTCGGCGACGGGCAGGTCGCGGACGAAGACGCCGCGGTTCTTCTCGGTCCGCACCAGGCCGGATTCGTCGAGCATGCGGAACGCCTCGCGCAGCGGCCCGCGCGAGACGCCGAGGCGGGCGGCAAGCGCCATCTCGGTGAGCTTCTCGCCGGGACGAAGCTCGCCCGAGAGGATCATTCGCTCGAGCTCGCCCTGGACGACGCTCGAGAGCGAGCTCGTCTGCAGGAGCGTGATGGTCGGGTGCGGCGCGGCGGCCGCCGCGAGGGCGGGCATGGCCCAGTAGAAGCGATGCCGGGCCGATTGTCAACAATATTCAAAAAACAGTTGACTTCGCTTTTGGTGGAGTCGAGACTGCGCCGGGTCGAGTCTCGAGCCGTCACAGAACTGGCATAGGCTTTGCACACGGGTCGGCGCCTCTTCGATCGATCCGATCCTCGTCGTCACACATACCAGGGAGATGCGCATGATTCCGGCTTCACTCAAGGCGCTGTTCGGCGCCGCGCTTGTCGCGGTCGCTGCAGGCGCGTCGGCTCAGAAGACCGAGCTCACGGTCTACACCGCGCTCGAGCTGGATCAGGTCAAGGCGTACGAGGCCGGGTTCAACAAGCAGAACCCCAACATCGCGATCAAGTGGGTGCAGGACTCGACCGGCGTCATCACCGCCAAGCTCCTTGCCGAGAAGGCCAATCCGAAGGCCGACGTCGTCATGGGAGTCGCGGCGTCGAGCCTGGCGCTGCTCGACTCGCAGGGGATGCTCGTGCCGTACGCGCCGCTCAACCTCGACGCGATCATGACTGCCTACCGAGACAAGAAGAATCCGCCGGCATGGTGGGGAATGGATGTCTGGGGCGCGACCGTCTGCTTCAACACGGTCGAGGCTCAGAAGAAGGGAATCCCGAAACCCGAAACCTGGAAGGACCTGACCAAGCCGATCTACAAGGGCCAGGTGGTGATGCCGAATCCGGCGTCGTCCGGGACGGGCTTCTTCGACGTCAACGCCTGGCTCACGCTCTGGGGCGACGACAACGGCAAGGGCGGCGGCTGGAAGTACATGGACGCGCTGCACGAGAACATCGCCCAGTACACCCACTCGGGCTCGAAGCCGTGCACGATGGCCGCTGCGGGCGAGTACGTCGTCGGCATCTCGTTCGAGTACCGCGCCAACACCAACAAGGCCAAGGGCGCACCGATCGACCTCGTGTTCCCGAAGGAAGGCCTCGGCTGGGACCTCGAGGCGTTCGCGATCCACAAGGGAACCAAGAACCTCGAGGCGGCCAAGAAGCTCGCCGACTGGGCGTCGAGCAAGGACGCGATGCAGCTCTACGGCAAGAACTTCGCGATCACGGCGCAGCCGGGCGTCGCCGCGCCGCTCGCCAATGTTCCGGCCGATTACGAGAAGCGTCTGGTCAAGCTCGACTTCAAGGTCGCCGCCGAGAACCGCGCGCGCGTCCTCGAGGAGTGGAACCGGCGCTACAGCGCGAAGTCCGAGCCGAAGAAGCAGCCGTAGGAGGCGAAGGCCGGATCGATGGACGACTATCTGCGCCTGGAAGGAATCCGGAAGTCGTTCGGCAGTTTCCAGGCCCTGCGCGACATCGACCTGACGGTCGCGCGCGGCGAGTTCGTCTGCTTCCTCGGCCCGTCGGGCTGCGGCAAGACGACGCTGCTGCGCATCATCGCCGGCCTCGAGACGCAGACCGGCGGCCGGATCATGCAGGGCGAGCGCGACATCTCGCTCCTGCCGCCGGCCAAGCGCGACTACGGCATCGTCTTCCAGTCGTACGCGCTGTTCCCGAATCTCTCGGTCGCCGACAACGTCAGCTACGGCCTGGTCAACCGGCGCGACTCGAAGGCGAGCATCGCGGCGCGTGTCGACGAGTTGCTGAAGCTGGTCGGCCTGCCCGGCAGCGACGCCAAGTTCCCCGCCCAGCTCTCAGGCGGCCAGCAGCAGCGCATCGCGCTGGCGCGCGCGCTCGCCACCGCGCCGGGCCTGCTGCTGCTCGACGAGCCTCTGTCGGCGCTCGACGCGCTCGAGCGGGTCAGGCTGCGCCAGGAGATCCGCTCACTGCAGCAAAAGCTCGGCGTCACCACGATCATGGTCACGCACGACCAGGAAGAGGCGCTCTCGGTCGCCGACCGGATCGTCGTCATGAACCAGGGCGTGATCGAGCAGGTCGGAACGCCGCTCGAGATCTATCGCGATCCTGCGACGCCCTTCGTCGCCGATTTCGTCGGCAAGATCAACGTCCTGTCGGGGCGCCTGCATCCGGGCCGTGACCTGCGCATCGGCAGCAGCCGCTTCGCCTGCGAGCGCGACACCGACCAGGAACGCGAGGTCAAGGTCTACCTTCGTCCCGAGGACGTGCTCGCCCGGCCGATCGCCGCCGGCGACCCGAACGTCTTCGACGGCTCGATCGACAAGATCGAGTTCCTCGGCTCGTACTGCCTGGTTCGCGTCCACGCCGAGTCGATCGGCACGGAGCCGCTCACCGTCTACCTCTCGCTGAATTACCTCGCCGAGCAGGGCCTCTCGGTCGGCAGCCGGCTGCCGTTCAAGGTGCTGCCCGAGCGGATGCGGTTCTTCTAGCGTTCTTCGATCCCGCCGTGTCGGCTGTCCTTCCCCTGCCCGCCGAGCGCGCCGTTCGCCAGCGCTCGCACTGGACCGATCGCGTCGCCCATGCGGCGCTGCTCGCGATCGTCGCGGCGCTCGTCGTGTTCCTGGCGTTGCCGCTGGCGACGATCCTTGCCAAGGCGATGCAGGACAGCGACGAGCATTTCGTCGGCCTCGCCAATTTCGCCAGCTACCTGCGCACTCCGGCGCTGCTGCAGTCGTTCGTCAACAGCGTCTGGGTGTCGCTGCTCGTCACCGCGGTCGCGGTGCCGATGGCGTTCTGCTTCGCCTACGCGCTGGCGCGCAGCTGCATCCCGGCCAAGGGAGTCTTTCGCACCATCGCTCTCATTCCGCTGCTCGCGCCGACGCTCCTGTCGGCGATCTCGCTGATCTACTGGTTCGGCAACCAGGGCGTCGCGCGCGGCGTGATCCAGGCGCTCGGCTTCAAGAACATCTACGGCGCGCCCGGCGTCGTCCTGGCGGAATGCTTCTACGTCTTCCCGCACGCGCTGATGATCCTCGTCAGCGCGCTGGCCCTCGCCGATGCGCGCCTCTATGAAGCGGCGAGGGCGCTCGGCACGTCGCGGCGCCGCACCTTCTTCACGATCACGCTGCCCGGCGCGAAGTACGGCCTGATCTCGGCAGCGCTGGTCAGCTTCACGCTGGTGATGACCGACTTCGGCATCCCGAAGGTGATCGGCGGCGACTTCAACATGCTGGCGACCGACGTCTTCAAGCTCGTCATCGGCCAGCAGGACTTCCAGCGCGGCGCGGTCGTCGGCCTGCTGCTCCTGACCCCCGCGGTGCTGACCTTCGGCGTCGACTGGCTGGTCCAGCGCAAGCAGACGGCGATGCTCTCGGCGCGCGCGATTCCGTACTCGCCGTCGCCTTCGCGCGGCTTCGACGGCTTGATGCTCTCCTACGCCTGCCTCGTCAGCGCGCTGATGCTGGCGATGCTCGGGATGGCGATCTTCGCGTCGCTCGCGACCTACTGGCCGTACAACCTGACGCCGACGCTGAAGCATTACGTCCTCGGCCTGGTCGACGCCGAGGTCGGCCCGGCGTTCGTCAGCAGCTTCCAGCTCGCCGCCGGCACCGCCTTCTTCGGCACGATCGTCGTCTTCACCGGCGCCTACATGCTCGAGAAGACGCGCGGAATGGATGCGTTGCGTCCGGTCGTCCGGATGCTGTCGATGCTGCCGATGGCGGTGCCCGGCCTGGTGCTCGGCCTCGGCTACATCTTCTTCTTCAACGCCCCCGGCAATCCGCTCTCGGGCCTCTACCAGACGATGCCGCTCCTGATCGTCTGCACGATCGTCCACTTCTACACCACGGGGCACCTCACGGCGGTGACGGCGCTGAAGGCGCTCGACGCCGAGTTCGAGGCGGTCAGCGCTTCGCTGAAGGTGCCGTTCTTCACCACCTTCCGGCGCGTCACGCTGCCGATCTGCACGCCGACACTGGTCGACATCGCGCGCTATTTTTTCGTCAACGCGATGACGACGATCTCGGCCGTCGTCTTTCTCTATTCGCCCGAGACGAAGACCGCGTCGATCGCGATCCTGCGCCTCGACGAGGCGGGCGAGGCGGGCGCGGCGGCGGCGTGCTGCATCCTGATCACCGCGGCATCGACAGTCGCGACACTGATCTTCATGGCCCTCGGCGCCTGGATCGGCCGCCGCACGCAGGCGTGGCGGCGGCCGATGCGGAGCTGACAGACAAGCAGCGACGAACACGTTGGAGACCCCATCACCATGCAGCGCGACCCGATCCTCCTGACCCCCGGCCCGCTGACGACGACCGAGCGAACCAAGCGCGCGATGCTGCGCGACTGGGGCTCGTGGGACTCGTCGTTCATCGCCGTCACCACCGAGCTGAGGAAGCAGCTCCTTGCGATCGTCCACGGCGAGGGATCGCACGTCGTCGTTCCGCTGCAGGGCAGCGGCACCTTCGCGGTCGAGGCGGCGGTGGCGACGATCGTTCCCAAGGACGGCCACATCCTCGTCCTCGACAACGGCGCCTACTGCAAGCGCCTCGGCCGACTCTCGACGCTGATGGGCCGCCTGACGACGATCCTCGGCCATGCCGAGGACGTGCCCGTCTCGCCGACCGAGCTCGACGCCGCGCTCGGCGCCGATCCCAGCATCACGCACGTCGGCCTGATCCACTGCGAGACGGGCACCGGCGTCCTCAACCCGCTGCAGGCGATCGCCGACGTCTGCGCGCGCCGCGGCAAGGGCCTGATCGTCGACGCGATGAGCTCGTTCGCGGCGCTGCCGATCGATGCGCGCGAGGTGCGCTTCGACGCCCTCGTCGCCGCCAGCGGCAAGTGCCTCGAGGGCGTTCCGGGAATGGGCTTCGTCTTCGTCAGGAAGGATGTCATCGACGGCGCCGCCGGCCACTCGCACTCGCTGGCGATGGACCTGCACGACCAGCACGTCTACATGGAGAAGACCGGCCAGTGGCGCTTCACGCCGCCGACGCACGTCGTCGCCGCGCTCGCCGAGGCGGTGCGCCAGTTCGTCGAGGAGGGCGGGCAGCCGGCGCGCGGCGAACGCTACGCCGCCAACTGCGCCGCGCTCGTCGATGGCATGAAGGCGCTCGGCTTCGTGCCGTTCCTGAAGCCGGAGATCCAGGCGCCGATCATCGTCACCTTCCACGCGCCGGCCGACCCGGCGTACGACTTCAAGCGCTTCTACGACGCCGTCAAGGCGCGCGGCTTCATCCTCTATCCCGGGAAGCTCACCGAGGTCGAGACGTTTCGCGTCGGCTGCATCGGCGCGATCGGGCCGGCGGAGATGAAGGAAGCGGTCGCCGCGATCGCTGGCGCGGTGAAGGATCTGGGGATCGCCGCGTGCAGCCCGCAGGTCTTCGCGGACGGATCGCTCACTCGATCAGCTCGCTCGCACTGAGGAGAAGAG
>Ga0070671_100005361_pt1 | contig 10227 bp, 10 predicted proteins | sample KBSS73metaG_FD_65341 | JGI IMG/M metagenome (GOLD analysis project Ga0070671, IMG submission 65341) | Switchgrass rhizosphere microbial communities from Kellogg Biological Station, Michigan, USA - KBS S7-3 metaG | ecosystem: Host-associated > Plants > Roots > Rhizosphere > Soil ... | reverse complement strand
CAGTCGGGGCCCCGAGGGTCCGGTGCCGAGGCCCTGCGTCAAGAGCCTGACCCTGCGTCAAGACGCAACGCAAGAAACCACGCGTCACGAGATGCGGCGCGGCGTTGTTTGTTCCGTGGCAAAGATTGCGGAGCCGCGGCGGCGGTCTCAGACTGAAATCCTGGTCCGACTACGAGCGTGCGAGGACTGCGCCCTCGCGTGTGCTGAGAGAATCCGTCTTTGCCGCACGGCGCGTCGCGCCGTTGTTGCGCTCGTTCATCTGCATCAGCAGCACGAACAGCTCATGCGACATTTTCTGGGGCACCTCGTAGCGTTCCCTGAGCCCTTCGCCGATCATGGCCTGCATGACCCGATAAAGGGTGGCGGGCTGAGCGGATTGATCTACTGCGGCACGACGGTTTGACATGTCGGTTACCCGACCTAGCCCCACCTAAAGCAAAGCCCTGGGACCGCAAGTGGTTCCTGAGGACTGACGAAAATGCGAAAAATTTCGCCCGCGCTCCGCAGATGAATCCCTCTGTTTTCGATTGTTCCTCGATTGGCCTGTGCTAGGACCCAGCCGAAGCTTGGTAGAACATTCTTCTGTTTGAAACGGCAATTGGCTTTCTATATGGAATTGCATTCTTCTTTCATCGGAAATTCAGCGCGATGCGTTTTTTGCCGGTGTTCCTCGATCTCACTCAGGGAGTGGTCGGCCTCGCCGGCGGCGGCGCAGCCGCGGCGAGCAAGCTGCGCCTCCTGCGCGCAGCGGGCGCCCGGGTGCGCTGGTTCGCGGAAGACCCCGGCGCGCTCGAAGACGATCTGGGCGCCGATGTGCGTTCCCGGCGGATTGAGATTTCGTCTGCCGATCCGCTGCAAGCGGATTTGTCCGACCTCATCGCCCTCGTGTCGGCGATCGGCGACGGGCGCGACGCCGACATCGCCGTGCAGGCACGCCGGCAGCGAATCCCGGTGAACGTCGTCGACCGGCCGGATCTTTCGACTTTCATCTTTCCGGCCATTGTCGACCGCGGCGAAGTCGTGGTCGCGATCGGGACCGGCGGCGCGGCGCCGGTGCTGGCGCGGCGGCTGCGCGAGCGCATCGAAGCCCTGTTGCCGGCGCGCATCGGCGATCTCGCGGCCTTGATGGGGCGTTTTCGCGCCTCCGCAGCGCGCAAGCGCCGCGGCACCGAGGCGCTGCGGCGATTTTGGGAGCGTGTCGTCGATGGACCGATCGGCGCCGCGGCGCTCGCCGGCCGCTGGCACGAGGCCGAGACCGCGCTTGCACGCGCCAGCGCGCGGCCTGACGACGCGCATGGCTCTTCCGGCGTCGTCTTTCTGGTCGGCGCTGGGCCGGGTGATCCGGACCTGCTGACATTGCGGGCCTTGCAGGCTCTGCAGGGCGCCGATGTCGTGCTCTACGACGAGACGGTCAGCACGGACATCCTCGATCGCGCCCGCCGCGACGCCGAACGCATCTTCGTCGGTCGGCGCCCCGGCGACCCCGGCATCGGTCAAGACGCGATCAACGGACGCCTGGCCGAGGCAGCGCGCGCGGGACGCAACGCGGTCCGCCTCAGAGGCGGCGATGCTGTTGGCTTCGTCCGCAGCGGCGTGGAATTCGACTATTTGCGCCAAGCCGGCGTGGCCGTTGTCGTCGTGCCTGGAGTCGCCGCGCCCCTCGGCCGCGCCGCCGTCGCGGCCCTGCCGCCGGCGTCGGAGATCGCCGCATGACCTCTCCCCTGCAGCAGAAGCTCAAGATCTCCGGGCCGGTCGTGGTGACCGCCAATCGCCTCGCTGACGGCGCCGTGGTCTACCTGAGCGCCGACCGCGCGTGGACCACCGAACTCGCCGACGCGACTGTCACGACGTCAGCGCCGGTCGCGCAGGAACTGCTGGCTGCGGCCAAAGGCGATCGGCTGCGCGCCGTCGATCCCTATGTCGCTCCGGTCAGGGTCGCGGCGAACGGCAGCGTGCAGCCCGGCAATCTGCGCGAGTCGATCCGCTCCGCCGGCCCGACAATCGAACTGCCCGCCACCGGCTGAGGACCAGGGCGCCCATGTATCTCTACGACGAACTGGACCGCACACTTGTGGCCGAACGGGTGGCGGAATTCCGTGACCAGGTCGCGCGCCGCCTTTCCGGCGAATTGACCGAAGACGAGTTCAAGCCGCTGCGGCTGATGAACGGCGTCTATCTGCAGCTCCACGCCTACATGCTGCGCATCTCGATCCCATACGGCACGCTGTCGGCGGAACAGCTGCGCATGCTCGCCCACGTCGCGCAGCGCTACGACCGCGGCTACGGCCATTTCACCACCCGGCAGAACATCCAGTTCCACTGGATCAAGCTCGAACAGCTGCCCGAGGCCATGGCCGACCTCGCCAGCGTCGGCATGCACGGCATGCAGACGTCAGGCAACAACGTGCGCAACATCACCACCGACCAATGGGCCGGCGTCGCACCGGACGAGATCGAAGATCCGCGCGTCTTCGCCGAGGTGATCCGCCAGCACGTGACTTTGCATCCCGAGTTCTCGTTCATGCCGCGCAAGTTCAAGATCGCGGTGGGTGCGTCGGCGCACGATCGCGCGGCGCTGCGGATTCACGATCTGGCGCTTCGGCTCCATCGCAACGACGCCGGCGAGGCCGGCTTCGAGGTCATGGTCGGCGGCGGCCTCGGTCGCACGCCCTTCCTCGCCAAGACGATCCGGCCGTTCCTGCCGACGCGCGACGTGCTGAGCTATGTCGAGGCGGTGCTGCGCACCTACAACCAGTTCGGACGGCGCGACAACGCCTGGAAAGCGCGCATCAAGATCCTGGTGCACGACCTCGGCGTCGAAGCGTTCGCCAAGGAAGTCGAAGCGGAATGGCAGAGCATGAAGGACGGCGGGCTGGCGCTCGATCCCGAGGTGTTTGCCGAGATTGCCGCCCGCTTCCGCTACCCGGCCTATGAGCGGCTCGATGACAGCCCTCCGGCGCTCGTTCAGGCGCGCCGCGCCGAGCGCCGGTTCGACGCCTGGGTGAACAACGCCGTCACCAATCACAAGGTCCCCGGCTACGCCATCGTGACGCTGTCGCTCAAGCCGCAGGGCGGCACGCCGGGCGACGCCACCGCCGAGCAGATGCAGGCGATCGCCGATCTCGCCGAGCGCTATTCCTTCGGGGAAATCCGTGTCGGCCACGAGCAGAATCTCGTCCTTCCGCATGTCGCCCAGCACGATCTTGCGGCGCTGTGGCGGGCGCTTGATGAAGCCGGCCTCGCCACGCCCAATGTCGGGCTCGTGTCCGACATCATCGCCTGCCCCGGCCTCGACTATTGCAGCCTCGCCAATGCCCGCTCGATCCCGGTGGCGCAGGAGATCGCCAGCCGCTTCCGCAATCTGGACGTGGCGCAAAACCTCGGCCGGCTGCACATCAACATCTCCGGCTGCATCAACGCCTGCGGCCATCATCACGTCGGTCACATCGGCATTCTCGGTGTCGAGAAGAACGACGAGGAGTTCTATCAGATCACGATCGGCGGGCGCGCCGACGAAGAGGCCCGGCTCGGCACGCTGATCGGCCCGGCGGTGCGCTACGGCGAAGTCGCCGACGTGGTCGAGGACATCGTCGCCGCCTATCTCGAGCTGCGCGAGCGTCCGCAAGAGACCTTTCCGCAGGTCGTGCAACGCACCGGCATCGAGCCGTTCAAGGAGCGCGTTTATGCCGCTCGTTAAACATGGCCGCATCGTCGCGGATTCCTACGTACGCGTTGCCGACGATGCGCCGGTCACCGACGACGCGGCCGTCATCGTGCCAGCGGCGCGGTTCCTCGCCGACGCGGGAGCGCTTGTGCAACGTGGTACGCCGACCGGCGTACTGTGGCCCAACGATCGTAGGATTAGCGAACTCGCGCCGTGGCTCGACCGGCTCGCTTTGGTCGCTCTGGCCTTTCCAATCTTCCGCGACGGCCGCGCCTACAGCCAGGCCCGGCAATTGCGCGAGCGCTACGGCTTTCGCGGTGAGCTGCGCGCCACCGGCGATGTGCTCCGCGATCAGTTCCTGTTCCTGATCCGTGCCGGCTTCGATTCGCTCGAGGTCAAAAAGGACGCCGACGCCGCAGCTTTCGCCGAAGCCGTCGGCCGCTACAGCGTGTTCTATCAGCCGAGCGCGGACGGCCGCGTCCCGATGGCGCGGCAGCGCCTGCTGTCGCGGTCGGAGAGAAGCACGGCGGGCGCCGTGCAGCCAGCGCGTTCCGCTCCGGCGTTCGTCGACAGCGACTGACGCGGCGTCGCTGAGGTGCTGCGCGTTGCGTTGGCGGGGTCACTCTAAACGAGAGCGATGCGGCACCCGCGTCCGCGCGAAAGGCAGATTCCAGTCGTTCCGGGGCCGAGCGAAGCGAGGAGCCCGGAACCCATAACCACAATTCGCGAATATGGATTCCGGGCTCGCGGCCTTCGGCCGCGCCCCGGAATGACGATGATCTTGTTGACCCGATCAATCCGCCTTCCAGCTGCCACTTAGCTAATTGCAACAAGCGGGACGGCGGCTCTACTCAATCAGATCGGCTCACTCCGGCGCCGGCGAGGCGAGCGGCTTGTCCTTGTCGACCACGTAGGTGACGATCAATCGGGTCAGCTTGTCGCCGTTGCGCGCGCTATGCGGCGTCTCGGGCGGCACCTGAAAGCCGTCACCGGTCTTGTGGGTCTTCACCGGCTGACCTTTGACCGTGAGTTCGAACTCACCTTCCGCGACGTAGGTGGACTCGACGCCGGGATGGGTGTGCCTGGCGACGACCGTACCGGGGTCGATGTCAACGGCGACGAGCAGAGTGACGTACTTGCTGTCCGGCAGTTCCGACTTCTGCAGAATCGTGCGCTTGAACCCGGGCCCTGCCTGGGTGCTCTGCGCATGGACCTCGGTCGCGGCAAAGCCGACCGCGGCACAAATGGCACACGCGCTGAAATTCCTTCGCGAGAGCATGGCGCCTTCCTCCCTTCTTCGTTGACGGATAGTGACACTAGCAACGAGGACAACGCGCGCCTAGGGTCTTGGTCCCGCCCGCGCATGGCGCTAGGCTCGCCGCCCCGAGGTGCAGGTTCCAGGATGTCCGAGCATTCACGTCTCTACGCCATTCACAGCGACGAGGAGTGCGAGCGGCTGGAACTGCAGGCGCGGCTCGCCAGCATCCAGGGTCATCTGCGCCATCTGCCGATCGCGCCGAACGCGCGCGTGCTCGATGCCGGCTGCGGCTCGGGCTCGATGTCGCGGCTCATCGCGCGCTCCTTTCCGCGCGCCGAGGTCGTGGGCGTGGACGTGCGCCAGGAGTATCTCGACTATGCCGAAGCGCTCGCGCGCGCCGAAAGCATCCGCAACATCAGCTTCCGCAAGGTCGACATCTTCTCCCTGCCCTTCCCCGACGGCAGCTTCGACATCGTCTGGACCAAATATCTGCTGCAATGGCTCAACGAGCCGAAGCTCGCCCTTGCCGAGCTCAAGCGCGTCACCAAGCCGGGCGGGTTCGTCGTTTCCTGCGACATGGTCGGCGTGACGGTCGATCATTTTCCGATCCAGCCGGAGTTCAACAGCCGGGTCCGCGAGGTCATTGGCGCGCTCGCCGACTGCGAGATCGGACGCAAGGTGGCGCCGTTCATGATCGCGCTCGGGTTTCGCGACGTCCGGGTGCGGATCGAGACCGACACCATCTTTACGGTGATCGGCAGCATCGACCGCGAGCGCCGCTGGAATTGCGAGAAGCTGCTCCAATCGGCGCGGCCGCAGCTCGCGCAGATCGTCGGATCGGAGCTTGCGGCAGACCAGTTCATCGAGCGCCTGATGGCGCATTACGACGACCCGATGACCTGCAGCTACGCGGCGCTCTATTTCACGCGCGGCCGCGTGCGCGGCCTGGCCCCGATCGATCTCTGATCGTCCGGCTGCTGGCAGCAGGAACCGCTCAAGCGCGCCATTTGGTCTCGGCCACGACCTCGAGCGGCACGACGTCGACGGAGCCGCCGGCGGCCGCCCTGGTCTTGTCGGTGTAGTGCGAAAACGACGGATGCTGCTGCAGCGCCTTGACCGCCTGCTCGTCCACGGCGGTGGCGAGGTGATAATAGTCGGAGCCGTCGCGGCTTTTCATGCAGCAATACGAGATTTTTCCCTGCAGCGCCGGATCGGCATCGAGCGCGGCGATGAATTCCGCGATATCGCGGTGCCAGGCATCCTGCGGCGTGTTTTGCCGGCGATACTTGATGAGAAAACGCTTCATGCCCGCTCCTCGCCTTGCGTTGCCTTGCCTTGGAATCGTTCGCGGTGCCGACCGGCGTTTCGCAACGACCCTCGGCCTTGCTTCGATCATTCCCTGTTGCCAATAAGGGCAGGAACAAACGAAAATGCAAGTACGGACAAAAGTGATACCGTTACCCGGTTGGGTCTTTAATCCAGACCACGCGGAGGATGAGCGACGATGCCGAACGCCTCACCAACACGAATCCACCGCTGCCCGGTCGCGGCGTTTCAGAAGATGATCAGCGGCAAATACAAGCTGCGCATCCTGTGGGATCTGCAGGACGGTCCCCGGCGCTACGGCGAGATCAGGAGCGGGCTCTTGCGCGGCGCCGACGGTTCGCCGCCGATCGCGCCGCGCGTGCTGAGCCGCGAACTCAAGGCGCTGGCGCAGAGCGGGCTGATCGTGCGCAAGGATTATGGCGTCGTGCCGCCGAAGGTCGAATATCGCCTGACTCCCGCCGGCCGCAGCTTCATCCCGGTGATCGCCGAAATCCGCAAATGGGGCGCGCGCCACCTAGGCGGGGAGCGCCTGCGCGTCGCGGGCTGAGGTCGAGCAAGCGCCATCGAGATCGGCTCGCGACGCTCCCTTGCTCGTCCGCGGTGAAACTGGACCAGTCATTCCGGGGCCGAGCAAAGCGAGGAGCCCGGAATCCAAGCCACAGCCTGCGCAAGTCGCGCGGGGTTTATGGTTATGGATTCCTGGCTCGCGGCCTTCGGCCGCGCCCCGGAATGACACCGCGCAAAGGAGCGGAAAGCGATTCAACTCGTGAAAGTCAGTAGTGGTTGCCTGCTCATGCGGCGCCGAGTTGCAAGAGCTTCATCGCGTTCTCCTTGAGAATGAGCGGCCGCACCTCCGGCTTGATGTCGAGCTTCTCGAAATCGCTAAGCCAGCGATCCGGCTTGATCACCGGCCAGTCCGAGCCGAACAGCACTTTGTGCCGCAGCAGCGAGTTCGCGTAGCGCACGAGAATCGGCGGAAAGTATTTCGGCGACCAGCCGGAAAGGTCGATGTAGACGTTCGGCTTGTGCTGCGCGACCGAGAGCGCCTCCTCCTGCCAGGGAAAGGAGGGGTGCGCGAGGATGATCGGCATGTCGGGAAAGTCGACGGCGACGTCGTCGATATACATCGGATTCGAGTATTTGAGCCGGATGCCGGCGCCGCCGCGCATGCCGGAGCCGACGCCGGTCTGCCCGGTATGGAACAGCGCCGGGAGCTTCGCTTCGGCGATCGCTTCGTAGAGCACGTAGGCGCTGCGGTCGTTGGGGAAGAACCCCTGCATCGAGGGATGAAACTTGAACCCGCGGACGCCGAAATCGCGGATCAGGCGGCGCGCTTCGCGGGCGCCGGTCTTGCCCTTGGCGGGGTCGATGCTCGCGAACGGGATCAGCACGTCGCCGTTGGCGGCGGCCTTCTCGGCGACCTCCTCATTGGCGTAGCGGCGGTAGCCGGTCTCGCGCTCGGCGTCGACCGGGAAGATCACCGCGCCGATCTTGCGCTCGCGGTAATAGCGCGCGGTTTCCTCGATGGTCGGGCGATTGTCGGGCTGGTTGAAATAAACCGCCATCTGCGCCTGCAGTTCGTCGTAGCCGTCGTCGGGATGCGTGCCGCACGGCTCCTCGGCGTGGGTGTGGACATCGATCGCGATGAGTTCGTTGACGTTCACGGCACGCTCCGATGCATGTTCGCTATCGCGTAACAGCTACGAGCGTACTCAAGCCGCGTCGAGTCATCTTTTACTCGTCATGCGCGGGCCCGACCCGCGCATCCATGCTGATGTGCCGGATCAAAGAGTTTCCGATAGGCCAAGGACGTGTCGCTGCTGCATGGATTGCCGGGTCAAGGCCCGGCAATGACGCGCGCTGAGAAATTCGCCGGCTTCACCTTCGACCCAGCAGGTGATCGAGCAGCCAGAGATCGAGCCGGCCTTCTTCGGAGTGCGACGGACGTGAAGCGCTCGCACCCACCGCGGCAGGCGGCTGCGGGGCCGACGCCATCCACCCTTCCCCGCCTACGCCCGGCAGCGAGGCCGGCGCGACACCCTGATGCGCGGCCTTCATGAACCGGCTCCAGATCTCGACCGGCAGCCCGCCGCCGGTCGCCTTGTGGGTCAGCGAATTGTCGTCGTTGCCGAGCCAGATGCCGGCGACCAGGTGGGAGGTGTAGCCGACGAACCAGGCGTCGCGGAAATCCTGGCTGGTGCCGGTCTTGCCGGCGGCCGGCCAGCCGGGCAGATCGGCCTTGCGCGCGGTGCCGCTCGCCAGCGTTTCGTGCAGCATCTGATTCATCATGCCCACGTAGCGCGCCTCGACGATGCGGCCCAGCGGTTGCGTCGAGCGCGTGTACAGCGTCTTGCCCTCGCTCGAGCGCACGCGCTCGACCACATGCGGCACGATGGCAAAGCCGCCGTTGGCGAACGGCGCATAGGCGGAGACGAGCTCGATCGGCGAGACTTCCGAAGTGCCGAGCGCGATCGAGGCGTTCGGCTGCAGCAGCGAGTTGATGCCGAGCCGGTAGGCGGTGCGGATGACGGCAGCCGGTCCGAATTCCAGGGTCAGGCGCACGGCGACAGTGTTGAGCGAATTGGCGAGCGCCTGGGTCAGCGTCACCGGCCCCCAATATTCGTGCTCGTAGTTCTCCGGCCGCCAGCCTTTCACCGTGATCGGGCCATCCTCGCGCACGGTGTCGGGCGTAAGCCCGTGCTCGACCGCGGTGAGATAGACGAACGGCTTGAACGCAGAGCCGGGCTGGCGCTTGGCGGCGACGGCGCGATCGAACTGGCTGTCGGCATAGCTGGTGCCGCCGACCAGCGCGCGCACCCCGCCGTCCGGCGTCATGGCGACGAGGGCGCCTTCGCTGACGGCGAGCTTTTCGCCCTTCTGCGCCAGAGTCTCGGCAAGCGCGCGCTCGGCCGCCTCCTGCAAGGCCGGATTGATCGTGGTCTCGACGACGATGTCCTGGTCGAAGCGGCCGATCAGGTCATCGACTGCATCCATCACCCAGTCGGAGACGTAATTGACCGAGCCGGCCGCGCTCGGCTTGACCGCGCGCGCCGGGCGGGCGAGCGCAAGCTTTGCGGCGCCCTCGCCGATCAGCTTTTCGTCCGCCATGGCGGCGATAACGAGACGCGCGCGGCGTTCCGCGCCGTCGGGATTGTGGCTCGGTGCCAGCCGCGACGGCGATTGCACCAGGCCGGCAAGCATCGCCGCCTCGGCGAGCGTCAGCTGCCGCGCCGATTTGCCGAAATAGCGTTGCGCCGCCCCTTCGATGCCGTAGGCGCCGGCGCCGAAATAGACGCGGTTGAGATAAAGATCGAGAATCTCCGCCTTGCTGAACTTGTGTTCGAGCCAGAGCGCGAGCGCGACCTCCTGCAGCTTGCGCGAAACCGTGCGCTCCTGGGTCAGGAACAGATTCTTGGCGAGCTGCTGGGTGATGGTCGAGCCGCCCTGCGCGGCGCCGCGCCGCACCACGTCATGGACGACCGCGCGGATAATCCCCCACGGATCGACGCCGTGATGCGAGTAGAATCGCCGGTCCTCGATGGCGACGAACGCCTTGGGCACATAGTCCGGCAAATCGCGCAGCGGCACCGCGGCGCCCCCCATGTCGCCGCGCGTGGCGAGCGTCGCACCGTTGAGCCCGAGGATCAGCACCGACGGCGGCCGCTTGGGAATTTCGAGCGACTGGATCGGCGGCAGGTGAATGCCGACCCAGACGAGGAGGCCGATGCCGCCGATCGCGGCCCAGAGCGCGAGCACGACGCTCCAATAGAGGCCGCGGCCGATGAGCGAGCGGCCCTTGCCGCGGCCGCGACCACCGCCGCGGCGCCGCTTTTGCGGCGCTTCGCGCGGCGCCGCCTCGCGCCGCGGGCGGAGAACGCTCCCCCGCGCTGCAGGCGGCCCGCCGGTACGATCCTGCGGACGCAGCCGCACTTCGAGGCGTGCGTCGTCGCCTTCACGCTTCTTGCGCCCGGCCCGACGC
>Ga0070671_100005359_pt1 | contig 10227 bp, 10 predicted proteins | sample KBSS73metaG_FD_65341 | JGI IMG/M metagenome (GOLD analysis project Ga0070671, IMG submission 65341) | Switchgrass rhizosphere microbial communities from Kellogg Biological Station, Michigan, USA - KBS S7-3 metaG | ecosystem: Host-associated > Plants > Roots > Rhizosphere > Soil ... | reverse complement strand
CCGGCGCTCCGGCTCGCTCGGGGGACTGCCCATGACGAACCGGCCGGGTGGACACCAGCAGAAGGGGATGCCGTCCATGACGCGCGTGTCGCCGGCGCGACGCCCCACGAATGCCGCTTGACGGGCGCCAGCCGTCAGACCGACCACTGCCGGGCCTGCCAGGCACGTGCCCAGAAAGGTTCTTCGATCCATGTGCGTCCCCACGAATATCGGTTATCAGGGTAGACCCGCTTGCGGCTGCCCCGTAGAATTGCCCGGCTCATCAGCGGAGGCTCTGTGAAACAGCCCGTCCTCGGCCTGGTCGCGTCGGCGATCGGCATCGCGTTGGCACTGGTGTTCGTCTCGCTGTTCCCGGTGACGTCGTTTCTCGGCCCGGTCGCCTTCTACATGCTGTGCACCATTCCGTTCCAGGTGATGACGGTCGTCATCTGGGGGGCGAACCCCTCGTTCGTGGCGAAGCTGTCGCAGCCGGCCAAGGGGCTCGTGCTGCTGATCGTGACGCTGGTGGTGGGCGCCATCATCGACGTGATCGCGCTGCGTGTGGTCGGGGAGGGGATCAGCCCGCCCGGGCCGATCCCATCGCACTTTGCCGTCATCGTCGTGCCGATCACGTTCTGGCTGGCGATCATGTGGGGCGGCTGGCCGTTCAATCTGTTCGGTGGCGACGCCAAGGTGGCCGGCCTGGCGCTGCTCGTCGGCGCCTATGTGCTGACGTGGGTCATCTTCCGGGTGTTCTTCGACTACACGTTCATGCAGGGCGCGCCGGTGTATCTGGCGTCGGCGCCGCACGGCATGTTCAACGGCGTCAGCGCTCTCGTGTTCATCGTCACGGCGCTCGCGGCCATGTTCCTGATTCTGTGCTTCGATCTCTGGCCGTTCACGCGCACGCCCTCGGTGATGCAGCAGCCGGCGCTCGGACTCACCTGGACGATTGCCGCGGTCCTGATCGCGTGGCTGGCGATGTTTGTCGGCGTGACGACGATGGGCACCGATCCGATGGTGTTCCTGGTCAGCGTAACCGTGCCGTTCATCTTCGGCAGCATCATCGTGCTGAACATGTTCCAGAACTCGCTGGCCGGTTCCATGGCCCAGCCGGCCAAGGGCATCGTGAACACGCTACTTGTGATTGTGATCGGCCAGGCGCTCGCATACGTCTACCGGATGGCGGCCCCGATGCTGGTGGGCGCGCTCACGCCGGGCCCTCCGGGCTACGACTTCGAGGTGTGGCTCGCCAACGCGCTCCTCAGCGTCACGTTCCCGTTCCTGATCTTCCTGGCGGCCTACTTCGCGTTCTGGCCGCTCGCGAAGAAGGCAGAGTAGGCGAAGTAGCGGAACGCTACTTTGCTTGAATGTGGATGCCGCATTCGAGCTTCTGGCCGGACCAGCGCCCTGAGCGGGGGTTGTTCGGATCGAACGGGACGCTCGTGCACGGTTCGCAGCCGATGCTGGCGTAGCCGAGGTCGTAGAGCGGCAGCAGCGGGATGTCGTGCTCCTTGGCGTACTTCCACACGTCCTTGGCGGTCCACGCCGCAATCGGGGCCACGCGCTGGATCATCTTGCCGCTCGACAGCTTGAACGGTTCCACCTGCTGCAGGTTGGCGCGCGACGCCGACTGATCGCGGCGGAGCGCCGTGAGCCACGTGTCGTAGCCGTCGAGCGCCGCAAAGAGCGGTTCCACCTTGTGCCGCGCGCAGCAGGCGGTGGTGCTCTCCCGTTCCCACAGGCCGACGCTCGGCTCCTTCGCGCGCAGATCGATCCGCGTCAGCCCGTAGCGCTCGGTCATCATGTCGCGATACTCGAGCGTCTGCGGAAAGTGGTGGAACGTGTCGAGGAAGAGCACCGGGATGTCGGGCCGCACCTGACGCACGATGTCCGTGAGGACGACGCATTCGGCCTGGAAGCTCGAGGTGATGCAGGGCGCCGCCGCATCGGCCAGCACCCGCGCCACCAGTTCGCGGGGATCCACGTCGACCAGGGCTGTCATGACAGCATCTCCTCCAAGGCCTTGCGCACCGCGTCGGCGGCTTCTTCGTCCGACGCCGCCCGCCGCGCCATGTGCGCGAGACGTTCGGCGAAACTGAGCGGCGCCGCATGCGTCGAGGCGGCGGCCTCGCGCACGGCGCTGGTGATCATTCCGGCGCCGCAGGTGAACTGCGTTCCCGGGTCGATCAGGATGAAGCTCCCCATGGACCGGTTGTCGCCGTAGCGGTCGAACACGAGGGGGCGCGCCGTCGACACCTGCACGGTGCCGATCTGGTTGAGCAGCAGCGGATGATTCACTTCCGCCGTCACCGTCCGCGTGCCCTGTTTCAGCAGGTACATCCGGCCCGGATCGAGCGGGCGCTCGTCCATCCATACCAGCTCGGCCTCGAATCGCTGGCTGACGAGCGGCGGGTCGAGAGTCAGGACATCGCCGCGGCTGATGTCGATCTCGTGGTCGAGCGTCAGCGTCACCGACATCGGCGCGAACGCCAGGTCGAGGTCGCCGTCGAAGGTGACGATCCGGTTCACCTTGGCCGACTGTCCCGACGGCCAGGTCGTCACCGTGTCGCCGGTGCGGATGGTGCCCGACACGATCTGTCCCGCGTAGCCGCGGAACACGTCGTCGGGGCGAACCACCATCTGTACCGGAAAGCGGAACGGTGCCCGGGTGGTATTGCGCTTCACGCTCACGGTTTCGAGATACTCGAGGAGCGGCGGCCCGTCGAAGTAGGGCGTGCGCTCGCTCTTCGTGATCACATTGTCGCCGAGCAGCGCGCTCATCGGGATGGCGTGCACGGAGGCGCCGGTGAGCAGGTCGTCGAAGTCGTCGACGATCTTTTCGAAGACGTCCTGATCGAAGTCCATCAGGTCCATCTTGTTCACGGCCAGGACGAAGTCGGTGATGCCGAGCAGGCGCGCGATGCGGGCGTGGCGCCGCGACTGCGTGCGGACGCCGTTGCGCGCGTCCACCAGCAGGATGGCCACGTCGGCGGTCGACGCGCCGGTCGCCATGTTGCGCGTGTACTGCTCGTGCCCCGGCGTGTCGGCCAGGATGAACTTGCGCCGCGCGGTGGCGAAGTAACGGTAGGCGACGTCGATGGTGATGCCCTGCTCGCGCTCGGCGCGCAGGCCGTCGGTGAAGAGCGAGAAGTCGATCGGGCCGGCGTTGCGGTTCTTGGACGCCTTTTCGATCGAGCTGATCTGGTCTTCGTAGACCGACTGCGAATCGTAGAGGAGCCGGCCGATGAGCGTGCTCTTGCCGTCGTCGACGCTCCCGGCGGTGCAGATGCGCAGCAGCCCGCCCGATGCGCCGGCACCCTGGGAAATGGCCATCAGAAGTAGCCTTCCCGCTTCTTCAACTCCATCGACCCGTCCTGATCGTGGTCGATGATGCGCAGCTGCCGCTCGCTCTGCCGCGTGGCGATCAGCTCCTCGATGATCTTCGGCACCGTGTCGGCGTCCGAGAGGATGGCGCCGGTGCAGGGCGAGCAGCCGAGCGACCGCATCCGGCACTTCACCTTCTGCAGCTTCTCGCCCGGCATGGTGACGACGAACGACTGCTCCTGTACGACGAGCGACGCGCCGCGCACGATCACCTCGCGCTCCTTGGCGAAGTAGAGCGGCACGATCGGGATGTTTTCGACGTGGATGTACTGCCACACGTCGATCTCGGTCCAGTTCGAGAGCGGGAACACGCGGATGCTCTCGCCCGGCTTCAGCCGCGCATTCAGCAGGTGCCATAGCTCGGGCCGCTGCCGCTTCGGGTCCCACTGGCCGTTGGGGTCGCGCACCGAGAACACGCGCTCCTTGGCGCGCGAGCGCTCCTCGTCGCGACGGGCGCCGCCGATGGCGGCGTCGAAGTTGCCGGCGGCGAGACCGTCGAGCAGCGACTTCGTCTTCAGCAGGCCGCAGCAGCGCTGCGTGCCCACCTTGAACGGCTGCGTGCCGTCGGCAATCGCTTCCTGGTTGGTATGGACGATGAGCCGCGCGCCGACCTCCTTGGCCATGCGGTCGCGGAATTCGATCATCTCGCGGAACTTGTAGGTGGTGTCGACGTGGAGCAGCGGGAACGGGATCGGACCGGGGTAGAACGCCTTCTGGGCCAGCCGGAGGAGGACCGAGGAGTCCTTGCCGATCGAATACAGCATCACCGGCCGCTCGAACTCGGCCACCACCTCGCGCATGATCTGGATGCTCTCGGCTTCCAGGGCGCGCAGATGGTCGAGCTGAAGGCTGGCGGACGGCGGCGGCGACGTGGCAACTGTGGACATATGAAAGCAAAAGGCCCGGAAGACGTTGTCCCCGGGCCTTTGAACTGCCTGACTGTTCTGTTGTTTCTGGGTTTTACCCGAACAGTCGAACCGTTGCCGCGGGGACTCGAGGAGCCCTGGAACAACAACACGAGCAACGACAGCTCAGGCCAGACACGATAGTCAGATTTTACCCCTCAGGCGAAGGGATTGCCAAGATAGCGAACCGGCGCCCGCGCTCCGGATGCGATAGGCTCCCTAGTCACGGAGGCGATCCCATGAAATCGCATCTAGCCCTTGCCGCGGCCATCACGCTGGCGGCGGGAGGCCATGTCGCGGCCCACCATTCCTTTGCTGCCGAATTCGATGCCACGAAGGCCATTCGCGTTACAGGCACCCTCGTGAAGGTGGAGTGGACCAACCCGCACACCTACTTCTATGTCGACGTCAAGGACGACAAAGGCGAAGTCGTACGCTGGGCGTGCGAGTCGGGGGCGCCCGGCGCGCTGTCGCGACGCGGCTTCAAGCGCAGCCTGCTGAAGCTGGGCGACACGCTGATCGTCGACGGCTATCGCGCCAAGAACGGCGCCAACCTGATGGACGCGCGCCGGGTGACGTTGCCCGACGGCCAGGTCATGGTAGGCGCGTCCGCGGGCGACGGAGGGCCGCAATGAGTGCGCGGGTAGCCGGCGTGGCTCTCGCCGTGTGCGTCGCGCTGGCCGGGGTCAGCCTGCTGGGGCAGGAACGGCCCATGCAACTGGACGACACCAAAGTGCCGAAGGGGCGGCCGGCCCCGCGGCTGGCCAACGGGAAGCCCGATCTCAGCGGCTACTGGAAAGGCACGACACAGACCAAGCCGGGCGGCAACATCGGCAAGGACCTGCCTGGTTGGAAGCTGCCCTTGACGCCCGCCGGTGAGGCGGCGCTCAAGCACAACCTCACCGCGACGGTCGATCCCGAGGCCGTCTGCATCATCGGCGGCACCCCGCGCCACAACGCGAGCGGTCTGCCGTTCGAAGTGCTGCAGGGGAACAACAAGATCGTCTTCATGTACTGGTACAGCTACTTCCGGTTGATCCCGTTCACGCCCGGGCTGAAGCATTCCGACGATCCCGATCCGTCGTTCTTCGGCGAGGAGATAGGGCGGTGGGAGGGCGACACGCTCGTCATCGACTCGATCGGTTTCAAAGAAGAGAAGGTGTGGATTGACGAGAACGCCAACCCGCACAGCGACGCGATGCACGTCGTGGAGCGCTGGACGCGTCCCGACTACAACCACATCCACGTTGAGACCCTGATCGAGGACGCGAAGTTCTATACGAAGCCGTTCACCTACTCCCGCACCTGGGCGCTTGGTGAGCCGGACGAGCAGATCCAGGAATACTCCTGCAGCGAGAACAACGTGGACGCGGCGCATCTCGGTTTCGGCCCGGGGCCGATCCGCGCCGACGGGACGCGCGGCTATGACAATCCCGCGCCGCTGCCGCCGCCAGTGCCGAAGAAGTAGGGGCCGCCTTCAGGCGGCCCGTCGAGTGGAACTGGGCACGCATGCCGTATCAGCTCCGTCTGGAAGACGGCGTCATGAAGGTCGCCTTCTTCGACGTCGTCACAAATCAGGATCTACTGCGCCTGCTCAACGAGGTCTCGACGCTGGAGGCCACCTGCGACGTGATGCCTAATCGACTGGCCGACCTGCGTCCGATCGAACGGTTGGATGTCGATTTCCCCGGCATCTTCGACGTCGCTCAGGCGCGCCGCCGCCACACCTTCCCCAATTCGTTCAAAACGGCCATCGTGGCGACGGCGCCCGTGCATTTCGGCATCGCGAGGATGTTTCAGACGCTCAACGACCATCCACAAATCGCCGTGTCGATTTTCGGGAACGTCGAGGACGCGTTGAAGTGGCTCGCTGACGCATGAAGGCCGCGGTCGTCAGCCGCTACGGGCCCCCGGAAGTCCTCGAAATCAAAGACGTGCCGGCGCCCGTGCCGGGCGACGGCGAGGTGCTCGTACGCGTCTACGCCTCGAGCGTCTGTTACGGCGATCGCCTAGTCCGTCAGGGCCCGCTCCTGGTCCGTTTGATGAACGGCCTCAGGCGTCCCAAGGTCTCCATCCTGGGCGTCGACCTCGCGGGGACGGTCGCTGCCGTTGGAAAGAACGTGACCCGTTTTGCGCCGGGCGACGAGGTGTTCGGCTCGCGTGGCAACAAATTCGGAGCCCACGCCGAGTTCACCTGCGTAGCCGAAGACGGTTTCCTGGCGAAGAAGCCCACCAACGTGACGCTCGAGCAGGCCGCGCCGGTCTTCGTCGGCGCTGCCTGCTCGCTCTATTTCTTGCGCAAGGCGCGGATTCTGGCCGGGGAGCGGGTGCTCGTGCACGGCGCGTCCGGCAGTCTCGGCACCTTCGCCGTGCAGCTGGCCAGACATTACGGTGCCCACGTGACGGCCGTGTGCGGCCCCGCCAACGTGGACCTCGTGAGGTCGCTCGGCGCCGATATCGTCATCGACTACACGCACCAGGACTTCACGCGGGATGGCCCGGTCTACGACGTCATCTGCGACATTCTCGGCAAGGCGGGCTTTCCCCATAGCCTGCGAGCGCTGGTTCGGGGTGGCCGCTACCTCCTCGTCGGGTTCGCAGGCGGCGTGCCGGCCATCGCAACCGCGCTGCTGCGCGGAGCCTGGGCCCACATGCGCCGGCGGGCGGTGTTCATGGCCGGCCCGGCAGTGCCCGTTCAAGCCGATCTCGAGTTCCTCAAGACGCTCATCGAGGCGGGCCAGCTTCGATCGGTGATCAGCCGCACGTATGCGCTGCGCGACATCGTCGAGGCCCACCGGCACGCCGACACCGACCACAAGGTCGGCAACGTCGTCGTGGTGATCGGCGATGCGGTCTAGAATCAACCCCTCGATGCCTGTTTCGCGCCGTGCGCTCTTTGCGCTCTCTGTACGCGCCGGTATCGGAGCGGCCGCACTGACGATGCTGCCGCGAGAGGTCCTCGGCGGTTTGCAGGTCGGCCCGACGGGCAAGCGCGCGGGATTGCTGGCGCGCTCGGCGCGGCCGGTGGACTTCGAAACGCCCGTCGAACTCCTCGATTCCTTCATTACTCCCAACGAGGCGTTCTTCGTCCGCGGCCACATGACGGCGCCCGCCGTGGACGCGCAGGCCTGGCAGCTGCAAGTGGACGGCGAGGTCCGCACGCCGCGGGCCCTGTCGGTGGCCGACCTGCGGGCGCTGCCGGCCGTGAGCGTCACGGCCACGCTCGAGTGCGCCGGCAACGGCCGCGCCTTCTTCGACCCGCCCGTCGCCGGCATCCAGTGGCGTAAAGGCGCCGTCGGGACCAGCCGCTGGACGGGCGCGCGTCTGCGCGATGTGATCGCGGCCGCGGGCGGCTCGGCCGCCGCGACGCACGTGTGGATGGCTGGGGCCGATCGCCCGCTCGGCGCGCAGCCGCCGTTCGTGCGTCAAGTGCCGTTGGCGAAGGCGCTGGACGCCGACACGATCGTCGCCTACGAGATGGACGGCCAGCCGATCCCGCTGCTGCACGGGGCACCCCTTCGGGTGATCGTGCCGGGGTGGGAAGGCGCCTATTCCGTGAAGTGGCTGCAGCGCCTCACCGCGGCGTCGAAGGAACACGACGGCTTCTGGGTGGCGAGTGCATACCGCTATCCCACGAAGCGCGTGTTGCCGGGCGCGACGGTCGCAGCAGCCGATCAGGTCCCGCTCTCTGGGCTCGCGGTGAAGTCGCTGATCACGCGGCCGCTCGACGGTGCCGCCCTGCCGCCTGGGCGAGTGCAGATCGCGGGGTTTGCGTGGGCGGGGGAGTCACGCATTACGCGCGTGGACGTCTCGACCGACGGCGGCGCGTCGTGGGCGGCGGCGCGGCTCACCGGCCCGGTGCACAAGTTCGCCTGGAGGCGCTTCGAGCACGATGCGGTGCTGAAGCAGCCCGAGGTGCACACCATCCTCTCGCGCGCCACCGACGACCGGGGCGTGACGCAGCCGGTGGTGCCGCGCTGGAACCCGTCCGGATACTTGTGGAACGCTCCCGACCGGATTGACGTCAGCGTGGGCGGCGTGGCGCAGACAGCCGTTACGCCGGTGGCGTCGCACGAGCCCGGCCCATCGAACGCCGTCTTCGACCGGGCCTGCCGCGTGTGCCATGACGAGGATCTGTCCGCGCAGCAGCGGCTCACCCCCGACGGGTGGGGCCGTGAGGTCGACAAGATGATCCGCTGGGGCGCCCGCGTCACCCCCGAGGAACGGGGGCCGCTCGTGGAGTTCCTCGCCTCGCGGTGGGGCGTGCGGTAGCACGGGCCGCCTGAAGGCGGCCCCAACGTACACCTAGAAGGCCAGCTGCGCGCGCGCCACGATCAGGTTCTCGGCGTGCCGGGGCCCGCTGGCGTCGCCATCGAAGATCGTTCGCGTGAATCCGAACAACCACTTCACGTACGGATTGAGGTACCAGTCGAGACCGGCAGTCCAGGCGTCGGCGGTCCGGCTGGCACCCGGGGATGCCAGCCCGCGGCTGATTGCCTCGCGGCTCACGGCCAGACGCTCGACGCGAGCCACGAGTTGCAACGCGCCGTAGTGACCGGCCGGCGGGTCGAAATCGAGCGTCGGGCGAACCGTGCGTTCGCTCGCCGGCTCGCCTGTCAGAACCCATGAGGCCAGCACCTGCCACGCGTCGTGGTCGATGTCGCCCGCGACGCCGCTCTTCGTAATTTCTCCACGCGAGCGCACGAACTCGGCGTAGCCGCCGAAAGGCCCGCGATAGTAGAACGCCTGCGGCGACCAGCGCGATCGGCGTCCCTGTTCCACCGCCCCGCTGTAGCTGAAGTAGGTCTCGCGGCTGGCAGAGGCGAACGAGGGCAGTGCGGGACCATGGGTGCCCGTGTTGCCGGCCACCGCGAGCCCGAGCCCGCTGAGGGGATGTTGCGGCGATCCTGACCACGGGTGCACGACGATTCGCGCCGTGACGTCCTTGGCGTCGTTCGTGTCGCTGTCGGCGCTGCCGCCGTCGATGACGCCGTTGGTGAGCGCCACCGCGTAACTTACGCGCGCGCCGGCGAGATCTCCGAGGAGCTGCACGCCAATGTCTCGATCCGGTGCCACGGTACTCGTGAGCCCGCGCTCGCCCAGGAGCGTATTGGCGGCCAGGATGAGCCGGTCGTAGCTGAAAGGCGCCTTCGCCTTTCCCACCCGGATGCGGAACGCGGGTGAGAACGTGGTGTCGACATACGCGTCGCGGATGTTGACGGCGCCGCCGGCAAAGTCGATGTTCACGTAGAAGTCGAAGTGCCTCGCCACGCGGCCCTGCACGATCGCGCGGAGCCGCCGCAGCAGGAACGTGTCGACCACCCGGTCCTGCGTGTCGTCGATCGCGAATCGTCCATCCGCCTGGACGAGCGCGCCGAGCTGGAGGCGGTTGTCGCCGTCGTCGCTCTGGACCACGAAGGGGGGCACCGTCTGGGCCGCTGCGGAGGTGACGCACAGCAGCAGGAAGACAGCGGCGAGGGAGCGAGGCACCTGCTCTATAGTCGTCTGATTTGGCGCGAGACTGCACAGGGCGTCGAGCCGGCACAGCGGGTTCGTTGACAGCCGCTCGCGTCGCCAGCTATGCTTTTGGAACTTCGTAATGGCGTTTCACCTGTCCACCTGTCGCCCCTGTTGCCCGTGCGCCGCATGTCGGTGCGCGTGTATCCAGCCGACGGCAGGCAGGTGAGGCCCTAGCGATCTCATAGTTCCACCCTCCGCTCAGACCCTCCCTACAGCCCAGCCGCTCGGCAGCACCAACACGGTGTATGCGGTCTCGTCTTGCCGCGCGGACATTTACAGGCTGTGGCGCCACGTGCGCCCGAGAAGGGGAAGGTCTCAAGGTCATGGTCAGCAAGTTGGTGGGGATTCTGGTGCTGCTGACGGTGGTTGCGCCCGCGGGTGCGTTGGCGCAGGGTAGCGCTTCAGTGAAGGGTTCGGTCAAGGACTCGTCGGGCGG